>Ga0116160_1002459_pt1 | contig 17562 bp, 17 predicted proteins | sample AD_JPNAS2_MetaG_FD_89879 | JGI IMG/M metagenome (GOLD analysis project Ga0116160, IMG submission 89879) | Active sludge microbial communities of municipal wastewater-treating anaerobic digesters from Japan - AD_JPNAS2_MetaG | ecosystem: Engineered > Bioreactor > Anaerobic > Digestate | place...
TACTATACAATGGTCCTCCGGAAGATATTGCTTCATGTAATTGCCAAAGTCCCACAATCGACTACCTTCTCGGACATAAATCCATAGAGTTACCCTCCGTTCGCCTGAAAGGCAACGGAAAATATATCACTCTTGAGGGAGCCACCGGCAATAATTTAAAAAATGTCACTTTGAATCTGTCTCTAGGTCTCTTTGTGGGGATTAGCGGAGTCAGTGGCAGTGGCAAATCCTCGCTTATAAATGAGACACTGATGCCTATTCTCAGTAATCACTTTTATAGATCAAAATACAAGGTACTTCCATATAAATCGATCCGTGGGATTGAAAATATAGATAAGATTATAGAGATAGACCAGGCTCCGATAGGGCGCTCGCCACGGAGCAATCCGGCCACTTATACAAATGTTTTTACCGATATAAGAAAGCTATTCGGGGAGACTCCCGATGCCAAAATCAGGGGATTTAAGGCTAACAGATTCTCTTTTAACGTAAAGGGAGGACGCTGCGAGGTTTGCAAAGGAGCCGGAGTACAGGTGATAGAGATGAACTTCCTGCCCCCTGCTTATGTTACTTGCAAAGAGTGTAACGGACTCCGCTATAAACCCGATACACTTGCGGTTAAATATAAGGGTAAAAGCATCAACGATCTCCTCAACATGACTATTTCCCAGGCTTGTCTCTTTTTTGAAGCAATACCTTCCATATTGCAGAGACTTCGTACTCTGGAGGATGTTGGACTCGGATACCTCAAACTCGGACAGCAGAGTACCACTCTCAGCGGCGGGGAGAGCCAGCGTCTGAAACTCTCTGCCGAACTTGCGCGCAGAGATACCGGCAATACCCTCTATATTCTGGATGAGCCTACTACCGGACTTCATTTCGAAGATATAAAAGTCCTGCTTAGAGTACTTAGACGGCTGGTAGATCAGGGTAATACGGTGGTTATTATCGAACACAATCTTGATGTGCTCAAATCGGTGGATTATCTCATAGATCTTGGCCCGGAAGGGGGTAAGGGGGGAGGCTATATCATTGCCGAAGGGACTCCCGAGCAGGTGGCACTCCGCGAGAACTCCTATACCGGTGGCTACCTTCGTGGGATTCTCGGAGTAAAATAATCCTTTGTCAGCGTGGTCTGAGCCATACTGCTGGGTTCTGTTTTGTAGTTCCCTTCCATATCTGGAAATGTATTTCCGAGGTGTTACCCTCTTCATTCAGGATACCGAGAGGCTCTCCGGTAGCCACCTTATCTCCCGTTTTGACATTCACCTTTTTAAGTTTACAGTAGAATGTAAAGTAAGTTCCATGTTGGATAAGGATGCATTGATTGTAGCCCGGCATCATTATGATCTGCTTGACAACTCCGTCAAAAACACACAGTACTTCGGCATTTTTTGAAGTGGATATGTCTATACCGTTATTTTCCGGCAGTTTGAGATTCTTATAGACCGGATGGTAATGGACTCCGAATTTTCCTATCACAACCCCTTTGGCCACAGGCCAGGGCAGTTTGCCTTTGTTTTGCTCAAACATACCTGAAAGGGTGTAATCAATGGGGGTTTTCTCCTTTTCCTGAGTTTTGACGGCCTTGCTGAGAATGCTCTCTATTTCGCGGTTGAGTTTTTCAACTTGCTGGCGTTTTCTCTCCAGCTCGCGCATTTGTTGTTTGCGGCTTTTGGCAAGGTTGTCCGCCACCTGCCGACTGATGTTCTCCTCATTGAGTAGTTGTTTGTACTCCAGCTCACGTTCTGCACGGGTGGCCTCAGCTTCCTTTTTCATGTTCTGGAGTTGGGCTTTCTCCATTTCAAGTTGTGCCTGTTTCTCTTTGATTTTAACTCCCTGTGCATTGACCACTCCGGAGAGGTTTTTCAGGTATGAAAACCTTCGATACCCCTGTCCTATGCTTTCGCTGGCAAATAGATACATAAACCAGACCTTTGTGTCGCGGTTTTTGTAGGTATTTCGTACAAGACGTGCGTAATAGCTTTCGAGAGTATCTATTTCGCGTTGGAGAGTTTGTATGGAGCGGCTCTTTTCATTTATTTTGCGACCTATCTCTACGATTTCCTTGTCTATACCCTCTATGATGGCCTTTCGGTTGGATATTTTTCTGGTTATGAGGGTGAGCTCTAAGGTGCTGGCTTTTTCCTTTGATAGGATCTCCTTAAGTTGCTTATTGATAAACTCAATCTCTTCTTCAAGCCGCTTTTTCTGCTCTGACTGCCTTGAGATATCCTGTGCGGAGAGGCTCAGAGAGGGGAGTAGAATTATGAGTATTAGCAGGAGACGTTTCATGGTTATCTGCCGATTTCTGCCTTCTTAACTTTGATTTTTTCCTCTATGCCGAGGGTGTCATCGAGCGCTTTTGCCTGATTCCAATAGACAAAGGCAAGATCATACTCTTTGAGTTCAAATAGCACGTCACCGTAGTGATCCAGGATTACGGCACTCTCCTTGCCTCCGTAGAGCATGGCGTGTTTAAAAATCGCCTTGGCTTCTATGTTCTGCCCGAGAAGGTGTAAAATCCAGGCGTAGGTGTCGAGGTAGGTGGGGTTATCCGGCTCCTGCTTTATGGTAATTTCGCTCATAGCTTTCGCCTTTTTGAGGCTTTTACCTTCCAGAGCGAGGTAGTATGCGTAATTGTTGAGGGTTGGGGCATAGTTGGGATTGGTCTTGAGTACTTTTTTGTAATGCTTATAGGCATTTTTGCTATCTCCCTTTTGGTGATGAAGATCGCCCAGCATTGAGTTGGTGAAGACAATTGTGGCACTATCTTTCGGTGCCGAAGATGCTATAAGTTTGAAGTCCTTTATGGCCAAATCAAACTCTTCCTTCAGGCTATAGGCTATGCCTCGGAGCTGCACTATGTCGGAATTGTAGCCGAAACGCTCCAAAGTGCGGTCACATGCAGGGATCAGTTCGTCCCACAATTTCTGGTAGTAGAGCATCATCAGGTACTGTAAGGCAGCCTCAGGATTATCAGGGTGATTTTCCGAATTCTGCTTCATCAGTTCTATGGCATAGTGAGTCTTATCCATTCTGTAGAAAAAGACTCCGGCCATAGTGGTGATGGCCTCATCTTTAGGATGTGTCGTGTATGCCTCGAGTACCATCTGTTCTGTCTCCTCCGGAAATGCCATTACAAATTGTGCAGACTCGGTCAGTTTGTTGAGGTATTCGGACTTGAGGCGGGGAGAGATGGCAGGATCCTTCATAAAAATACCCATATCCTCAAAATATCGCTCATATTGTCTGAGTGCCTGAAAAACATGTGCACGACCATAATAGGCCGGAGAATATCCCTGATCTATATCAATGGCCTGATTGTAATAGAAGAGTGACAGAGAGTCGTTATAGAGTGATGCATAGCGATCGCCGAGCATTGTGGCCATTCTCGGACTTTGACACTCCTTATAATAGCTCTCAAGGTAATCGTAGAGTTCTTTGTCGGTATACTTTCCCTGTTTACTCATCAGGTCCATTCTGGTCATACCTATCATCTCGGTTTTACCCATCTTCCCCTCTATTTTGTCGAGTGTGGTAAGAGCCTTCGTGATATCATTCTGGCTGAGAAATGCATTGATTGCCGTAAAATAGAGCTCACTCTTTTTGGGAAAGGCCTCAATCAGCTCTTCAAGCAGCAGAGTAGTAAGCTCCATCCTATCCGTTTCAGCATAAAATAGAGCAAGGGAATATTTATACCAATAGTTGTTTGGATCAATGGCGAGAGCCTTCTTGAATTCTTCTTCCGCTTTTATATGACTGTTCGTGTTCGCAGAATAGATCATCGCCAGATAAAAGTGGGCGGCATCGTTATCGGGGTTTGCCTTTATCTCGTTTACAAAAAGGGTATGAGCCTGAGCTATTTCACCCTTTTGATAGGCTTGCAATGCATCAAGGTAGGTGTGTGATTGTGCTGCGCACAAAAAATTAACGATTGTTAAAGCAAAAATTATTAGAATTTTTTTCATCTTTCTCACATTCCTTTATATTTTTACAATATGCAAAATTAAGTATAAATGTTCAAACAAAAATCACTCCAAAAATATTTTGCACCTGATGCAACATTTTGTGCTATTTTTGCATCTATATAATGAAACAGTCAATGAAGAAGCAGTCGGCTTTAACTGATACTGATTTAAATGATCTCATACAGAGGTGTTTGAAAAGGGATGTAGTGGCTCAGAAGCGCTTGTACGACACTTACGCGCCAAAGATGCTGGCTTTATCCATCAGGTATATGGGCGATCGCGAAGCGGGGATGGATGTCTTGCAGGACGGCTTTGTTACAGTTTTTTCAAAGCTCCGTACTTACAAGGGAGAAGGTTCTTTTGAAGGTTGGATGAGAAAGATTTTTGTCAATGAAGCATTGATGGCGCTTCGTAAAAATGATGCCCTCAGGTATGCAGACAAGATTGACAACATTCCTGCGGCATTTATGATGGAAAGTAGGGAAGATGCCGTTTCCAGGATGGGGGCGAAAGAGCTCACAGCGCTCATTGAAAGTATGCCTCCGGGCTACCGCGCGGTTTTCAATCTCACCATTGACGGTTTTCAACACGACGAGATCGCCCGGATGCTGGGCATATCTTCAGCATCATCGAGGTCGCAACTCTCAAGAGCCAGGGAATGGCTGCAGAAAAGGATTGAAGAATTATATTGAATGAACGAAAAAGATCTATACGAACTATTACGGGAAAAGCTTGATGCCAGCGTTGAGATGCCTGATGCATCCACTTGGGATGGTATTCGTAGCAAGATGGCACGCCGTCACAGGATGATGGTGGTGCGCCGTGTTTCGTTCATTTCGGTTGCAGCAGCAGCGGTACTTGCTGCCGGATTATTTATATTTAGGGGAGATGAGATTTCTACACTTCCTTCCCTCCCTTCGGCCATTGCAGAGACCACTATCCCTGATACCGGGATTCCGGCTGATCGGGAAATTAGACCAATGGCCGAACAAGTTGCCGACCTTACCCCATCGGGAGCAGTGGCCAAGCATACAAAACCTGTTGCCCGTACTGCAACACCGGTTGCAGATAAACTTTCTGAGACTACAGTTGACAAAGTTGCTGAGGAGAAAGTTGTTGCCGATGTAGATGTAGTTGTATCAGACAATGAAGTGGTGGCAGAGCAGGTAGTTGCACAGGACGATAAGCCTGCTTCGGATCCTGTAGTCCGTGAATGGGACGAAAAAGATCTCGACAGGATTCTCGGTCAAGAAAAGCCTGTGCGCCGTATTTCTAAGAACACATCATTACTCGCTATATCTTCCAATATTTCACAAGTTGCATCGAAGGATGGAATATTTGCCGACCTTGGGCCGAGATATGCTCCGTCAGAATTGGGCACTCCTATTGAGTCCCAGAGTATTATCCCCTTCGATGATGATCCGCAGTTTGACATTCCGCTGTCGTTCAGTCTCCAGTTTAAACAAGCCATAGTGCCGAGATTATATATCGGATCAGGCCTTGTCTACACTTACCTTCATTCGCAGTATAGTGCCATGATAAATCTGGAGAGGCATCCAAATGTCTCAAGCCAGCTCCATTACCTTGGCATTCCACTCAATCTCTCCTACAATTTTGTCGACCGCCCGAGGTTTGACGCATTTGTATCGGTAGGAGGTATGGTTGATAAGTGTATCATGAGGCGCTATGTTTATGGCAGCACGGATAGACGAGAAAAAGTTGACGGCGTACAGTGGTCGGTAAACTTGGGTCTGGGTGCGGAATACTGGTTTGTCAAACATGTAGGTATCGCATTCAAGCCCTCATTGGCCTATTATTTTGATAATAATCAGCCGCTCAGCATACGTACCCAGCAGCCGATACAGTTCAATCTGGAGTTGGGCCTGAGATTCAGGATGTAGCGTCATAACCTATATACATAAATAATAGAGAAGCGATCTTTTAGGGTCGCTTCTCTATTATTTCTGAGTTCCGAGTTCTGAGTTCTGAGTTCTGAGTTCCGAGTTTCTTGGTACTCGGTGTGGATCAATACTCCATGTCACACATTGAAAACAGAGAACCAAATACCTCGCAACCCGTACCTCGCACCCCGCAACACAACTTTATTCTTCATATAGCAGATAGGGTCGTCTTTGCTCTTTGAAAGAGGCGACATCTTCGGCCCACATCGCCTTAATCTCTTCAGCAGAAGCTCCCGACATTATCATCTTTCTGACATAATCACGGCCAATCAGAAGTTCAAAGAATGAACGGAAGAAGTGTGAGTCGAGATTGAGATTGCGGTATGCATCTATGACATATTCAAGGTTGAGACCTACGGCATTGATTTGCTCAATCGATGGCTCAGTACGAAGGTCAACACCGAAGCACTCTCTGTCGAGTTGAGGAGGATTTTTTGCTCCATCCACGCTGCGCGGTGTAAATGAATATTTGTATCCCTTCATATTTGGGTGTCCGTACATCTGGAAAGCCTTATCTGTACCACGTCCGAGACTTACGGGAGTGGCCTCGAAATAGCACATAGAGGGGTAAAGATATATGGAACGCATATCAGGAAGGTTGGGTGAAGGTTTTACAGGAAGAGAATAGTGTGATTGATGAGTATAATTTTTACATTTAATGACGGTAAGATCGCATTGGATGCCATCAGGCAGCCATTTTTCACCATTTATCATCATACCAATCTCTCCCAGAGTCATACCGTGAACTACAGGTATGGGTAAAAAGCCTACCGTAGATTTGTATTGCATGTCGAGGATGGGGCCGTCTACATAGAATCCGAGCGGATTGGGCCGATCCATTATGATCATCTTCTTGCCATTTTTGGCGCATACCTCCATTGTTTTCGTCATGGTAGTGACATAGGTGTAGAATCGGCAGCCGACATCCTGAAGGTCAAAAACCATAACCTCGATCTCATCCATTGTTTCCTGTGTGGGATAGCCCCCTTTGCCGTCATATAGTGAACGGATGGGTATACCGGTCTTCTCATCGACTGAACTGCTCACCAGTTCGCCGGCGTCAGCATTGCCTCTGAAACCATGTTCAGGGGAGAGAATTAAAACCATGTTAACTCCATGTGAGAGGAGGGTGTCCAGCAGATGAGTTCCGTTGGAGAGTATGCCTGTCTGGTTGGAGAGCAGACCTACCTTCTTCCCCTCCAGCAAAGGCAAATATTCGTCAAGTGACTCGGCGCCCACCAGAATCTGCTCTTGAGGCAGATCCATCGCCGTTTCATCATTCTGACCTTTTGGAGAGCATTGGCAAATAGAGACTGCAAGCAAAATTGCTGCAATTGAGAAAAGAAATCGTCTCATAGTAAAATGGTATTAGAATTTTAGAATAATAGTCTTCTGGTATCAGCGTCATCCACAAGAATATTGACCTTGAGGGTCTCCTCCGGCAGAAGTTCCTCTATCATCTCGGGCCACTCGATAAAGCAATAATCACCCGAATCGAAATACTCGAAAAGGCCAATATCTATCGCTTCGGACAAGCGGTTGATACGGTAAAAGTCGAAATGATAAAAACGATTCCCTTCCGCATCTGCATATTCGTTGACAATTGTGAAAGTGGGACTGTTGACTACATCCAAAACTCCCAGTTGACGGCATAGGGCAGTAATGAATGTGGTTTTGCCTGCCCCCATTGAGCCGTAAAAAGCGATTATCCTGCTTTCACCCGCCTTTTCGAGAAAGACGCGTGCAGCTCTCTGAAGGTCTCCGGTACCGTTGATGATAATCTCAATCATAAAAATTGCCTCTGTCCAGATTGCGAAATTGTATCGCTTCGCTGATATGCTGCAAAGATATAAAATTATCGCCATCAATATCTGCAATTGTACGGGACAATTTGAGGATACGGCTATAGGAGCGGGCCGACAGATTGAGCCGGTTAATTACATCCCTTAGAAAGCGTTTCTGTTCGGTGCTTACCTTGCAGAAGTTGTTGAGTTGCCGCACGTTCATCTGGGAATTTGTGAATATCCCTTCACCACTGAAGCGTTCGTACTGTATTTGCCGTGCTGCCATTACCCTTGCGGCAATAGCTTCGCTGGTTTCTTCTTCTCCCTCTGCAATGAGATCGTCGCCGCTGACCGCTTTGACGAAAATATGCATATCGAGCCGATCCATCATCGGTCCCGAAATCCGGGACATATAGCGCATCACGGCCGATTGTGTGCAGGTGCATTTGTGCGAATCGTCACCATAGTAACCACATGGACAGGGATTCATTGAGGCTATCAACATAAAAGATGCCGGATATTCAACTTTATAGCGAGCTCTGGAGATGGTGACTTTGCCGTCCTCAAGGGGCTGGCGCAGTGCATCCAGTATTATCTTGCTGAACTGCGCCATCTCGTCGAGGTACAATATGCCGTTATGGGAAAGGGAAACCTCTCCGGGAGAGGCGTTCTGTCCTCCTCCGATTAACGAGACCAGACTGGCGCTGTGGTGGGGACTTCTAAAAGGACGCTCTAGCATCAACCCCCGTCTGCCCGTAGAATTACCGGAAATAGAGTAGATCTTGCTGGTCTCTATGGACTCATCCCTGCTCATTTGTGGCAGTATCGAAGGTAGACAGGAGGCCATGAAGGTCTTACCACTGCCGGGTGTGCCTACCAGCAGGAGATTATGGCCACCGGCAGCAGCGATTTCGAGACCCCTTTTAGCCATCCTTTGCCCCTTTACATTCTTAAAATCCTCAGCATAATGGGGTCGCCTGGATGTTTCCGGGTCGCGTACCACCAGCAGATGGGGGCAGTTATCTCCGCGCAGTATCTCCAATACCTCACTTAGCATACTTACGCCATATATGTCAATTCCCTCTACATCGGCAGCTTCCAAGGCGGATTCCTTCGGAAAAATACACCCTTTGAATCCCATTTCGCGGGCGTGTTCGGCAATGGGAAGTGCACCGGTCACATTGCGTATGCGACCGTCCAGCGAGAGTTCACCGAGCATGATATATTTGCTGCATCCGGGCAGATATGCCTGTTCCGACACCGCCAGCAGTCCGATTGCGATAGCCAGATCATAAGAAGAACCCTCTTTTCGTATATCGGCGGGCGCGAGATTGAAGACCAGTTTGCGCCCGGGAATCCTGTATCCATAAGTCGAGAGTGCCGTAGTTACCCTCAGCAAACTCTCCTTAACTGCATTATCCGGCAGCCCAACCAGATGTATACCTATGCCATTAGAAAGATCCACCTCCACGGTTACCGTTACTGCCGTTATTCCTATGCAGGTGGCACAATAAGTTTTGCACAACATTCTCTTTTTATCACCTTTAAGTCGTGAGTTACTAATGACAAAAATAGATTTCGCTGCGGCTCTGAGCAACCTTGAGCCATTTATACACACTTAAAAGCAAATATTTACCAAATCCCGAAAAGCGATATTGGTCTGTTCCTTAAAATTTAAGTTTTTCAGACTATTGCACTTCTCAGATGAAAAATCTATTTTTGTACGATATAATCCTTGTGAAAAAGGGTGCAAATTATTTCAAAATATTTCAAATTATTTTCAAACATTTATACAAATGGATAAAAAGAAGAACCAACTTTCCCGTCGCGAGGCACTGAAGCTTTTCGGTACCGGCATAATCGGTGTGGCTATGGCCACAACCGGTCTCAGTTCCATTTCAGCCCGCAATGTAGAGTCGAGAGAGCCGAATGTGGCTAAACGCCGACACAAAGGGAGTTCCAATATGGTTTCTCTCTTGGGGTTCGGAATGATGCGCTTCCCGACCCGTTCCGACAAGTCCATCGATGAAGAGTTGTCACTCAGTATGATAGACTATGCCTATAAACATGGGGTCAATTACTTTGATACCGCCTTTAATTATCACGGCGGCACATCCGAAATTTTTACCGGCAAGGCTTTAAAGCGATATCCGCGTGAGAGTTTCTACCTCGCTTCGAAGATGCCGGGATGGATGGTGACATCTCTTGAAAAGGCAAAGGAAATATTTGAAACCCAGTTGCAGCGCTGCCAGGTGGATTATTTTGATTATTATTTGCTCCACTCAGTAAGCCGCGAAGAGGATTATGTGCGTGTCTATGAGGAAATCGGAACCCTCGAATATCTTATCGAGGAGAAAAAGGCGGGTAGGATTCGTAATCTCGGATTCTCCTTCCACGGATCAAATGAGTTGTTTGACAAGATGCTCGAAAAATATGATTGGGATTTCGTACAAATTCAGATAAACTACCATGATTGGGACCAGATGGATGCCAAGTATCTTTATAGAAGGCTTGAGGAGAAGGATATCCCCTGCATCGTGATGGAGCCCATCCGTGGTGGAATGCTCGCCAAACTTAACCCTGATGCAGAAGCGGTACTCAAAAGGGTACATCCTGAAAAGAGTATTGCATCCTGGGCGCTAAGGTATGTGGCTTCGCTACCGGGAGTGCTCACTGTGTTGAGCGGAATGAGCGCTATGGAGCATGTGGTGGATAATGTCAATACTCTCTCTACCGAATTTAAGTCCCTCAACGATAAGGAGCGTGTAGCTCTCGACAAAGCTCTGAATATTTTCTTGAAGACCCGTCCAATCAGGTGTACGGCTTGTAAGTATTGTATGCCCTGTAAATTTGGAGTGGATATTCCGGCCAACTTCATGCATTACAACAAATGTGTAAATGAGAGCAATATTCCTGAGCGTGACAGCCAGACTCCTGAAGAGTTTGAGCGCAGAAAGAAGATATTCCTGGAGGGTTACTATGCCATACCCGAAGAGGAGCGTGCAGACAAATGCAGACTCTGTGGTAAGTGCGAGCGCAGCTGCCCCCAGCGCCTGAAGATTGCTGACGAAATGGAGCGTATTACAAAGTTGGTCAAATCTCTACAGTAGAACAATCGGTGCGACTTGGTTATTTTGTTTTCGTAATAAGAAATATCTTTTAGAATGAAAATCCCTGAGTCAGTAAAGAAAAGGCTTGCACTCTTCTTTTTCTGTTATAGTATAGCCATTACACTCTATCTAGTGTTTAAGCCGGGAACGGAAATTAGGTGGGCCATACTCTTTTCAGTCGGCTTTGCATTATCGTGTATAATAGGTAGTATAATAGATGAAAAATTGAAAAAATAATGTCGGTATCTACAACCGAACGATTATACATTATTAAAGGCTTTTTATATTGGAATAAATAGATGTAAATTTGTAAAAAAACAATAGAAATGAGTACATGCGACATGCCTATGCCTGCATTATCAGACATAATAAAGGCGAAAAAGAATTTGGAAAAAATAGTGAAACGTACCGATTTGGAACGCAGCAAATCGTTCTCTAACATGGTGAATGCGCAAGTTTATTTAAAACTTGAAAACTTGCAATCTACCGGTTCGTTCAAAATACGCGGGGCTTACAACCATATCAGCCGGCTAAGTCCCGAAGATAAAGAACGCGGAGTGCTTTGTGCTTCGGCAGGAAATCATGCGCAAGGCGTAGCTTATGCTGCAACAAAATTGGGTGTTAAGAGCACTATTTTCATGCCCGAATTTGCTCCTCCAATAAAGGTTATCGCAACCAGAAGTTATGGAGCTAATGTTATTTTAAAAGGAGATTCTTTCAACGATGCTTACGAAGCGGCTATGGAATATCTTGACGAATCCGGAGCTGTTTTTGTCCACCCATACAATCACCCCGATATTATATCAGGAGCCGGTACTATCGGCTTGGAAATATTTGAGCAGTTGGATGACATTGATATGGTTTTTGTTCCCATAGGCGGTGGCGGACTTATTTCGGGAATTGCCATTGCTTTAAAAAGCATGAACCCAAACATCAAGATTATTGGAGTTGAAGCTGAAGGAGCTCATAGCATGCGGGTCTCACTTGACAATGGTGTGCTTACTCCTTTTGTGTCGGGAAATACGATAGCAGACGGAATTGCAGTTAAAGCTCCGGGTAATCTAAATTTCGAAATAGTTAAAAAATACGTCGATGATGTTGTGGTTGTAAACGACAATGAAATAGCACAGGCCTGCTACAGATTGCTACAGCGTGCTAAAAACTTGTCGGAACCCTCCGGTGCTGCCTCCTTAGCCGCAATCTTAAACAAAAAGGTAGATGTTGTAAATAAAAATGTGGTTGCAGTTATAAGCGGAGGTAATATTAATACGAGCATTTTGGAACAAATTATCGAAAAAGGTGTTATAGGAGAAGGATTAAGAGCCAGAATAGCAGTTTTAATTCCCGACCAGGCCGGCATGTTGAGTAAAATAATCAGCATTTTGGAAAAACTGCGCGCTTCAATTCACGATATTGAGCACGAGCGCTCCATTACAAACGTTCCTGTCGGACACGTCCAGGTTACGATTACCTTCAACTTGCAAGACACTTCGCAACTTTTCACATTAGGTGAAGAACTAAAAGCTAAAGGCTTACCGTACAAAATATTGAAATAAAGTTAAGTTCCGGGTCCGTAGTTTAGAGTTTGGTGTGGAACAGATAATACAAGTTACGCTTCTTTGAAATCGTCATTTTGTAAAAGAATAAGGCTTTTCATAGGAAGCGGACTTTCTGTTTGGCTTATTGCTCATTTCAAATAGCATTTCACCACCTTTGAGAATATCTTCGTGTGTTATGAAATGCTTTTCATATTTTTTACCGTTAAGCTTTATAGATTTCACATAAACATTCTTATCGGATAAATTTTCGGTTTTGACAGTAAATGTTTTTCCGTTTTCCAAATAAATGGTTGCTTCTTTTGTCTTGGGTGCTCCGATTACATATTGGTCGGAGCCAGGACAAACGGGATAAAATCCTAGTGCCGAAAATATATACCAAGCCGACATTTGACCACAATCGTCATTACCCGACAATCCGTCTATTTTGTTTTTGTACATCTGCCGCATGATTTCGTGGAGACGGTACTCCGACTTCCAGGGCTCCTTTGTCCATTTGTACAAATAGGCTACATGATGACTTGGCTCGTTTCCGTGTACATAATTACCCATCAGCCCTTCCTCGTTGATATCTTCGGTCTTTTCGAAATATTTGGCAGGAAGATGCATCGTGAAAAGCGAATCAAGACGGCGAATAAATTGTTTCTCGCCCCCCATTTCCTTTATCAATCCATTCACATCGTGTGGTACAAAAAAGGAGTAATTCCACGAATTTCCTTCAATAAAACCTTGTCCATGTGTATCCAGCAGATCAAAATCCTCTTTAAATGTTCCATCTTTTAGTTTCGGACGGGCAAAATGCAGGGAAGGGTCAAAGATATTGCGGTAATTTAAGGCACGCCGAGCGTACTCCTGACTGATTTCACTTTTGTTTAAACGATTTGCCAGCTTGTGAATGGTCCAATCGTCATAACTGTATTCCAAGGTTATAGAGGCTGCCGAGGAACTTGTTTCCAATGGCACATATCCATATTTTTTATAATCGCCCGTACCATCAAAATAGTCGACATTGGAGCTGTTTACACAAGCTTCAAATGCCAATTCTGTATCAATATCCAATCCCTTGGCAATTGCATCCGAAACCACTGAAACGCTGTGATAACCGATCATACACCAGTTTTCGTTTCCCATGTGCGACCATACCGGCAAAGCCTTATGTACACTTTGTTTATAGTGATTTAACATGGAGTTGACAAATTGGGTGCTTTGTGAAGGTTTTATAAGATTCATAAGCGGATGTTGTGCACGAAACGTATCCCAAACCGATAAAACCGTATAGTTGGTTGCTCCCTTTTCGGCTTGATGAATATTGTGATCGATGCCTCTATATCTTCCATCCACATCTTGATAAACGGATGGGTTTATCATAGTATGATAGAGTGCCGTGTAAAAAACATATTTTGTCTCTTCATCGGCTTCAAATTGGATGCAGTTAAGTTCTTTTTCCCATTTCCGCTGAGTTTCATTGCGAATATCATCAAAGGATTTTCCGCCGGTTTCAGCCTCCAGGTTCTTCATTGCACCACGGCAATCCACAGGTGAAAGTGCAACCTGAATGTCGAGAGGTTCTCCGTCGGAAAAATCGAAATCGAAATAGGCAGTCAGGTGTTTGCCAAACATTTCAGGAAAGTTGTCGGTCATATCAAATTTGCGCCAAAAGCCGGTATAGAGCACTTTTTCTTTGTTACTACAACCATAGTTTTGGATAGGTTTTGAAAACTTCACGGCAAAATGAGTGTAATTCATTCTCGACCATCCGCGCGTGATTCGGTAACCGGTAAGGGTGTATTCATCTTCCACGCGCAGGTTTGCCATCAGCACTTTACCGTCATAGTTGTAAATTCCGTAATCCAAATCGAGAATGATATGTCCGGTTTTCGTGTCTCGCGGGAAGGTGTAGCGATGTACTCCTACTCTTTCTGTTGCAGTCATTTCTGCAAGAATCCCATAGTCTTGCAAAAGGACAGAGTAGTAACCTGCTTCCGCTTTCTCATAATCGTGACTAAATCGTGAACGATAGCCGGTTTCAGGATTATCTTCCGTTCCCATATCCAATTTCACCTCGCCGGTCATCGGCATTATCAGTATATCACCCAAATCGGAATGCCCAGTCCCGTTGAAATGGGTATGACTGAACCCTACAATGGTTTTATCATCATACTGATAACCGGCACAATATTTATATGCATCGCTCTGATAAACTCCATCAATATTGTGAGGAATCATTTCCGTATCGGGGCTTAACTGAACCAAACCGAAGGGGGCGCATGCTCCCGGAAAAGTATGTCCCATGCTTTTTGTGCCAACCATGGGATTCACATAATATAGAGGTGAATTTTGAGCCGATAAATGAGTTGCAGACATCAATAACAATATAACTAATAAACGAAGAAATTTATTCATATTTTTTCTAATTGGTAAGTAAAATCAGACTCCAAATCATAAAGATAGTCAATAAAACGATGTGTAAGACGAATATATTGAAAGATGGGAAACCTATTTCAAGATATATTTTCCGGGAATAATAATTATTGATTACCTTTATTTCATAAAAATTCTCAACATCAACTCGCTATAAAAGAAAGGTTTTGGTTATTGAATAAAAATATTACAATGAAAAAAATAATTAAAACAATAACTATTGGTATTGCGGTATTAATCGGACTTGTTTTAATAGCAAGACCTGCCTTGGGTTTGTATGGCGAATGTTGGGCATATTTCGATAAAAAAGCATTTCTTGCCAAATATGAATTTGAGGATTTTTCTCAATTTAAAAATGTTTCTCTCTTTATTCGAGGTGGAGATAGCGAAAGAAATCCTGTTATTGTCGTAGATGCTCCACATTTGGTTAGAGATACTTCAAAAGTGGGATATTATGTTGTAACGTTGGACAAAAGAACCTACCAGGTAAAAGAAGCAAAATGGATGACAGAATACGATGTTGAAGCCGACACTCTAAAACTCCAACAATTGGCACAAACGTTTATGATGTATAGGATACCACGCCTGGATGTAGATACAGCTGGAAATGTATTTGTTTATGTGAAAGATGTTGCGACGTTGGCATTAGTCAGATTTGCCAATGAAAATGAGTTGCAAAAACGGAGTAAAGAGACAAAATGGATTAACATTAAGTCCAATTGGTACAAGCCAAGATAAGTTAAACTCCGGAAAAATGAAATCAATAACAAAAATATTTTTCATTTCAGGCGTTGCTTTTTGGAGTATAGGCCTAATGTATAGTTTTTCAAAACTAATCGCATTAAATGGATTAGGGAACATTTTTGAAATGAATGAGGCTCAAAATGCAAACACAAGAATAATTAGGGACTCAACACATATTACTATATCTTACAGATACCAAGTTGACGAAAAAACGTATCAAGACAGTTATAAAATGCTTATTGAATATTTTGAAAAATGTGACATTGATACCATTGCAATCAAATACAATAAACGCTTTCCTATGGTTAGTTATATTGATAGTGTTCCGTTAAAAATGAGACAACAAAAAGTAGGTATTTGTATATCTGCCTTTTTTATATTGTTTTTTATTTTTCTTTGGAAATTGAGCGATAAAGATAAATGGATTAAAACATACGAAGATGTAGGAAATTGACCTTGGTTATATCCAGACGACCTAACAATCAAAAATGAAAGAGGGAAAGCAAGGTGCAGATAATGATACTTATACTTGGAAGGAATTGGAGAAAATGGCTAAAACATATAAAGAAAAATAAAAATGATAATCAATAGAGAAAAAGGTACAGATGAGGTAAATTTTATATTTAGAATTTTTAACGTATCACCTGATGTTTGTAATTTAATTGTTAAAGATTTGGACAAAAAAATCAAATTTTCTGTTCACGAGCAAAAATCAAATTTTAATATTCTAATTGACATTGAAAGTGTAAGTACATCGGAAAGTATCAAAAGGATAATTAGAGACTATAAGCTAGAAGAAATTGATATTTATATTAGCCTTATCTCAACTTATGACCATGGAGGCTTGTTGGTTCCACAAAATGTGTCTCGTATAATTAGAGATTTTGATTGTGATTTGAATTTTTCATTTGTTAGCTGTTAATGTAACGGGGTAGTGAAGCTAATAGCAGGAGGAGCTATGTTAACAGCTAATGCAGCAGCTGATGGTACAAGAACCAAAGTGGATTTTGTTCAAAAAAATGACGGAAAAGTGACATTAACAGAAGCCAAAGGTTCACAAACAGCACCATTAACAAAAAATCAAAAGGTTGCACATCCTCAAATAGAAACAAAAGGTGGAACCATAAGAGTTAATAAAGGAATAGAAATAGGATTGTCGTCAGGGACAAAAATTCTACCTACAAAGGTTGAAATAGTCAGACCAGAAGATCTGTTAAAAAATAACAATTTGTAAAAATGTCAGTTGAAAACAGAATGATAATAGATTTTATCAGCGAAAAAGAAGATAATGTTATTCTAACTATATCTGACCATTTGGAATGGGATGAAGAAAACGAACATATTTTTTTGTTGCAGGAAAAAATTAATGATTATTTAATAGCAATAGAATCAGGACAACTAAATAAAAATATCCAAATTCGATTGGTAAGAAAGTTATTATTAGCGTTGCATTAAAATATGAACCAGATGAAAATGGGGTTTTATTTTTATCAAAAGTAAAAGATACTTTGTCAAATTTGGGTTATGGTTTCTCTTATTATATTTTGGAGTGAGTTATGAAAAAAGTACAAGAAATACCTAAAAGGCTTATAATAAAAAAAACAAAATTTCGTTCTACCGACTGGTACTATCTTAGTGCATTTTTATTTTCAATATTCCTCGTTTTCCTATTAGGCACAAATGCTGTTGCCGATTATATGGGAGGGATGATTGGCGGACAGGCTAATAAGGCAATAGGAACAGGTTCTACAACAAGAATTTTGACTCCACTCAAAGACCCCGTAGTTCAGCAGAATGATGCAACTCGCGTACAACGACCTATTATCCCAATATATTCAAGATGAAAAATTTAAAAGATCCCATTCTTTGGCTGTTTAGTATCATCTGTGTGTTATTCCTCGCTTATTTATTGATAGGAGGTATTATTAAGAAACAGTCATTAGATAAAAACTTAGAATATTCAAAAGCAATAGTCATAGACCATTTCTTCACTATCAGATATACTGATTACTTCA
>Ga0116160_1002477_pt1 | contig 17429 bp, 12 predicted proteins | sample AD_JPNAS2_MetaG_FD_89879 | JGI IMG/M metagenome (GOLD analysis project Ga0116160, IMG submission 89879) | Active sludge microbial communities of municipal wastewater-treating anaerobic digesters from Japan - AD_JPNAS2_MetaG | ecosystem: Engineered > Bioreactor > Anaerobic > Digestate | place...
ACGAGACAACGGAAGTGTTACGGAAGTGTTACGGAGTCATTACTTAATCATCTATATAACAAGCAATTACATAAATATAGTTCAGGGTGGACAAAATATTCAGTTATCTATTTAGGTTTTATAGGGTTAAGATTAATATTTAGGAGTTATAATGATTTTTAAAATGGAAGTTTGACCTCCTGGTCAACTAACTTTTAACCTCTATTTCGTTACTGATAAAATCGCATTTTCCCGAGGGGTTTACACACCCATCGCTATCATTGTGTCGGGGTTGTCTCAAAACCTTCCAAAAGTCCATTTTTTGCCATTTTCAGGTATACAAAGATGTATCCTCAAGAGGAAATTGTTCCTTAAAATGGCTTATATTTACTGTCTCAAAACTAACTTTTAGTTTCGAGACAGCCCCCTAAAAGAAGATTTAAAGTTGGCATTAGTTTGCTGCATTCAGATTTACCTTAAAGAGAGGACATTTTTTTTTCAGAGTTATGCGAACTCTTTGGCAAATTGCAATTTTCCAACCCATTTTCTCTTAACGTCATTTTTGGGGTTCAATATTTTTTATTTAGAGGTTGCCTTATGCCGAATTTGACCAAAGAGGTAACAATTATTTTGTAATAGTAGAATTATTGGGTTTACCCCAAAAAACAATAAAAAAACCTTGACCTATTTTCAAATTGAAATAAAGTGGAATAAGATGAAAAAAAAATAAGGAGAAGGATGGTAATGGATAAAAAAATAATTACCTTATCCTTTATAAATAAGGTTTTGTCCAACTTTTCTATTCGGAAGAAGAGGCATAATAGCAGTAATATTAGAGGTAATTTAAATGCGTTATAGAAATTTATATTTATATATATCATTTAATTATCATCTATTTATATTCTTCAACCAACCAATATTACTATCAATCCACAAAAAGACAATAAAAAATGTATTATTGTAGAAATACACTTAAACAAAAAAAAAGAAATTCAATCAGGTAAGAAAGGAAATTTTATGGTATGCCCAAATTGCAATGCAGAAATAGAAGTCAAGGAAAAAGAAATTAAATACACTTTATGTGAAAGATGCAATACTGTATATAAAATATGTGAAGCTCGCAGTAAGCCACATTTGATATTCACAAATATAGCATATTGTCCTATTTGTGGCGATGAGCTTAAAGTAAACACAGATCATAAAAATTCAAGTTTTCTATATCATCCAATAAATCAGAGCATTAAAAGAAAATGGTCAGATCCTTTCCCTTTAGATTTTACTAACTGTAATAAAGTTTTCCATATTGTTTTTGATGCATTTTTAATATTATTAAGTAATTCAGGACAATGTAATATATTTTTAGAGCAAGAACTATTAATAACATACAGTTTTGGAATACCTAAATTGAAAATTATAACTCTCTCATATAATAATAGAAGAATCGTTTTCCAAGCAACTGATCATTCACTTTATCAAATTGAAATTAGCTCTCTTTTTCAAAAAGAAAAACCGGAATTACTATCTGATGATATAGATACTTTTTATTTTGATACATTTAATGACTATCTTGCTTATGCTAAAGATAAAACCATTACAATCAAGAAAAATGACAACACTGAAAAAGTTAATGAAATGGGTAAAATAATAAGTATTTGTATCAATAGGGATTACCTTTTTTTATTAACATTTGCATCAAACTCATTTTTTATGATTACTAGATCTTTAACAGAAAAAAGAGAGAGCAAAAAAACTTTAATATCTAATGAGAATATCAAGCAAATTATTTTATCTGGAACTGATAAATGTTTAGCTGTGTTTATCCAACAAAAAGACACAATGATGCTTTATGCTGGTTTATGGAACTCTCTAATCAATAATGGAATTAACTGGGAATATATAGAGTTAGACAATCATATAACTGATTTGTTAATTAGTAGCGATGATTTAATTATACTAAAGTATTTAGACAGAGTAGAAATCAAAGATATATTCAATTTAAAATCGGGTTTAAGAAATAAGAAAATTGTAATTACAGATATGTTATCAAATGATTTATATATATCTTTGGATGGTAATTATCTCTCTTATGCTAAAAGAGATACTGCTAATACAGGTTATAATAATTCATTAATATGTTTATTATCATTATCGGGAGGAGAAGAATATATAGCTTCTTCAATAGCTAATTTCATAATTGACGAATACAGCTGGATTAATGGAAATTTATCAAGCACATTTAATAAAGATGGCAAGTTTATGCTATCGTGGGAGAAGATTATTTATGAACCGTAAGTTGTTGGCTATTTTAATAATATCATTGCTTGCTGTGTCTTTAAATGGAATTACCTATATAATTGATGCATCAGGAAGTATGAAGGGTTTTGCGAATACTGGATCATTACAGGAAAAGGTAGAAGAAATATCAAATTTATTGCAGTATGATAATAATAACCATCAGTTATTGTTATTTAGATCAGAATATCCTAAAACAATGAACATATTTTCTGTGCCAACGACAAGAGAACTATCTAAAGGGGAATTATTTAACGGAAAATATACTTTGCTTGGAAAGATGTCTGAGCAAGTTTTTATGAATGCAAAGCCAGGTTTATATTTAATTATTACTGATAATGTTGAAGACGATGAAATGAATAAAGGAGACACGAGTACATTTTATCGTACTTTAATGAATTTACCTTATATTACAAGTGTAGATATTATACCCCAAATTTTAAGTTTTAATGGTAACCCTTGTAGAGGAAATAGAGATTATTATAATGGAAAAACTGGTTTGTTATTTTATTTAATTAGCGTTGGGGGAGACAAAGAAACTGTAAACAAAAAAAACATATTATATAATTCCCTGAAAGCTGAAGGTTATACTATTTTCCACATAAGACCTATTGATTCTAATCATATTAGCTTAGCTTCGTCAAAACAAGATAACAGCCCTTTTATTATATATTCTGAAAAAGGAAGATATTATTTAAAATTAAGGTCTAATAAAAACAATGTTCCAATTTTGAAAATTGATCAACTCAATAACATTCATTTCAGTATAGTTATGCATTCTAACTATGATTATATAGGAATTAGAAAGGATACTGCTATTACATTTGACAGATTCAATTTAACCGAAGAAGGAATACCTGTTCAAATGATTAGACCCAAAATCTCAATTTCTCCTTCAAGGTTACCAAAGTCCTTGGAGAAAGGAGGAGTACAGAAATTTGATGTAATTATTTCTCTTAAACCTATAAAACCGGATTTATTAAAAAGAATAACAGCAATGTTCAACCCTAAAAGATGTAAACTTTCATTTAATTTAGCTATAAAAACTTCCGAAAATTCTCTCTATATGATAGAAGAAAAGAGAAATGAGTTTTTTACCAATGATTTGTCCGATTATAGAAGGATTTACACAAATGTTGATATTTTGTCATATTTTAATCCCCAAAATAATAGAATTGATTTTTATGTTCAAAACAAAAATGATCCCCAAGATCCCACTACTCAAATTAAGTTGATGTATGATAATTTCTCTTTTTTTATTATCCTACTGGTAATATTATTAGCTTTGATTGCCGTGGTAATTTTTCTTTATTATATGATTAAATCTCCCAAGTTCTATTATATAACCATTGAATTATCTGCTTTAGGAGATAAACAAACGCAAAAATTAGGAAGATTTAGCAGTATAAATATTGAGTCCTGCACAATTACCAGAAAATTATCCTCAGTAACTGCTAAGATAAACGACTCTAAAAGGTTCTATTTTAGAAATTCAAAATTTTCCACAATCAATCTTTCCTTTAAAATAACCAACGAAATAGTGGAAAAAGATACAAATCACATTATTAAAATCTATTTAGAAAAAAAGGAGAAGAACAATGAGTAAAATTACTGCCTTATTATTAATCCTATCTTTGTGTATCGGTTTTCTGCCAGCTCAAGAAGTAGAATACTATGAAGATAACGATAGCATTGAACAAACTCAAGAACAACAAACTAATGAAATTGGTGCAACACCTCAATTAAACAAATATGTTGTAATGTTAGTAAGTGTCGTTTTCATTATTGTGTTTTACATTTTGTTACTCAGCTTATATCCAAAAAAACTGGCAAAAGGTTTAAACCCTTTAACAGCAGCAGCTAACCAATGTATGATATTTACTTTGGTAACAGGGATCATTATTTTTCTTGCTCTGTTGGCTATAAGTGGCTTTGTATTCTCTTGTTTTTGGGATACTATATTAAATAATATATGGTATATAGCTTTAATTTTTGTAATTTGGCTAATCTATTTAGTCATAACAATATCAAATAAAAACAAAGGAGGTGTCCAATGAGTCCTATTGTTGATATAATCCGAGAAGGAACAGGAGAAAGAAAAACACCAAGTGCAGCTATGAAAAAAACACTTTTTATCGGTTTGGGCGGTTCAGGTAGAGAAGTATTGATGCGTTTAAGAAGGAAATTTTATGCATCTTCTGAAAATAAATACGGTTTTGATTTTATCAGATATTTATGGGTTGATACGGATGTAGATGGTCCTGGAATTGCTGATGAAAATTGGGAAATTATCGGAGAAAATATTAGTTTTGGATTTAGAGACGGAATTAATGAGATTTGTGATGCAAGCGTTGATAGAGAAACTTTAAGTAGTTTTTATGATAGAATTAATACCTATCCTCATATACAATACTGGTTTCCGGCTAAGGAAATAAAACCATTAGGATATGAAGCACTTTTGAATGGTGCAAAAGGAATACGTCCTTTAGGGAGATTAGCTTTTTCCTGGCATTCCGATTATATTTTATCTGTTCTGCAACAGAATATCACTATGTTAGACAGACAATTTAATATACCTGGGATTGACTTAGATAATAATATAGATATTTATGTAATATGTTCTTTAGCCGGAGGAACCGGGAGTGGGATGTTTTTGGAGTTGGCAAAACTCTTAAAATCTAATTGGCCTACTTATTCAGTTTATGGGATATTTTTCCTTTCCGATATGTTTTCTTTATTAGGTGGCGATAATGAATATAGAGATGCAAATTGTTATGCGGCTTTGCAAGAACTTGATTTCTACCAGACGGCTTCTAATAGTTTAGATCCTTTAATTAGCGTTGAACATCATATGTTTGAATTTGTTAATTCTGAAGGAAAAGCCAAGAAATTCAATTTGCCCTTATATAGTAATGTATTTTTAATAACTAATGAATATTATAAAATGCCTCAGGAAAATTATATTTATGACCCCTTTGATATGGTAGCAGAGATTTTTTACTATGATTTTGATAAATCTTCCTTTGGGATTTATAAAAGGTCTAATACCGTGAATACAAAGATTACAGGTTCACAAGCTTCAATTAAATATTCAATTAAGGATCCAGAAACGAATCAAAATATCGGTGTTGAAGATACTTATCATTCAGATTACTCTTCGTTTGCTCTTTCGGGTATTTTCCTGAATGTTTCCAAAATGAAAACTTGGGCTTCCTATAAGTATTTGGTAAGTTTACTGGAAAATTTAATAACTGATAACCAAGAGAATAATCAGTTATATGAAAATCCAGACGGTAGCTTTCGTCTTAACAAGCTTGAATTTGAACAAATTAAGAATATGATTACCAATGGAAATAAGTCAACTTCAGTATACGAGGAATATATTCAAAATATAAATTCAAGAAAGGATAAAAAGCTAGTTGAAATAGAGACAAAAATATCCTTTGATCATAGTAATATTTCGTCTATTCAGCAAAAATGTAAAGACATATTGATCAATATTGATTCATTCATCCAAGAAGAGGAAGGAAAAATTAACAGCGAATTCATTTATTATAAAGGTACACCAGGCCCTTCTTTAGAAAAATTGGAATCAAATTTTAATATCAGCTTAACAAATCTTTATATGGATATAGAGCAATTAATGTATGAAATTTTAGCTAATTACAAGATAGGAGGTATCAGGGTAGCCAATCAAATGCTGGAGAGGATAAGAGCTATTATAAACCAAATGGATACAATCTATAATAATTTTACTAATGACTTAAAAAGAAAGAAGGATAGTAAAAAACAAGAAAGGCCTGAGCATCCCATAATTCAAGTGGATAGCAAAATAGAAGTTCTCTTACATAAGATACAAGATTGTAATGAGATACCTTGGTTCTTCCCTGGTTATAAAAGAAAGGCAAAGACCTATTATGACCGTATTCTTTCTTATGAAATAAATAATATGAACAGAGAAATACAACATCAATTAACTGAATATCTTACAAATAATTTAAATATAATTAAACAGAATTATGAAATTTTATACTATGAGAAGGTAGCAGAATTGGTACAAAAATTCATGCAAAAAATACTTGAAATAATAGATGCCTCAGATTGCCATATTCCCAATATAATTAATTCCCTCGGTATGAATAAACAAATTCAAGAATACCAGAAAAATATAAATTCATTTTTAACTTATTTTAATCATTATGAGTGTAGTATGAGGAATGAGATTTCCAGGAGTTTGAATAGAAAAATTATCTTGGATGAAGATGTGAATATAAATGATCTATATAAAAAATTTGTTGAAAATTGGTTAAAAGGTGATGACTGGTTTGTATCCAAGATAGCTGATAGTTATAAAGAATATATTAATAAAGTACATACTGTTGATAATATGAATAATAATATGCAAATATTTGTTTGTATTATGAGTTTATATGATATTATTAGTAACGGTATTGAAAGAGATATTAAAATAGATATGAGAGATATTTCTCATAGTGAATTCAACAATTTTATGGAAGAGAATAATGTTACTAATCAGCTTCTCAGTAAGTTAAGAAGAGATGAAAATCACTGCCGCCATTCCATAAGACAAATGTTGGAAAATTTTTATGTCAGAATTGCTCTTTCCCAAACATTTACAAATATTAAAACCAGAATAGAAGGATCATCAATGGTAAGAATTATTGGCTTACCAGAGAAAAATGACAAAATTGAAAATTTACTAAGAGAACTTGGAAATATTGAAAACATTCAATATCATGGTTCCAAAGAAAGTATTTTATTCTATTCAGAAACATTTGGTTATCCGCTGTTTATGTTAAAAAATATAGGTCAATTAAAAGAAAAGTTTAACCAGAATTTGCAGCAGGGTGCTAATAATAAAATTTATCGTTATACTGATATTGTAACTGATTATTTAAAACCTCTGGTTTTACCAGCTTCTGAAGAAGAAATGGTATCCTTATTGCATTGCTGGGAGGTTTTATATGAGGCAATTGTCCTTCGTATTATCAACTACCAGGATAAAAATTGGGTTGCTGATATTATAAATCCACAAAGATTTAATATTGAAGAAAAGATAACATTTGGCAGAACACTTGAAACAACTGCTTTAACATTAAACAATAATAGAAGGATTCTGGATACAATAAGGACTCTTGTTAATAATACATTTTTTGATAAATATAAAAATATTGACTCAATTGAACAGATTTGGTTTGCGTTATTTGATAATTATCGTGATATAGATAAATTTATCAATTATCAATATCAAGATAACATGCCAAAAATTCCTCAAGAGTATGCAATAGAAAAATTACTTGATAAGTATTTGAATAGGTATGCAAAATTTAAAGAAATAAGTACTAAAGAAGCACAAGATATTTTATCAAAAAAATTTGATTCTGTTTTAAGAATCAGCTCTGGCTATAGTGATGCTATGCATACTAATGGATTAAAAATTTATCCTCAATGAGAAAGCTGTGAATTCCTGTCCGAATTGTAAAATTTTGATTAGGAGTGAGAGATATAATTATTGTCCTTACTGCAATCAAATAATTAAAAATGTTAGATTGGATGTTCCGGATTTAATTTATACCGAAACTCCCTTTAAAATTTCTATCACCTCAATAGGAATAGAATCAGTTGAAATCCAATCTATAGAATTAAATGATAAAATTATTGAATGTTCACCTATAAATTTATCTCCCAATGAGTGTATAACCTATGAACAATGCATAAATAAAATTGGGAGATACCAATTAAGGATTACACTGCCTGATAGGGTAATTGAACAGGGTATAATTGTTAATAAATTGGGTTCCGTTTCTATCAGTTGGCAAAATATACAAGTACTTAGTTTAGACCATAGTGAAAATGATAATAAAATCTATGTATCTAAAGAACTTGAAGATAAAACAATTAACATATGCAAAGAAACTTCCGTCTGGATTAGAATAAATAAAATTTCTATATTAACTCCGAATTATGAATGGAATTGTTTTAAGAAAGCGGATGGATATGAAATCCCCGATGATTTCTTTAAATTTTTGGAAAAAGAAGAAACTTGTAAGGGTAGTATTAAAATACTTTCAGAAGATGGTTATTCATTAACAATAGATAAAATTACTTTTGAATATGTAAATGATTTACCGGATATAACTTTAAATTCTGATGATTATACGAATGAAAAACCTATAACTGTTACTGATAGAAATATATCATATACCCTTTATTATAAAATAGAAGGTAAAATACAAAGACCTGTTGATAAGATTAATTTGTTATATAGATCAGATTTTATAAGTAATAAAGATAAGGTAATTTACTTTGATGACGACCAGAAAATCTATGAGATGGCTAATATCCAAGTAGAAAAAGCAAGGGGTTTTAATAATGAGTCAGTAAAGAATATACTCAAGAATTTAGAATTTACTATTGAATATGAAATTAAGGGCAAAAACACTAAATTTCAACGCTATTTCTATATTCCTTTCAGAATCATAAGTAAGCAGGATCTAATAGTAGATGAAAATAAAATAGTATCAATAGATTTTGGTACATCCAATACTTGTATAGTTATGCAAACAAATGATAATCAAAATGAAGATATTATGGATATCCAGATCATTCCTACTACCCTGAAATTTGAAAAATTCAACAGTTTTCCGCCCCATAGTATTCAATATGGCTACGCTATTAACAATGATGACAAGCCATTAACTTTTGCTACCAATTTTAAACCCAGATTACCGAGAGATGAAGAATTATTTTATTTTGATAAATGCAAACCCGCTAATATACAAGCAATAAAACCCAGTACCTTAACGAAATGGTATCTTGAACATTTACTAAATAATGAAATAAATAAACTGGGTTATAAACCAGGAAAAGCAATTATTAGTTATCCAGCAACATTTTCAGAAGAAACCAGAAATAAGCTTATAGGTATTATCCAAGATATAGGATATATTGTAAATGCATCAACTATCTTAACAGAACCGGAAAATATTGCACTGTATTTTGCTTTAGAAGATAATTCCATTAAAGAGAAAATTGAAAAAGATGGAAGTGTAACTATTTGTGTATTTGATTGTGGAGGTGGAACCACAGATGTAAGCGTTATTAGAGTTACTCAGGATACTCAGTTAAATATTGAAATTCTTGCTAAATGGGGAACGAATGAATTCTCAGGAAATTATTTAACTTATTTGATTGGAAAAGAAATAGATGGGGGAAAAGAGTGGTTTCCGAAAGAATTTTCTAAATTATATACTGCTAAGAATGAGGAATTAGAAGAGTATTTTAAAAGAATACAGTACTATGAAGACCAAAAATTTAATATTAATAACATGCAACTTATTGATAAAGATAAATTAATTGAGGATATAAAATATATAATGAGGATTATATATGGATATGTGAAAAAAATCATTCAGGTTTTGTTTAAATATCATAAAATATCCTTTGTCTATACTGATTACTTAATTCTTGCCGGTAATTCCTGTAAACTTCCTTTATTCAATGAAGTGGCTAAAGAAGAGTTTCCCGATTCAAAAATAATCTGGGAACCGGAAAAAGGTAAAAAGGCGGTAGCTTTTGGAGCTCTTAGAACATACGAACTAATTAGTTCCTTAAATATAAATGGTATGTTATGTAACGAATATGAATACTCTTATATGTATGGCTTAAATTCAATAACACTATTTGAGCCAATGATAGATATGCAAGAAGGTGCTAAAGCAGTTAGTGAGCCATTAAAACCTAAAGGGGATATTCCCATAAAGGCAAGAAAAATAATAGGGGATACTAATAAAGAACCAGTTATCAAATTTTTTATTCCAGTTCCAAAAAATATTGATCCTAATTGTTTCTATAAGTTTAAACTAAGGTTTATAAATAAAATTATCTCTTATTCTTGGATAACTGAATATGAAGATTCCAGTGAAGAGACTGAATTCATTGAAATATATAGAGAAACTTGAATGAAGGTATAATATTATGATATACTATCCACTAAATTTAATTCCCTACATATTTGTACTTACCATCATTATAATTGTGCTTAATATCTTGTTTATTATTATGTTATATATATCTTACAGAAAGATTAATCAACTCCTGCAAGATATTGAAGGGAGTTTACGAAATATTAACGATAATATTGAAGGACTGGCAACCAGAATTAGTCGTAAAAAAAATGACCAGCCAATAAATCCTCGGAAATTAAAGAAACCTGTTGATTGGGAATATTAGATGCAGTTAATAGTTTTATTAGTTTTGTTTGTTTTTAATATCTTGATCTTAGTATTCATAATCAGGATGTTGAGGACAATATATGCTAACCGGACTTTGGTAGATGAGCTTAAGTTACAGATTAGAAATGTTAATAAATCAATAGCTACAATACTTGATTTAACAGAAAAATTTCAAAGTTCCCTTTCAAACTTAAAGAACAGCTTACCAAATTATGAAATCTTATTAGCAGAAATAGATAAAATTATTACTGATAAAAACAATGTTAATCTCAACTATAAAACTGATGAAGTTTCATCTATAGATTATGAAACCAGATTAAATAACTATATTCGTCATAGTTTTCCAGATAAATATGAAGAGCTAATTCAAAACATTGAATTAATTCCAAGTAGTATTTTAGACCTTGTTAAATTAAAGGATATTGTAAATTATATTGGTTTAAGTTCCGATTTTATAAATATGAGTTCCAAAAGAAGAGAAGATTTTTGTAATTTCATAAATGATTATTTATCTGGTTTCAGGATAAGCATTTTTTATCCTATTATCGGTGATGAGTATGATAAGGAGAAAATGAATATGTTGAAAAAATTGTCCCCATCAAGTAAAGTATCTAAAGTGATTTATTTCGGAATAAAAAAGGGAAACGAAATCATTTTAAAGGCAGAAGTATATGTCGGCTAACGATAATATTATACGCTTTATGCATTACCAAGATGGGTTTTGGACGAAGGGGAATGCAAGTTCTCAACACTTTGATAGTAAGCATCTTGAAGAGGAAATGCTAAAATTATATCCATACTGCACTTTTAAAGATATCATTCAAGAAGCGGAAAAAGAAAAACATAATATTGAATTAGATTTAAATAATAACACCATTGAATTAATTGAATCCAATAACAAAAAACCAATAAGTGATCTAGTAGATAAAGATTTTTGTATGCTTTTTTGTTATTCTCCAAAACAAAAAAGCGTCTTATTACATAAACAATGTGACTTAAAAATTACTTCTTCTATGACTGAAAATATTAAAAAATGTTTGATACCGGATTTTAATGAACCAAAAGAACAAGGAATTTATACTATCTATAGAAAGGAGGACAGTAAATTATGCTTTGAAAGGAAGAATTTTAGAGAAATTAGTTCTCAAATAAAAATCTCATTTAATTCAATAGATATTTTAAAAAAAGACGAACAACTTCGTAACTATAAGTCCCTTTTTGATATAAGTCCCTGTTTTAAAGATATTACTATTGATATATTAATTGATAGAATAGTTCGTTTATTTAAAGATGAATGGGAATCTGATAATTTGTTGAAGGTGCCATGTCTATCAATAAGTTTTGATAACATTGTGTATACTAATGGAAAAGGTTCAGTGAAAGAACTAAATGAATTTTCAAGAAATATGATTGATCCTATTAAAGAAGAGTTAAAACAATTTATCAATGATGCTTTAAAAAGTGAAGAGGTTAATAACGAGAATAGTAATGAATATCCAAGAGATAGTAGCAAATATCAGAATTCAAGTCAAGCTACTGATATTGAAAATCATAATGAAGAAGATGAAGCAACAATTCCTTCTAAAAAAAAAGAATCTGATATAAGCAATTCAGGAGAAGTCATCACCAGAATGTTGTCAAATGATAAATATTACACGCATATTAAATCTGATTCAAAAGATAGGTATAAATTGTTTTATTTGATTTTTAACGAAGCTAATCATGATCCTGTAAATGAGGAATTAAAAGAATCTTTTAATAAACCTGTTTATTTTGATGCCTTAATTCAGAAACTATCCAATACTTTTATACTTAAGGAAGGGAAAAATATTCTAAATGAACTTGCTGAATATTTGGTACAAGGACAAATTAATGTTAATTTTGAATCTTGCTCAGAACCATCTGATATGCCTGTTTGGGAAGTACATATATCAGGTAATATTGATAAAGAGAAATTTGAAAAAGAAAAAAGGGAGAATGAAACAAAAAAGAATTCATTAGACAAGAGAGAGCAAGAATTAAAGGTAAAAGAGCAAGAAATAATTAAGAGAGAAAATACTTGCAATAAAAAAGAGGAATGCATAAATAAAGTAAAGACCATCTTAAAAATAGAGGATCATATAAGGATAGAGGATGAGATAAGAAAATTACAAAACCATAATGCTGAAATTAATAAAGAATTGGAAGAATTGAAGTTAATTACTAATATTTTAGACAGCGATAAAAATGCTTTAAAGAGAAAGGTAGAGATTATAACCAATTGTATCAATCAGAAGTATGTTAATAAAGAAATAGTTAATAAATTAAGTAACTATGAATTTGAGGAAATAATAAATAAATTTGCTGAATCCTATACAAGGTTACAAAATATATATACTCTTAAAGAATACAATAATGAAGATTTAAAGGAATTCACACAATTATTTGGTAATGTTAAGAAACTCGTTGATAATAGAGTTGATAAGATTATAGAAAACTTGGAAACATTATCAAATATTGCTATTATAAAAGACGCGATAAAGATCCTATTAGCAGATCCTGAGATGAGAAAAAAATATATTAAAAACCCTGAAGTTATCAATAAAGAACTGGAGTGTTATGGCCTCAAAATTTATATACCGCAAACTGGAGAACCTGCAGATCCTCTGAGGCATAAAATTGTTGGTTATGAAGTTGGAGGATTAAGAGGAACAGTATCATCTATAATTAGATGGGGTTTGGAAGAATTAGACAAAGATGACTTAAAAGGTCATTGTGTTTATAAAGCTGAGATAAATATCTTTCAATAGGAATATTGTATGATGATTCAAATTACCTTAATTAGTTTCGTAAGCTTAACCGTTAGTAATGGCAAATTCTCATCTCAAGTAACATATTGGCTAATTGGGTTTTTCTTCTTGTTGGCTATTATTTTGGGGATAATTCAATGTCTAAGACGAATTTCTTTTAGTAATGTTGAATTATGTAATGAGATAGAAAAATTTATTGATAAATTTGGAATAACTGATGATCAAGTTATTCTAAACTATGTTGACAGTCATTTTGCAAAACAATTTCTTACTTACGATGAGTACATCCGTTTTTTAATAAATAGCTTAACAATCCTTGGTCTTTTAGGAACTTTTATTGGTTTAGCAGCCTTAATTGTTCCACATTTTAATGAGTTGTCAAATGCTTTAAACCAAGGGCAATATAGTGATCAACTTTTTAGTGATGTTATGTCCAATATTACAGGAGGGTTTAAAACTGCATTTTATACAAGTATTACAGGTATAATCTGTTCTTTAATTTGTTCTATATTATATAATATATATCGCCAGAATATTAGAACATTAAAAACAAAATTTATAGATCAGTATTTACCTGCTATTGTGAAATCCAAGAAAGAAGATAAAATACCTTATGATCCAGTAGCTCTGTATAATGAAATACAGTCATATTTCATTGAAGGATTAAAAAAATTTGAAGAAGTAAATTTACAAAGTCATAACAAACTAATGAAATGGGGAGAGGAAGTAATATCCAGCCATACACAGATGGTTGAAAATTATGTTGAAGCAAATAATAAAAGAATCCAATCCGTCACTGATGAGCTTATTAAAGAATACTACGCATTAAATAAGATAGCAAAAGATAATTTAAAAATAGCAACTATATTAGAAAATGTTCTTGCAGGCATAGATTCTTTTATTGATATCATTAAAAATTATAACACTAACTATGAAAATCTGCTAAATAAGATTGGGGAATTTTCTCAAAATTTCGGAGACCTGTTTTCCAATATGAATTCCATTGTGGCTTCCATAAATCAGCCATCTTTGCTGTTAACTAACCTATATAATAGCATTCAACAAATGGTAAACAATCAAAACGAAATACCAGATATCAATAAGCAATTATTGGAAAACGCACAGGAAAGTTTGGAAAGAATGGAGCAGATGCTTAAAGAACATCAGCAAGGAATGAAGAATACTATAGAACAATCTCTTACAGATATCCCCAATAAAATTTCCGATGCATTGAAAATTATTGATTTGCTTTCTGAAAATCAAGCCAATATATGCGCAAATACAAATATAATGAAGGAATCAATTTCACCTATGAGTTTATCTTTAAAATTAATAGAAAATTTAATTAATAACATTGATCAAATAGCCAATCGTTTAGATAAATTAAACAGAAATTTAGGCTCCGTATTAACAAACTTGTTGGAATAAACCAATGGATAAACTGGAAAGTGGAGATAGTTTAATAAATATTTGGCCATCTTTTGCCGATGTTGCTATTTGTGCAATGATAGTTTTTTTAATTTATGCACTTTACCTTATCAGTATGTTACCTCATCAGATAAGAATAGGTGAAATAACTGAAAATGAGGTTTCCAAATTTATAAAAGGAAGCGCAGAATTGCCCCCTTTCGCTATAAAAGACCTTGATAAAATGTATAATGAAATTGTCTATGGAAAATATGCAAATGAATGGCAAGATACAACCTGGATTATTATAGTGGCTGGTCATACTGATAATGATCCTATTAGTACATATAAGTATCAAAGTAATTGGGAACTTTCCAATGCCAGAGCAATGAGCGTAGTTAAATATTTTATCTCAAAAGGGATACCTGAAACAAGAATAAGGCCTATAGGATACGGTGAATTTCATCCCAAAGTAAAAAATGACAAAGAGAGTAATAAAGCACAAAACAGACGCATTGAAATTATTCTCTTTAAGTCCAATGGTAAAATATGATTAATATAAGGTTAGAAATTGTAAGATGGGTTTCTCAAATTATACAAGTAAGAGAATTATTATTTGCTTCATATTTTATAAATTTATTTGCTGTTGGATAATGCTACTTGTTTCTTGTTACGCTGTTCGTCTATATTTTTTCATAAGAGCTATAAGTAAAAATAAAATAAAGATGGCTATGGTTTTTATAGATATTAGCTATTTCCCCTCTCTAGTTTTATATTGCCATCTAAATAAACCTAATTACCTAATCCTGAATAAAAGAAACAATAATCATTTTTTGATAAGCTTCAGATATTTTTTCATCAACAAATCTTATTGCGTTCAACTTATAAGTGAACATAACATTTTATTATGAAAATGACGAATAGAACCAGAACGATAATTAAATTATGTTTCGTTATTATAATATTTTCAATAGGTTTTTGTGAACATCCTAATAAATACCATAACAAATCAACAAGTAATGGGAAAACTACTTATGATCATTTTCAGAATAATAGGAGTTATAGAAACAAGAATAATTCAAGAATTAAGAAAATTGATAACCTTAAATTAGCAAATAAACAACTTGAACTTCTACAATCTTTATCACCCAGGGATTCTTCAGTAATCATATCTGGTGTAGTTCTAAATGTGTTAGACGGAGATACAATTGAGATATTACATAATGATCTTATTTATAGAATTAGACTAGATGGTATAGATTGCCCTGAAAAAGGTCAAAGCTATGGTTCTGCTTCCAAACAAGTAACTTCTGATCTTTGTTATAATAAACAAGTAGATGCAGAAATTTTAGACATAGATTCTTATGGAAGATTTCTTGCAAAAGTTAAACTACCTAATGGAATAATTTTAAATGAGGAATTATTAAGAAAAGGATATGCTTGGCACTATAAAAAATATAATAACGATATTCGATATGCCGTATTAGAGGACTCTGCCAGATATGGAAAAAACGGTTTATGGGTTTCTCAAAATAATATTCCTCCTTGGGAATTTCGTAATGGGCCAGATAATTTTATTCTACCCGAAGGAGTGAAATATGTTGCCTCAAGATATTCTAAAAAATATCATCTTCCTTCTTGTAAATGGGCGAAAAAAATTAGTCAAGATAATGTTATTTACTTTACTACAAAAGAAGAAGCCGAAGATAAAGGTTATAAACCCTGTAAAGTGTGTATACAATAGATAGATAGAAAAATGATAAGTGAATATGCATAAGGAGAGTAAATATTTGAGTTAAACAATTGAACATTGCATATACAATACTATAATATATCATTATATGTTAGATTAATTATTTTTCTATATTTAAATAATATGATCTTTAATAATGCAGTTGGATTTATAAATGGATAAGAATATTCCAATATACCAGAGAAACAGTAACTTGCTGAAAGGATCTTCGTTTTTATTATATGCAAAATTTGAATTGGGCAAACATATTGATCAATGCTTAGACATTATAAGTTGGCTACATTGTCTAGATTAAAGCCGTGGTTACTGTTAGCTCATCAATATCCCTTCATCCACCTATCCTAAAGGTTGGGTTGAGAATGGGTTGTTTATGGGTTATGAGCAAGTAAGAAACGTATAAGCAGATAATTTCAAAAAGTTTTCCTGGTTTCCTTGTTAAATTCATTCTTCATTTTTCATTTCCCGAGGGGTTTACACACCCATCGCTATCATTGTGTCGCCCTTTGGGGCTTTTTTTAGTGGAAAAGGGAGAAAGAAAAAGAAGTCGGGGCTTTCATTTCCCGAGGGGCTTACGCCTCCATCGCTATCATTGTGTCGCCCTCCGGGCTTTTTGGCAAAGAGCTAAGAGCAGAGGGAATCTCAACCCTCTCAACCATCTCAACCTTCTCAACCTTCTTTAATTTTACATTCTACATTCTACATTTTACATTTTCTGATGGGCTTACGCCACCATTGCTATATTTGTTTTGCATTGTAGAATTGTTACAATTTAAATATATTTTTCCTTGTGTAGTGAACAAAAATGAACATATATTTTTGGGTATAATGTTTTTACCACTCCGCATTTTATATTACATCAGGGTATTGGGGTCAATATCAATCTGCTTTCGGATATTGGAAGGGCAATTATAAAGGGAATTAAATAATCTGATAGCGTTCTGCAGAATTTTAACG
>Ga0116160_1002481_pt1 | contig 17404 bp, 15 predicted proteins | sample AD_JPNAS2_MetaG_FD_89879 | JGI IMG/M metagenome (GOLD analysis project Ga0116160, IMG submission 89879) | Active sludge microbial communities of municipal wastewater-treating anaerobic digesters from Japan - AD_JPNAS2_MetaG | ecosystem: Engineered > Bioreactor > Anaerobic > Digestate | place...
GCCAACCCTCAGGCGTAGCCCTTCGCCCGTTCCTCGCTCAGCGTGTCGAGATAGGCCCGTACCTGCTCGCGCCGCATCGGCGGAATGCCGCTCTCGGTGCGCGGGATGAACCGCCCTCCCCGGCGACCCACGGCCATCACCTCGCGCACGTGCGACCGGATTTCCTCTTCACTCATGAACTGCATCCGCGTGCTGATCCCCCCGTGCAGCACGATCCGGTCGCCCCAGCGCGCCTTGAACAGGGCCAGATCGTTGTAATCCGACGGCCCGACCGGATTGATCATGTCCACGCCGGCCGCCACGATCCCATCCATCAAGTCCTGAATGTGCCCGTGGCTGTGCAGATGAACCCAGGCGCCGCGCTCATGCGCCAGATCGGCGACCGCCTTCAACCAGGGGGAAACGTATTCGTCAAACAGCGGGGGAGCGAAGATCAGTCCTCGCCCGCTGCCCAGATCCGAGCCGACGAAGATGGCGTCGACGCCGCAATCGAGCAGCACGCGCGCCGATTCGACCGAAAACCGCGTCAGCATGTCGAACAGCGCGTGCGCCGCCTCCGGCTCGGTCAGCATCCAGCGCAGCGCGTCGTCGAATCGCGCCAGATAGCCATAGACCGATCCCCAGCCGCCGATGCACCACCCTTCGACAAAATAGCCGGCCGCGTGATACCCCGCGATCCGGCGCCGCAGTTCCTCGGCGTCATACCGCCCGGGGGCATGCACCTCGGGAAACTGAAACTGCAACGCGTCGCCCGGCGATTCGATCGGAACCTTGAGCACGTGCCGGTTGAAAACCGGCCGATATTGCTCGCGCACGACCAGCCCCGTCTCATACCGATAGACCCGGTGACCCTCATCCTGGCTGAGCGTTTCACAGGCCAGCTTGATCCCCACGCCGATCGCGGAATTGTCGAAGCATTCGGCGAAGGCGAATTCGTCCGCCACCTCGTCGCCCGTCGGCGGCGGCGCCAGCAGCTTCGTCGCCGTCACGTCCATCGGGCACTCATAGAGCAGCGGGATGCGATCGACCGGCTGACCGAGGTAAACGGCGCGGACACGCTCGCGGTGCGACAGGGCGACGGCGGCGGACGGCATCCTGCGACTCCTCCCGACCTTCAACGATGGCTTCAATGACTGCGTTACAACGCCAGCTGCCGACGGATGGCATCGGCCGTCGCGGCGTATTCGGCAGCGCTGAGCAGCCGCGGTTCATGCGGTTCATCCCACGGCGTCCGCCGCCACAGAAAATCCCACGTGTAGCGCGGAATCAGATGCCAATGGATATGCTCCACCAGGTTGCCCAGGCATTCGTAATTCAGCTTGTCGGGATGGAACGCGGCGTCGATCGCCCGCGCCGTCTGGATCATTTCCTCGACGTGGCGTCCCCGCACGGCCGGATCGAGCTGGAACAACTCCGTTGCGTGCTCGCGCAGCGCCACGACACAGCGTCCCGGCCAGAACTGATCGCGGTGCAGATAGATGATCGACGTGTCGGTCTCGATCAGCGGCATCAGCCAGCGTTCCAGCGGTCCCGTTCCGTCGCGCATCAACCGGCAGTACTGGCAGTCCGTGTCATACTGGGCCTGCACCTGCAGCGTCGCCGCCGACGGGCTCGGATGCGATGGGGGTTTTGTCATGTTTCTCCGTCCTGTTCGATTTCCGTGGTGCGTGCAATCCCGGCCGCCGTGTACACCCGTCCGCTCAATGCCTCCGATACGCCTTGACGATCGACCGGTACAGCTCATAGTTCGCGACCGGAATATCCGGCGCGATCGAATGCGTGCCCATCACCAGGCCGCCCAGGCGCCCCGCGTCGATCAAGGTCTCGACGTGACGCCGAATTTCCCGCTCGGTTCCACGCGGGAGGATCACGCTGTTGCAGACCCCGCCGATGAACGAGAGCCGGCCGAAATATCGGGGCAGCAATTCCTCGACGATCAGCCCCGTCCGGCGCTCGACCGGATTGATGCCATTGAATCCCGCCTCCACGACGAGGTCGAGCAACGGCCCCAGATTGCCGTCGCTGTGCAGGAAGACGCGCCGCGCCCCGACCGCCTTCAACCGGCCGATAATCGACTGGTAGACCGGCAGGAACATCGACTCGAAAATCGCCGGCGAAAACATCGGGCTGCGCTGGTTGCACATGTCGTCGAAGATCCACACCCCCTGCGCATACGCGTCGGCGCGCCGCAGCACCTCCAGCCCCAACTGCAACTCATGCTCGGCGAGCCGCTCGATCAGCGCGCGCGCGAACTCCGGATCCGACACCAGATCCATCAGAAATTCCGCTTCGCCCCGCAGCATTGCACAGCGATTGTAGAGGCCGCCGATCTTCACGAAGACCGGCTTGCCCGCCGCGCGCGCGCCGGCCACCTCGCGGTCGAATGTCTCGAACCGGACATCCAGATTCACCGGGTCGAACGTCAGCCGGTCCAGATCGGACTTTTCCTTCAGATCACGGTCGATGACATGGCAGAAGAAGCCGCTGCGGCGCGTCAGCGTTCGCCGTCCCCACCCGTCATCCGCGACGACGGCGTCGCCGTCGTCCTCCAGCACCCGTCGGTGGGTCACGCAGGGCGCCTCCAGCGCGGCGCATACGGCCAGGTCGAGCGGAAAATAGTCCAGCACATCCGCCGATTGGTCCAGCCCGCGCTCCGCCCGCCATTTCGCCGCCCACTCCGGCCAGATCGTCTCGAACACCGGCATGCGCTCGGGAGGTTCAAACGACAACGCCTGTTCGACGATCCGCGTCGAGTCGCCAACCCGCGCAACGGGTATCATCATACCGCGGCCTGTGCTCATCCCCCCATCCTCCCCCCACTCAGAATCGTCCCTCGTCCTCGCCTCTCGAAAACCTTCCTGTTCCCTGCGCCCAACCCACTGCGTATCCGTCGATCATGGGGCACAGACGGCCTGATTGCAATAGGCCCAAACGCTCCCGGCGACCCCAATCGCCAGTCTGCGCCGCGTTTTTTTCTGGCCAAATCCTGACGATGAACTCATAATCCAATTCTCATCCCTGCACGGCCAAGTTGCCCGTTACATATCGTTTGCCGGCCAACTATCCGCTTCGCTTCGCTCGTGCCGTCCCTTTCTTCGATTATTCGGTCTCCCCCACGGAAGAACGAGCGTTGCTCAAGACCGTCTGCCACAGCCTTCTGATCCCCTTTCTGTGCATTCAACTGGCGCTGCCCGTCTGGGGCGCGCAGTGGGTCTGGCAGAATCCACTGCCGCAGGGTCACACCCTCTCGTCGGTCCAGTTGCTCGATGATTCCCATGGCTGGGCCGCCGGCCGCGACGGCGTCCTGCTCCATACCCTGGACGGCGGCGCCACCTGGAACGTCATCCTGACCGATGGCGACCTCGCGTTTGAAGACTTCGTCTTCCTCGACTCAAGCAACGGCTGGGCGATCACCGGTATCCCCTATCGCCTGCTGCGCACCACCGACGGGGGCCGCTCCTGGACCACGGTCCCGACGGTCGATAATCCGCCTCCGCTCGATGACCTGCACTTTCATGATGGCCAGCATGGCTGGATCGCCTCCGAAACGCAGGTTTTACGCACGACCGACGCCGGCCTGACCTGGCACGCCCACGAGACCCACGCCAGCGGCACGCTGGCCGCGATCGCGTTCCCCGATCCCCTGAACGGCTGGGCCATTGCCAATCATTTCCCCAACGGCGCGTCCATCCTGCACACGACCGACGGCGGCCTGAGCTGGTCGCCGCAAACCGTCGCCGTCAGCTTGGACAGCACTCGCCTCAGTGCCCTCCACTTTGTCGATGCGATGCACGGCTGGGCCGTCGGCCTGGGCGGCCAGATCCTGCATACCGCCAACGGCGGCGCCGATTGGTCGCCCCAGTCGAGCGGCCTCGGCATCCCCCTGAGTGATGTATTTTTCATTGATTCGATGGTCGGCTGGATCGTCACCAGCAACTGGACGCTGGAGCACGGCTATCAGGTCCTGCACACGACCAACGGCGGGGCCGACTGGTCGCCCCAGGCCACCGGCGCCGAGCAAGCCACCAATCTGCTCGCGCTGCATTTCGCCAACGCGACCGATGGCCTGCTTGTCGGCGAATCCGGTATCCTGTTCAACACCATCAATGGCGGCGCCGACTGGGTCGCTCGCTCCTCCGGCCCGAATGATGACTTCCTCGACGTTGACTTTTCCGATTCCCAGAGCGGCATCGCCGTCGGCACCGGCAATTACCTCTATCTGACCGAAAACGGCGGCAATTCCTGGCAGAACGTCCCGATCCCGCCGGAGGATTCAAAGGAGATCGCGCGGCTCACCCATGTGTGGAAGCTCCTGAGCAATTACTTTGCCGGTCTGGTGGGCGCGACCAAGAAAGTGATCAAGGTGGAAGACAAGAACAAGGGCAAACTCGAGGCCGGCGACCTGACGTTCATTTACCTCGATCCGGGCGTTGCGGGCGATATCGAAGCCCTGTATGGGGTCGACGACCTGACTTGGTGGATCGCGACCAACGCCGGTGAAATCAGGCGGACCACCAATGGCGGTGAATCATGGGATCCCCAGGCGTCCGGCGTCGAGCGAAGCCTGAATGGTTTCCATTTCCACGACGGGCTGATCGGCTGGGTCGTCGGCGAACAGGGCACGATCCTCAAAACCACCGATGGCGGCGACAACTGGTTCCCTCAGCCCAGCGGCACCGCCTCCAATCTCAACGCCGTCCATTTCTTCGATACCAAGCGCGGCTTCGCCGTCGGCGACGGCGGTCGTTACCTCACGACCGACAACGGGGGCGACAAATGGGAGATCGGTTCGCTGAGCGTCTTCCACAACCTGCACGACATCGCGTTCGCCGATGCCCTGCATGGCTGGATCGTCGGCTCCTCCACTCGCGCCCTCTATACCGACGACGGCGGCCAGACCTGGACGTCCCAGCCCACCGGCGCCAGCGGCCTCATCTGGGCCGTCGACGCCCCCGATCCCGACCATGCCTGGATCGTCGGCGCCGGCGGCGCCATCCTGCACTACGACGGAGCGACCGATTCCTCCGCCGCCCATTGGCAGCTGCTCCGCTGAAAAAAAAGCTTCGAAATCCGCCGGAACCGTCCGGGCGGACGGATCCGACAGATTTCGAAGCCGAATCCTCGCCGGGCGCCTAGACTTGCTCGGTCGCCGCGATTTCCATCAGCTCCAGCAGCTCGCGCGCGACTTCGGTTCGGTTCGGGTCGGCCGCATACAGTGCGCCGACCCGCTCCCGGGCTTTGGCGCCGTCGCCCGCGGCTTTCCCCCGCGCGATCCATAACCGGCAGGCCCACGGCATCGGACCCCAGTTGCCGCATTCAACGAAGTCCTGGCTCAGGAAGACGAATTTGGGGATCGCCTCGCCGCCGTTGGTCAGAAACCGCGCAAAGACGTCGGGATGTTGCTGCCGCGAGATGTACCGGACCTGCACACGGTCGGTCGCTTCCGCCATCCGCTGCAGCACCGGCACATGCCGCACCACATCGCCGCACCACGCCTCGGCGATGGCGAGCACATGCACCGTCTTGGGCAACGCCTTCAGCGCCCCCTCCACCGGCGCCGCCAGACGCAGCCCCCGGCGGTCCTCATCCATCTTCTTGCAGTTCTCGGCGTATTCCTTGTTCGTAATCCACTGGTCGTAGCTTTCGCCGCTGGCGAAGACCTTGGGCCATTCGATCAGCGGCAGTGTCGGCGGCATCGGCATCGGTTTTCTCTCCTTTCCAGAGGGCGGTCGTTGAATCGCCCCAGGTGGAGCGCGGCGCAACCCCGCGTCCGCGGCTCCCAAATCCCGCCGTTACCCCGCGATGTCCTTCCAGCGTTCCCGCAGTTGATTGGCCATCCACAGGCAAACACTCCACAAGTCGGCCACCGGCACATTGGTGTAGGGCAGCGTGTGCAGATACGGCGGCGGGCCGAACTCCGGCGTCACGGTCAACAGCTCTTCGCCCCGCTCCTCATGATGCTTGCGGATCCGGTCCCACTGCTTCAGATGCCACTCCAGGTAACGCGCCGCCTCCGGCGCGGCCGGGTCGGGCACCTGCGGGCCTTCTTCGTAACCCACGCGCGCATGGATGTGCAGCGAGCGTTCGCAGGCCAGCGCCATGGCCTCTTCCTGGTCGTCGGGCAGCCGTTCGCAGACGTTGACCCAGTGACTGAAGTCGGCGTTGACGCGCAGCGCGGGGAACTCCTTCATATAGTACAGCGCGTCCCACGGCGAATAGAACATCCGCCCGCGGTGCGTCTCGATCAGGATCGGCATGCCGATCTCCTCCTGCAGCGCCAGCACCCGCGCGAAGTAGCGTTTGCCCTCCTCGCGGCTCATGCAATCGCGCCCCGCGTGCAGCCGCATCCGCGTCGGTTTGAGCGGCAGCAACGATTCAACCTGGCGCGCCAGTTCATCCCCGTCGACGGCCGACATCGCCGCGATGAAATCCATCTTGTGATCGGACAGTACCCCGCGGTACTCGTCGATCGGCAGGTCGGGCGCCAGCGCCGATTCGATCCCGTCGTAGCCGGCCATCGCCGCCGCTTCGATCTTCGATTGGGTCGAGCCGGTCATCCCCCAGAACGAATGGTAGATTCGCAATTGCATCGTCAGATTCTCTCCTCGAAATAGATGACGCTCAGGTAGAGTTTCGGCCCCATCAATACAGGTTGCCGCCGCGAAGTCAATCAATCTCTCCGCCGCGGCCCCCCGCGCCGCCGGCATGGGGCTTCTCTTGCCGCGAATTGAGCCGTGCCCAGCGCATCCAACTCGCAAATCCGTCTTATCCGTCGGAGCGAAGATTGTCGGCGGAATCCGCTTCCGCCGGCCCCTGCCGGCTCTGCCGCTTACACCCGCTCGGCGACGGGCCGCGGCGTCCCGTGCGTGTGCGGCCAGAGGTGCCCCAGCCGCTTTTCCCCTTCGATCGTCGTCTCAAAATAGACTGCCAGCACCGGCTCCTCGACCTTCGGAAAATCGTGCAGAAAGCCCCGGCCGGTGGCGACGCAGTCGCCCGGACCCACCTGGTAGTGCTTGCCTTCCGAAACGGCTTCGCCCCGCCCCTCCAGCAGGATCCAGTATTCGTCGCAGTCGTGGTAGTGGGCGTCGAACGTGGTGGTCTTTTCGTAACTGACCGGCCCGCCCGGGTTGTCGGTCTTGTCGGTGTTCACCACGCTGAACAGGCCGGAGCCCCCCACCTGGTCGCCCCAATGGCCCGCCATGCGCGTCAGAATCACCGGCTCGGCCACCTCGGTGACTTCGAAATTCAGGCCTGGCTCCGTCAGATCAACGATCGTGCCGTGTTCGAGCATCTTCTCTTCACGGCCGATCCGCACTTTGCATTTGCCCTTGGCGGCGATCAGTTTCTCCTTGCGCCCTTCGCGAGTAAAGCTGTGGGTCTGGCCCGGCTGGAGCCGGACGATGTCGAATTGCTCCAGCTCGCACCACGCCGGCGCCTGACCTTTTCCGCTTCTGAAGACTGGCATGGCTCATGACTCCTTGCTGAGGGTGATGCCGATCGCCGGCAGGGCGCAGTCGGCATTCTCCCGCAGGATAGAGAGCCGCCCGGGCGAAATCCATGGGGATTTGCCCCATCACCCCCACCCTCAACTCGTCACGCGCAGCACTTCCTCCACGGTCGTCCGGCCCATGACCACCTTGACCAGACCGTCCTCCAGCAGGGTGCGCATGCCCAGTGCGCGCGCCGCGCGCCGGATCTCATAGGAAGGCGCACGGTTGCCGATCAACTGCCGGATCGTCCCGTCCGGCCGCAGCACCTCGTAGATCCCTTCGCGTTCATAGAACCCCGACTCATGGCAGCGCTCGCAGCCGCGCCCGCGCCTGGCCTTGATCTTCGCCGGCGCATTGGGGATGCCAAGCTTCGCGAAGTAGTCCGCATCGATTTCAATCTCCTCCTCGCACGTGTGGCAGATCCGCCGCACGAGCCGTTGCGCGATAACCATCAGCAGCGCCTCCGCATGGCGGTGCGGGTCCACCCCCAGATCCAGCAGCCGGCCGATCGTCGTCGTCGTGTCGATCGTGTGCAGCGTGGAAAAGACGAGGTGGCCGGTCATCGCGGCGTCGACCGTCATCTTCGCGGTCTCGCCGTCGCGGATCTCGCCCACCATAATCACATCGGGGTCCTGGCGCAAAATTGAGCGCAAGCCCGTGGCGAAATCGAAATTCTTCGCCGCGTTGACCTGCATCTGCGTCAGCCCCTCGATATGGAACTCGATGGGGTCCTCCAGCGTGATGATGTTGCGCCGGCCATCGGCGATCGTGCCGAGCGAATTGTAGAGCGTCGTCGACTTGCCCGATCCCGTCGGCCCGGTCACCAGGATCATCCCGTGGGGGCGCTGGATCGCGTCGACCAGCAGCCCGTGCGCGTGCTTCGACATGCCGAGGCTCTCCAGCGAACCGAGCACCTGGTGGCGATACAGCAGCCGCATCGACGCCGTTTCGCCATCCCCGGCCGGGCTCGTGTTGACGCGCACGTCGAGCTTCCGGTCGTCGGCCATCGTTTTGAAACTGCCGTCCTGGGGCTTGCGCCGCTCCGCGATGTCCAGATTGCACTGGACCTTGATCGTTGAAACCACCAGCCGCAGCAACTCCTCGGGCAGCTCGACCATCGTCCAGAGGATCCCGTCGGTGCGGCAGCGGACGAGGAATTGCCCCCCCTCCGAAATCAGATGCAGGTCGGTCCCGCGCTCGCGCACGCCCATCGTCAGGATGGCGCGCAGCATCCGCTGCACCATGTCGCTTTCCTGCTTTTCGGCCTTTTTGGCCGCCTTGCGCTTGCCCGCCTTGAACTCCTGGGCCTCCAGCACCATGTGCGCGTAGTGCACGATGTAGTCGCGGATCGAAAAGACGGGGGGGATCACCTCGCCGCAATGCGGGCAGTTCTCGAACTGCAGCGATTCGTAGCGCCCGATGTCGTCGATCGGCCGCATGCACGAAGGGCACAGCTTATGCCCTTCGCCCTTACGACCGACCGCGGGCGATTTCGACCGCGGCTGAATGCAATACATCAGCAGCCCCAGCAGACCGAGCCAGCGTACCTTGGGCTGCATGTCGACGGCGCGCGGCTCCCCCGCCTCGACCAGCCGCGCCAGCCACACGCTCGGCAGAAACCAGCCCAGGAAATAGAGCAGACTGACTCCCAGGGCATACGCGGTCGCCGTCGCCGCATCGAGCGGCACTGCGATCAGCCCCTCCAGTTCCGCAATGTCCTCGGTGAACCCGGTGCCGATCACTAGCAGAATGCCGAGCGCCCACCAGCGGTAAAACGTCAGCGCGGCGGTGGACCACTCGCCCGGCTCAATCCCCTTGCGCACGCGTGTCCGCGCGATCAGCAGCGGAAAGCCCCACAGCACAACGCCGAGGACCGCCGCGCCGGCGAACAGCCCGACGTAGGTCCCCTGGAGCGTCTGGTTCAATAATTCGGCCCAGTCGACCCCCTGCAACGTCTGGCTGTAGTCGGTCAGGCCCCACGCGAAGTAGATGAACACCGGCAGCATCAGCAACCGCAGCAACTTGAAGCTTTGCTGGCGCAGCCAGACGGGCAGGTCGTCGTGGAGCAGGCCGGTCACCCAGGCGCGCTGCGGCGCCCAGACAAAAAACCAGATCCAGAAGCTAACGGCGTAGATGACGATGGGTAGATCGGCGGTGGAAACGGGCGACATCGGCGCGGGAGATTCCCTCGGAAGGCTGGCGTCGGCAGCCTGGGCTTCTCAACCTCGCGGACGGCCGGGAAGCGGGGCCGGGCGCTTGCATCGTTGGGACATTTAAGCCAGAATACGGACCTTGTCGCAAGCGCGATCAGCCGGTTTGCGATTGGCAATGGTCGGTTTAGGCCGCCCGCGCGCCCGACCCCGTCGAGCCGGTCCGGGCGTCGTCCAGCGGCCTGAATCCTGGGATGGGGGTGCCGTTAGAGGTGTTGCCGCGGATTCTGACGCCGCTGGGCGCGCTGCTTATCGTCATGCTGACGGGCTGCGCCCGCCAACAGATCATCTTCGTCAACGCCCAGCATAACCGGTTGGGCGAACCGCGACTCACCGTCCACCAGCCGGGCCATTACCGCGTATCGGTGCGGCGCATGGCCAACGCACCCCCCTGGCAGGATCTCGTCCTGCGCAACGACGGGCGGGACCCCGTCGATGAAATCCGGCTCTGGGGCCTGGGCGGCGCCGACCTGCTGGAAGTCGCCAGGCCGGCCGGCGCCGAACCCCCGTCACCCGATCCGCTGGCCGAACCCGCGCCGCGCTCGGTCCTCAAGCCGTTCCGGCTCATGCCGGGCGAGCGCTTCGTCTGCGGCGAGCGCGAAATCGACGGCGACATGCATCTTCAGGGCGCCTTCCTCTGGGCGATGGGGGGCGATAACACCCGGATCCTTTCGGCCGCCGATACCCTGCGCAACGCCCGCTCGGGCCGCACGACGCCCATCGTGCTGGATCCCTCCTCGGGCGAAGCTTATGTGCAGTGGACTTTTTCCTCGCCCCTGCCGCACCTGGGCGGGATGCTGAGCTGGGAGGTCGATCCGCCCGGCGCGCGCCCCGAAGTCTGGATCAGCGTTGACCGCGGCGTCTGGGGCCGCCTGCCCAATCCGCGCGGCGGCCATCAGTGGGCACAACCGGTCGATCTGACCAGTTCCATCGAGGGCTATCATGAGTTCAGTCTACGTCTGCTCTTTGCCCCCGATTCGGTCGGCGTCGAGTCGGAGGATGGAACGATCACGCTGCGCAAGATTTACCTTGAGCGCCCGTTTGGCGGTCGGGGTGAACTGCGCGAATGGCGCCCCGGCCTGAACGAACTCGAATTCGCGTTTCGCGCCCACGGCAACGCCCAGTTGACGGTCGAGCTGCTGAACGCGCCGTAACGCAACACCTGGATCGCCTGCCATGCTGCCCTCTCGCTATACCGCCGTCATTCATCCTTCCGGTCCGCTCGGGGGCTACGTGCAGGCGCCCCCTTCCAAAAACTACACGACGCGCCTGCTGCTGGGGGCGGCACTGGCCGAAGGGCGCAGCCTCATCCGGCGGCCCGCCACCAACGACGATGCCCGCGCGCTCGTCGCCTGCCTGCGCGCGCTCGGCGCCCAGATTGAGGAGACCGGACCCGACCTGACCGTGCGCGGCTTCGCCAGCCGCCCGCGCAATCCCGGCCGGATTAACCCCGGCAATGCCGGCGCCGTGCTGCGCCTGCTCCTCGCCGTCGCCTGTCTGGTCGAGGGCGAGGTTGAGTTCGTCACCGACCACACCGACTCGCTCGGCCGTCGACCCAATGAGGACCTGCTGGCGGCGTTGCGCCAGCTCGGCGCCGACGCCGCCGGCCAGGGCAGCGACGGTCGCCTGCCGATTCGGATTGCCGGTGGTCCCCAACGCGTCCGCGGCGGCGCCGTCAAGGTCAGCGGCGCGCGCAGTTCGCAGTTCCTCAGCGCGCTGCTCTTTCTCGCGCCGCACCTGACCGGCGACACGACCATCGAGGTCACTGGCGCCGACGCGACGGCGCCCCCCGTCCTCGTTTCGCGGCCGCTCATCGATCAGACGCTCGATGCGATGCGCCGGTTCGGCCTTCGCTGCGACCCGGATCCCTCGGGATTTCGCTTTCTCGTCCCGGGCGGCCAGGTGGGACGCGCCGGCGACCACGCCGTCAACGGCGATTGGCCGTCGGCGGCGGCGCTGATGGCCGCGGTTGCCGTCGCCGGCGGCATGTCCACGATCCACGGTTTACAGGACGATGCGCAGGGCGAGCGCCGCGCCGAGCGCCTCCTCGCCGCGATGGGCTGCACCTTTGTCCGTCCCGAGGAGCACGCCCTGGTGATTCACTCCAAGGGGAACTTGCAGGCCGCCGACCTGGACGGCGACCTGGCGACCGACGCCGTCCTCGCGCTCATCGGCGCCGCCTGCCTGGCCGACGGGACGAGCCGGTTCAGCAACATCGGCAACCTGCGCCTGAAGGAGTGCGACCGGATCCGCGAGCCGCTGGAAGAGTTGGCCCGGCTCGGCGTCCGCGCCCGCCACGGCGAGGATTGGATCGAAATCGACGGCAACCCCGACGGCTATGACGGCGGTGTCGACGTCGATTCGCGCGGCGACCATCGCGTCGCGCAGATGCTCGCGATCGTCGGCCTCCGCTGCCGCAACGGCCTGCGCATCACCCGCGCCGAATCCGTCAGCAAGTCCTACCCCGATTTCTTCGCCGATTTGCAGCGCATGGGCGTCAAACTGGACCTCGTCCCGGCTTCAGATTAGGCTTAGCCCGACTCCATCCTCATCCTCGTGATCGACTCTTAAAGGCGCCCCCCATTCGCGGACCCATGAGCAACTTGACCCCCTGTAGAAAGGTCGCCCGCGCATGTCGGACCATCCCGCCGGTTCGTTAGGCGCCCCACCCATCGGCGCTGGCGGGTTGCAGTCCGGCTGGCCCGCGTATGCCATCCCGGCGGCGCTGTTCCTGAGCGGCGCCGCGATCTTCTTCCTTTTGCGGCCGTTCGGCGTGCCGGGGGGCGACAGCGAGCTCCTCACCTCGCCCCAGTCCATGGCGCTCTACTGGCGCGATTCGCTGGTCTACTTCATGCGCGAACCGCTGGCGCACCAGATCGCGCTCCAGTTCCATCTGGCGGCCGGCGACCTGGCGCTCGGCATGGCGCTGAGCGGCGCCTTCTGCGGCGGGCTGTTCCTGGTCCTGCTGTGGGAGTTCTGCCGGTCACCGATTGTCTGGGCCGCCGTGCTGGGCAGTTGCCTGACGTGGGTCTTTGTCGGCCACCTCGAACTTTACGCGCCCGTCGCTGTAACGCTCCTGCTCTATTTCATGCTCCTCGTCCGCGCGCTGCAACCCGGCTCGGGAGTGACGCCGTTCCATGCCGCGCTCGCCCTGGCGCTGGCCTACCTGACGCACAAGCTGGCGCTGTTCTTCGCCCCGGCGCTGCTGTGCCTGGCATTCGAGCGCGTCGCCGGCCGATGGCGCATCCGGCCATGGCCCGCCGGCGCGTGGGAACGGGCGCTGGTGGCGATCATCGCGATGTGCCTGATCGACATGCTGCCGGCGCTGGCCGACATGGCCGGCGTCCATCATATCCTCTACATCACGTTCAACGAGCACTTCCTCGACATGATCACGCCGCTGACGCCGTCGATGGCGCGCCGGCTCGAAGCGCGCAGCGAAACCGGCATGTTCTTCCTCTTCACCTTCGGCACGCCGCTGCATCTGGCCCATTTTTTCGGCTTCATCCTCGCCAGCGCCCCGCTCGGCCTCGTCCTGCTGGCGCGCCACTGGCGCCGGATCCGTTCCGCCGCCGCGCTGCCGCTCATCGTCGCCGCCGTCATCGGCATCCTCTGGATCCTGCTCTGGCATCCGCGCTGCGGCTGGCGCGATTGGGATCTGTTCAGCATGGGGACCCTGCCGCTGAATCTGCTGGGCGGGGGCGCCGCCGCCGGCTGGTTCGACGCCGACGCCGCGAATCCTCCTCATCCCGCGCACTGAGATCCGTCCCTCGTCCTCGTCTTCGGCCCTCGAATCGGCGCCGTCTCCCTAATCCCCGCGCTCCAGCCGCAATTCGTCGGTATCCAGCGCCGCTTCGGACTTCACCGCGGGCCGATGCAGCGCCGTGGCGGGCGGTTCGCCCGGCGCGCGCTGCAGTTCCTGGACCGGGCCGACCGTTGCCGCGAGCAACTCCAGAATCCGCCGATACGACGTTTCGTGCAGGCCGCGACCATCCAGAATGATCCGGCCATCCGGTTCAATCGTGATCTGGAATTCCTCCGGTTGCGACATGCCGAGACTCCGCAAAATGCCCCCGAGGCGGCGCTTGCCGTATGCTCTCACAGACCCGTGGCAGGGGCAAAAGGTTGCACAAGACCGGGCACGCGCCTCACGCGCCGCCCGGCAACAGGCCCGCATCCTGGATAAAGCCGGCGATGGCCTCGGCGGCGAGCCCATGCCCCGCGGCGGTAAAATGCCGATCATGCTGAAAATAGAGCGGTTCCCCTCGCCGCGCATGGGCCGCGCGTGCCAGCGGCCGCAGGTTGAGCACCGGAATCCCCAGATCGCGACCGGCCTGCGCGGCCCAGGCGAATGGGAGTTCCCGGTCATAACCTTCCTCCCGGTGGCCGCGCGCAACGCCGTAACGCTTGACGATGCGCCGCCACAGCCGGTCGTCGACGTCGTAGTCCGATGGAATCAGGACGACGGCGAACGCGGCGCCGCGCGCCTCGCAGCGGGCCTGCATCGCCGCCCATTCGGCCCGCGTCAGCGCCTCGGCCGCCGGCACCCAGTCCGGCGGAACGATGAGCCGCTCGTCGAACCACATGCCCTGATACGGATTCTCCCCCAGGTTGATCGAACCTGGAATCCGCATGCGCAGCCAGCGGTAGAAGGCGCTGTTCCGGAAGAGCGGACCGGTGGGGGTCGTCCGCGCGGCGGCCAGCGGTTCACCGTTTACGTAGGGTTCCCCCCCGTGATTCGTGAACCGGGCGGCATCGGGCGCCGCGCCGAGCCAATCGTCCGCCAGATCGTTCTCCGGGAAAAAGGCGTGGATCACAAGCGTGGGCGACGTGGCGTCGATCAGTTGTTCCAGGCGTTGGCGCGCCGCCCGCGTGCCCGCGCCGACCCGGCCCGCGTTGAGGCATTCGGTCACGAGACCCGCGGCCCGCAGCCGCGCCTCGGTCTGTTCCACGAACGTCTGGCCGGCGTCGACCCCGACGCCGAACGTAAAGGAATCGCCGAGGAACAGAATGCGCGGCGCCGTCGCCGGCGCGGGCGGATCGTCATCGACCCGCAGACCCCGCTCGTCGATCCGCACGTCGAACGCATACTCGAAATAGTGCCACGTCGCCGCATACCCCGGCCGGTAATTCCAGCCCAGCACCTCGTCGTAAATGACCGAACCGGGCGGGAAATAATTGAGCGTCAGATCGCGGTAGCGATCACCGGTGGCGATCCGAAAGCCAATCTCGACTGAAAGGAGTCCGAATAAGAGCGAAAGGCCGATCGCGGCGCAGCCGAAGAGAAGGCTTCTTTCCTTGCAGCGCGCGCGCATCGGCGTCTTCGCGTCTCTGCGTATGTGAATTGAATATTCCGTAGATTTCGGCGCCACCGCCCTGCCCGCGCTTCAGCCACGGTGGTTCAGACCGACGGCTGCGCCTCGGGACCGGCCAGCGGATGATGCGGGCGCTTTTCGCGTTCGCGGTCCTCGGCGGCTGCCTTCGGCATCGCGGGGGGCGGCGGCGGCGGCGTCGCCCGTTCCATCGGCGGCAGCGTTTTGCCCTCCACCAGCATCCGGAACTCGGTCTCGTCCAGCGTCTCCCGCTCGATCAGCGCCTCCGACACCCGGTCCAGCAACTCGCTCTTCTCGCGCAGCAGATCCATCGCGAAATCGTGGGCGTCGTCGATCAGCTTCTTGATCTCCTCGTCGATGATCGTCGCTGTTTCCTCGCTGTAGTTGCGATCGCGCCCCAGTTCGCGACCCAGGAAGACCTGCCCATCGTGGTCGCCGAACGCACGCGGGCCGAGCCGGTCGCTCATGCCGAATTGGCAAACCATGCGCTGGGCGAGACCGGTGGCGCGCTCGATGTCGTTGGAGGCCCCGGTCGTGTAATCGCCGAACTGGATGATCTCGGCGGCGCGGCCCCCCATCAGGTGGCGCAACTGCGCCATCAGTTGCTGCCGGCTCATCGTGCGGCGGTCTTCGGTCGGCAGGATCCACGTGACCCCCAGCGCCCGCCCGCGCGGCACGATCGTGATCTTGTGCACCGGATCAGTGCCCGGCGTGAAGTGCGCGATGATCGCGTGGCCCGCCTCGTGATACGCCGTCACCAGCTTCTCGCGGTCGGTGATCACCATGCTGCGCCGCTCGGGACCCATCATCACCCGGTCCTTGGCTTCCTCGAACTCCAGGTAGCCGACCGTCTCCTTGTTGCGGCGGGCGGCCAGCAGCGCCGCCTCGTTGATCAGATTGGCCAGGTCGGCCCCCGAGAATCCCGGCGTCCCCTTCGCGATGCGCGTCAGGTCGACCCCGACTTCCATCTTCACCTTGCGCGCATGAACCTGCAGAATCTTCTCCCGCCCCTTGATATCGGGAAGGTCCACGATCACCTGCCGGTCGAAACGGCCGGGCCGCTGCAGCGCCGGGTCGAGCACGTCGGGCCGGTTCGTCGCCGCGATCAGGATCACGCCTTCGTTCTCCTGGAAGCCGTCCATCTCGACCAGCAACTGGTTGAGCGTCTGCTCGCGCTCGTCGTGGCCGCCGCCGATGCCGGCGAAGCGCGACCGCCCCACCGCGTCGATCTCGTCGATGAAAATCAGGCATGGCTTGGCCTTCTTGGCCTGCTCGAACAGGTCGCGCACGCGGCTGGCGCCGACGCCGACGAACATCTCGACAAAATCCGAACCGGAAATGGAGAAGAACGGGACGCCGGCCTCGCCCGCGATCGCCCGCGCCAGCAGCGTCTTGCCCGTCCCGGGAGGCCCGACGAGCAGCACCCCCTTGGGTATCCGGCCCCCCAACCGGCTGAATTTCTTGGGATCTTTCAGATACTCGACAATCTCGCCCAGTTCGTCGCGCGCCTCATCCACCCCGGCGACGTCCTTGAACGTCACCTTGATCTCCCCCTCCTTGACCAGCTTGGCCTTGCTCTTGCCGAAGCTCATCGCCTTGTTCCCGCCCCCCTGGATCTGGCGCATCAGCAACATCCACAGGATGAAGATCACCAGGATCGGCAGCAGGATCGAGATCAGGATCTGGGAGATGTAGGGGTTGGAGGGATCGGTGTCGTAGGGAACGTTCAGCTCAAGGGCCTTCTGCAGGACCTCGCCCTCCTGGCCGGCCAGATAGCGCGTCTTGTAGGTGATCGGAGCGGCGTCGGAATTGTTGGGATCCCGAATCTCGCTCAGGATCACATTGCCCTCGTCGACGGCCTTGATGATGTTGCCGGCCTCGGCCTGCTTGATCCATTGCGTCAGCGACAGATCGGTCGGCGTGACTTTCTTGTTGTAGTGCATGAACAATAGCACGAAGACCATGAAAATCACGATCCAGAGGGTGACGGAGCTGAGACCTTTCATTGCATCCTGTTACTCAAGGAGATCGGGCTGCGGGATTCGACGAGGAGGACCGGAATGAAAAGCCAGGCGTCAGTTTCGGCGGCCGCCAAATCCAGCCTCATGCTAGCAGAAGAGCCAAAGACGGGCCAACAGCTAAATCCCCGGTTGGCGACCGAGCAAACCGGCATCAGGGCCGCTTCGGCCGCCTTCTGAATCAACATCACCGTCCCTCGTCCTCGGCCTCGGCTCTCGAAATAACGCTCCATTTCGTCCTCTCGTCGCCCAACCCGCCACGCCGGTCGCGCGCCGGGTTGATTTCCCGTCGGTTCTGCTGATAATTGGAACCCCAGTGGGATTCTCGTCCGGCTCAAGGAGTGTAATCATGA
>Ga0116160_1002495_pt1 | contig 17337 bp, 9 predicted proteins | sample AD_JPNAS2_MetaG_FD_89879 | JGI IMG/M metagenome (GOLD analysis project Ga0116160, IMG submission 89879) | Active sludge microbial communities of municipal wastewater-treating anaerobic digesters from Japan - AD_JPNAS2_MetaG | ecosystem: Engineered > Bioreactor > Anaerobic > Digestate | place...
CCGCGCGACGTCACGTTGCAGGCGACATTCGAGATGTTCGAGAAGTTCACCAAGCGCAACGGCCTGCCCTCGCGTGTGGCGGATTATTCGCTCACCTATGTGGGACCGGGGAACTACTTTGCCTCTGAGGCGAAGGAGGCGCGGAAACTCGGAATGAAGATGTACGCCATGTCGAACACCGGCGGCCACACGTGGGACTTCGGCACGATCCCTTTCGATCCCTTCCCGTACCAGTGGAAGAAGCGTTTCGATGCGGTCGTCAAGGCTCACGTCGACTGGGGTCTCGCCGGCCTCATGGAGAACCACCACTACGGCTGGTGGCCAAGTTTCATCTCGGAGTTGTCGAAGGAGACTTACACAGAGGGCGGCATGCCGTTCGAGACGCATATCCGGGCGATCGCGGCGCGTGACTACGGCGAAAAAAATGTGGATGCGGTACTCGCCGTGTGGAAAGACTGGTCGGAGAAGATCGTGGACATGCACTCCGAGAGCGAGAACCAGTATGGGCCGTTCCGCTACGGCCCGGCCTACCCCTTCAATGCGATGGAACCCGACTTGGAGGCTTCGGAACTGCCGTTCCCGCCGATGTATCTGACCCTGAATTATCGGTATAGCGCGGCAAAGAACGAGTCGCTCACGCTGCAGATCGAACTGCTGGATCCTATGGTGGAATCCTTCATGAGTGGCGGGAACACGTTTCTTGCGTTGGCGGCGAAGGAGACGGACGCGACCCGACGGGACAACGCCCGCCGCCTCGGCTGGCACGGCCAATACATGGCGCGTTGCTGCCTCACGGCACGCAACGTCAAGGCCGCCGTGATCGCCGAACGCGCGAAAGACCGCGCGAAGGTGGTAGAGATCGCCCGTGCCGAATACGCGAATGCAAAGGCTGCGCTCAAGCTTCTACATGCTGATTCACGCCTCGGCTGGGAGCCCACGATGCTCTACCGCGGCGGCCCTGAAATGATCGAATGGAAACTCCGCTACATGGAAGAGCACTACGGTATCGGAGATCAGTAAACCTAAAAAGAGCAGTTGAACTTTCGTGGAAAGCGATGAAAAGAAAGTGACGGCATGAAGACCCAAAAACTGGAAGTCGTGGAGATGTCCAAACTCGTGAAGACGCCCGGAGATTCGATCATGAAGCGCCGGACGGTTCTGTCGGCCTTTTTGTTGCTGGCGGCGGTATCAACGGCCCTTGGTTTTGCTCCGCGGACCTACGATGTCACGAGCCCCTCGATGGGCAAGGCCGTTCCCGTGACAATCGTCCTGCCGAAGGGCTATGAGGACGATCCGGCGCGGCGTCATCCGGTCGTCTACCTCCTTCACGGCGCGAACGACACCGATTTCCACGCATACCATCCGCTATTCCGCAAGGCGGCGGACGAAAACGGCGTTATCCTTGTCGCGCCGTGCGGCACGCTGAGCTGGTGGATGGACAGTCCCGTAGACCCCAAGCACCGGTACGAAACATTTGTGACCAAGGAGTTGATTCCGTGGGTCGATGCGCGTTACCGCACGATTCCCGACCGCATGCACCGGGGCTTGGCCGGCAACTCCATGGGCGGCCTTTTTTGGTATGTCTGGCGGGCGGCCTGACCTGTCAGCGCGGCAGCGAGTTTGTCGCGGCAACCCCGTGGGCGCGGCGGGTGCCGTTCGTCGCGGCGGCGGACGCGTGCCTGTAGGCCTGGCTTTTGTGCAGGTGGCAGTAGCCGGAGGCGTCGGTGGTCTTGTTCTTGCACCGCGCGCCCCTCTTCGTTGTCCCCCTGCACTGCACGGAGGCGGCGAGCGCCGCCGCCGCGATCAGCGCGGCGGCCAGCGTGATGACGCTTCGCTTCATTGTCGGCTTCATGCTTCTTTCCTTTCCTTCCTTTTGTGATCACACGCCCCGCATGCGCGCGGCTGTTTTTGTTTCACGGCGCCTGCTCGGAGATCACGCGGGAGAGCACCGCGCAGAAGATGTCTATGCCTTCATGGAAGACGAGGACGGGGCTCTTGCCGGCGTCTTTCTCTATGCCCACGCCGTCGCTGTATTTGGTGATGTCGAGAATCCGGTTCAGGGGGATGCTGGTGTTTTTCATCGCCCCTGTGAAGAGCAGGCGCTTGTTCGTGATGTAGGCATGGCCGGAGTCGATCTTCACCAGGGTGTCGCGCGTGACCGGCTTGATCCCCAGCGTGCCGGTCCGCCAGTACACCCCTTTTGCGATCTTGAGGCGCATTGTCGGGCCGGAGTAGGTCGCGCCGACCCGCTGCCGGCGCATTTCGTGCCACTCCACGGCGCGCTTCATGTAGCAGACCTCGCCCCGCCGCAGGTTGATGCCGGAATCGAGCGTGGGGAGATCTCCGTAACGCACGCGCCACATCGCCCTGTAGGAATCAAGGGTGCGCGCCGTGGCGGCGCTGTGCGTAAGCTCGACGCCGAGGCCGGCGGCCAGCTCCTGTAGCTCCGCCTCTTCCTGCGGCGACAGCATGCAGTCTGACACGGCCGCGTCGAGCCGCCCCTGAAGCATTTTATCCACTTCGTCTTTGTAGATCGCTTTACTGGTACGCTCCGATATGAGTAACGACGCGGCCAAATATTCGAGTGCCCTGCGCTCATTATCTGTGACCTTGCCGTCCGCAATAACCCGTTTTACCGCGCGACGATGCGTTTCATCTGCGACAGAGCTAAAAATCTTGGCGTGCTTTGCGTCTGTAATCAGGAAGAGGCGGCGCAGGCGGTTGGCCTCTTCCGCCTCTCTGGCCGTGAAGGCGAGGTCGGCCAGGCAGTGGCGGAGGAAATCTGCATAGATCCGGTCTAGGTCTGCGCGGCGGCGTGAGTGCAGGTTCGTTCTGTATTTGCGGTTGAGGGTGTCTGCAAAGTCTTCTGGGATGGAGCGGATGTCGTCTGTCCGGGCGAGGGCGTTCACCAGCTCGACGTAGGCGTTCCCGGGGTTTTCACGGAAGAGGAGCTTGTCCCAGAGGGAGCGGGGCATAAGCGGGGACGCGGCGAACGGCCCGCGCGTTTGGTTTGCCATCTTCATGCCTCTTTCCTTTCCTTAGCCTTTTCGTTCACCCTGGAGCCGCCACCAGCGACGGTCGCGGGTTGGCGGCCCGATTCGTCATCTGACAGCCCCAAAAGCCAATCGGCGGACACACCGAGTTTTGAGCAGATGTGAAACAGCAACTCGGCACTCGGTAGCGTCATTCCGCTTTCATATCGTGCATGCATTGGCTGTTTCATTCCAAGCTCTTTCGCCATTTGCGATTGCGGTTTGTTCCCCCGTTTTTCACGCAAACGGGCAGAGAAAACATTTTTGTCAAAAAAACTCGCATAATAACACTTAGTTATTGGCAGGTTAATAACTGACTAGTTATTATCCCCGCTGTAACGGCAACGTGCCACGTAGGAAAGGTAGCAAATGAAGATGAGCGGGAAAAGGAAATCGTCAATCCGGCGTGAGACGCGCAGCGTGATTCCGGGGATATGCCGGGACGCGCGGCGGCACGGCGTCTCTCGGATGCACCTGTGGGCGGTTCTTACGGGGCGGCGCGATCGATCTTTCCGGTGACGCTGTCATGACCAACGCCATGAATGCCACTACGCTTTTCGGCGACGGTTCGATCCGCATCGGCGGTTTCTCGAAGTTCATCATCAACGGCCAGGCCTATCGTTGCGGGTTGAATCCGAGCACAGCGGACGGGCTTCTGGATTTTGTCGTCTACGACAATGGACAGTTTGATGCGTCACTAGAGGATGCGACCTATCTCAACAACTCGGCTCTCGCCGGGAGCGTGACGCGGATTACGGCATCCGACTCGGCGACGGTGAAATTCGGCCATAACGCAGTCGTCGGTTACGCCGCCGGATCGACGGGCGAGTTGATTCTGAAGGACTCGGTGACCTGTCAGAATGGGCTGTATGGTTTCACATTCGGAAGAGGCGGTTCCGCGACTGATATTTCGACCGGCATCCTCAGGATGTCCGGCGGTACGTTCACAATAGGGTCGTCAAAAACCACAACTTATCCAGACTTATATGGGTTTGTCTTCGGTAACGGCGCGGCGACCAATGCGACGGGAGAGATCTGGAATAAGGGCTTCGGTTATATCTCCGGCGGCACGATCACGGTTTGCCAGGGCATCCATATCGGTGACGGCAATGCCTACGGATTTGTTGAGCAGTCGGGCGGCAAAATTCAGATGTCGAACAACAACAGTTACCCCGTCAATGTCGGCAATCATCACGGTACCGGCGTGTATCGCATGACCGGCGGCACGTTCCACACCCCAAATTCCACGGTCAGCGTCGGCGCGAACAACGGCAACGGCATGTTGGAGTTCGGCGCAGGCACAGGCACCTGCACGGCAAAGAACATGAATCTCGCGGGCGTGGGGGCGACCCTGAAGTTCGTGCTCGGCGCGGACGGTTCGGTCATCAAGCCAAACGTGACGGACACGCTGACCATCGATCCGGGCGCGAAGATCGTCGTCGACACAACGGCGTGTGCGGAACCGAAGTCAGTCGATCTCATGACCTTCGGGGCAAAGTCCGGTTCGTTCGCGGACGCGGATATCGAAATCATCGGGATCAAGGGTGCGCTTGTTTCGCAGAGTGATGCAAAGTTGCGCCTTCAGATCAACAAAGGCACTGTCGTCATAATCCGGTAAGGTGCCGGAAGAGGCGCATGTCCTGCGCCGTCGCGGAGCAACAGAAGAAACCGTCGTCCCCTCCGCTGTGCGTAGAAGTGCCGGCACATTCACCGGCGCGGGCGGTTTCACGCCCACCGCACCCGTTTTACAAACAGCGGAACAGACCAGAGTTGAAAGCTTGAACCTAAAAGGAGCAGTTGAACGGGTAGAATTCTAGCAAAGCCCCGCAAACATTGGGTTTTGCGGTGCGCCCGACGCTCTTTTTGAACTCTTCGTCCCAGCCCTTCGTCGCAAGCGCAATCGACTGAGTTTTGGAGCCCGGTGCGTATGCGGGATTAAGGCGTCCGTTCGGTAAGGACGCCCGCTTCTCCCGTCAGACCTTATATGTCGACCCGCGACGAGCGACCTGCGGTGCCGGAAACGCGGGCGTCCCTGTCGATCGTCGCGGGTCGAATGTCGCGGGTCGCGGGTCGACGTTCCCGATCCCGATACCGATACCGATACCGATACCGATAGCGATCCCGACCCCGATTTGGATGAAACCATGAAACCATGAAACCCAGAAACCATGAAACCCAAGAGAGTTGAAGGTTCAACTGCTCTTTTTAGGTTTACTTGTACTTCCTGATTACGAGAAGCGTGTAATACCTGAATGGCGGCACCACGAAAACGGTCTCGCCCTTCACCTCCTTCGGTGTCACGGCGATGCATGAGGGTTCGTAGACGTCGGACAGAAAACCGTGAGGCTTAATCGTCCAGGCTTTGACTCCGCCGGGGGCGAAAAGTTTCGTCGAGACTTCCACATCATCGGCTTCGGGCGGTTCTTCGATGACCGTATCATCGCAAAACTCCTGTTCGGGAGCATTCACGAGATGAATCAGATACTGGGTGAAATTTGGTGTTTCTCTGATGTAGATCAGATCATCGTACCAAATTTCGCGCAGAGAATCGGCTGCAAACTTCTTGTAACCGTCTTTCATGATGTTCATATCCTCGTGCCAGAAGAACTCGGAGTAACGCGTCATCATCTGCTTGAAAGGACGGAAAACGACACTGCTGGCAAACGGATGCGCGCAGACGGATGCGATTATGGACATCACATGCCGCGCCATCACGAAACTCTCTCGGTGCTCCAAGATGAACTTCGCATCCCACCGGGTCGCGAGATAGCCGCAATGCATGATTTTCGATGGCGTCTTCACGTACTTGCCGCCGAACCATGTCGCATTACGGGTTTTCAGCAGCGACTCCAGAAAACCGCGGTACGAATGATCCGAACGCGACGGATTGAGGAGAAACGGCCACTGAATTTCATTTAGAAGCCCGCTCTGAGGATGACTCGCGATCACAAGTTCGGGATCCGCCGCACTGCCTCCGTTGGACCAGATGTAGGCGTTTGGATTCGCGTCGAAGATCTTCGCCTTCGTCTTTTCCATGTTGCGCGCGACACACAGGTCCCGGTCATAGACTTTCTGCAGATTGTTCCCGAAAGCGTCGTATCCCTGTTTCTTCATGTAACGCCCGTCGAAATAGACGCCATCCTCTTCAAGTGCCGTGACGCATGTCACGAGGTCGTCAATCGCCCAGTCGAAGGCGTCTTCGCGGAAAAAATTCGGCTCGACGTAGGTCCAGGGATAGTGCTGCGGATTGTCCTGCACGGAAATCTTCACCGGATCGGTGTTCACATCCATATACCGCCCCTCGTACTGTCCGCGCGCGTTACGCAACATATACTCTGGGTTCTGACGCGCGAGTTCGAAGCCGTATGGACCCTCCATAAAGTAGATTGTGAAACGGGTATGATGGAATCCCCAGTCATGCGAGATGCGCGTGTCCTTCCGGATCTTTCCGGTCCATCGCGGGGCGCTACCGTTCGGCGTGATCCATTTCATATCGTCGGGATACGTTGTCGTGATGAAGTTTCCGCCGACAGACGATTTCTGCATCTGCCAGCGTGTCTCCATCGTGTGATACCCCATGAACGGCCCCATGCCGGGCATGTTGCGTTCCCACGCCACATGCGTCATCTGCCCTGCGCAGTCATGCCAATCGTTTGTCCCGTAACCGTAGTGGTCGAGCATGTGCTTCAGGCCCGGTGTGACCACCCCGCGCGCCGTACTGAGCCCGCACCCCTGGTTCACGCGCCACCACTCGTCGATGACATTGAAATATTCCGAGCGCGACCCGGTCGGGTTCCCATCCACAATGGTCGTCACGCGTATTTCGCGCCCGTACCTTTCCCGGCTCCCCGGCCAGGGAATTTTCAGCGTCCTTCCCTCATGGCCGGCCAAGGATATTCCGGCCTCATGAATGCAGCGGGAAGCACCTTCAATCCCCCAGGTTTCTTCAACTTTCACGGTCGAGGTCGCTTGATCCGACGCCTTGTTTGTCAACACGACAGTCATCAATCCGGACTCGTTAACCGGATAGACAATCTTGTTCGGGATAATCCTGAGCGGCGTGATCGCCGCGAGCAGAGCAACGAGAGGTATCATTTGAGGAGTCCCTTCAACGTTTCAAGATAGCTTGGGTTGTCATTCCAAAAGGCTTTCGCGTCGCGGGCCGCGTCACCAATCGGCGCACCGAGGAACGCGTAGACCGTCCCTTCCCCGTACCTGCCCTTCACAAGAAGCGGATCGCCGGCAACGGTTTTGAGGAGGACCTCCGCTCCGGGTTTCACCTCATCCCGATGGATCCAGAAGACCTTCGCATCTCCCGTGTCGAAAGCGACTGCGGTACGGCCATCCTTGTCCGAGACACACGCCGGAAGACAGTCGAAGGGCCGCGTCTTCACGGGCAGCATTTCTTCGAGAAACGTTCCCGTGTATCCACCGCAGCCGTACGCGAAGGGACCGCCGCCCAGAACGAGTGTCCCGCCGCTATTGACATACGCTGCAAGACGCGTCATGATCGGACGCACGCTTTCCTCATTCACATCGCCCATGAAAATATATTTGTACTCGCCAATCGTCGAATACGGAGGACTGTTCATAATGCCTTGCGGGGTTGCGGAAAGGATCGTAAATTCGAATTCGGGAAACATCTCCGGAAAACGAAAGAAGTTCGCATAGAAGCCGAACAGGAGGAGCGCCTTGTTCTTCGCGGTTTGTTTCACTGCGATGGGAACTTCGAGTTTCTTAACCGGCATCGGCCGGTGATGCGTCCAAACGGCTGGCACCATCGGGAGAGACGCCATCCTGAAACCGTTCTCACGGAAAAACTCGAACTTTATGCCGTTCAGGTCTGCGGAGAGGACGGACTGCGTTTCGGGCTTGTCGCTCTTGATCACGCAGACGTTCGCGACCCGTCCGGCTTTCACGTCCGCCTTCACAACTGCGGAACCGAGGATTTTTCCGTTTACGTCCGTCTGTGTGGCCGTGCCGTCGAGAGACAGATCCTCGAAAGCGAGGACACTCAGCGACGGAGAGGTTTCCGGCCCCGAGAATCCGGCGGCGAACCGGTCATTCACCGTGGCAAGGGACGGTAGTCCCGAGAGTTCGCGCACGACGGTTGTTACGGTGACCTTCTTGCCGGGCGGCAGCATGCCGCCATCAAAGAGCACGCCCCGCGTCATCATGTCGTTCGCGCCGAACGCGGCGCAAAGCGTGTTGAAGTCGAAAAGAAATGCGAACCCCTTCTTGTGGCCGGGGTTGTATGCGGCGAACCACGGCTCGACAAGCGCGAATTGCCAGTTGCCGGGCTTCGTGTAATACCCCCACAGGGAACTTTGCGATGTGAGATCGATCACGTTATCCGTGGTGGGGAACCAGTTCCGGTCGTTGCCGTCCGCAATCGAAAAAACCGTGCGCCAACCGAACGAAGCGTAGCGGAGTTCCTTTGTTCCGTTTTCGACCGTGTACACGACCTCACGGCGTCCGGGCGCTTCGGACGTTTTCCGCGTAAGCGTCACGCCAGCGAGATCGAGCCCCGCGTCCTGTTCCGAAAGCACGGTCGTCTCGACGCCCTCTCCGGTTTTCCTCCAGACGAGCTTCGCCGCACCCTTCTCGACCTGCGTGGCGGAAAAAGCCGGTTCGAGTTCTGGCATCGATGCCAACGCAAATCCGGCCAGCAGGGCGGTCATGCCGGCAACCGTTTTTCTCTTCATATCGCCCCTCCTCGAAACATGGTCGCTCCGTGACAACCGGACGCAAACCCCAACGATATACCGAAAGACGCCATAGACATCCCGACTCTCTTGTTTTCGTTCATTCCAGTTCGACGATGTCGGCTGAGAGAAACTGGCGCGGATCGTCCAAGAGGATCGCATAACGCAGGTAATGAGAGGCGTTAAGAGGAATGCCGAGCATTGCGGTGTAGGGGCCTTCAGGAAAAGTTTCGGAGTATTTTCTCCACTCGCCAATCTCCCCTCCCTGATCGAGGGGCGCTGTATACATGGCGAGGGAGTCCATGCTTAGATAGAACACCGATTTGCCGTCAGGCATCAGCGTGAAGTCGTAAGCAACAGCCTCTTCGGGCAGCTCGGCAAATCGGCGCCACCGGGTGCAAAGGCCGTTCTCATCGACTTCAGCGGAATAGACACGGTCGGTCGTGCTCCGAAAGACGGAATTACCGGAAACATAGATGCGGTTGCCGTAGCGGAACACGCGGTTGCCGCAGAAGGAAATCGAGGGCAAGGGGCGCTGTTTGATCCAAGGGCCGAGTCCGCCGTCCGAACTCACTTCCGCCGCATAGACTTGGCGGCTCTGCCAGCCGCCCAGAACGATCAGATACGTTCCGCTCGCCACCATACCGGCCTGACTGAACTGCGGCATGTTCTCATCGGGAATCTCCGTCCGGTTCGTGAGTGAGCCGTCCGGAGCGATTTCAAAACGGACGGTTCGTTTCCGGATTTCGCCACCGGCTACGAAAAGCCACTTGCCGGAAATCGCCGCACAGGTCGCACCCGGATTGCCCTCGATAATCTGGCCGACGTTGGACGCTTTTCCGGTCGGCAGCCCGTCCGTGCCCAGTTCGACACGCACGATCTGCCCCATGCCTCTACAGTTGCCGCCGCCGACAGCATAGAGGCGATCTTTGCCGCGCAGGAGCGTGCCGCCGATCCGGTGGTCCTGGCCCCACGGCAACACGTTACGTGCGAACGGGTCGAAGATCTCGCCGATTTTCGTTTCTCGCGATTTCTTCTCTCCCGTCGCAGGGGCGATCCAAACGAAACGGTTACCGCGTTCGCTCGTGACGCGCGTCTTCTTGATGGCCCCGTCCTTGAACGTGCCTTCCACGATAAACCCGCCGCGTGCACGCAACTTGAATGCGCCGCTCCAGCTTTTCGGCACGCATGGGACAAAACGAATCGGTCCTCCTTCGAAGAAACGCGAATCGGGTTCTTCCGCGTGGCTCTGCAGTAACAACTCCTGCACGCCGGTCTGCACCACGCAGGAACCGTCTAGGTAGACAGTGTCTTCCACCGGAGCGCCGATGTACATCGGAGATCCCGGCGACCGACCGCCGCCATAAGGCCAGCCGCAGGTGTTGTGGCCGTGATTGTAGACGACGTCGGCTGCCTTGGGATCACGCATGCGCGCCACTGCCACGGAGACCGGCAACCAGCCAAACCCACCGTGTGCGCCTAAACCGTGTTTCCACGTTTCGAGCGCACGCGTGCGGCGGGGTCCCTCCTCGTCCACGCCCGCCATCGCGAAGGGAAAAACAAGATATAGTTCGTTGTTCTCGAAGTTCGCCTTGGACAAGCCCAGTGCGATACGGCAGGGATGATAAACCGTATCCTCCGGCGCGATCGCCGCCACAGTCATCTTTTCGAGCTTGTAGACACCACCGTGCGGAAAATCGGCCAAATGGTCGAGACGGTCCTTTGCCACCGCGATCAGGTTCTTAGGGAAGCCGAACCTCTCGCCATGCGCGACCGTCATCGCAAGCGTGAAACGTGCGGCGGCAAGGTCCACGATACTGTCATCCACGAGCCACCAAGACTCGTTCACGTGTGTCGCATACGTGTGGTATTTGCCATCCTCTCCTTTTTCGAGCAGAACGAGATAGAGTTCCGCATTGGCGCGAAGCCACTTGGCGATGCGCGGCAGGAAGGTCCTATCCCCTGAAAATCGCACGTACTCGATCATCTGCTGGAGGAGTTCCGTGCCGGAAGAATAGATGTGGGAGACATGCGACGGGTTACGCGCAAGACGTGCCTCGCGGGAGGATTTGCGCTCCGCGTCAGCGGGGAGCACGTACGGAGCCGTCACCTCAGGAAGCGGACGATCCCCCTGCGCGAAGAGCGGCGAACGGAGGATGTCCATTATTTCAGGCAGGACAATCACGTTCGGAAACGGCTTGAACTCTGGATAGCGCGTTTCGATCTCGTTTTGGAGATTACCGAGACAGTCCGAATAGAACTCCAGATAACGCTTCGCGAATTCGAGACGGTTCGCCGCAGGCATCGGCCAGATCATCTCGCGTGTGTTCTGCCACCACATGCTCCGTCCCCAGCAGCGGATGTCGTCCGTGACGATGCCGGGGCCACCATTGAACTTGGGTGGCAGTCTCGCGTACCCGACATTCGCATAGGCGTATACGTTCACATACCACCACTTTTCCAGGTTTTTCGCCTTTTCGTCGCCTTCCAGCCGGATCCAGCCGCGGCGCCAGTACTCGCGCCACCACGAGTCCCGCGCACCGGCGAGCATCGCGTCATCCGTCCCGAGCGAAAGCTTGGCCGCCGTTTCGTCGGCACCGATCGCGAGCTTGAACTTCCTGAACTCCGCTCTGTCCCGCACAACGGCAAGGGACTCCATTTTCCTTTCGGTTGTCACAACCGGTGCCGCGAGACCCTCCCGCGCGTCGTTGACGTAGAGAACCAGCGCACCCGTCGCACGGTCGCCGAAAATCTCGGCGGCGATCTCCCCCTTCGTTGTCCCGATCGACAGCGTCACACGTCCCCTGCTCATATCCATTTTCTGTTCAAACCGCGTGATACGGTTCGTGGAAAGGTCCGCGAATTTTACCGCGACGTGCCCGGGCGACATGAGTTGCGGATCGGACGCCGACGTTTTGCCAGGGTTCACCTCTGGAAAAAGCCAGTCCGCCTGCGAGAGATGGATTTCAAACGTGTCGTCCCCGAAGTTCACCATGGCGGAAAGATTTCCCGCACCGACAGGCATCACATATTCGGGTCGTCCAGTGAGGAACGCTTGCACCTCCACCTTGCCGTTGTGGATTTTTTTCTCCCGGACGCATCCCGGACCGTTCGGTCGATCAAACACGACCGCACTGCGCCGCACAGCCTCTTCCCACGGTTCCGCGCCGTGCGCCGCGCACAAAGCGGCGACGGCCAACAACACGATCCGCCTCATACGCATCCTCCGGATGTTCCGCCCCCAACACGTCATCCGTAGCTACCGCCATGTGGCACCGCCATATCGCGGGCGAGCACCTCGTCCACGGCGGCCAGCAGCTCGTTGGCGGGACAAGGTTTAACGAGACACTTCCAGCCACGCTGCTTGATCGCCGTCCAACCAGATTTCTCATCCACATAGCCGCTGGTAAACAGGAAGCGCATGTCGGGGTTCCGCTCACTGATCTTTTCGGCCAGTTCAATCCCATTACCGTCCTCCAGCGCAACATCGCAAAAAACCAGATCATACGCAGATCCCGGCTCCTCCAGCGCTGCAAGCGCCTCCGCCACGCCACCCACCACGCGCGTATCGAACCCACGTGAAGCAAAGATGCGTTCCACAACGTGCGCCACTTTTTCCTGATCTTCGACCACCAGGATCCTCGCGTCTCTCCGTGCAGAGCGTGAAACCGTCCCCTGCTCTTCCGTCTGCTTCGTTGGAACTCCCTTGGCAACCGGAAAGTACACGGCAAAGGTGGTGCCTTGTCCCGGCTCGGAATCAACCAGAATCCACCCGTTCAACTGGCGGACAATCCCATAGACGGTCGAGAGCCCCAGACCGGTTCCCCGGTCTTTCGGTTTAGTGGTAAAGAACGGGTCAAAAATCTTTCTCTGGATATGCGGCGGGATGCCACAACCCGTATCGGAGATCGACCAACAGACATAATCTCCGGGTACAGCTCCGGGGTGTAGCCTGTCATCATCGTCCGTGAGCGTCACGCATGTGGTCTGCAAAGTGAGGGTACCGCCATCAGGCATCGCGTCACGTGCATTGACGGCCAGATTCAACAGTACCTGCTCGACATGCCCCGCATCAGCGAGGATGTCGGGGAGCGTCTCATCGAGTTCGAGCACGATTTTAATGTTTTCTCCAAGCAGTCGCGCCAACATACGCTGATCGTTTTCAAGCTCTCGATTGAGTTGAACCCTCGTGATTTCCATCGGACTGTTACGGCTGAAGGCCAGCAGTTGTCCGGTCAACCGTTTGGCACGGTTGGCAGCGGCGATGACCTCTTGAACGTCCGAGGCGCGCGGATCAGGCGGCGGCGTTTCCAACAGCGCCAATTCGCCGAAGCCCAGGATCGTCTGGAGCATGTTGTTAAAATCGTGCGCGATGCCGCCCGCCAGCATACCGATTGTCTCCAGCTTGTTGGTCTGTGACAAACGCTCCTCAAGATTGAGCTGGTCGGTGATGTCAAACGCGACCATCTGGAATTCGCTGGCCGAGCCATCGGGCCCAAAGATCGCGCGGCTCAGACAGCGCACCTGACGCAGTTGTCCGTCCGCCCTGCGGCCACTCACCGTGTACTCCGCGCGGGGATACTCCGCCGATGTGTTCATCAGGGCATTCCGCGCGAGCATGCGCTCTTCCGGCAGCAGAAAATCAAAGGCATTGGCGCCCACAATCTCCCCTTTGTCCAGCCCCAAAAACGCACTGACAACACCACTGGCGAAAGTCAGCTCGCCATCCGGCCTGAACCGGCAAATATGCGCTGGCGTGTCCTCTACCAAACTTTCGTAAAGGTGTTCCTGAAGTTTTCTGGCGGTGATGTTACGCATAAAAACGAGCATGCCGTCTCGATCCTCATGTCGAACTTGATCCCGATATCGAAGCGGAGCCGTGGTCATTTCGACCGTCACCGGCGCGCCATCCAAACGCAGCAACGTGTGCTCGACCGCCGGCGCATAGTCACCTCTGGTGTCTAACTGCGCGATACGCTCCTTGATGTATGCATGTTTGTCCTGTTTAAAGAAATCGAGTACAGGCCGGCCCAACAGTTCATCAGGTGTTGATGCGCCCAGCAACGTGCAGGCGGTCGGATTGGCGTAAGTGAGCCGCCCGCCTGTCTGGATGACCACTGAATCCGGCATTCCTTCGAGCAACCGCCAGAAACGGAGTTCGCTGCTCCGCTGCGCATCGGTCGCGCGTTTTCGTGCGCCTTCTATACGGAGGCGTTCAATGCCGAACGCCATGTCGCAGGCAAGTTTCTGAAGCGACCCCAGTATCTCGTCTGGGTGCGGTCCTGGTTCCGGCACGATGAGGGTCGCGGCTCCGATCGTGGCACTGGGCGAGACGAGCGGGAAGCAGAGCAGCGAAAGCACGTCGCCTTGCTGGGAGGCGAACGTCCGGCGCATTCCGGCGAACGCGCGGCACGGATCGTCACAACACTGCATCTGCCCCGTACGGATGACCTGGGCAACCCAAGCTTCAAACGCTGCATCACTTTCCCTCTCCGACAGCCCGAAGGCAGCCGGTATGTTTTCCTGAAAGCCTGCATGTGCGGCCGTCCTGACCGTTCCCGTTATGTCGTCCTGCACAATGCCGACCCAGACCGCCGTACACCCTCCCTGCTCCAACAAGAGGCGGCACAGATCATTGAGCAATCTGCTTTCGTCCGTGCTGCGCACCAAGATCCGATTGCAGTCGGAGAGCATGCGGAGCATACGGTAGCTCCGTTCCAGCGCGACCGTTCCTTTCGCATCTTGCACCATCGTTGTTGCCTTCCCGTTCATAACCTGATTACCCATCGGCATCGGTATCGTATGCCAGCGCCTCGTCCACGGCAGCCAACAGGTCGCTGGCGGGACAAGGCTTGATGAGACATTTCCAGCCACGCTGCTTGATCGCCTTCCAATGGGACTTCTCATCCACGTAGCCACTGGTAAACAGAAAGCGCATATCGGGGTTCTGCGCGCTGATCGTTTCGGCCAGGTCGACGCCGTTGCCGTCCCTCAGCACGACATCGCAAAAGATCAGGTCATACGCCGCCCCCGGCTCCGCCAACGCTGCGTGCGCCTCTGCGACGCCGCGCGCCACGCGCGTCCTGAACCCATGTGAGGCGAGGACGCGTTCCGCAACGTGCGCCACTTTTTCCTGATCTTCGACCACCAGAATCCTCGCGTTCCTCCGCACATGGCGTGGAACCGTCCCGGACTCCTCCGTCTGCTCCGTTGAAACCTCCTGGGCGACCGGAAAGTACACCGAAAAGGTGGTGCCGCGTCCCGGCTCGGAGTCGAGCAGAATCCACCCGTTCAACTGGCGGACGATTCCATAGGCCGTCGAGAGCCCCAGGCCGGTTCCCCGGTCCTTCGGCTTGGTGGTGAAGAATGGATCAAAAACCTTCGCCTGGATATGCGGCGGGATGCCGCACCCCGTGTCAGAAATCGACCAGCAGACGTAATCGCCGGGCGCAGCCTCGGGTTGCAGCCGTTTATCGTTGCCGGCGAGCGTCACACATGCGGTCTGCAAAATGAGAGTGCCGCCATCGGGCATCGCGTCACGTGCATTGACGGCCAGATTCAACAACACCTGCTCAATATGCCCCGTATCGGCGAGAATCTCGGGAAGCGTTTCATCCAACACGAGTTCGATCGTGATGTCTTCTCCAAGCAATCGCGCCAGCATGCGCTGGTCGCGTTCAATCTCTTGATTGAGTTGAACCCTCGTGATTTTCATCGGACTGTTGCGGCTGAAGGCCAACAGTTGCCCGGTCAACCGTTTGGCACGGTTGGCGGCGGCGATGATCTCTTGAATATCCGAGGCGCGCGGATCAGGCAGCGGCGTTTCTAGCAGGGCCAGCTCGCTGAATCCCAGAATCGTCTGAAGCACGTTGTTAAAGTCGTGCGCGATACCGCCCGCCAACAGGCCGATCGTCTCCAGCTTATTGGTTTGCGACAGGCGTTCCTCAAGATTGCGTTGATCGGTGATGTCGAACCCGATCGTTTGGAATTCGCTGATCGAGCCATCGGGCCCAATAATCGCGCGACTCAGACAGCGCATCTGGCGCAGTTGCCCGTCCGCCCTGCGAAGATTTATCACCGTGTACTCCGCGCGGGGGTCTTCCGGCGATGTGCCCCTCAGGATGTTTTTCGCGAGCACGCGCTCTTCCGGCAACAGGAAATCAAAAGCGTTGGCTCCCACGATCTCATCTTTATCCCGCTCCAAAAACACACTGATGGCACTGTTGATGAAAGTCAGCTCGCCTTCCGGCTTGTACCGACAAATAATCGCCGGGGTGTCTTCCACCAAGCTTTCGTAAAGTTGTTCCTGACGTTTTCTAGCGGAGACATCACGCACGAAAACAAGCGTGCTGCTACGCCCCTTATACCGAAGCGGCGCAGTGGTGATTTCGACCACAACCGGCGCGCCATCCAGACGTAGCAGCGTGTGTTCGACTGCTAGCACATAGCCATTCCCGGCGTCTAACTGCGCGATACGTTCTGTAATGTATGCTTGTTTGCCCTGCGGAAAAAAACCTAACACCGGCTGGTCCGACAGTTCAACGGGTGTTGATGCGCCCAGCAACGCACAGGCGACCGGATTGGCATAGGCAAGTCGCCCGTCTGTCCGGATAAATACCGCATCCGGCATCCCGTCCATCAGCTGCTGGAAGTGGAATTCGCTGTCCTGCTGCGCATCAATCGCGCGTCGCCGTTCGTCCTCCAGTGCGATCGTTTTCTTTACTACCTGACGGTGCAAGACAAGGCACCATATCAGAAAAACGAGCCCCAAGACTGCAATACCGCCGTTTACCAGCAGCGCCCACCGCGCCGAGCAGAAGACCACGGCTTCACCGGCGTAACCTCCGGCACGCGCAGACTTTTCGAGTGCGTACGCTGCGCTCATCAGCACGCAAACAGACAAAATTACGCCACATGCCATCGCATAGCAAACGGCTTTTATGGTCCGACCGCTACCCTTGATGCCGCTGGCACATCGCATCGTTTTTGTCTGCTTCACGCTCATACCCGTCCCTTTTCGTGATACGGCGCGAGTATACCGCAGGAGGCACAACAAAAGCAACGGGGAATCGGTTGATGACACAACCTAAAAGAGTAAGCAAGTTGAACCTTCAATTTTCTTTGGTTTCAGGGTTCACGGTTTCATCCAAATCGGAATCGGGATCGCTATCGGGATCGGGTTTCAGGGTTTCTGGTTTCAAGGTTTCAGGGTTTCAAGGTTTCAGGGTTTCATCCAAATCGGAATCGGAATCGCTATCGCTATCGGGTTTCAGGGTTTCTGGTTTCAGGGTTTCAGGGTTTCAGGTTTCACGGTTTCATCCAAATCGGGGTCGGGATCGCTATCGGGATCGGGTTTCAGGGTTTCTGGTTTCAGGATTTCATCCAAATCGGGGTCGGGATCGCTATCGGGATCGGGTTTCAGGGTTTCAGGGTTTCTGGTTTCAGGGTTTCATGTGTTTCACGGTTTCATCCAAATCGGGGTCGCTATCGGGATCGATTGTTTTGAGTCTAAATGCCCGCAGTCCGTCAAATACTGGACACCGAGGGAGGCCGGGTTCCGCGCCGTGCGCCGCGCACAAAGCGGCGACGGCCAACAACAC
>Ga0116160_1002524_pt1 | contig 17203 bp, 13 predicted proteins | sample AD_JPNAS2_MetaG_FD_89879 | JGI IMG/M metagenome (GOLD analysis project Ga0116160, IMG submission 89879) | Active sludge microbial communities of municipal wastewater-treating anaerobic digesters from Japan - AD_JPNAS2_MetaG | ecosystem: Engineered > Bioreactor > Anaerobic > Digestate | place...
ACTATCTGGTAGTACCGGTCAAACCCGGATATCATCAATATCTGCTTGAAGAGCTGCGGCGACTGCGGCAGCGCGTAAAATTCCCCCTTGCTGATGCGGCTCGGGACCAGGAAGTCCCGGGCTCCTTCGGGGGTCGATTTGTTCAGCACCGGCGTTTCAATCTCGAAGAAACGGTTGTTGTTGAGATAACGGCGGATGCTCTGTGCCGCCAGGTGGCGCTTGATTATGGCGTCGCGCATTTCCTCGCGGCGGAGGTCCAGGTAGCGGTATTTCAGCCGGGTGTCCTCGTTCAGCGTGTCCTTGGAATCGATCGGGATCGGCGGCACCAGCGAGGCGTTCAGTATGACCAGCGATTCGCAGAGAACTTCTATGTGCCCGGTGGGCAGATCCGGTTTTATGTTCTTTTCATCACGCTTCCGAACGGTCCCGGTGATGAAAACGACGAATTCGCTCCGTGCCTGGTCTGCGGCTTCAAGGAGCCCCGGCGCCGATGAGGAATCGACAACCACCTGGACGGTACCTGAAACGTCCCTGAGCTTGATAAATACTATCCCGCCGAGGTTCCTGTTGCTCTCGACCCAGCCGGCCAGGTCGACGCGGCGGCCGACATCCGATTGCTTCAATTCTCCGCAATATGATCTGTTTTTGAACATGTTAACGCTTCTATGTAATCATAAAATAATCACGTCTTATCATCAAAACAAGTTAATTCTGGCCGACCGGGGTATTTGTCAAGCTGAAATTGGGGAAGCTGGCCTGGGGTTTAAACACCGGGCTTAAGAAGATTTTCAAAATGCCTGTAGATGGCTTCCGCGTGGGCTTCGTCCTTTCCTTCGGAGATGATCCTGAAAATGGGCTCGGTGTTTGAAGTCCGCAGGTGCACCCAGCCGCCGGTGAATTCATGGGGGGCCACAAATTCGATGCGGAGGCCGTCAATATTCGATATTTTCTGGACTGCATACTCCTTCTCGAGCCGTTTCAGGATCGACGTATCGATGCCCTCCCCAGCGAGTTTGATGCTCCCCTTTTTCATGGTGTAGCGTGGCAGTTTCGCGACAAGCTCCGAGATCGAGTGGCTGCGATCCGCCATCATCTCCAGCACGTAGCCGATCCCGACGAGGCTGTCCCTGCCAAGGTGCACGTCAGGGGAAATGACCCCGCCGTTCCCTTCGCCGCCGATGCGGGCGCCGCGGCGGATCATTTCCTCGACGACGTTGATTTCGCCCACCTTCGCCCTCGTGACCTCCGAGCCGTGAGCGGCGGCTATGTCGTCGACCGCCTTGGTCGTCGACAGGTTGATGACAACCCTCCCCGGCTTCCGGGACAGAAGGTGCTCCACCACCAGGGCGATGGTGCTTTCTTCCCCTATGGGCCTGCCCGTTTCATCCACAATGGCGAGCCGGTCAGCGTCAGGGTCCTGGGCAAAGCCGATATCCGCTTTTACCTCGAGTACTTTTTTCGATAACAGCGCCAGGTTTTGCGGCAGCGGTTCCGCGCCGCGGGGAAAAATGCCGTTCATTTCGCAATGCAGCGGCACAACGTCGCAGCCGAGTTTCTTCAGCATGGTTATGGTTATGTCCGATCCTGCCCCGTTTACCGAATCAAGGACCACTTTGTAGTTCTTTTTGACAATGCTGTCCCGGTCCACCACGGACAGCACCTTGCCGATGTGGATCTCGTTTGCCCCGGCCTCGGCAACGACCGATCCCACGCCGTCCCAGCGCCGGTAGGTGAAAGGGGCCTCCATCATGGCGAAGAACTTTTCAATCTCCGGGGCGGTAAGAAACGTGCCGGAGGAGCCGACGAGCTTGAAGGCGTTCCATTCCACGGGATTATGGGACGCCGATATCACGATCCCCCCCGAGGCATGGAGGTGTTCAACCATGACCTGGACGGTGGGAGTCGGCACAATGCCGATGTTCACGACGGTACAGCCCGAAAGCATGAGGGCCGATTCCAGCCCCTTCTCTATGGCGGCCCCAGTCGGACGGGAGTCCCTGCCGATGACCACCGTGCCGTATCCGCAATACCCGGCGAAGGCCGATCCCACCCTGGTTATGAGATCCGGGGTCACCGATTCGCCCACGATGCCCCTGATCCCGGAAACGCTCTTCATTAATACCAATGACACGGCGCTTACCTTCTGTTCCTGCGGCTCTTCTTGCGCTTGACGCCGCCGACCGTTTCATGGTGTTGCTCCTTGTGCGGTTCAGCGCCCTTACGGACCGGGACCGCCTGAGATGACAGGGGGATTCCCCCTGCGCCGAACTGCTCGACCTCTGCATGGAATTCGCTCCCGATGATTTCCGCCGACGGTTGCGGAGGCGCTTCCTCTTCAACCCGCTCCACCTGGACCCTCATGATGTATTCCAGTATATCCTCCTTCAGGGTGGCGAGCATGTCGCGGAACAGGTTGAAGCCCTGGATCTTGTATTCCACCAGAGGGTTCCGCTCGCCGTAGCTCAGTGTCCAGATGCCGTCCCTCATCTCGTCCATGTTGTAAAGATGATCGCGCCACTTGGTGTCGATGATCTGCAGAGATATCATACGCTCGAGGGCCCTCATGTCCTTTTCACCGAGCATTGTTTCCTTGGCCTTGTATCCTTCCTTCAATTTATCTATGATGGCCCGCTCGAATTCCGAATAATTCAGCTCCATGGGGCTTATTTCATTGAAATCGACCTCAATACCGAACTTGAAGCGCATCCAGTTCCCCAGACCGTCAAGGTCCCATTCTTCCGGATGTGCCTTCCCCCCGGTGAACACTTCCAGCTTTTCCCGGCAGACATCCTCAATATATGACGAGAACTTGTAGGATATGTCCTCGCCGAGCAGGATTTCGTCGCGCTCCTTGTAGATAAACTCGCGCTGGGAGTTCATGACGTCGTCGTATTCCAGGAGGTGCTTCCTGATTTCGAAGTTGCGGCCCTCCACCCGCTTCTGGGCGCTGGCAATGGCCTTGGTGACCATCGGGCTTTCAATCTCCTGCCCCTCCTCCATGCCGAGACGCTGCATGATGTTGCCGATGCGCTCCGAGCCGAAAAGCCGCATCAGCTCGTCCTCGAGGGCGAGGTAAAACCGGGATGACCCGGGGTCTCCCTGACGTCCGCTGCGGCCCCGGAGCTGGTTGTCGATGCGCCGGGCTTCGTGCCGCTCGGTGCCGAGGATATGGAGGCCGCCCGCCTCGACCACCTTGTTGTGGTTGATGGTCCATTCGCGCCCTTCGCGGACCAGGGTTTTCGCCTTGTGCTTGTCCTGGCCCGTCATCTGCTCGGCAAACTGTTCCGCCCTGTCGAAATCCGACGTCAGCACCGCCAGCTTGAAATCGTTCCAGAGGTTTGCGTCATGGACCGGCACGTGCGACTCCAGCTCGTCGACGTAGAGCCGCCGCCCCCCCAGGACGATGTCGGTCCCGCGGCCGGCCATGTTCGTGGCTATGGTCACGGCGCCGGGCCTTCCGGCCTCGGCGATAATGCGCGCCTCGTGCTCGTGGAATTTGGCGTTCAGCACGTTGTGCATGATGTTCTTCGACTGGAGGAGCCGCGACAGCTTTTCAGACTTGTCGATGGAGATGGTGCCGACCAGGATGGGCTGGCCCTTGCTGTTGAGGTCGCGGATCTCCTGGATGATGGCGTCGTATTTTTCCCGCTCCGTCCGGTATACCCTGTCCGGATAGTCCTTTCGTATCATCGGCATGTTCGTGGGAATGACCACGACATCGAGCTTGTAGATCTTCTGGAATTCGACCGCTTCCGTGTCCGCGGTACCGGTCATGCCCCCCAGTTTCTTGTACATGCGGAAAAAGTTCTGGAAGGTGATCGTGGCCAGGGTCTGGCTTTCCCGGGCGATGGTGACGTTTTCCTTGGCTTCGAGGGCCTGGTGCAGGCCGTCGGAATAGCGGCGTCCCGGCATAAGGCGGCCGGTAAACTCGTCGACGATGATGACCTGGCCGTCTTTGACGATGTAGTCCTCGTCTATGTGAAACAGCGTGTGGGCCTTCAGCGCCTGGTTCACGTGGTGCAGGGTATCGATATGCTTGCTGTCGTACAGGTTCTCGATCTTGAGAAGGCGCTGGACATGGTTGACGCCTTCCTCGGTCAGGGTGACATGGCGGTCCTTTTCATTGACCTCGTAATCGACTTTGTCCTTCAGGTTGAGTATGACTTTGTTAAGAAGATAGTATTTCTTGGTGGACTCCTCTGTTGAACCGGAAATGATGAGGGGCGTCCGCGCTTCGTCGATGAGGATCGAGTCGACCTCGTCGACGATGGCATAATTCAGCTCACGCTGGACCCGGAGGCTCTGGTGCTCAACCATGTTGTCCCTGAGGTAATCGAAACCGAACTCGTTGTTGGTCCCGTAGGTCACGTCGCACCGGTACGCCACCTGGCGCTGGTAGGGCGAAAGGTCGTGCTGGATGACACCCACCTCGAGGCCGAGGAACTTGTAGATGGTACCCATCCATTCGGCGTCACGCCGGGCCAGGTAGTCGTTGACGGTTACGACATGGACGCCATGGCCGCCGAGGGCGTTGAGGTAAACCGGCAACGTCGCGACAAGGGTCTTTCCTTCACCGGTCTTCATCTCGGTGATCCTCCCCTGGTGGAGCACGATGCCTCCCATCATCTGGACATCGAAATGCCTCATGCCCAGCGTCCTCACCGAGGCTTCCCGGGTCAGGGCGAAGGCCTCGGGAAGCAGGCTGTCGAGTGACTCCCCCTTCTCTATGCGCTGGCGGAACTTCGATGTCATGGCGCGCATTTCATCGTTGGTGAGCTTTTTCATCTCCGGCTCGAGGGCATTGATTTTGTGCACGATGGGCCACAGTTTCTTGACGTCCCGCTCATGCTTCGTGCCGAAGAAAATGCTTAATATTTTATCGATCATGGTTTAATCCTTGCGATCAAGTCTCGAATAGGCGTTATCAGTCAGTAATAATCAAGGAAGTGAAGTTACCGATACATGTTCCGCGGATATTTAACTGACATGAATCCTTTCCGTCAATAATAAATCTATCTTGAAAATTTCAACTAAAATACTTCCGGAATCCTTTGACTTCCCCTGGGTCATATCCGGCATCCCGTTAAAACGCGTGGGCCCCGGTCCGGTGTGAAGAAGAACAGAACTGGACAAAAAGGCAATTCCGCTCCCTGCCTATGGCTTCGGCCTCCCGCATCAGCAGGGAACCCGCGCCCCTGCGGTGCCAGTCACCGTCGACAACGAAGTTTTCCAATATCATGAAGGGCCTGCACTCCTTTGCCATGTCGTGGCATACCACGGCCCTGACGGTACCCACCAGGATGCCGCCGTCAGACTTTGCGCCGAGGAGATAATAATCGCCGCTTCGCCGGATTTTCTCGAAGGTCTCCTTCATGGCGGCCATGTTCACCGGCCTGTTCGCCAGCTGTTCATAGAGCCCGGCCAGTCCCGGGAGGTCCTTCTCGGTAATTTCCTCGATGATGAACATGCCTACGCTCCTTCAGCGCGTGCCGCGGCCGACGCCGAAGCTCCGCGATGCCTCCTGGACTCGCCGGCGTCAAGCAACTCGATGATCCTGCCCTTCAGTTCCTCCATGCCGAGGCCGCTCACCGCTGAACCGACGATCGCGCCGGGGTAATTGTTCAGCACGCTGTTGCAAAGCGCTTCGTCCGCCAGGAGGTCGGCTTTATTGAAGAACAGGATCACATCCTTGCCGGCGCAGCCGAGCCCGGCTATCTCCTGGTTCACGGTGCGGATGTTCGAACCGATGTCATGGGACGACATGTCGACGACATGCACCAGGAAATCGGCGTTATGGATCTCCTCGAGGGTCGATTTAAACGACTCTATGAGGTCGGCCGGCAGGTTCCGGATGAAGCCGACGGTGTCGATGAGGAGGCACTTCTTTCCCTCGGCCAGATACACGGCGCGGGTGTAGGAATCAAGGGTCGCAAACAGGCGGTCCTCGACGAACAGATCGTCGCGGGCGAGGAAATTTATCACCGTGGACTTTCCGGCGTTGGTGTAGCCCACCACGGCGCCGATCAGCTCGCCGCGCCGGCTCTTGCGGAGGGTATCGCGGTGCCTCGATATCTTTTTCAGCTTGGCGTTCAGGGTCGATATCCTTCGCAGTATGTGGCGCCGGTCGGTTTCCAGCATCTTTTCACCGGGCCCCCGCGTGCCGATGCCGCCGCCCAGCCGGGACAGCACCCCGCCGAGGCCCTTGAGGCGCGGCAGGATGTACTTGAGCTGGGCCAGCTCCACCTGTATCTTCGATTCAGCGCTCCGGGCCCTGCGCGCGAAAATGTCCATGATGATTTCATTCCTGCTGATGACGCGGCATTTCAGCCTGTCCTCGAGGTTCCTGACCTGGGCCGGGCGGATATTATTAAGATCAAAGACCACCAGCCGTATCCGGTGTTCGGCGATTATGCCGTCCAGCTCGGCGAGGAAGCCCTTGCCGATGATATAGGCCGGGTCAATGCGGTCCCGCTTGACGATCTGCTTGGTCACGACGATGGCGCCGGCGGTGCGGACCAGAAGTTCCAGCTCATCGAGGGAATTTTCGATGTCTTCTGCATCTGATCCGTGGAGGCGGATGCCCAGGATAAGGGCCCGTTCATCCTTTGAGGAAGGTATCCTATTTACTGACGCATCCATCGAGAACGATTCTGCAGCCTTTCGTAATATTGTTCCTGGCGAACCAGCCGCGGTTGACCTCGAGGGCGTACAGAGCCGGCATGGCCGAGGGATAGGTCACGGCAGTGTCCAGCGGCTTCATGTCCATGATCTCGTTGATAATGCCGCTCGTGCTTATGTAGGCAATGCTCAGCGGGATGTAAGTGTTTTTCATCCAGAAATTAAGCTTCTGCTCACGGTCAAACACAAAGAGCATGCCCCTGTTCTCCCCCATGGTTTTCCGATCCATGAGGCCCTTCATCCGCAGGGGTTCCGTGTCCGCAATTTCAACGTAGAGCGGCACCGGGACTCCCCGGGCATTGACAATCATTATTTTAAAAGCGCCGTTCCCTTCAAGGGGCATGACGGCAACTCCCGCCATGATGAACGCTGCCAGAAAGAGTTTGACTTTATTCATCTCCACCTTGCTAAAACCGTATATGGATTTCTCCCCGCTTCATTTAGTGAAATATCAATTCCGGCGGCCTAAGCGGAAAACCTTCGGCATCCGCTTCATTTTAAATATATTTCTTCTGGATCTCCATGAGCTCACGGATGCCTTTTTCGGCCAGTTCAATCATTGAATCCATCTGGTTCTTCGTAAAGGATTTTTTTTCCGCGGTTCCCTGAACTTCGATGAGGTTCGACGCGCCGTCCATGACCACGTTCATGTCGACCTCGGCGCGGGAGTCCTCCCTGAAATCCAGGTCAAGGAACAATTCGCCGCTGACATACCCGACGGAAACGGCGGCCACAGTGTCGCGCAGGGGATTTTCGGCCAGAAGACCTTCTCCGCGCATGCGCTTGACCGCCCGGGCCAGGGCGATGTATCCCCCGGTAATGGCGGCGGCACGCGTGCCGCCGTCCGCCTGCAGGACATCGCAATCGACGGTCACAAGGCAGTTCTGCATGGCGGAAAGGTCGACAACGCTGCGGAGCGCCCGGGCGATCAGTCGCTGTATTTCCACGGAACGCCCATCTCTCCGGTAAAGGTCCCTCCCCGTGCGCCGCGGCGTCGAATACGGCAGCAGGCAATATTCAGCCGTGATCCACCCGGTGCCCCGTTTCACGGCATGGTCGGGTACGCTGTCGCCCACGCTGGCCGCGCATATCAGCCTGGTGTTTCCCATTTCAAGCAGCACGGACCCGTGGGCCGCGGGGCAAAAATCCCCGGTGATCTTGAGGTCTCGCAGCTGGCTGTTGTTTCTTCCGCTATCTCTCATTTTCCTTTTCCTCTTCCAGCTTGTTTTGCCTCTTGAGCTCCAGGATCTCATTCAGATCGTCGATCTTCTTTTCGATATTCCGGTGGTACGGATTGTAATCCTTGGTTGTCTTGAATTCACGTATGGCCCCCTCGATATCGTCCCCGACGTATGCCTTGATGCCCTTTTTATAATGCTCTTCCGCCTTCTTGCGGTCCTCGATGGTGACGACTTTCGGTATAAGCTTGAAGCCGACATTGAAGGAATAGGTCGGATTGAAGTCTCCCGCATCGGCGAAGGAGGCATCGATGGTGAAGAAAACGTTCTTTATGACATAGTTGAAGCCGAGCCCGACGGTATAGATCCCGGTATCGTTGAAGCGCCATCCGCCCCTGATGTACAGCAGCTCGAGGTAATTCAGCTCGATGCCGATGTTCATCCTGAAGCTTTCATTGAAGCCGCGGGTGAAATCGACCAGGTCGTCAGCCCTTATGCAGTTTTCAATCAAATCGACATTCAGCCCCATCCAGTGGAGCGGCTTGTACGAAAAACCGAGGCGGATATGCCGGGGAAGATCACTGCCCATGACCCTGGTCCCGAGGTTCATCACCGAAAGACCGATGTGGAAGTTCCTCAGCGGAGCTTCAAAGGGCGTCCACATCTTGAAGCCCTTCATGATGCCGAAATCCATGGCAAAGGCATGTACCAGTTTCGTGTCGATCTTCTGGTAGATATATTTGGCGGACGCGCCGAAATATAAGTAGGTAAAATCATACCCGTAACCGACCGTGAGGCATCCATTGTAGAACTGCACGTTGCCGACATCGATGCCATTAATGTCTATTTTATCGAATTCGGGCGTCCAGAACACGGTATTGGCGACTGCGATATACCCGTATTTTTTTATCGGGTACGCGAGAGTAATGTTCTCAAGGCGCGATTCCATGATCAGCTCGTGATGGAACAGGGCCATCTGGGGAAACTTCAGGGACCCGAGTCCCGCAGGGTTGAAATAGAGCGAGTTGATATCATCGATTTCCGCGGTAAAGGCCTCCCCCATGCCGAGGGCGCGGGTCCCGATGGCGTACTCCAGAAATGTCGCCCCGGAAGTGCCCACGGTCCCGGCGGCGTCCAGCCGGGAAGCTGCGCACAGCGCCGCGATGAGGCAGATGATAATTATCAGGGGGCCGATTTTCATATAACCGTTATTAACAATACCCGCGAAACATGGCGAAAGGCTTCATGGCCTTACTGCTGCGCACCCGCCAAGAAACAAGTGACACCGTCCGGGCCGATATTAATTGCCAAGAATAATGCGGTTTATAACTTCCAGTGAATCCTTGAATTCCGATGGCCTGAACTCAACCAGAGAGAACTGGTCATCGAAAAGCTTGTTGTACTCGTCGACCAGGGAACGTATCAGGTCAACGAAGCCCTCCCTGGTCAGAATGATAAGATGTCCTTTTATCATATGCAGCAGGGCAGAGTCGGCATGAAGCTTGTAACTTAACTGAGATATGATATATTTTATGAGAAAAGTCCTGCTGGTTTCGTCCTTTGATTTTAATTTAATGCCCATGCCGATACTGTCCGGTGTGAGCAAAAAAACCGTGAACAGATAATCCATGACATGGTACGAATACTCCATATCCTCATAGCCTTCGGTCATGAACACCAGCGACTGGTTGTCATTGATCAGAAAATAGGGCAATGCAAGTTTTTTCTTGAGCAAGGTGAATATGGAGGTCCGGTTATGGGGTTCAGTCTGCAGGGGAAGCTCTATCATGAGTATGGCAGAGGGCAGGAACGGTGTAATGGTGTCTTTGTTTTCATCCTGGAGCTCCCGGGCGATACCGGACGCCAGGCAGCTGACCATGACGAAATAGATTGCCCGCGGTTCTTCGCCCTCTTGAAGGGAAAAAATCTTCTCCAGGAACGGATCATCCCGGAACGCATCAGCCTCAAGTATCACTCCCTCTCCGCTTTCAAGGATGGTCCTGAACAGCCTGTCCCGCAGTCCGATCACGATATTTTCGACATGGTAGCGCTCCAGATTATGGACCGAGGGGATGTATCCTTTTTCGGCTATGCTGTAGGACAGCAGCGCAAAGGGGGACAGGGACATCTGCATCATGCGGTCCATGATATACACGGAGAGCGAGTCATGGATCGACACGGGGGATGAACAATCCATGGCCTCGAAAGGATTGAAGGCCACGTTCATCTCGCGGTTGTCATGGAGAACCCGGGCCCGGTAATAGAGCCGGTAGAGCCTGAGCCGCAGATCGTCTTCCGAAAGGGAATCAACCTGGGCCGGCTCGTCCTCGGAAGCGTCCGGCGCCGGTTCATTGTCCCTGACCCTGTCAACGAGCTGTCTGAGCTCCGGGTTGAAGGTCCGTTCCCTCAAGAGGTTGAGCTCTTTTCTCGTGTCCTCCTCGAAGGATTGGGCGGCTGATTGAACCGGTGACCCGAGGTCCGTGGCGGGAGGGGGGATCCTCCCGGCACCGTCATCCATCATGCTTTCCGCATCGTTTCTTTCTTGCCGCATGGGATCGGCCATGGAAACATCCTGTCACTATGATAGCTCGAGCATCCGGTCAAGGGCCTTCTTCGCCCTGTCCCTCATGTCCTGAGCGACTGAAACCACCGTTTCCTCTTTCTGGAGCCCTTTCAGAAGGACCTGCAGGTTTATTTTTTTCATATTGGGGCATATAAATGAAGTCGACGCCGGGATGTATTCGATATGGGGTGCAACGCCTTTCAGCTTGTGTATCATTCCGATTTCCGTGCCCACGATGATTTTTTTTGTATCGGTTTTCTGGACGAATTTCACCATCTGTCCCGTTGACAGGACCTCGTCCGCCAGATCTATGACCTCGGGCCTGCACTCGGGATGCACCATGACCACGGCCCCGGGATTCTTCTCCCGTACGGCCCTGAGCTCCTCCGCCGTGAATTTTTCATGGGTCGGGCAAAAGCCCTTCCAGAGGATTATCTTCTTTTTCGTGAAACGCTGGACATAGCTGCCGAGATTCCTGTCGGGAAGGAAGATTATCTCGTCAGCGTCGACCCTCTCGACAACCCTGAGGGCGTTCGATGACGTGCAGATCACATCCGAGTGGGCCTTCACAGCGGCCGTGGAATTGATGTAGGTGATGACCATGGCTCCGGGGTACTGCTTTTTGAGGGCAATGACATCCTCCGCCTCCACCATGTCCGCCATGGGGCACCCGGCCGAGGGATCAGGTATGATGACTTTCTTCCGGGGGGACAGTATTGAGGCGGATTCAGCCATGAAGTGGACCCCGCAGAAAACGATCATGGCAGCGTCGTTGTTAGCCGCGATCTGTGAAAGCTCCAGGGAATCGCCGCTGAAATCGGCGATATCCTGGATCTCATCGATCTGGTAATTATGGGCCAGAATGATGGCGTTTTTTTCCTTCGCGAGTTTCTTTATTTCCCGGATAATATCCATGTACCCTTTATACCACAAGGCGCCGCCTGCAGCCGGCAGAAAGACCTATGTTTAGTAATTATTATTTATTCAATTTTATAATTGTCGGGACATAATATTTAATCAAGATAAAAATGGATGAAATCTCAAAATTTTACTAAAAAATAATTGACACTATCATGGTACATAATCTATTAACCAATGAATTGAAGCACCGGTGACTCTGTCGGGATTGTCTGTAAAATTATCGGTGATAGAATCGAATATTCCCCTGTAGCTCAGTCGGTAGAGCAAGTGGCTGTTAACCACTGGGTCGTAGGTTCGAGTCCTACCGGGGGAGCAGGATAGGACGTTTTCGAACTCACGAGAACGTCCTTTTTGTTTTTATGGGACCGCTTCGTGGTTCCAGTAAGGGCGACATCATTATCCGGCAACTTTGTTCCCGGCGTTTTATCTGACGGCTTATTCATTGCCAGGATGGGCTCTTTCATCAAAAAAATGTACGGCTTTTTCCATTGGATTCCCACAGCCTCTTTATTGACAACGATGCACTCAGCCATCTCTTTTAATATCCGGGCCTTTTTATCATGATCAGCCGACTCATACATTTCCGGCAGCTTATTAAATGTATCTATAACATTGTTAACTTCAATTTGGAGCTTTTCCTTGTCAAAGGATAAAGATTTATAATGTGTTTTTAACGAATGGATCAACTTGTCGATTTCAACAAGCTTTCGTTTCAAATCATCCCTGGTAAAATAGTCATCCTCCAGGTATAGGTCATACAGCTTGTTCTTCTTGATTTCCAGGTTAGTTATCCTTCGACTGAGTACTGAAACATCCCTATTGCGATCCTTCTGGTGCCGGATGATGGCCCCTCCAAAGAGAGACTTGAGTAATTCTGATAATTCATTTGAAAAACTAACCCTTTCAACCTCTTTGTCAATTTTACTGAAAATATCCTCTTCTGAAACTGTTATCTGCCGCATATCGCAATGAGGACATTTATGAACATAATACAGGTACTGCTTCTTTTTGATATCAGGTGTCATCAACCTTCCGCATTCACATACGATGAACTTTTTCAGTGGTGCTTGTACCTTGAAACGCTTATCGGTGACGCAATTCCCATCGATCCTCTTAATGCGGTCTTCAAACCTTTCACGTTCATAATAGGTTTCATGATTCCCTTTAAAGAGCTGGCTTTTGTGTATGAATTCTCCGTGGTAAAAAGGGTTCTTCAATACCTGGGAAACACTCGACTTCGACCACTCCCCTCCTTTGGGCGCCGGGATTTTGTTTGTATTTAAAAAATCTCGAAATGTGGCAAAGCTGAATTTCCCGGTATCAAATTCATCGAATACAAACCGGAGAGAGTGCTCGGTGTTCTTATCGATAACAAACTTTTTGTGTTCCTTGTCGTAGATGTATCCATATGGTGCATTGCCGCAATAGATACCCATTTTCACTTTATAGGCATTAACGTTCTTAATATCATGGCTGATTTTGTCTGATAGGTGCTTGGCAACCGCCTGTTCAATACCAATCATGAATTTTTCATCATGCGTTGAATTCTTGGTAATAGTTTTATTGTTCTGATAGAAATGTATTACAAAATCATGGTGTTCAATCAATTCGATAATACGGGCCAGGTCCCGGTAATTTCGGGACATGCGATCCGTTGATTTGAAAATAAGATGTTTCACATCGAACCGAAGTGCCAGATCTATCATTTCATTGAAAACCCGCCTCCCCTCCTTCGAGGCGCTTTCCGCAACGGTAAAATAATATACGACATGAAAATCATTATCGCGGGCATATTTCGCGGCCCCCTGGCTCTGATATTCCAGGCTCAGGCCATCTGCCTGTTCCAGGGTGCTCACACGATCATAGGCGAAGGACGGCGGGCGTGCAAGCTCCTGGGACATCTTGATGCCCTGGGTTATTCTAAGGTATTTTTCTGTGACAGCCTGCATTATTTGGTTTCATTCAACAAGTAATAGAATCGTAATATCATTTTGATATAGTATTCCCTTGTGTCCTTATCAAGTTTTGAGAAATATTCGAGGAGATGTTGAACCTGGTCAGAAGTATCCGTTCCCTCAGCATCTTTGACAGTGCATTTCCTTTGTTTGCGAGGCTTATTATCCATTGATTTCATATCATCTACCCAAATACAATATACCGCAATGCCGCATTTGCGGCAAGTATTTTTTCAAAAAATGTCGGATATTGCATGACTGTATATTTAAGCACAAAAAGCGATAAATGTCGGTTTTATTCGATAGTTAAAAAACGTGGATTAATCATTTTCTACGCAGATATCAAATTCCTTAAATCCAGATTCCCCCTTAATGCCAAGAGTGATCCTGTTGTCACCAACCACTATCCGGGAAAAAAGCAAGGGCATAATCTGTCTTATATGTACGCGTGACATATGTTCCAGAATTACTTTGCGATAGAATGTAATGTTGTCCAACGATTGAAGACTTTCTCCCTTTCTCTCCCATGATTGAATTTGCATTTCAAGATCTTCAATCACATATTGAATATGATCTTTTTGTTTTAACAAATCACGAAGCGTTTCGTGAATTGTTTCGATTATTGAATCACTTTTTGTATTACCAAGAGCTATGGTTTGCACTTCTATCTTTTTCTGGATTGCGGAGAACACCTTTTTCGCATTGATGTAACTATTGCTCAGGGATAGGTTAATTCCATTTCTGCGCTTCTGAACCTTTTCCAATACTTTTTTAATAATGGGATCACTCTCTAATATATCAGAAATTATCTTGAATACGATTCCTTCCAGCCTGCTTGAAGTAACCTGAAATCGGCAATTATTGCAATAATAGTATATATACTTCTTACTTTTCTTCTTTGTGGATGTTCCTGACATGATTCCACCGCAATGTGAACATTGCAAAATACCTCCTTGAAATATATAAGGGTATTTATTCACTTTTATACGGTTTGTCTTTGATGTTCCATTACCATGCAATAATTCCTGCACACGTAAAAATAGATCGTCATCGATAATCGGCTCCCAGTTACCCTTCCGTTCCATATAACGATCTGCTTTAGGGAGGTTATCATTGCTTTTTGATTGATTTTTCTTATTAATCTGCACAAGACCGATATATGCTTTATTCTTCAATAATCTATAAATTGTATCGTGTTTCCATAATGTTCCGCTCTTTGTCCTGAACCCCTGTTCATTCATTATCCTGACGACATCACGGATAGAGCCTTTTTCCTGGTATTTACTAAAAGCCAGTTCAACCCCTGCACGTTCACTATCAATGACATGGAGAGTGCCAATATTGCTTTTATCCATTTCATATCCATAAGGAACCCTGGCGAAGGTCCATAATCCCCGGTCTATTCGTTGGCGATTCCCGATCCGCACCCGTTCGCTTGTTTGCTCCCGTTCCATCTGGGCAAATACCATCATGATATTCAAAAAAGCGCGACCGGTTGCCGTAGAAGTATCGAAATTTTCTTTAAGTGAGGTAAAATCGACATTAATCTTATTGATCAGGGTTATAAAATCAAGGGCATCCCGAATATTTCGGAAAATCCTATCTATCGATGCAACGACAACATTATGTATTCGACCACCTTGGATCTCATCCAGCATTTCCCTAAACCGTGGACGTTGTTTTATATCCTTGGCCGATTTCCCTTCTTCGCGGAATATTACTACGTTTTTATCCCAATTTAATGATTTTCCATTTTGAGTATTATAATAATCGAACCAGCTTCTTATTCTCTCCTCCTGGTTTTTCAAAGAGCCTTCTTTAACCAGGGCCTGACGTTGAGTGCTGACCCTGACATAGGCAGCAATCATGTAATCAGTATCAAATTTTCTCTTCATATTCTTTTATTATAAGAGATAAGATTTCTGATAAAGTGGATATTTGTTTATTGTCCAGGGAAACCTCAATCGAAGATGCAATTTCCGGGAAGGTACAGTTTTGAAGATAGTATCGTTTATTGCTCGAACTTAAACTATTATCAGATATTTCCCAGGATTCGATATTTTTCAGAGGGTTAAGGCTATCGCCGATGGATCCTTTATATTTTGTACCATCTTTACTCAAGGAAAAGCCTCCGATCTGGAGGCATACCGCATGACCGCATTTGCGGCAACTACTTTTTTTCCTTGACTATTGAAATATTTTACCGATTTATAAGTATTATGAATGATAATGATAAAAAAGTAAAAACCTCCATATTCTTCTCAAACGAAGAGAACAAGAAAATTAAGATATATTGCGTCGAAAACAATATATCCCTACAAGAGTTCATCCATTATGCCGCTATTTACTGCCTGGAAAAGAAGGTAAAACCGAAGGGGAATTAACAAGATTATCTTTCCAGCTTCCCACGCAGGTATACGCCTTGAAAATATTTTATAATCATTTACCTACTGATTCCAACAGTCTAATAATAGTTTAGGGAATTTAGTGATTATTACATCATTATTTATTAAATCAATTGGATCGCCATTATAAAGATTAAATATTTGCTTCACTATTTCATTAACCATTTCTTGATTTTGAATTTTTATTAAATCAAAAAAGATAACTTGATTTTTATCGATAATTTCACTGAAGGGAGTCTTTTTATCAGCAAGTTTTACATTCGATTTTGATAATAATGTTACCGATGGGATATTTTCAGTATAAGGTCCTTTAAAACGCCAATTATTTTTTTGATAATCAACTTCGGTACATTCTCGAGATAATGGATAATACCAAATATCAGATAACGGAGCAGGTGATTTAAAATTTATTACATTTGCTGATAAAACTGGTATAGTGAAAGTACTTTCAGGGTATAGAGAAATTGAATATATCAGAATTTTATCGTATTTATCTTGCTTATCATTAACATACAAATAGAAATACCTTTGCACATTCTTTATAACCCAACCATTGTTTCTTTGAATATGATTAGTTAGTTGATATTGATATGTCATCGTATTACCCTGATCAGGGAATAACTGAAACCCTTTTTCATTTAACAATCGCTCAAGTGTGGAAATCATTTGTCCAAGATCTGAACAAAATGAATCTAAATATTTTATTGCATTTTTAATAGATTCTCCAGGATGAGACATGATAATTTACTCCTTATAAAACTTAGTATTATTATGCAGATCAATATCAAATATCATGTTAAACCAAGTTACCCCATAATAATGAGATTCACTAATCTTGAAATCTTTATATTTTAAATTGAACCAATTATCCTTCCAAAAGGATATTTTATATTCAAACCAATTAAAAATATTGAATCCATCAAATTCATCGAATCCCCTTCTAGCTAACAACATAAGTATATCATTGATTATTAAATTATAAGGAAATTCAATATTCTCGAGTTTTTTTAGATATGAATATATTGTTGTCCAATTACACCATAACAGATGTTCATTGATATTGATTTTTCTAATATACCTACTTTTTCTATATTGCTCGATAGCTTGTTGAATCTCATCTGCTGGTTTCATGCTATGGGCTGTAAGGTAGATAATAAATCGATTATCAATTGGACTATTTAGCTTAATAATATTACCATTACAATAATAATCACCATGTAATAGATCTATATATTGATCACTAAGTTGATTTCCAGACTCTACTCCGGTTTCCGTATCATTAATGTTATAATTGCTAGGTCCAGAATAGTATTTTGCCTCAATTACAAAATCATATTCTTCTTCAGAAATAAGCCTAACGAGTATATCCGGCTCACGATTCATCGTTAATCCTTTAGGCCAAAAGTAAAAATCAACTTTACAATCATTATTAATTTTTAATTTTTTAAGGAATTTGTTATCATTAAAAACCCTATTAATAAATGGAATAAAACCAAAATAAAC
>Ga0116160_1002541_pt1 | contig 17148 bp, 19 predicted proteins | sample AD_JPNAS2_MetaG_FD_89879 | JGI IMG/M metagenome (GOLD analysis project Ga0116160, IMG submission 89879) | Active sludge microbial communities of municipal wastewater-treating anaerobic digesters from Japan - AD_JPNAS2_MetaG | ecosystem: Engineered > Bioreactor > Anaerobic > Digestate | place...
AAAGTGTAAAACTCGTCACTGTCAACTTGGATTACCGCGTCGCAACCAACCGATTTGAGATAATTTAATGAATTTCCACGGACAACGGTTTCTTCAAGAGGCTCGTTATCTACACAACATTGATCTATATCACCTTTTAAAAAATGATCTGAAATAATCTTGGCGGTAGAATCAGTCCGTTCGCCGGGGAAACGAACGAATGGCACAGAAACGGCGCTAATCACGATTTGATTTCCGCCGATCTGTTTTCGTCGCGCCTCAATCCATGGAGAAAGGGAGTCTGGGATATATTGGGCGGTGTTAAAACCGCAGAAGATTACGCCGAGTTTCATTTTTATTTATTTATAATTTTCCAATAATCACATCATACAACTCATCAAATCCGACATCTTTAACTGAATTTTTATTTATATAAGTTGCGTTTGGGTTAAACGGGTTGTGGGATGCTTGCCGCCCCGGTTGCATGTCTGGATAATTTAACCCAAACATACCAACCACCGGACGTTGATACGCCGAAGCAATCCATCCCCACCCGCAATCAATAGAGATATGTAAAACAGAAGATTTGACAAGACGAACCCCATCCCCCAAAGAAAGATTACTCCCTAAATTTTCCACATCTTTAATAATCCTATCACCGCGACCAATTTGAACTAATTGGTACCCATTCCTGCCCAACTCTTGAGATAATTTCTCAATAACCTCAATTTTAGGGCTTTTACTTTCTTGATTCCCACTGGCCCATAGTGACATAGTAATCAATTTTTTGTCAACAGGGAATTCCTGCCCGCGAAACAGCCCCAGCTCACATTGTAAATTACCGTCGAATGGCATATTCAACATACGACAGGTTTCCTCCGTCATGTGAAAATGATTATACCAATCTGGGCGCGTATGGGGAGATAATGGATTAAAAACTCTATCAAATTTATTTTCCCGAATAAAATCCAAATCAGATTGAGCGGGCCAATGATCGTCGCTATCCCAAACATGAAAATTGTCAATATAAGGAAGCCCCTGAAACAAAACTAAGGTATGCGCAAAACGCTTTCCAACCGCAAAAGTTATGTGAGAATCTGGATTTTGAGCCTTAAAAGAGCGGACGGCGACGGTACAATTAACAAGGTCGCCCACCCACCCCATTAAAGGACAAATAATCTTTTGGGTCATTCTTTTGGAGAAAAGATAACGTAGCCGCTGTTCTCTTTAAATACTTGCGCAGCATGTGTTTGAGAAAACATATTGAGGATTTGTTTCCAACAATTCTTATCTCGGCGGGGAGAAATGTCAAGCTTATTTTTCCACGCTTGGTCGGGGTAAGTATTTTCTTCGTCAAAAATCATTAAATCATCTATCAAAACAATATCTTTAAAACCTTTGTCAAGACGATTGTTTTTTACAAATTCCATTTCTTTAAGAAGTGGAAGCCTCAAGTCTTCATCTTTCTCATCCCCAAAACCTGCCCCACCAACATCCGCGCCGGGAAAATGAGAATCTAAAAAGAAAATAGCGTTACCTTTGATTTGTCTCGCCACTTTGTTTAAACCCTCAAGACTAGGCGCGTGAACAAGTTTGACCCGCCCGTCGTTAGCGAATTTAGGCGTCAAATCATTAACAATCTTTTCAAAAATTTCAATAGAATAAATATCTTGAAAATCAACGGTTTGCGCGTATTCTACTCCGTGGCCATAGCCAGTACCCGTTTCAACGAAAGTCTTCGCGCCATATCTTAACTGCAAATCTTTTAAATTAAAAAATCTTAGAGAGCCCATTTTTAAATTTGTGATTGTTAATCTTTTCCTTTAAAAAACTTTACCTCACTCAATTCTGTTCCCCAAAACTTCTCCTGCAATACCTTTTTTGCCTTAAAACGCTCAGTATTTGCGTCATCAATGATTTTTGCGTCCATTTTTTCACCGCTACGCAGCCTATCAATTAAGAGAAAAATTTCTTTATTCGATTTTTCAAGAACGTTGTATTCATCTGAGCAAATAATATCGCTCATTCTATCAAATCCTATGGATTCTTGTATATCAGATAAGAGTATTTCTATTTGTTTTTTTAGACCATCTCTTGGAGAAATATCATTTTTTACGTATAAAATTGAAAGTGCGTCAAAAGCGGCGGATTCGTCAACCGAAATTTTAATCATAAGTTAATTTGTTTTAATTATTTAACAACCACCATGTTATTCCAATCGTGGTCATCTTTAAAATCCCTATCTCCAAGAATATAATAACGATAAGCATCATTCAAGATTTTATCAGAATTAACAAACTGACGCATTTCATCGTCCATTCCATAAAACATCATTGCAACTACCCCGTCAACACTTAACTCATACCCCCTCTTTTTAAGAGCGCGGCGAAAGTTGAGACGCAGATTCTCGCGGTCTCTAAACATTTTTTCAATGTCGCCGCCGCGTTTATCAAGACCGAGTAACGCTTGATTACTACCCGCCGGATAAAGGAAATAGTAAAGATAATGCGAAACGAACTCGAATTTGTCACGGCGAATCGGGCGCATGTTCTTACGAACTTTTAATTCATCTGGTTCGACAGACGCGTAATCAGCGCCGCGATTGAACCCGGTTAAAGCCCAATGCGGCGAGTATTTGAATTGAAGCGCCTCACTGTATTTAAAAAGATAAGCTTTGCCGTAATAAGCAAGATTATCAATTCCGCGCTCTTCCAGCATCGGAATGATTTGAGACTTTATCTTAGAAACAAATTCAACAGCGGGCAACTCATTGAGATCACAATAAATCATCCAGTCGCCCTCTTCAACCTTTTCGGTATAAAGAAGTTCGTTCATTGAAACGTCATGGCGTTTTACCCATGTACGATAAATGATTTGTCCAGAACCTTTTACGCTTTCAAGGTATTCGGCGCAGGGTGATTTTGTATTGTAATCTTCGCCGTGAAGTACCCAGATAACGCCGTCTAGGTGGGAAAGAATAGGGTCGAGCAATTCGTGAATCAAAGGAAGATTTGATTCTACATTATTGCACATGCTGGAAAGGAAGAGTTTCATTTTTTATTTCTGCGCCCCGCCAAACACCCACTTATCCATAACCGACGCATCCCTCAACTGATTTCCATTCTGATAATTCACGCGCTCATCATGCGCAATTTTGCGACAGTTGTCAAGGTTCAATTTCGACAAATCAATTTGCGCAAAAGGCCGGCTGGTAGGAACCGCGAGAATTTTTCCATAACGCCCCGCGTCATAACAAAAGTTTACATGTTCACTGTGGAAATCAGCACTCCAATATATCTTATTGAAAACATTGGATTTAACCATAGCGAGGCCACCAAAACCCGATTTAATTTCCACCGCCGCGCCGCCAAGAAACTTTACGTTATCGTTTTCGTCGTAAAAAGGAGAATCAGCAAAATACATTCCGTTATTCCCCCATTTGTCGCGAAGGCAATAAACGTCGTAATAAGACTCTTGAGAGCGTTCAAAAACGTAATCCGGTACGTTTTGGCGGCAATTTGAAGTCACCATCACCGTGTCGTCGCGCAAACGAATTTGTCCGAAAAGCTCTAAGAAGTCTTGTTGAGTCCATGTAAGGTCAGAGTCGATAACAAGGGAGTAATCAGAATTAACTTTTGCGCCCATTCCTTTATTCTTATTACGATAATAAGATAACATAGCGGTCCTAACATTACTAGGAACGCTACCGAAACGCGGCGCGTTAAGTTTTTCTGAAAGGATTTCTACCGTGGCGCGGGGCGCGACCTTTTCCTTCCAAGATTTTAACTGGGCGATTGTGTCGTCCTTACTGTCGTTTTCGTAAAAGAAAAAATTAAACTGGAACCCTTGAAGGGATATTAAAGAATCTAATTGAGTTAAGGTGCGCTCAATATGTTCTGACGAATCGCGCCAAAGGGCGTAAGTGTTGATGATTGGCATATTTTATTCGCGATACGGTTGAATATCCTCAAAAAACACACCAAGCCCCGCCGCAATAAACTTATCGTACAAATCATTCATAACTTCCCTAGCTTGGGGATGTGCGGTGCGATCAGTCCTAAGTTTTAAAACATTTCTCCATTGGCGGAGGTTTGCGGAGGTTACGATATTTGTAGCAAGGCTGTTAGGTAAAACCGAGCGGGCTTTTTCCGGGGTCCACTTGTAATGACCTGAAAGGTGATTATAATAACGCTCGGCACTAAACATCGCCGAAACCCATACGAAATCCTCTTCACTCCACGAACTGTCTCTATGCAAGACATGATCTTCAATTTTTAATTCGCTTTCTTTAATTTTTACCCAAGGCGGAATTACAAATGTCATACCCCGCTTACTATACGAAACATACCTCGTACTCTCGATAGAAAACGAATTTAACCTATGCCGCGTAAGTTCTGCCATAACGCCGCGATCACAAATGATACGGACGCTAATCGATTCGTGCTCTAGGACTGATTCGTGCCCCCTAGTAATAAGCGACTTAATCATTTTAGGTGCGCTTTCGGGCGTAGTCTTCGCTTCCGAGCGATAACACGTTCGCGCCGCCGCTTCAATGCGGGCCATCATCGCGGGCGCGTCAATCGGCGTAATAATTTCAACTGAAGGTTTGATTAGATACATGATTTTTGTACGGGATATTGTTTGAAATTACGGAAATAAGTCAAGACTTATTTGAATATTCATTGGCGATTTCGCCCATGTCATTGTCCACCATACACCTTACAAGTTCATCGAAAGAATACTTTGGTTTCCAATCTAACTCAACGCGGGCACGAGTCGAATCGCCCCAGAGAAGGTCCACTTCAGCAGGGCGATAAAAAGCGGGGTTAATACGAACTAAAATCTCCCCAGTAGAAAGAGTAAAAACCTCATTCTCTGGAACAATCTCCCCACAAAAGCCCCAATTACCATGAAGGCCCGCCGCCGCAAATGCTTTTTCCACAAATTCACGAACAGTATGCGTTTCGTTTGAAGACAAAACATAACTTTCTGGTTTTTCTTGGTTTAACATTAACCAAATACCCTCAATAAAATCTTTTGCGTGTGACCAATCACGTTTTGCATTTAAATTTCCAAGTTCAATAGGATCAAAATTTTGCCCATTTTTAATTGCATTGGCTATACGGGCTACCCCCTTGGTAATTTTTCTCGAAACGAATTCCGCTCCGCGACGAGGCGACTCATGATTGAATAAATGACCATGAATTGCAAAAAGATTGTAAGATTCTCTGTAAACCCTTACGAGGTGATTTGCTAAACACTTTGCGGCTCCATAGGGGGATTGTGGGCAAAGAGGGTGTTTTTCATCTTGAGGACTATAAACAACTTTTCCCCACTCTTCGGACGACCCAGCCGAATAAAATTTACATTTAGGCGTGTGTTTCTTTATAGCTTCTAAACATCTATAAACACCAATTCCTGTAACATCAATCGTTTGTTCTCCCAATTTCCAACTAGCGCCAACAAAAGACTGCGCCCCAAGATTAATGAAATAATCAGGATTAATTTCTTTTACTAAGGTGTCGATAGAATGAGTGTCTGAAAGATCGCCTGTAACAATAGAAAATCTGGGGTTTTTAAGAGCTTCTTTTATATTGGAATAATCCGGTTTAGCTGTGCGGCGAACCATTCCGTAAATTCTATGCGGAGTATTAGCTAATAAATAATCAGCCATATAAGAGCCATCTTGCCCCGTTACGCCGGTAATTACAATATTTTTAATTTTATTTGATTCTTGTTGCATTTTTATTTTTAAGAAATTTTATTTTAACAATTCTGGATTTTCGTGGATGTTACCAATTACTTCAAAAAGAGCAGGCGTTTTATTCGTGTCGTTAATAGCGAAGTTCCAAAAGCCTGCACTAGCCCATTCTACCGCGAAAATATCATACTCTTCTTTTTTAACGCTCTCTAAACCGGAAATAAAAAAGTTTCGTCTCTTTATAATATCCCCTTCATAAATTTCCTTACCGTTTTTATCTTTTAGGCCGGGAAACTGCTGAATTTTAGGTTCTTGAAAAAGAAGGCCATTAATCACTAATTTTTTATCAAAATTTTCCTTTAAATATTTAGCATCACATAAGTAATTTATAAAAGGCTTATCAAAAATATCAAAATAATGAAAATGTGAATTAGAAGAACCGTAAAAACCAGCGTTTAGCCAAACTCTGAATTTAATTTCTCTATTCATACAACTCCCCTTTTCAAATCCCTCATATCAAAATATTTAGTTTCCTCAACACCCCTCCACTCTTCATTAACTGGCGTCCAAACAGTATAAGGCCGTTCCTCATTCAAATGCGCTTCTGGTATATCGTATTGCCCCCGTTTACCGCCATAATAAGGAAGTCCCGCCACAATTAACCATTTTTGTTGAACCGTTTTCCCGTTATTTATCCAACGGTAGATATTAGTGGAAATCTCTTTGGCTTGCATTTTTATTTTCAGTTTTATTCAACCCCGGCGCATAAATGAAACTAATATTACTATCGCCATCTTTCTCTCCAAAGAATTTATCGAAAAATCCCTCTTGCGCCGCCCACTGCATTGCGGGGTTTACTCGTTTTTGAACCACCTCTTTTATACTTTCTTTAGTGTTTTGTGGGGGATTAAAATCAAACGAAAAGGAGAGGATTTTTACGCCTTCCGCTTCGGAAAAATGAAAAACAACACCGTCGTGTTCTACAATCCGCTCGATTTTAAAATCATTTAACTCATTTATCATCTTTATATTTAAAAATAATTTTAATATTTTCAGAAGAAAGAAGACAAAACGTTAAAGGGGGGACACTTATTAAAAAACACAAACACTTTACAAAATTCCCATCCGCATTATAACCAATCACCAAAATAAAAACAGCAAACGAGAAAAGAAATAAACGAGATTTTATCTCATTTTTAAAAATCAATTTAATTAATTTATTCATATTCAAAAAAGAATCCAAAGCCCCCACCTATTTTGACTTCCTGCGCAACGCTGAAACCCGCTATCCCACGAAACCATTTCGTCTAAATCTTTAGGGAATTTTTCTTGAGATAGGTTATCAAGAAAGGAAATGTCTATCGGGTAAAATCCATTAGACAAATTTTTAAAAGAGTAATTACAACCAGCGGAAAGATGTTTTGATAAAACGTTATTATAAATCGAAATCTGTGATAAAGATAATTCGCCGCCAGAGAAACGGGCGGGCGAAAATTCTTCAATAACAGCTTTTATACTATCATCTATAGATTTAGACGTTTTAACGCGGGTACACAGAAGAAATTGTTTCTTTTTTACTCCAAAGCCCGAACCCGGAGAACGCAAAACTTTCTTCCAACGCTTTCTTTCAAAGAAGCGAAGTAATACAACACCCTCGTCAACGATTTGTTCCTGACTATAAGAGATACCTAGGTAGAGCCCCGGTAACTCGCCGCCCTGTAAAGGTAAAAAATCCGATTCTTTAAGAAACCTTGTCGCCATAGCACAACTGTACAAAAGTTGTGTATTGCGTCAACTATATTCTCAAACTATTTCACTAAAAATTTTGAAGCCCAACTAAAAATTTCAACCGCCCCAGACGCCGCGCCAATTACAGCGAACAAACCAACCGCCAGCCCCTTATATCCAGTCAACATTTCTTTTAAAGCCCACATCGTTTCAACCTTGCCATTTGTATGACGTAACTGAGAATTTAATGTTACCGTTGCTTGACTGGACCACTCAATATAATGCCCTATCTTGCTCATCTCGTTTAACATATACTGCTCCGACTCTGTTTTGCCAGCCAGAAGATGTTCTGGAAGCCGAGATTTAAAACCGCCCTCGGGCAGTGTTAGAACCGGGATATTGCTTTGGTCTTCAGGACGAAAGTTGTCTGCGCACATGTTGATAGAGAATAATAAAGGCTTACATTTTAATTTTACACGAAAGAGGCGGTTTTTAGGCCGCCTCTTTTGAATTTTGTTGAAATATTTTGCAGCTAATTTTTAACGCAAATTAACTGCAAAATGTATTTAACCTTAGAAACTTATCCACATTTGCTATATCCGCAATTAGCGCACTTTAGACACCCCTCGCTATATACCAAATCTCCACCACACTCAGTACATTTCTTACTGCTCTTTTTACCGTCCTTGATATAATGCTTTAGGGTACGGCCAAGGATTTTAGCGAAGGAACTGAATTCGCCCTTTGTTTTTTCAAGTTGTTGAACAACGAATTCGATAGATACGCCGTGGCGCAATGACGTAGAAATCATTCGCGTTAAAGCATCTACATTGGGGTCGCTGAACGCGCTTGTCAACGGATATTCAATTCCATTGGGCGCTCTAAACGCATATTTTCCGCCAGCGTGTTTTACAATTTCTCCCGTTGATAAAGTCTTGGGAAAGATCGCGTCGCCTTCGTTATTTGAATTTAACCCGGTAAAAATCTCATACGGGTCATCATTCATAAAACCGACTGCGGCATAATACTTAATTCCTTTAGAGAGAATGTGATAGAAATCACCCCTAAGAACCTTACCGCGCTTCGGAGCCGAATTTTTGTTCAGCTTACCTTCTGCGCGATTGTCGCCAACGGCGGTTTTCTCATCTTTCTTTTCAGCTGAAAGTACCGGAGCCATTGTCCCGTCACGATAAGTAGTAATGCCTTTGATAATTCCGGTTTTATAAGCGTTTAAATATAAATCTTCAAACTCTTCATACGGATAGTCTGACGGGAGATTACATGTTTTGGAAATCGCGCTGTCAATCCAGAAAGCCCAACCGCGCATGTCGCGAACGTGTTCGTTTACGCCAATAGAGAGAGCTGTTTTGGCCCAATCTGCCTTCTCATCCCATTCGCCGCGTTCTTTAAGTTTACGAACGCCGTAATCCAAACAAAGAACCTCTTTTGTAAGCCCGCGACTCTTGTCGATTTTGTAAACAGTCCCGTTAATTTCGGCGCGAAGAACATCGTCGCCGCCCTCCTTAATAGAAACAAACGTTGCGTTTGGAGTAAAATCCCCCTCCCAATATTTAGGCGTGAGATTTTTAACTTCTTCCGGCGGGTTAGCAACGATAACCGTGCGGATATACTGCGGAAGGAATACCGGTTCGATGCCGCCAGACACCACGTTGGCGAGGATTGATGTGTTGCCCGTAGGCTGAATACTGAAAAGCGCGGAATTACGAATCCCGTTTTGACGAATCTTCTCGATCAAATCTTCGCGCAGACCAATTTGCTTCCAATAATAAGCGTTCGCGTGTTTTTCTTTATCACAATCACGGAATGCGCCTTTTTCAATGGCGAGATTAACAGATGTTTCAATCGCCGTGTCGGTAAACACTCGCATTAAATCTTTTTTGATTTCCTCGGCACGGTCGGAGGCAAACGGAACCTTGAGAATATAAAGCGAGGAACCCCAACCCATTATGCCAAGACCGATACGACGGCGATTTTCGGCGCTGTCTTTGTATTGGGGCAGGGGCGTATTAGTATAGGAGTTTACGTTATCAAGGAAGCGGACTGCGTAAGCAACATACTTACGAATCTTATCCATGTCAAACCCGGTGTTATCGGAATTGATGAATTGGGTAAGGTTTAGTGAGGACAGGTTGCAGATTGCGCCGAATGGCAAAAGTTGCTCGCCGCAACCCTGTTGAACATATCCGTCGGTAATCCATGTGTCAGATTCTTCACAGAAGAGATCGAAAACCTCTCTTTGCCCAACGGATTTAATAGAAACGATAGCGGCGGAATCGTCACTGCTAGACGAATTTTTGTTCAGCTTCTCTGAAAGTTTAATTTGTACACGATCACCCGGCTTCAATTCGTCTAAACGCAGTTTTTCAATAAACTTTTTACCATCTTTTTCTTTTTGAATGTGATAAATATGAGACGCCGTTGCATACTGAACCCCGCCATCGGAGAATTTTACTTCAAACGTCTCGACCGCCGCGTGACGCTCAACTGTTTTTACAGGTTCGCTTCCGTTGGGGTGAAGAGTGCTAACTAAATCCCCCTCTTTAATATCTTCAATCTTTTTACACCCAAAAGGCGTATTAACGAGCGTCCCCGCAGCAAGACAATTAGACACATTACATCCACCGGTCCAATAAGTGTGAGATTCGTTATTTACGGTAATATCAAAGACTTCTTCCGAGGAAATAAATTTCTTGGAGATAATCTTGGAAGGACTGGTGTCGAAAACGTTATGCGTGTAAACGCCCAATTTAATATTTTCAAGAGCGTTCTTTTTGATTTCGCCAAAGCAATCAATAACTTCGCAGTAACGAGCCTCAATCTTCGCCCCATTTGAGACTAGGCGATGATTTTCAGTTCCGTTAAATACAGCCCCGCTCTCGGTTTTGTACTCAAAAACCTCTTTAATTCCAGTGCCCCACTTATTTACGATTTTTGTCCAGCCTTCTTTAGACCAGATTTCGTCGCCAATATTAACCTCACCGATAGTAGAAACGCCGTTCTTCGTAAGAACTGTCGCCCACTTGGGTTGACACGGATTACTTACCGCGATATAACTATTTTCGCCATAATTCCAACAATGCGTTTTGTTAGCGATGTCAGTAAAAAGAACGCCGGGGTCATTGCGTGTATAAGTCGATTTCATGATCTTTTCCCAAAGACCAATGGCTGAAACAGTCTTATACACAACCATGTTATACCCCTTGCCGCGCCATTTAGCGAAGTTACCATCCCACTCCGCTTTATAATTGGGGTGTGTGGTGTCGGGGAATTCAAGCCTCCAAAAGTCGTTATTTTTTACAAACTCTTCGTCCCCGCGAGCTTTAGCGGCTTTCAGGGAATCGATAAGGTCCATGAAATCGTTCGTGCATTGAACGGAAAGATTGAACTTAGTTAAGCGTCCTTGTTGCAGTTTCGCCTCGATAAATTCCTCAATGTCTGGGTGATTAACGCTCAAACAACCCATCATAGCGCCCTTGCGAATCTTGCCTTTGCCCTCTTTTTTAGAATTCGCTTTACCAGAACCCGAAGTGATAACGTCAGAAACCTTATCAAAGATTTCCATATACTTGACCGCGCCGGGCGACTCAACGCCGATTCCGTGAATGTAAGAGCCGCGAGGACGAATAAACGAGAAGTTCATCCCCCAACCGCCCTCTGACTTGAGCGTTTGAGCCTGCCAGAGAAGAACTTTGAAAATTCCCTCAAGAGAATCTTGATCATGGTCGGGCTTAGGGCCGACGAAACAATTTACAGCGGTGGTACCCTTGAAATTAGTTCCCGCATTGGAATAGATACGCCCGCCAGCGGTAATCTTAAAATCATTAAGAAGATCAAAAAACTTCTCTTCCCACTCTTTTTTAAGCTCTTCCGTAGCCTCCACCGAGGCAATGGCGCGGGCAACCCGGCGGAATGTATCTACTACCGTTTTATCTTCATGATACTTATAGGTAGATTCCCAGACTTCTTTGGAAAAAGAGTCCAGAAAAATTGAATTTTCAACTTGAATTTCTTCTTGGTTAATCATGTTAGAGAGAATTTTTTACACCAAAAAAGCCGCGCCTTGTCAGACGCGACTTTCGGCAAAAACTATGTTATTTATATTGAGAGAAAAAGCAATAAAAAAGAGATTTTATAGGCAAGAAATTTGTGGGATTTTTGCCAAAATATCCTGTTTTTCAAATTCCAAAAGGAGATTTTCGACCCGATTTGCGTAATCTTTATCAAAATGACGAAAGAAAAGGGGAGGTTCAATTTTCAATAGCTCCTTCTACCGGGTCATCTTTTTCAACTGATTCCGTTCCAATGTGCCTCGCGACAACAATTTCCGGGTCAAAAAACGCAAATGGATATTCTCCGTCCGCCAAATGTGTGAAGGCGTGAGTAAAACCCATTTCAACGTGGTGGCTTAACTTATCAAAATTCTGTTTCAAAATCCTTGTGGCAGCCCACAAATCGCGAGTGCGGAAGATACTTGGGTTTAATGATAAATTGTCATTTGTCCGATAAAACTTGTTAGAAATCTCATCTTGATAAACCCCAGCGTCAATACCGAACTTTTGTTTTAAACCCTTGATTCGCTCAACCTCGTTTTGAAAACGGGGAATTCGCACGGAAACGACGGATGGATTATTACGCAAATAGTTAATGGCCGCGCCAAATACGTCGATTAACTGTTGACGAGATTTAATGGTAAACAACCAATCTGATTCAAGATGTAGGGTGTAGTCCGCGTTTTGAATATCGCGGTTACCATAAACCTTAACTAAATCGGCGGAATAGCCGCGCTGGTGACTTTCTGAGAAATGTTTCCACTCAGATTCACTGCGAATTACCGTAAATCCAAGACTTTCGTAAAACCTTTTTTGCTCTTGGAAAACCGCCTCTTCTTTTTCACCCCCAACCTTAATATGCGCGATTAAATTTTTAAAAACTAATCTAAGGGGAGCTTGCGCAGTTAGAGAATTAATGATGCGTTGATAAATATCAGTGCGGCCAAAATGGCCTTTGGAGGTATCGAATACGCAGAGGTTTAATGACAGCATTTTTAATTTATTGAATTTTAGGGAAATTCTCCAAATTCTTCAAAAGTTCAACGAAAAATTTCCTCCACCACTCCTTCTTCAGTAGATTGACTATTTGAATAATCAATATACCTCCATACCATATTATCCGCCCCACTTATATTAACGAACGGAGAGAAATCAATGATTTTATTTTCTTTTTTCATTTTAATTTGTTTTCCAACTCAATAATCTATGCGGATAATACTGAATCTTTTCAAGTTCGTCAATCTTTTTCGCGGTTTTCACATCAGACTTATCCCGGTTCTGCCAAACCGGCTGCCAGAATTCATCTTGTTTAATCCTTTGTTGTTTATCTAAATAGCCAAGGTGCCAGACAAAAGGAACTTCTCCGCTAGAAAGCGCAGAAACTTGCATAAAGTGCGGCAATGGGGCGAGTAATCCAGCGGCGCGGACTAATTCACCAGAATCTTTGTAAATTAACTCGCAGCTATCGCTTTTCTTAATGTCAATAGACCCATTCTCTCGGTAAGCCCAACGTACTACCCCACGAGTAATATTGGGGGAATTCCTGTGAAGATACCATTTTTGAACCAAGCTCTGGCCGCCACACATGTAATGGGATTCGTCCTGAAAAGCGTCTACTACTGGGACCATGATGGCGTCAATAGACAAATTCTTTTCCAATTCCCTAGTTAATTTAAACCATTGACCACGTTGTTGCGGTACTAAACGTTCGTCGCAATCAAGCAGAGTGCAAAATGGTTGGGAACACGCCGCCAAAGCCGCCGCTTTGATTTTTCCGTCAAACGCGGGGTCTTCGTAAGAAATTTCTGTACGAACAACTTTAGTTACCGTCCCGTTATTGAAATTATCCTCTTTAAATTTCTTAAAGAAATTTTCAACTAACTCCGGCGTGTTATCCATAGATGTATTCGCGGCAATCGCAATTTCACCGCGCCCATCTAAGAAAGTTAGCCAATTTTTAAGAGTCTCCCGCCAAGGGAAAGACATTTTTTCTACGTTAAAAAAACTGGAATAGATGGAAATCATTTTTTACTTCCTCTTGTTTTCAAACCTCTTACGCAAATCCGCCACGTATTCGGCTTCGTGTTTTACCAACTCCGAATTCTGCCAACATGTAAAACTATCCTTCAATTCAATTTCAGGAATTCTCCCATCCTGCCATTTGCCCGCTTTCATAAGCTCAAACTCTTCTTGATTCACTTTCGGGTACATCGAATTCTTCTCTTTCGGCGGAACAATGACGAAAACCGCCTTGGTATCAGTTCTGTGAAGAAAAACACCACCATCATCCATATCACGAATAGCGTAAACACCACCATCTTGAACGAAGCTAGTTTGCGGAGCATAAAAGTGAACCCAATTATTTTTACGGTAAATCTCTTGAATCTGGCCTTCCCGCCAAGGATATTCATGCCATTTTCCAGCGCCGCCAAAACTCAACGGCTCTAAAGACTTGTAAAACGAAGTCTTCATAATGTGGGCGCGCTCATTATAAACATACTCCCCGCAGTTATACCCAAATAAACTAACGCTTTTTACGTTCTCATGGGTCGCCATGAGGTTTTTGAGCGCCGAGAAATCATTTTCCGCAAAATCGCGATAAAACACTTGGTCATTTTGCATGTAAATAAACCATTCGCTTTGACAAGCATTGATTACATCCCGCGTGCCCAGACCAAGGCCGAGAGAATCTTTATTAATGATAAGCTGGTCAATCAGTCCGTCGCGGAGAAATTTAACGGGGTATTCCTCGTTTGAACCGTTATCGCAAAAGATTATCTTGTGAGGGATTTTAATGTGGCGGCGAATGGATTCAAGAAGAAACCGACTTTCGTAGGGTTTACAAAAGTCGAGAACACAAACGGAGAGTTCGGGTTCGACGTAGGGTTTAGTCATTTTACAACCTCCAAAACCTTCTTGGCCACGCCAACCCCACTGAGTTTTTCACTCCAATTATCTTGATAATGTTTCACAAGCCTACTTTTCATATCCTCCATAATGCCTTTATCCCGTATTAAAGTCAACATGAAATCTTTAGCCGACTCAGAATCTTTTATAAACGTGTATTCTGGAAATACTTGCGATGGGAAAAATTCTTCCCGCGTAGTAAGATTGTATGGAAGCACTGGTATCGCTCCGACTGACATAGCTTCTAAAGCGGGAAGGCCCATACCCTCGCTTTCTGACATACACATTACGAAATCGACGGAATTGTAAAGTTCGTTAAGAAATTCATCGCTTGCCGAGTTAGCCCATGACCCGCCATAGAAAGGTTGTTCGCGCCCCACCGTAACAACATCGCCGCCATTAAACCCAGCGGACATTAACGCCATGACAGATTCCCTCGCCTTTTTAGCTGGGTTATTCACGCGCCCCACTAACATCGCCTTAAAATTGTGTTTTTTAATTCCGGTGCGATAAACTTTTTTGATTGGTTGATAGATTACGGTAGAATCAAAACCCGTGCGATTTTTCAAATCTTGTTGAACAAATTTTGAAATCGTACAGATATGGTCCGCATATCCCAGTTGTTCTTTTAATTTTTGAACGGGAAAATCAGGAACATGCGGCGCAAGGTCAAGTACGGTAAAAACGATTTTACCCCTGATTCGACCAGATTGTTTAGCGGTAATAACTTCGTCGTACCAAGCGTTATTGACGTAGATTAGATCGGCTAGAGTAATGTCGGTTATAATTTCGTGGTTTAGCTGAAGAAAACCTTCTTCAATTCTCTCAATTTGAGAACCCACACAACGAGCGCCGGATGTAAATATTTTCATTTTTGCTCTCCAAAAATACGTTTTACACAAATATCGTAATACTCTTTTTCTTTTTCAATCCCAATAAATTGACGATTAAGATTTTTGGCGGCCAAACATGTTGTCCCACTTCCCATACAATTATCTAAAACTAAATCACCTTCGTTGGTATACGTTTTAATTAAATATTCGCAAAGAGCCAAGGGTTTTTGAGTTGGATGGAGACTTCCTTTGCGTATTTTGTCAAATTGAATGAGTGTCACTGGTTGTTTTTCTTCATAGGTTTTCTTAAAATCGGGGTCTTTATAGGCTATTGGAGCTGACTCGGACTTTTTCGTACCGCCGGACTTTATAGGCTTGTCTCGTTTAATCATCTGGGGAAAATATACACTACGACCACCATCACTTGTAAATACTGCAATGTCCTCGGTTTGTTGCATGGGTCTAAACCTTGCATAAGACATTCCCGCTGGTATTTTCTTATCCCATTGCCAGCAATACTTAAACCCACTAAGATTTGAAGCAATGAGCAATGTGGTAAACGGTTGATTCCCAAATAACACTATAGCTCCATTATCTTTGATAATCCGTTTATACTGTTCCCATAGTGGCTCAAAAGGAATTATATTATCCCATTTACAGGCGGTTGTTCCATATGGTAAATCACACAAAATCATATCAACTGACTTATCTGGAATGTTTTGCATTAACTCCAAACAATCTCCCAACCAAAGTTCCTGTTTCATAATTTATTCCTCCAGTTTTTTATAAAATTCTAAACATTCACGACTTACACGTAACGCCGACTTCGGAAACGGCGCGATAGAAAGCGATTCAATGTCCCGCACGCGGGACAACGCTACGTAAAGCATACCTTCCGCGAAAGCCTCCCCAACATCAACGTAAGCGCGGTCCAGCGTCAATCCTTGAACACGATGAACTGTAAGGGCATAAGCGAGTTTAAGTGGGAAGGTTTTTATAAAAAACACATATATTTTCGTGTGCTTTTAATATACCCTTTTTTGCAAACATTGGGTTTGTTGCTTGGTGTTTAATCCAAATTAATTCATAACGAAAATCATTTAAATTGCTAGAAATTAATAAACTTGTGAATGGTTGACTTCCTGTAAGAACGATTGCTGCGTTTTCTTTACAAATTCTGTTATATTGTCGCCATAATTCATTAAATGGTATAAGAACATCCCATTTGCAGGCGGTTGTTCCGTACGGCAAATCGCACAAAACCATATCGACCGATTTGTCAGGAATATCCTTCATTTTCTCTAAACAGTCACCGTGAATCAGTTGCATTTTTGTCTCCTGTTTTAAATCCACCTAACATTTGCTTAACCTGCACGAAGCGTCAGGTTGAAGCAGTTGTTATACGTCCTTCAATTATCTTGCAGTATTCTTCTGATATTTCGGAACCAATCCAATTACGCTTATTTACTATTGCCATTTTTGCGGTAGTACCCGAACCCATAAAAGGGTCGTAGATTAAATCACCTTCATTGCTCCATGAAATAATATGATCGTTTGCTAATTGCTCAGGGAATACTGCTGGGTGTCCATTATTAGTGCCACCAACATTGAGTGAGTAAACATTAAACGCTATTCTTTCATTAGAAACAACATTTCCACCTTTTTTATTAATATTCTGTTCATTTCCATCTCCTCTCGTTAAAAATTTACCTGCGTTTTTAGTAGGTGTTTTTATTGGATTTGCATTTAATGGCTTTCCTTTACTAAATACAAACATATATTCAAATGATTGTGTAAACCTGCTTTTATCTATTTGTGGCATTGCATTTGGTTTGTGCCATATCATTGTATCATGCAAGTTAAATCCTATTTCCTTGAAAAATAGAGCTTGACGAAAAGATGTCCCTGTTTCACTCCCCTTGATTGTTGC
>Ga0116160_1002548_pt1 | contig 17116 bp, 14 predicted proteins | sample AD_JPNAS2_MetaG_FD_89879 | JGI IMG/M metagenome (GOLD analysis project Ga0116160, IMG submission 89879) | Active sludge microbial communities of municipal wastewater-treating anaerobic digesters from Japan - AD_JPNAS2_MetaG | ecosystem: Engineered > Bioreactor > Anaerobic > Digestate | place...
CGCAGAAAAAGCCGGCGGCCTTCGATATAGGGATGAAATCCTTTTTTGTATTTTTGCGGCATTCGCCCTCTCATTCTTTTTTTATTCCCTGCGAGTCGTAGTCAGCCCTGTAAAGCATGGCTTCTTCCAGGTAATTGGCCGGTGTGTAAAAACGCATGCCGGTCCCGATCAGGTCGAATATGTCAGCGCCATTTTCATCGCTGATTTTCCTGATCACCAGCGTCCCTTCTCCCGCGGCGGCGAACACGGCCCGGTTCGCCTTTTTGTAGAGCAGCCCTTTCTGAAACGGGTGAAAGGGACCGTCATTGAATTCCAGACGGCAATCCTTCAGGAAGACCCTCTTCCCGTCCAGGAAAGTCGACGCGCCCATGTAAGGCTCGTCGAATGCGCAGACGAAAAGCTCGATATCCGCGGCCGTCCATCTCCAGTCGATCAAGCCGTGTTTCGGCGTGTAGAGCCGGGGAAAATAGATGCTGAAATTCTCCTGCACGTGAACAGCGGAGAACTCCTTGCCGGCCCGGACCTCGGCGAGAAATTCCGTCAGAAAATCGATTTCCTCGCGGACGGCATGATCGAAATAGTCCTGCGGAATGCGTACGCAGGGCGGAAAAAAATATTCCCTCGACTTAACGATCGCCCCCGAATCGAACACGCCCTGGATCATATCCTCGTTGATGATCTGGAGATTGCAGCAGCCGATCCGGTTCTTCCTGAGGATCTGCCAGGAGTAGTGGGCGCCCCCGCGGTACTGCGGCAGGCGGATGCCCATGAAATCAAGCAGCCTGCCCCCGAAGCGGTAGATCAGGTCGCTGTCGAAGCTCCAGGTCTCACCCAGGCCGATACCCAGTGTGTTTGGCGTGATCAGGGGACGGATGCGGGGATCGCTGTTGATGTCCGGAGAGGAATAAAACGGGACGGAATTATCTTTCAGGATAGTTTCCAGTTTTTCCCCTCGCGCCGGTATCACTTCCTCCAAGTGACGTTCGCTGCTGAATACGGCCAGATCGTATTCGCCCCGTCCGGCGACGGTCAGGGCGAATTCCGCCAGCAACGGCGCCCCGCCGAATAAAATGATGCTGTCGATATGTCCGAATCTCAAGATTCGCTCCCTTCAACTGTTCTTCCGGGATCGCACAGGAATAGATCGCCGGTGGCCTCTTTCGCTGCCGATGTCCGCCCCTCAACTCGAAGGCAAACCCCCATGGACCAGCACTGAAGCAACAATTCGGGCATGAGGTTTTCCGCGTGTATGTGTAATCCCGGTCGGCTTTCCCGAATTTCCAATTTGCGATCTCGCCTGCATCGAACTCCAGATGTTTTAATATTCGATTACATTTTTTTTATGTCCGGCTGCAATTTTTTCCGGAATACCTTGAATCTCCTTGCCTGTTTCCAGGCCCCTTCGGTCCGGCTCTCGTGATCGCTGTAGAATCCTCCCATGTCCAGTACATACTGTTCATCAATAACCGGATTGAGCACAACAGCTCCTGTGACCGGATGTATATTTTCCAGAATCTTGTCATTCTTAATAACTTTACATATCCAGTCCTCGGAAATAAATTCAGGCTGAATCCTGAAGGGGGCGGACTCCAACAACGTTTTTTCCCCCTCCCGGATGAAGCGGATTCTGCTGACGCAGCAAATACGCCAATAATCTCTGTTGTCGAGAATTGCCATTTTCAGGTCAAATCCGTTGCGGACCGAATCAGCTACTTCGTCTCCACGGGGGGCATTTTCCGAATCGAAGATTTCTTCATGATCATCGATCAGCATCCATTTATGACTTTTGTATCTGGTCAAGTATCCTATTCTCTGAAAACAGGAATTATCGGCCAGACTCTCGGAAATGAAATTGAAAAATCTTTTGCCGCCCAGATTATTATATTGAAAACACATCTGCGCGGGATTCTCGGGGATGAAAAAATCTCCAGATATGTTGAGGTGCTGCTGCAGAGTGCTGCCCCAGAAGTAAACCCCGTGCACGATAACGGCTTCCAGCGCCAGAGTCTCTAAATGAAGAGGTCCGTTTGTTTCAATTGCCGGGTCCGGCTCCATAACGGTCTTAAGCGACCATCCCTTAAGCAGCTTGTCGATTATATCCCTGTCCCGGTCCATCTGGTCCTCAGTAGATCGCCCTGGAGATATCCCGTCGCGTTTTTTGTCTGAAAATTCTGATCGCGACTGAATCGCGCCAGCTTTTATTCATCTGGCTGGTCATATCCGTGTAACGTCCGTCCAGATCAACTATATATTGTGCATGAGAAACCGCGGTATTTATGACGGCAATACCCTGGTGATTTGTCCGAATGGATTCCATCTGGCCTGCTGCTTGTCTCCTCCACTCTTCCGTCAGAAATACCGGTTGAAACTTGAAAGGCGCCGTCTGGAAATATATCTTTCCCGAGTCGCTTTGCGCATACGGTATATGAGTGCGACATATGTGCCAGAATCCGTCTTTATCCAGGAATGCGCACTTCAGATCGGCGTTAACCGCTATCGCTTTCCGCACAGCTTCCGCATCACCTTCTCCGCTTTGGTAGATTTCTTCATAGTCGTCGACCAGAATCAAATCCACAGACCGCGCGGGCAAAGAGATAATAAGCTGATCGATCTTATGTGATCCGAGGTTCTCACGGATACTGGATGCAAAACGGGTCTCGCCTGTGTCCGCCAGGACAGTGGTGATGCGCAGAGGGACTCCGTCCGAGTATTCCAGCAGGTGATGCATCGAATGAGCCCAGAAAGACCTGTCCTTGACGAAGACGCCGTGGATGGGCAGCCATTCCTGGCTTTCCCCCATGCGGAAGCACAATTTCATTGACATGCCCTTCAGGAGCATGTCCGAGATCGATTGTCCGTTCGTTTTCATCCCAGGCTCACGTTTGAATCCTGATCGGTATCCCTGCATTCCTGATCTGCGATCTTGTCTGCATCGGGTTCTCGTCCTTGAAGCAGAAATACGTTCCCGCAGAAACGGCGTCCGCCTTTCCGGTCAAAAAGCCCTCTGAAAAGTGACAGGCCAGGCCGCATCCTCCCGAGGTGATGACGGGGATGGTGACCGCGTCCGCCACCCTACGCGTTGTCTCCAGGTCCAGACCCTCCCGGGTGCCGTCCCGGTCGATGGAGGTGAGGAGTATCTCCCCTGCGCCCAGCCGCTCCGCTTTTTCCGCCCACTCGGCGGGATCGAGTCCCGTCCCGGTCCTGCCCCCCCTGATCCATACCTTTTCCCGTCCATCAGCGTCCTGGCGGTAATCGATCGCGACTACGACGCACTGGGCGCCGAACGCCTCGTAGGCACGGGTGATCAGCTCCGGGTTTTCCACGGCCGCGGTATTGATCGACACCTTGTCCGCCCCGTTTTCCAGGAGCATTCGGAAATGGTCCGGCGTCTTCACGCCGCCGCCCGCCGTGAGCGGCATGAAAAGCTCCTCCGCCGCCCGCCGGATGTAATCGGTCACCGGCTCCCTGTTTTCGACGGAAGCATCCAGGTCTAAAAAAACAAGCTCGTCAGCGGCCTGTGCCTGGTATATTTTCGCCTGCGAAACGGGATCGCCGATTTCCATTACTTCATCGAACCGGACGGTGGTGACGAGCACCATGCGGTTTCCGAAGCGGCTCTTCTTCATCTGGAGCTTGGGGATAAGCCTTTTCTTCAGCATTGGCCTCCCTGCCGCACGAAATTTTCAAGAATCCTCAGCCCCTGGTCCTGGCTCTTTTCCGGATGGAACTGCGTGCCGAAAATATTCCCTTTTCGGACCGCCGCCGTTACTGTCCCCCCGTAATCGCAGGTGGCCGCGAGATCTCCGCTGTTTCTGCATTGGACGTGGTACGAGTGGACAAAATAAAAAACAGGATCGGCCGGAAGGTCCGCGAATAACGGATTGTTACCCTCGAACGTCACGTCGTTCCAGCCGATGTGAGGCACCCTGTATTCCCGGCCCGCCGGCCTGATCCGGACGACGTCGGCGTCCAGCCAGCCGAGCCCTTCATGTTCGCCGCCTTCGAAACTTCTTTTCGCCATAGCCTGCATGCCGAGGCAGATGCCCAGGATCGGTATGCCGGAGCCGATCACCATCTCATCCAATGCCGCCACAAAATTCCTGTGCCGGAGATTCCTCATGCAGTCGCCGAACGCGCCCACTCCCGGCAGGACCAGGAGGTCCGCGCCGGCGAGCTCTCCGGGTTCGCAGCAGACCTTCGCCTCGGCCCCGATGTATTCGAGGGCGTTCCGGACCGACATCAGGTTTCCCATCCCGTAATCGACGATTCCGATCATGCACCCGCCGCCAATTTTTTGTCGACGCGATTCCGCCGCCGCCACCTCTCGAGCTGCTGCAATGTCTCATTCCTGGGCATTTTCCCGTACTTAGGCCATTGGAGGAAATCGTGCGTTTTCGTCCCCTCTTTTACGGTGCATGGATCATGCCGGTAGGGGGAAACGCCGTGGCTCATCGAGACCTCCAGAAATTCCTCCTCCGTCAGTCCCAGGTGCTCCAGGAACAGGTCGAGGCTGGGCGGCCGTTTCCCCTCGTACTGCTCGACCAGGGCCATCGCCTCCGGCCGGGTGAGCCGGCCGTTCCTGATATCAATAGAGGCGAGATGGGCCGGCCTGGTATAGCCGCGCTTGATGTATTTGATGTAGTCGCGGACGCCCTGGAGATAGCATTCGATTTTCTCGTAGCTGTATCCGGTCGGTACGTTCTCGACCTCGTCGCCGGTCCAGCCGAGGTCGTCCTCGATGATTTTAGACTGGCGCTTGACATCCCAGGGGATGTACGACCCCATGCAGACCGAACGGCAGTTTATTTTTCTCAGCTCTTTAAGAGGAGGATAGCTGAACGGCTGGAGATCGCGCGGGTCCACCTGTCCCTCCAGCCGCACCAGCATATCCTCGGCCGTGATCCCCAGGTTGATGTACCGGTTGAACCTCTTCTCATCGACTTCCTCCTCCTGGCCGTAGCAGTAGTAAGCGGTGTATTCGGCGGACGGCTCCCCCCAGATCACAAGAGGGATCTGGAAACGGATGGCCGCCCACATGGGATAGGCGAAGATGCCCGTATGGCAATGCCAGCAGAAATCCCCCTTTTCCAGGAAGCTCTGCAGCATGAGCTTCTGGACGATTTTCCAGTTCGGGGTGAAGCTGTGCAGGTCGGCGCCCAGCAACCGCAGCGTCCTGCGGGAATTTTCCAGCAGGTTGGGCCGCAGGAAGCCGTGGTCGAATCGCACGACGAGCGGCCGCAGGCCGTATTCCCGGACCAGGTAATAAAGGGTCCACGTGCTGTCCTTCCCGCCGCTGAACGGGACGATGCAGTCGTAATCGCCCCGGCCCCGGCAGGACGCAATAAGGGCGTCGAATTCCTCCTTTTTCTTCGACCAATCGATTGAGGCCTTTACTTCCTGCTGCAGACAGATGTTGCATACCCCTTTCCGGTCGAAGGTGATCGTCTCGTGGGTTTCGGGAATGACGCAGTTGGTGCATCGCCTGAGAGTATTCATTTCTCGCTTCTCCTCCGGACTTTTGCGGATACAAGGGGCCAGGCAAGGGGGGTGCCCCTCGGAATGTCCTCTGTCGCCATGCACCCGATGATTTCGTTAAAATGCTTCGGCGGGAGGCCGTATCCCGGACGGATCGACCTCACGTTCTCTCCGGTGAAAATTTCTCCTTTCGCCATGTCCTTGACAACGAAAAGAGAGCGCCGGAAAACGAGGCTCTTCGCCTCCTGTTTTCCAGCTCCGTAGCGGACTTCCCCCAGGGCTTTTTCGACGTTCCTGACCGCTTCCGTCATGCTTCTGAATTCGTGCGGTTCCAGCGAGAAGGCGCTGTCCGGGCCGGATGCGCTGCGCGAAAGCGTAAAGTGCTTTTCGACGATGCAGGCGCCCAGGGCCACGGCGGCCACGGAGGCCTCGATCCCCGGCGTATGGTCGGAAAGTCCCACCGGCAGCCGGAATCTCCGCTCCATGTCGGCGATCGTCAGGAGGTTCATTTCCTCGGGAGGGGCGGGATAAGCGCTCGTGCATTTCAGGAGGGCGATTCCTCCGCCGCGGGCCGTCCGGACCGTCTCGACCGCTTCCTCGATCTCCGCCGCCGAGGACATGCCCGTGGAAATTATCACCGGCTTTCCGGTCGCGGCGATCTTTTCCAGGAGGGGAATATCGGTTATTTCGAAGGACGCGACCTTGTGCGCGGGGACGCCGAGCCGCTCGAGGAAATCGACCGCGGTGAAATCGAAAGAAGTAGAAAAGAAATCCAGCCCCGCGTCCTGCGCCGCCTGCTTCAGCTGCGCATGCCATTCCCAGGGGGTGAACGCCTCTCCGTAAAGCTCATAAAGGGTCCGGCCGTCCCAGAGAGTGCCCCTGATCCGGAAATGCTCGTTGCCGCAGTCGATCGTCAGGGTATCGGGCGTGTATGTCTGGATTTTTACCGCGTCCGCGCCCGCAGCCTTGGCGGCGTAAATGATCTTTTCCGCTTCGGCCAGGCTGCCCTGATGGTTGGCGGACATCTCAGCGACGATGTAAACGGGAAATCCCCGCCCGATTTTCCTCTTCCCGATCACAATCGAATCAGCCATGGTGCGTCTCTTCCTCCAGGATGAGCCGGAGGTAAATCTTTTTGCCGCCCCGCCGGAAATATGCTCCTGCGTAAGGAGGATAAGTCCTCGCCCGGATCAGGTTAATCAGATCGCTTCCTTTGTATGTCTTTTCCGGATCGATCTCGTCCGTTTTCCGGAGATCGCTCAGGCGGTGAAAAGTGCCTTCGCCGGGACGCTGCGGTAGGCGCGGCGCTTCGCCCTTCCGGATGGCAGGCCAGGATTCCTCGAAGAGCCGGAGGCATTCCCGTTCGAGCTTCGCGTATAAGCTTCCGCCTGTGTCCGCCGGGTCCACTTCGACCTTCCGCTGCGCGATAATGTCGCCGCTGTCGATCCCGTCATCGATATAATGGATCGTAACCCCGGCCGGCGTCCCGTCCAGCATGCACCAGACGTTGGGATGCGCTCCCCGGTTGAACGGAAGGTAGGCGGGATGGATATTGATGCAGCCGTATCTCATGGTGGAGATCAGATCGGGGCGCAGCACGTAGCCGAAAAACGCCGATACGGCGATATCGGGCTTCAGCTCCCGGATCGAGTTGATCGCCTGCTCCGTCCTGAGCTGCGAGCCGTCAAAGATCCGTCCGGGGGGAAGCCCGGAGGCCCGGGTAATCTCGTCGCCGAATTTGCTCCTTCCGGGGGGATGGACCGCCATCGCGCAGATTTCCTCGCCCTGTCCGCGGAGATATTCCAGTATCCGGAGTCCCGTCAGGTTATTGCCCAGGAAAAATATGCGCATGGTAATTCCTCAGTTCAGAAGCCGCTCCGCCGCCCTTGCCGCTCCACGCCCGTCCACCGTTTCCCGCCCGAGCCGGCTCATGCGTGTTCTGGATTCGCGGCTGCAGGCCAGTTCTTTAATGATGCGGGACATGTTTTCTTTCCGGATGCCTGCTTCGCAGCCAAGATTGATCGCCGCGCCGATCCGGTCCAGGCAGTCGGCTATCCTTTCCTGGTTATCCGCCAGCACGATCAGAACCGAAGGCAGTCCCATGAAGGCGGCTTCCCAGCAGGTGCTGCCTCCCGCAGTGACGGCGATGTCCGCCCAGGCCAGCAGAGAAGGCATGTCTTCGGTATATCCGTGGATCTGAAACTCCTTTTTCCCGGCGATTTCCTTTTCCACGCTGGAGCGGTCCGGGTGGACCGGGCCGATCAGGATCCTTACGTACGGGTTATCCATATCCGAAAGCGCGCGGACAGCCTTGACGTAGGCTCCACCCGCGTTTCCTCCTCCAAGGGTGATAAGGACCTTCCGCGCGGTTTCCGGTATTTCCCTTTCCCAGCTCGACCAGGAAGAGAAGACCGGCCGCAGGAGGGCATATTCGGTCCCCAGCAGCAGCTGCGCGGAGGGCGCCCTGGCGCGGTACAACTCCTCAGAGGCGTAACAATTTTGGTTCAGGATGATATCAGCCGCGTAATGGTCAAGATGTCCATAATCGTCTATGACCGCGAGCCGGACGCCCGCGCTGCGGATTCTTTCCTGGAAACCGGAACCGAAATGGTATCCGTCGAGAACGGCGCAGGATACATTCCTGCACAGCTCAGCCGTCGCCGCGGCGTCTTCCCCGCTCCCGGGCGCGGTCTCGGCCCGGATCAGCCTGATACCCGCCTGCCGCATGCTTTCCGCCATGAATTCGCAGCCCGTTCCGAAGAAAATTGCGTCGCCTCCCCGCTCTCGCCAGGCATATCCGAGCGCGAAGCATCGGGTCACATGTCCGATCCCGATCTCCGGGCCCGCATCGGCGCGTATGAGGAGGCTTTTTCCCATGCTCATACTTTGCGAAATACCGGCTGAACCGGTTTCCCTTCGATCAGTGAAAGGACCATTCCTGTCCTGACCGCCTCCGCCGCTGTTTCCATCACCGTCCGGTAGACCCTCAGCGTATAATTGATATCGTCATCCGTGTGGCTGAAGCTCACGTTATGGATCCCGGTGAACAGAATCCCTCGCTTCAGGCATTCCTGCTGAAACAGGCTTTTCAGCGCGAGGTCATCGGAGCCGTCGCCGGACGGGAAACGGACGACCGTGCGGGGAGGATAGCCGTCGCAGGAGGCCAGTCCCGACATGCCGTATTCCCGCGCGATTACGTTGAATCCGTCCTGCAGCTTCCGCCCCTGCTCCCACAGGAAAGCTATCACGTTTCTGCGCTGCATTTCGCCGATGGTCGCAAAGGCCGCGGCCAGAGACGCGGCTTCTCCTCCGAAGGTGAAAGAGAAAAATACCTCGTCGAGCATTTCCATAACGTCTCTTCTTCCCACGAGGGCGGATAGCGGGTAGCCGTTGGCCAGCGCCTTGCCGAAGCAGGCGAGGTCCGGCTTGACACCGAAAAATTCCTGGGCGCCGCCGAGCGCCAGCCGGAATCCGGTGATGACCTCGTCGAAGATGAGAAGGGCGCCTTCCCGGCGGCACAGCTCCGCGACCTTCTGCAGGAAGCCGTCGGACGGTTTGGTTGCACCCGCAGGCTCCATGATCACGGCCGCCACCTTGCCGGACTGCCGCGTGAAAACCTCCTCGAGGGACTCGATCCTGTTGTAAGCGAAGGGGATGGTCAGCTTGCAGGTAGATTCCGGCACGCCCCGGTTCCTGGTAGTGGTTCCGATGTACCAGTCCTGCCAGCCGTGATATCCGCAGCAGGCGACGACATCACGTCCCGTCCAGGCACGCGCCAGGCGCACCGCCCCGGCCGTTACATCCGAGCCGTTCTTGCCGTAGCGGACCATTTCGGCGCAGGGGATCACCGCTGCGATAAGCTCGGCCAGCTCCAGCTCGAGTTCGTGGGGGAGGGAGTAGGCGGTTCCCCGCCGGATCTGCCGCGCCACGGCCTTAGTGACCGGTCCGTAGCCGTGGCCGAGGATGACCGGACCCAGCGCCATCGGGTAATCGATATATTCGTTGCCGTCCACGTCCCAGACGCGGCTTCCCTTCGCCCGGGAAACGAATGCCGGGGCCGCTCCCTGCACGAACTGAGTCGGCCCCTTGCTGAAGGTCTGGGTGCAGGAAGGGATAAGCGCTTCCGCTCTGGATAACATTTTCCGGGATTTGGCCAGCTTGAGCCGGCGGGGAGAGACCTTTTCCTCTTCTATCAGGGATCTGTAATATCCCTCGTTCCGCACCGTTTTCGCTCCCGAGCCGGCGAGCCGGGATTCCTTATCCAACAGTCTGATCACATCCCACATTCCGAACGGCTTTCGGTTCCCGCCGAGCCTTTTGAATATGGATCGGACGAATTCCAGATCGGCGGGTTCATCCACGGTCCACCGCATGTCTCGTTGAGACAGATCGGTTTCGCACTCCACACCGGCCACCCGAAACCTGCCCGACTCCCGGATGTAAGGGGTTACATGCTCCCTTTCCGCTTTTTTCCGGGCGGAACGCCATGTCTCTGCAAGGGCTTCCCGTGAAAATACTTCCGTGTCGAGCCCGTCCGGGTAGGTGTAACGAATGCGGTTTGAGGCGTAATCGCAGCTGCCCTGGAGATAAGCGGCGATCACCCGGTCGATTACGATCGGATCGATCAGCGGGCAGTCGGCGGTTATGCGGACGATCACGTCGGCGCCGAAGCGGTCCGCCGCGCGGTAATAACGGTCGAGCACGTCGTCCTCGTTTCCGCGGAAACACGGAATGTCAATGGAGCGGCAGTAAGCCTCGACAGGATCGTCGGACGCTCCTTCCGATGTCGCGACTACCGTCAGGGAAGCGAGGCGCGATGCCCTCACCCGATCGATAACCCGGCCCAGCATGGGCACGCCCTCGATTTCCTGAAGGACTTTGCCGGGGAGACGCCGGGAATTCATCCTCGCCTGTATGATGGAGACTATTTTTCTGTTCTTTTCTTCCTTCTTCATTGCCGGATCCTTATGAATGATTCCGCTGCCGAGGAATTCCCCGCGGCGGCCGCTATCGCAAGATCGCGGAAGGCGCCGAAGACATCGAGTTCGGGCTTTTCCGTCCTTTCCAGGCAGCGCAGGAAATGCCTCATTTCGTCCAGGTACATGTCATTGGCCTGCCAGCCGGACGGATTCCGGAAAACTTTCCACTTCTTCGCGCCCGCCCTGAACCAGCGCACCTCTCTCTGCGCGTAATCCCAGAGGATCGTCCCCTCTTCCCCGATTATCTGGCACGTCCTCCGGTAAGCGCGCTGAACATAGTCAAGGTGAATTTCGCCGAACGCGCCGGAGTCGAACCGGAGAAGGAGCGCGGCTGTGTCTTCCGTTTCTATTTTGAGGCGGCTCAGCTTTCCGGCCAGGCAGGCCACGAGGGTGACCTCCCCCATCAGCCAGCGCGCGTAGTCGATCTCGTGAATGGCATCGAGGATCACGCCGCCGCCGAGATCCCGACGGGCGCTGTAATTCGCTGTATAGTCCTCACCCGGATGCCAGTCGGGAAGATACTGTCCGAATTCCGCTCGGAGGGAGAGCGGTTTGCCGATTGCGTCGTCTTCCAGAAGGGACTTGATCCGGAGCAAGCCGGGATGGAACCGGAGATTGCACCCCACCAGCGTGACCAGGTCTTTCCGGCGCACTTTTTCGAGCAGTTGCTCCAGGCCGTTCAACCCGTCCGCCAGCGGCTTTTCTATAAAAAGATGACAGCCCTGTTCCGCCGCGTGCAGAGCCAAAGCGAGGTGCAGGCTCGTCGGCGCCGTGATCAAGGCGGCTTCCGGAGCGCTTCGCCACGCCCGGTTCATATCCGTAACGGCCTCGACGCCATGCTCCGAGGATACTCTTGCCGCGCGGTCCTGCCGGACATCGCAGGCAAGGAGTTCTTTTACTCCCAGAGATTTCAAGTTGCGTATATGACGGCTTCCGATGGAGCCGCAGCCTATGACCAGAATTTTCATTTTTTCCAGCCTGGTCTTCTCCCGGAACGGGCCAGGTCAGCCGCCCGGAATACTGCATCGACAACACTGCCGCAATCCTCGTCGCTCATGCCGGGGAATATAGGAATACTTAAAATCCTCTCGTAAGCCGCTTCCGCTGCGGGATAATCGCCTCTCTTCAGGCCGTACTTGTCTCGATAATACGGATGGTAATGAAGCGGAATGTAATGAACATTCGCTCCTATCCCCATTTCATGGAGGCGGAGAAAGACTTTGCGGCGGTCCGGTTTCCCGATGCCCGGTCCCAGGCGGAGGACATACAAGTGATAAGCGTGGCGTATTTCCGGAAGCAGCTCCAGAGGCATTATGGGACTGCCGGAAAAGGAAGCATGGTAAAAACGGGCGATCTCATTTCGCCGGACGAGCCATGAATTAAGTTTTTTCAACTGGCTGACGCCGAGCGCGCACTGAAAATCTGTAATACGGTAATTGTATCCGAGCTCCGTCATTTCATACTCCCACATCTTCCGCCCGGTCCTCTGGCGGTGATCGGTGGAAATGCCGTGGTTTCTGAACCGGCGCATCCTGGCCGCCAGTTCGGAACTGCCGGTTGAGATCATTCCTCCCTCGCCGGTTGTAATATGCTTCACGGGATGAAAGCTGAAGGCTGTCAAATCGGCCAGGGTACCTGTTTTTTTCCCCTTGTATTCGGCCCCCAAGGAATGGCACGCGTCCGCTATGAAGGTGAGGCCGCGTTTTCGCGCCAGAGAGAAGAAGGCGCTGTAGTCGCACGGCTGGCCTGCGAAGTCCACTGTTATGATCGCTTTTGTTCGGGGAGTGATCCGTCTTTCGGCATCTTCCGGGTCTATAAGCAGGGTGTCGGGATCAACATCGGCGAAAACAGCCTTGCCCCCCTGGTATTCCACGCTGTTCGCCGTGGCGGCGAAAGTAATTGCCGGCACAATCACTTCGTCCCCGGGCCCTATCCCGGCGGCAAATACAGCGGCATGCAGCGCGGCCGTTCCGCTCGAAACGGCGACGGAATGCACCGCTCCCGTCCATTTTGAGAATTCGTATTCAAATTTCTCGACCAGAGGGCCTGTCGTGAGCCAATCCGATTGCAGGACCGCGGCAACCGCCGCCAGATCATCGGCGTCTACGCTCTGTCTTCCGTAAGGGATGAATTCCCGGACCGGTTCCGGCTTTGCGCAGGGTTCCATGTGAATGCTCCTTGTCAGCTGTATTGTGCGCTTGTTTCAGGCAGACCCTCTTCCGAGTTGATCATCTTCAGGACGGTTTTCTCGTTCAAGCGGTGCAGCGTGGAAAGAAAAGCCGCCGTGGATTGGTCCTCCGCGCTGGCCGACTCGCGGACGAGTTTTTTCAGATCGTCGATTTCCAGCCACTCGGAGTTCTTATTGCTGCTGTACGTAAAATCATCGGGCATTTTCTGGCCGTCCTTGTAGTTGCGCCGGTCCTCCCACCAGGTGTAGTTTGGCAGAATCACGTACATGTCCTTGTAGAAAATGGTATTCCTGCCTTCCTCCTCCGTGATCAGGATCTCGTGCAGCTTCTCGCCGGGACGGATGCCGATAAAATCTATCTTGCAGCCGGGGGCGATCGCCTTGGCCAGGTCCATTATCCTCATGCTCGGGATCTTCGGGACGTAGATCTCGCCCCCCTGGGCGTAACTGAGCGCGCTGATGACCAACTCGACCGCCTGATCAAGGGTGATCCAGAATCTGGTCATCCTTTCGTCGGTGATCGTGATCTTCCCCGTCTTCATCTGTTCCCGGAAAACGGGAATGACGCTGCCGCGGCTGCCGATGACGTTGCCGTAGCGCACGCAGCTGAACCGGGTGCCGCGGGCCGCCGAATAGGAATTGCCCTGGATGAATATCTTCTCCGCGCAAAGCTTCGTCGCTCCGTAGAGATTGACCGGGTTGACCGCCTTGTCGGTGCTGAGCGCGACCACTTTCTTCACCCCGACGTCGATCGCCGCGTCGATTATGTTTTCCGCGCCGAGAATGTTCGTTTTGACGGCCTCGAAGGGGTTGTACTCGCAGGAAGGCACCTGCTTCAGGGCGGCGGCATGCACTACGATGTCGGCGCCCTCCATGGCGCGCCTCAGCCGCTCGCCGTCCCTCACGTCACCGATGAAATAGCGGAGCACTTCCTCGCCGTAAATCTGGCGCATTTCGTGCTGCTTGAGCTCGTCACGGCTGTAAATGCGGACGGCCCTGGGGCGGTATTTCTCCAGCATCAGCTTGCAGAAGTGCTTTCCGAAGGAGCCGGTTCCGCCGGTCAGGACTATCGTCTGCCTGTCCCACTGGATCTGCTCGAGATCGGCATTTCCCCCCTTGAGTATCCTCCGGGTCTGGGCGATCGATCTGTTCTTGAAATGAAGCAGCTCCCTTATCTGCATCAGCTGCTCGAGGTCTCTTTCCGTATACCTGCGCTGTCTTCCGTCTGTCCGCTTCGGCTTGATTACATCCGCAAACTCGACTTCCCAGTACCGTATGGTGGAAATAGGGACCTCGAGTTTTTCGCTTACCTCCTGAATCCTGTATTCACTAGATTCGCCCATTATAAAACCTCCTCTGGAGCACTGATCGACACGAATAAATTTCGGTACAGGCAATAAATTACTTTAATTTAACTTTTACATGAGCTTCAGGAGCAATATGCATGCCACTGAAATTCTCTTCTGAAACGAAGACAAGTATCCGGAAACATTGGCGGTAAAAATGTCATCTCTCGCCTGACGGAAAAATATTCCCTGTCCTGCCGTATTCCGGCGGCATAAATATCTCATTGTCCAAGATCTTACGGTCGGAAGATGCCGCCTGAACAGAATTTCAGGAGTGGTTTTGCGGAACCATCAAAAGGAAAGCTGGCTTGCGGTATAGGATTATCTTGAAGCAATCCGGACCGGAGCGAACACTCTCCGGGCGCCTGTGCGACGGGAACGTTTTGTCATCCGATCTGCCGGTCTTCGCTCAGCATCCGCTTTCAAACCGGGTGACGATATTCGCCATAACTGCATACTTCTCCAGCAACTCGCGGGCCAGCTGCGGGAAATTGCAGACGGCGGCTTCCGCCATGATGAATTCGTTTATTTCTTTCAGGAGAGGGGGAGCTTCACCCTTTATTATTTTCGCTTCCGTCTTGTTCAGCAGCTCTATCCTGCTCTTGATATATTCAATTCTGGGCCGGTCTCTCCGGAATTCCCGCAGTATGCTCCGGCATGCGTCCATAGCCTCGCGATAGATCTCGAGGTACTCCACGCATGCGGTGCCCAAGGTGGAGAAGACGAAAGCGGTGCCGCCGTCGCCCGTTCTCACAGGAGCGTCTCTCCTTTCCAGACCGAGCCAGGGCGCCCAGAGGGCATGCACGGCCCTCGACTGCATGTCGCGGCGCGATATCAGCCAAGCTGCAAAGGAATTGTTTTCTCCTGAAACCGGGCGGTAATCCAGCAAGCCCTCCTGAGTGAAAGAGGACCGGTACAGGGCGGCGCCCCGGATTTTTTCGCCCCCGGCAGCCTCTCCCAGTGCCAGGCACACTGCTTCCCACACCGTTTCCACCGTGATCGCCTCCGCGCAGAGCGGATGGTCGCAGCGGGTTGAATTCAGGCAGGGCGCGCAGGGGTAATTCGACTGGACCGCGATGTGTCCTTCGCCGTAGGGGCCCGTCAGGCTGAAATAAGCCGTGCTGGCGAAGATGCCGACGGTCCCGGTGCCGACCGCGGCCGCTATGTGCATGGGACCGGTATCGTTACTTACGAGCAGACGGACGCACTTGAGGAGAGGGGGAAGATCATTGATCCGCGTTTGGCCGACCAGGTCTATTGTCGGGAAATTCGCGCCGCGCAGGAACATCTCCGCCAGACCCCTTTCCTTCTCTGATCCGAACAGCACAATGCGCGCGTTCAGGCGGGAAGAAAGCATTTCGCCGAGCCGGATGAAATTTTCCACAGGCCAAACCCTGTTCATGCTGCTGGCCCCCAGCTGAAGTCCGATAGGGATATGGCTCTCGCAGAGGCCCATCTCCCAAAGACGTTCCCGGCAGGCTGCATCCGATTCCGGATCGGTCGGGAGGGTCGCGGAAGCGGGCCGGTGCTTGACACCGGTCATGCCGATGTAAATATCAGACATGTTGATCGGATTGTTCGTCCTGTGCCTGACGGCCGCAAACAGGTACTTCCCCCAGTTGCCCGATACCAGTATTTCGTTTCCCGCTCCGGAAATCCTGCCCTCCTTTCGAATGGAATTTATCCGGCTGCAGAGATAACCGCTTCCCTGATTGTGCGTCCAGTTAATCAGCAGATCATAATTGCGCCGAAACGGCGGCATTCCTTCAATCCAGCGTTCGACCACCTCCGGTTTGATGCCCTTTTCGTTGAGGATTTCATTCACAGTTGCGAGCGGAACGGAGACGAGTTCGTCTATCCAGGGAACGTGCCGCAGGGGACGGCTGAATTCTTCCAGGCAGGCGTACGTGATCCGCGGACGGGGCTCCGTTTCGGACAGGAGCTTTACGGCGGGAAGACTCTGGATCATGTCTCCCAGTCTGCTGAAATGAATTATCAGAATGTTCTTTCCCATTTATCCGTCTCAAAGAATTCAAGGATCAAGTTTGACTGATGAGGTAACTTGAACCCCTGAATCCTCGAATCCCTGGCCCCGCTGCTACATGAAGAAGTTCAGCACTTCCTCCGCCCTCTGCCGTAATGTGTGGTCCCGCATGGCGCGCGCCTTCGCCCTGGCTGCGATCTCTTCCGCTTCTTGCGGGTGCTTCAGAAAATATTCCACGGCCGCTTTCATATCCTCCCAGCGGGACAGCGCTATAACTTCATCCGCCGGGTCGAAATGGAGCGGGAGGTGCTTTCTCATGTTCGTCAACTGGAACGCGCCCATCCCCGCCAGTTCGAACGTCCGCGGGTTCACAAAATCGCCGCCGAACCCGACGGGATCGGTTTCCGAATGGAGGTTGAGGTTTATCCGGGACCTCGCGTACACGGACCTTGCTTCCCGGGCCGAAAGCCTGCGGTTTCCAACCTCCACACAGGGATTGCCGCATGCGGACCAACCCTCGCCGAAAATCCTGAATCCGGCGCAATTCAGGCGCGCGAAGAAATTGACGCGGTTGGGGTAGGGGGCTCCGACAAAAGAAACGGCGATGTCTCTTTCCGCAGCAGGCAAGTCACATGAATCCGGATCGCAGGCCGGAGGAAGATAATGGAAATTCCCGAGCCGGGAAAAAGGCTCCTTCTGAATCGCGAAAAACCGGTCGAAAAGATGACATATCCTTTTCCAGTAATCGAATGCGCGGTAATCCTCCACGAACCAGAAGGCGAGCTTTATTCCGGCTTTCCTCAATGCCCCGAGTATCTCCGGGTCGTGCAGCGGCGACTGGGCGATCCCGAACACGAGCTCCGGCTCGAACCGCCGGATTTTTTCCAGGAGCTCCAGCCTGATGTCCAGATGAAAACGGTATGTCCGCTCCTCGTCTCCGGAAAACTGGAGGCGCAGGAATTCCTCTGAATGAGGGGAAAAGTCGAGGCAGTCCGATTCCTGTCCCGCATCCGCGAATGCCTTCTGCAAAGGTCCGCACAACGGGGCAGTTCCTCCCTGAATGGCCCCTACCACTAGGACGCGCAAGACAGCCCCCCTCCCCGGGCCTCGAAAAGGGCCCCGATCACTTCGTCCGCCCGGATGC
>Ga0116160_1002557_pt1 | contig 17077 bp, 12 predicted proteins | sample AD_JPNAS2_MetaG_FD_89879 | JGI IMG/M metagenome (GOLD analysis project Ga0116160, IMG submission 89879) | Active sludge microbial communities of municipal wastewater-treating anaerobic digesters from Japan - AD_JPNAS2_MetaG | ecosystem: Engineered > Bioreactor > Anaerobic > Digestate | place...
CAGGCTCAGGGCAGACCGGCCGATGGGGTCGAAATGACAATCAGGTATTATTGTCCTTTCAAGAAGCGCCTGGAAATCTCTTGAAGTGTCATTTCGAGGAGCGCAGCGACGAGAAATCTTGCCGTCTTTGATATCATTCATCCCTCTTTCCCCCGAACTATCCTGCCGAATTTTCTTATTCCGTCCCTCGTCATATTATCTCCCCCGGAATACAGGTTTTCTCTTTTCCTTGAAGGACAGCAAGGCCTCTTTCATATCTTCCGACGAAAAGAGGACCATGTTCTTGTGCTTGGAGAGATTCATTCCGTCTTCCACCGTGGCGTGCCGGCTCGCGTTCAGAACCTCTTTCGTCGCCTGAACGGCAAGGGGAGCGTTCCCGGCGATTTGCCGGGCAAGCTTCTGCGCCGCTTCCATCAATGTTTCGCGGTCGGGATAGACGGCATTGACCAGGCCCATTTTTTCGGCTTCCCCGGCGCTGTAGAACCGGGCGGTGAACGCCATCTCCCGGACAAAGCCCTGCCCGATGACGAGCGGCAGCCGCTGGAGCACCCCCATGTCCGCAACGAGCCCCACCGCGGCCTCCCGCAGGGAGAACGAGGCGTCTTCCGCGCAGATGCGGATGTCGCAGGCCGAGATGATGTCGAGGCCGCCTCCGATGCACATGCCGTGGACTGCGGCTATCACGGGCTTTCTGCAAGCCTCGATCAGATCGCAGCTTTCGAAGATGACCTTCAGCTTTTCCGGAAACTCCAGGTATCCTTTCGCCGAACCGTCAATCCCCGAGGATGAAAAGGCCTTGAGATCCAGTCCGGCGCAGAACGCCTTGGCGCGGCTGCAGAGTATCACTACCCTTACGTCGTCGCGTCCGTTCACTTCGCGCATGGCCGCCGCCATTTCCGCAGTGAAAGAAATATCGAGCGCATTGAGGGTCTCCGTTTTGGCCATGGCCATCTCGGCGACATAATCTTTCACCTGGAGATCTATAAACTGATAGGACATGTTTTCCTCCTGTAAATAAAATATAATCAGAAACCGAGCCAGCGGGTATTTTCCGCGACAGGAACACGCTTGCCCTCCAGGCTGTTCGCGGGGAAATTCCAGTCGGGGTACCCGACGGCTATGGAAATTATGATCTTCCTGTCTTCAGGAATGTGCAGAATCTCCCGGAGTGCTTCCGGATAGAGCACGCCCTGGTCTTCGATGCAGGTGCCGAGCCCGAAGCTCATCGCGGCCAGGCAGATATTCTGGATAACGGCGCCGAGGTCGAGGAGCGGTCCGACGTCGCTCAGTTTCCTGTCCGTCAGCACGACAATCCCGGCCGGTGCGTCGAAGAAGCGGAAACCCCGCTCCAGCCAGGCCGCTCTCTTTTCCCTGTCTTCTCTGCGGATATCCATCAGGCGGAAAATGTCCTTCGCGAGATCCACCTGCCGCTGCCGGTATACGCTGTCGTCAGGCCAGCTTACCACATGGTGTTCCGGCTGCATCGGAGCCTTGCTGTTCAATTTTTCCACGTTGGCCTTTTTCACCCTGTCCAGGACATCGCCCGCCATGACAATGAATTCCCACGGCTGGGTATTCATGGCGGAGGGCGCCCGGCACGCCGTTTCCAGCAGCTCCGCCAGGATCTCTTTAGGAACGGGATTTGGCTTGAATCCGCGAATACTCCTCCTCTTCTTTATCGCTTCGATGATATCCATAGCTTCTCTCCTGAAGGGTTATCGGTACAGGGTTCTTTTTTCCCGGGCCGCAGATACGAGCCAGGGAGCGGCCTTGAACCGGGGACCCCACTTGGCTTCAAGCTCCGCCAGCTTCTTCACCGCGTTTTCCACTCCCATCTGGTCGATGGCGTGCAGGGGGCCACCCCGGAAAGGAGGAAACCCCATTCCGAAGACCAGACCCATTTCCGCGTCCAGCGGCTCCGTCACGATGCCCTCGCCCATGCAGAATCCTACCTCGTTGAGGAGATTCATTACGACTCTGTCCCGGATCTCTTCCCTGGAGAGCCGGGCGCCTTTCCGCGATTTGAAGAGGGCGTAAACGGATTCGTCCACGTCCATTTTTTTGCCGTCGGCGTAAATAAAAAATCCCCTGCCGTTCTTCCGTCCGAGACGGCCGTCTTTCACCGTGACCTCCGTCAACTCGTCGGAGAACCTCTCCGGGAACACATTTTTCATGACGGTCAGGACGTGGGCGCCTACGTCGTGCCCTACTTCATCCATCAGGGTGATCGGTCCCACCGGCATTCCATATTCCAGCAGCGCTTCATCTATGGACTTCACGTCGGCGCCGTCTTCCAGGCAGCGCAATGCTTCGATAATATATGTCGCTACGATGCGCGTGGTATAAAACCCGTAGCCGTCGTTTACGATGATGGGAAGCTTACGGGTTGCGTGGGCGACGGATACCGCCGTGACGATCGTCTTCTCCGCCGTCTGTTTCCCCCTGATGATCTCGAGGAGCGGCATCCGGTTCACCGGCGAAAAATAGTGCATCCCGATCATCCGCTCCGGATTTTTCGATGCCTTCGCCAGCTCCGTGATGGCCAGCGACGATGTGTTGGAGGCCAGGACGGCATGCTCCGGAATGTACTGCTCGACTTCCCGGATCGTCTTCTGCTTCAGGTCCATGTTCTCGAAAACGGCTTCGATGACCATGTCCACGTCCCGGAATTCCTCGTAGCCCGTCGTCGTCTGAAGAAGAGAAAGGATGCCTTTCGCCTTGTCCTCGGTCATCCTCCCTTTTTTGACGCCCTGCTGCAGAATTCCCTGAATGGTTTTAACCCCGCGGATCAAGGCCTCGTCGCTGACGTCCTTCATGACGGCCTTTTTCCCGGCGGCGATAATGCTGTGGGCGATACCTGACCCCATGAGGCCCGCCCCCAGAATGCCGACCTTTTTGATTTCCGCGGGCTTTATGGACCGGTCCTTCGAACCGTAAACCTTGCCCATGGCGTTCTGCATCATGAACAGGTCGACCAGGCTCTTCGCCTCCGGGCTGCACAGGACTTCCGCAAAGACATCCTCCTCCTTCTGCATGCCCGCGCGGAAGCCTTTTTCCGCTCCCGCTTCGACGGCGTCGATGACCTTCATGGGGGCCCGCACGTGCCCCTTGGTCTGCTTCAGGGTCATCTGCCGCGAAACTTCAAAGAGCTTTTTCCGGAACGCCGCGCTTTTTTCTTCCTCTGATACTCCGTACCGGTAGTCCTCCTTATTCCAGGGCCGCCGGAAATCCTCCCCCGACCGGACCTTCTCCCGCAGGAAATCCGCGGCGGACGCGGCCAGCTTATCCGGCGGGAAAAGGGCGTCCACGATTCCCAGCTTCAGGGCTTCGGCCGCCTTGAGCGATTTGCCGGCGCAGATCAGCTCCAGGGCGTTTTTTATCCCCACCAGCGCCGGGAGCCGCTGCGTGCCCCCGCCGCCGGGAAGAACTCCAAGTTTCACTTCGGGAAGGCCGACCTGCACCGCCTTGTAATCCGCCGCCAGGCGCCAGCGGCAGGCAAGGGCCAGTTCGAGCCCGCCCCCCAGGCAGACCCCGCTGATAACCGCCGCCGTCGGAATGGGAAGGTTCTCCAGGCGGTCGAAAGGCGCATGGGCCATTGCTGCAAACGCCCGGCAGTCTTCCGGCGTCTTCAGCGCCTGCAGCCACTTGATGTCCGCTCCCGCGACAAAGACGCCCGGTTTCGCGCTTTCAAGCAGAAGCCCCCGGATGCTTTTATCGCCCTCTATTTTGGACAGCGTATCCATGAACTCTTCAATGAAAAGAGCGCTGAGCGTGTTCATCCTTTCGTCCGGATTGTCAAGGACGAGATGGGCGATCCCATCGTTGTCAACAGTAAGACGCATAAGCTTCGGCATCTGAATCTCCTTTCTGCGTTCAATTGTAAAAGAGGATCAATGTGCAGAGATTTATGTGGTAAGTAAAGTTTATTTATTTGTCAAGCAGAAAGCGCCGCAGGCGCTGGTCTGCTTGAAGTTGCGAGAAACTTTAGACTGGAAACTGGTTCTTATGGAGGGGCCGGCGGGAGTTGAACAGATATTATTAAGTTTATAAATATACTTCACAAAGAATATTGTTTCAATGATGATGACCTTGACTAACCCACTGCTCTCTTGCTGCCTCTGATGCGCTCAACGCGGCGCCAACGGCACCGACGATTTGCGGGTCGGGCGGAACAAAAACGGTTCTACCCATCTCGCTTTCCAGAAGCGCTCTCGCGCAGTTATTCAACGCGACACCGCCGGCAAAGAACACATTCCCGGGCGGCGCCACCCGCTTCAGGAGGCTTACGGAACGACTCACGATGGCCTTGTGAATCCCCAGGGCCACTTCATCGCGTGCCGCACCCTGTGTGGTCAGGGAGACCACCTCGGATTCAGCGAAAACCGTGCACATGCTGTTGATCTTCACCGACTTGCCCGCGGAAAGGGCAGCCTTGGCGAATTCTTCAAGGTTGAATCCGAGGGCTGTAGCCATGACCTCCAGGAAACGGCCTGTCCCGGCGGCGCACTTGTCGTTCATTTCGAATTTGTTCATGCGGCCCTCTTTGTCCAGCGCAATGGCCTTTGTATCCTGCCCACCGATGTCCAGAATGGACAAGCAGTCGCTGGAAAAATAGCGGGCGCCCAGGGCGAATGCCGTGATCTCGCTGATCACCGGGCAGTCCAGGTGCCCCTTGATAAGATGGCGGCCGTATCCGGTGGCGGCGATGACATCGAACACGGCGTCGTTCATGAGCTCTCGCGCTGTCTCCAGGGGGTTGTACGACGTCACCGCCTTCCGCGAAAGGGCAAGCTTGCCATGTTCCAGCACGGCAAGCTTGATGGTTCGTGAACCTATGTCAATTCCTGCAAATCTCATTATTTTTTTAACCGTTCGACAAACGCCTCAATCCTCGTCTTGAGCTGTCCCGCGTCTTCCTGACTGTAATCGGTCTCCAACCTCAGCGTGGGCAGGCCCGCCTTCTCAAGCTCTTTTTCAACCGGCCCGCTTTCCATGATGTAGGGCTGACAGAATTGCAGGCTGTAGTGGATCACCCCCTGCGCCTGGTATTTTTTCGCCATCTCCTTCACGTACTCGATTCGTGATGGGTTCGGCGTAAAAACAGCGCAGTCGATATTGAAATAGCGGTCGGTCACGGCATCGAGCAACTCGTCCACCGTCGTGCCCTTCAGTTCGGTCAGCCAGCGCGTCCCCCGCTCGCCCACGCAGGATTCCTCGCCCACGATGACCGCCGCGGACGATTCGACGAGCAGGGGGAGCTTCCAGTTGGGGACGGCCATGGGACACCCCGAAACCAGCAAGCGCCTCGTCCCCTTCGGAAAGACGCCGATCCCCTTTTTCACCCGTTCCTCCAGTTCGTCGCAGAGCTTGTTGACCGACTCGGTGAACCGGAGCGGATCGTCGTAGAAAAAGACCTGGTTGACGAGCAGGGCGTCGAGGCCGGAGATGGGCGCCGGGTCGGCGGCGCGAAGCGCGGCGAGCCTTTTGACGGCCTGCCGTTTCGCATTGACAACCGCGATCCCTTCCCGGAGCGATTCGGCGGTGATCTTCTTGCCGCTGACGCCTTCCAGTTTGGCCGTGAACTTGCGGTATTCCTCTTTCAGCAGGGCCTTGCCCGCATCTGTTTTCATCTGAGGAAGGTCCATGACGTAGAGGTCTTTCACCAACGGGGCCAGGATTTCATACGACTTCTTCTTGCCGTCGCAGGTATTTTCTCCGACCACCACGTCGCTCGCCTCCAGATAGGGGCAGACCTTCCCCAGTTTGAACCCGAAGGCGGACTTGATGAGGGAACAGGTGTTCCTCGGCAGCACCGTTTCGGCCCCCTCGAAGTTGAATTCCGCCCCGGCGCACAGGCCGACCGAAACGCCGTCCACGGCCAGGATCAACTCTTCCGGAACGAACACGCAATAGGAGCCGATCACTTTTCGGCCCTGCGCCTTGGCGTCCATAAGCTCCTTTATGCGCATGCCATGCACTTCGCTCATGACGAAATCAAAATACTTCATCCCCTCCGGGCGGTTCTTCTGCGTAAGGAAGATGTCCCTGTACGCCCCTCCCAGAACGGAGAGAAGGGCGTCATGCCCCTTCAGGTCGAGCCCGAGTTCCGCCCACATCTTTGTGTAATCCGTCATGCAAAACCTCCTTCCATTGAATTTCTTGATATTCCTGGACGCACCGCGATTGGCGGCGACAAGACGCAGCACCTCTTCGGATGCAGGTTTGCGGGATTGGAGAGTCCGACCGTGCTACAGAGTCGAAGGATAGCCACTGCAAACGAACCCTGTCGATAGGGGCATAGCTGCCTCAGAACCGTCCGGTGGACGACGGTCATCTTCCGGGATACATTTTGGGGATTGAGATATTGGGGGAGCAAATCGCCTCCTGATTGCGCCATGCCGCGATCTTCGCGGCAAGACACTCAGGGGGCTAAGCGGTCAGCTCAGAAGAAACGGCAGGACGACATCTTTCGGAGAACCGCCCGGGTTCTCTGTCATCGCCTCATATTAAGGGTATTAAGAATAATAAATTACGCACTGTTATCACTCTAGATGCATCCTTGCAGGATTGGTAAACCGCCGTTAAGACGATTTATTTTCATAAGGGAATTGTCATTACATGTCAAGAAAATATTAGGCTCATCCAAGATTGCAGCACTTCATCTCTTGCACAGGACCTGCCTTATTCTTGTGGAAAATCTTGGTCATTACCTTTCAAAAGGTATCCCCTGCTTTCTTACATTTCCTTTGCTGGGCTTGGGTTAGAAAAGCGAAATAACTAATCGAAATTTGGAGTTTTTGTTATACCCCCTTATCCCGCGTTGTCTTAGCCATGCGTTCAGGGTCTAGGGTGAAATGCTCCATCCTGGTTTTGACACCACTTAACCAGAAGAAAATTAAGACTTTTATTCCTTCTCTACTGATTCACCGCTCCCGGCTTAAGTGTTTTTTAAGCTTTTTGTATTTAGCACCGAAATTGTCTGGAAGGATTCCTTCCATGCCTTCAGGGCTAGCCGGTTCTTCTGTGCTTGACATTTATAGGCGAAATACATAATAAAATTATGGGTAATGATCGATATTGTCAAGAAACCCCATCCACGATCCCAGATTAATACTTGACATTCAATATCAATACACGTAAATAAATTACGTGTTACGATGATAAACGTCAAGAAGTGATCCGATGAAACTCGAATATTTTTTCAACCGACATCCGGTTTTTACGGGTGATGAGCTTGCTGTTTTCCTTGCCTCCAAAGGCCCGCACAATCCCAGGACGCAGGAGGCTCTATTGCTTTATCACGTGAAGTCGGGCCGGTTGGTCAGAGTGCGTCGCGGTCTCTATGCTGTTGTTCCGCCCGGGGCGTCTGCCGCATCCTATCCCGTCGATCCCTTCCTCCTGGCCTCGCGGATGACGAAGGACGCAATACTGGCCTATCATACAGCCATGGAGTTCCACGGCAAAGCCTATTCGGTCTACGAGCACTTCACCTATCTTTCCACCGCCCCTGCTCGGCCCGTCAGCTTCCGGTCCCAGCAGTTCAAGGGGGTCCGCTTTTCCCGTGCCCTGCCTCCTCAGGTCGCTGCCTCCTTCGGTGTGGTCAAGGCCGACCGCGCGGGCCTGGAGGTCCGGGTGACAGGTATAGAGAGGACCTTCGTGGATGTCCTCCACCGGCCCGGTCTGGCCGGGAGTTGGGAGGAGATATGGCGCTCCCTTGAGTCCGTGGAATTTTTCGATCTCGACAAGGTGGCTGCCTACGTGCAGCATCTGGGCAACGCCACGACCGCGGCCAAGGTCGGCTTCTTCCTGGAGCAGCACCGGGAAAGCCTGATGGTAGACGAGGCGCACCTGAAGGTCCTCCGTGACCTCCGGCCACAGCGCCCCCATTACCTGGAACGCAGCCAGCGGAAAGCGGGGCACTTCGTGGCCGCCTGGAACCTCGTCGTTCCCCAAGAGGTCTACGAAAGATCGTGGGAGGAACCCTAATGAAGATCTCCCCTGAAACGCTCGTCGCCCAAGCGGAGGCCACCGGCTTTCGTCCGGACATGCTGGAAAAGGTCGCATTGCTGCTGCAACTGCTCGATGCCGTCCGTAGCCATCCCTTCCTGAAAGACAAACTGGTCCTCAAGGGCGGCACGGCCCTGAACCTCTTCATCTTCTCCGTTCCCCGCCTCTCGGTTGACATCGATCTCAATTACGTGGGTGCGGCGGACCGGGAAACGATGCTCTTGGAACGGCCCAAGGTCGAGCAGGCCCTGCAGGCGGTCTTTTCCCGGGAGGGATACACGGTCCGACGCGTGCCCACGGAGCATGCGGGCGGCAAATGGCAGCTCCGATATCCCAGCGCCGGCGGCCAGGGCGGCAACTTGGAGGTGGATGTCAATTTCATGTTCCGGATTCCCCTGTGGCCGGTGCAGCGGATTGATTCACAGGTTGTAGGAATCTGGCAGGTTACAGGCATCCCGGTGGTGAACGTCCACGAACTCGCGGCCGGCAAGCTCTCTGCATTGCTCTCGCGGCGGCAGGCGAGGGACCTGTTCGATTGCAGCAACCTCTTCCGTCTGGGCGGCCTTGATCGGGACCGACTGCGCCTGGCCTTTGTGGTCTACGGCGCCATGAGCCGCAAGGACTGGCGAACCGTTGCACTGGCGGATGTGGATGTCGATCCCGCCGATCTGGAACAAAAGCTCATCCCTATGCTACGGACCGCAGGGAGCGATGAGATCCGGAAGGATCGCTTCGGCAAGGGCCTTGTCGAGGACTGCCGCAATCTTCTTGTCGGCCTGCTGCCCTTCACCGCGCCTGAGCAGGAATTTCTCAATCGGATCCTGGACAGGGGAGAGATTGCTCCTGAGTTGCTGACCGGCGATGAAACCCTGCAGAACCGCATCCGGCGCCATCCGCTTCTGGAGTGGAAAGCCGTGAATGTGAGAAACCACAAGAAGGGTCGCTGAAAATCCATTCCTTTCCAAGGAGGCATAAAAAAGGTTCTCAGGAGTGATCCAGCCTCCACCCCTCGATTTTTTGGTCATTACTTGGTCATTACTTTACAAAAAATATCCCCTGTTTCCCTTGCATTTCCTTTGCCCGCCTTAAGTAAGAAATACGGAAATGTTTTTCACTCCGATTTCCCAGCATCGGACGAGGATGACGAGTTAGCAATAAAAATGGATGCCAGATGAGCCGCAACGTCCGTCCGGTTTTCGGATGACAATTCGATTCCGGAAAGCGGAATCGAACTTGCGGTGTACTTGGTTCTGGTTCGGTGGAAAAACCTCCCCAACTATAAACATACCACGCAATAATGCCGCCAAGCCGCTCCTCCCGCTTGATCGGACCTACCGGCTTAGCCCGGAAATCGGCGGATATGATGTTGTTGCCTATCCCCTGGTGAGGACGTTGGGTGTGGTAGTAATCGAGCCAAACACGGTTGATGAGAGGGAGGCTGCCTAACGTTCTCCCGTTCAAGCGACGTGATCAACGACAATTAAAACTCCCATGCGTGCAAAATAGTTGACGTTGATCTCGAGCGGTCGTTTCGCTGCACCCTGGCCTGTTCAGCGCCCTAGGCGACTACCTGATTTCACACATTTCGGCCAAATATCATTGGCACTTATGTGTTGATGCAAATCCGCACCCTCCAGTGGCAGCCGATGACAAGCCAACCTCTAGGAAATTCTGTTACGATTCACTGTGCGATCTACTGGCCCAGTCTGCCTAAATCCACACTTACTTTGACATTCTCCCATTCCTCTGTTCCACGCTCTGCAGCGCTGCCTTATGCCATGGCTCCTATCGTTTTGCGGAAGCGGGTCAGGGCGACGATGAAGAACACCGTACCGATCGCAACGAGGGCGAAAAACTGCGGCCACACCACTTCCAGGCCTGCGCCACGGTAGAGAATCGCCTGGGATGCGGATACGAAGTGAGTGGTCGGTGCGGCCAGCATCACGTTCTGGGCGAATTCCGGCATGCTCTCGCGCGGCGTTGTGCCCCCCGACAGCATCTGCAGCGGCAGCAGCGTCAGCATCATCAACAGACCAAATTGCGGCATCGAGCGTGCCAGAGTTGCCATGAAGATGCCCATCGAAGTGGTCGCGAACAGGTGCAGCCCCGAGCAGAACAGGAACAGCAACACCGAGCCTTCGATCGGCACACGCAGCACGCCTTGAACGATAAAAGCCAGTGAAAAGGCCGTTGCCAGCAGGACCACCAATCCCATCGACCAGACCTTGGCGAGCATGATCTCGCCGGGGGTAACCGGCATCACGAGCAAATGCTCGATGGTGCCATGCTCGCGTTCGCGGATCAGCGCCGCACCTGAGAGAATGATCGACAACATAGTGACGGCGTTGATGATCTCCATCAGCGAGCCGAACCAGGCCGGCGTCAAGGCCGGGTTGAAGCGCGCGCGCAAAACAAGATCGACCTGCTGCCTGGCGTTGCTGCGGTAACGTTGGACGAACTCGCTGACTTCATCGAAAGTGATTTGCTGGATATAGCCGCTGCCGGTAAATGCTTGGCTCATCCGTGTCGCGTCGACATTGAGCTGTATGACAGGGCTGCGTCCGGCCAGCACATCGAGCTGGAAGTCCGGCGGAATATCGAGTGCGAAGGTAAACTCGCCGGCATCCATGCCCGGATCGACCTGAGTCAGGGATATCCTGCTCGGTGTCATGAAGTGCGGGGGATAAAAGGCCGAGGTGATACGCTCCGACAGCGGCGATCGGTCTTCATCCACGATCGCGATCGCCGCCTTGTGCAGGGAATCGGGCATTGCGGTGGCGGCAATGTAGACTGCCACCGTGAAGGAATATGCAATCAATACGAGCATGATCGGGTCACGGACCAAGCTCCACAGTTCCTTGATGCCCAGGCGATAGATATTGGACGCACGGCTCATCGTCAAGTATCCTGTTTCTTCAGTAGAGCAATCGACAGCACGATAATGACCGGAACCGCCAGCAGCATCGGGCCGAACAAGGCGTACAGGTCGGATAATGTCAGCGCCTTGCTGAACACACCGCGGCTGATTGTGAGGAAATACGTGACCGGATAGATCCGCCCAATGACCGCACCGACACCCTCCAGCGAGGACACCGGGTTGAGCAGGCCGGCGAACTGAATCGCCGGGAGCATGGTGCCGATCATGGCCACGAACATCGCCGCGATCTGGCTGCGTGTGAAGGTGGAGGCGAATAGGCCGAAGCCGGTGGCAAAGAGGACGAAGATCAATGCAGCCAGGGCCAGAGTAACGAAACTGCCCTTCACCGGGACGCCGAGCAGGGCGATCGCCAGCAGCGTCATCAGCAGGAAATTCACCATCGCCATAACGATGTAGGGCAGTTGCTTGCCGAACAGGAACTCGGTTCGGGTAACCGGGGTCACATAGAGGTTGATGATGGAGCCCAGCTCCTTCTCGCGCACCACCGAAAGCGCGGTCAGCATGGCCGGAATCATCAGCAGCAAGAGCGGGATCACCGCCGGTACCATAGCCGGCAGGCTCTTCACGTCCGGGTTGTAGCGAAAGCGCGTCTCAATAGCGGCAGGCCCGGCTACGGCGTCCTGGCCGAGCCGGGTCTTTGCCATGTCGACCAGCCAGGCCCGGTGCATCCCCTGCACGTAACCCTTCACGGTTTCAGCGCGCGAGGGCATCGCGCCGTCGATCCAAGCGCCGATCTGGACCGGGGTGCCGCGCTTCACGTCGCGGGCAAACCCGGGCGGGATCTCGATCGCAAGCGACAGCTCGCCGTTCCGCATGCGGCGGTCGAGGTCATCGTAGCCAATGATCGGCGGATGCTCGACGAAATAGCGCGATCCGGAAAGGTTCAGCGTGTAGTTCCGGCTCAGCGAGGTCTGGTCGCGATCGAGCACCGCGAAGCTGAGAGCCTCCACGTCCATATTAATGCCGTAGCCTATGACGACCATCAACAGCAGGCTACCCAGCAGCGCCAGCGTACCGCGCACCGGATCGCGCTTCAGTTCCAGCGTCTCGCGGAGCGAGTAGCTAAAAGCGCGTGCCGCACTGAAACGGCGACGGTGCGTTGCACCGGACGGCCCGCGAGCCTTACCGGCGGCCGTAGCAGGAGAGGCGATGGCCGCGCTTGCAGAGGGTTCCGCCTGCTCGCCTTGCGCGCCGGCATCCTCCAGGTAGGCAATGAAGGCCTGTTCCAGCGTTGCGACACCTCGCTTCTTCACCAGCTCGGCCGGGGCGTCGCTGACCAGCACCTGTCCGGCGTGCATCAGCGAGATGCGGTCGCAGCGTTCAGCCTCGTTCATGAAGTGTGTCGAGATGAAGATCGTGACCTGATCCGTGCGTGCCAGGTCGATCATGAACTGCCAGAAGTTGTCGCGGGCGATGGGGTCGACTCCCGAGGTCGGTTCATCGAGAATAAGGAGTTCCGGTTCATGCACCATCGCTACCGCCAGCGACAGGCGCTGGCGGATGCCCAGCGGCAGATTGTCCGGCAGGGTTCCGAGCACGCCGCTGAGGCCGAAACGGGACACCATGGCCTCGACCCGCGGCGTAATATCCGCTTCCGGTACGCTGAACAGGCGCGCATGCAGAACCAGGTTCTGATGCACGGTGAGATCTGAGTACAGGGAAAATGCCTGCGACATGTAACCGACGCGCCGTCGCGTGGCGATGTCGTGCGGGTCCACCTCGCGGCCGAAGAGCCAGGCCCGTCCCTCGCTCGCCGGCAGCAGGCCGGTGAGCATCTTCATCGTGGTGGATTTGCCGCAGCCGTTGGAGCCGAGGAAGCCGAAGATCTCTCCGCGGTGGATGCGGAAGCTCACGTGGTCCACGGCTGTGAAGTCGCCGAAACGCATGGTCAGATCACGGGCCTCGATGGCGACCTCTGCATCCTCGCGTGCAGTGAGGGGCGGTACCACGACGGCCCGGTGGCCTCGCTTCTTCTCTTCCGGCAGCAGTGCTATGAATGCCGCTTCCAGCGATGCGGTGCCGGTCCGCTCGCGCAGTTCCTGCGGCATTCCGGTGGCCAGGATACGGCCCGCATCCATCGCCACCAGCCAGTCGAAGTGCTCGGCTTCGTCCATGTAGGCGGTAGCGACGATCACGCTCATCCCGGGTCGCTCAGCGCGAATGCGCCCAATCAGATCCCAGAACTGGCTGCGTGCCAGCGGATCGACACCGGTGGTCGGCTCGTCGAGGATGAGCAGGTCCGGGTCGTGGATCAATGCACAGCACAGGCCCAGTTTCTGTTTCATGCCGCCCGAAAGTTTGCCCACCGGACGGCTGAGAAAGGAATGGAGGCCGGTGGCGGTCGTCAGTCCGTCGATGCGCCGCCGACGCTCGGCTGCGTCGTGGCCGAACAGGCGTCCGAAAAACTGCAGGTTTTCCTCAACGGACAGGGTCGGGTAGAGATTCTTGCCGAGTCCCTGCGGCATATAGGCGATGTGCGGGCATACTTGATTGCGGTGACGCACACTGGCCATGCTGCCCCCCAGCGCCTCCACCCGGCCCGTCTGGACCACACGCGCACCGGCCACCAGCGACATCAGGCTGGACTTGCCGACGCCGTCCGGGCCGATCAGGCCGACCGTGCAGCCTGCCGGGACGTCGAGGCTTACGGCGTCAAGTGCCACCGTCTTGCCGTACCGCAGGCTGACGTCTTGCAGGCGAGCCACAGGCTGCCTCGCGGACGGCAGAGTGTCGGCTACGGGGTCACGCTCACTCATGGCGTAGCTTTCACCTGCAAATGGTCCGGCCACGCAGCAGCGGGATCCAGCCTTATATAGGCCATGCCGGGTAACCCAGTCTTCACATAGGTGATATGTTTTCTGAGCAGATCCACCGGGATCTGCGCCCGGATGCGAAACATCAGCTTCTCGCGCTCGCTGGCCGTTTCCACGGTTTTGGGGGTGAACTGGGCCACATTGGCAACAAACGACACGTTCGCCGGGATCACATACTGAGGGGCCGCGTCGAGCACCAGCCGCACCTCGGTGCCGATGGCGACCCTTCCTGCCGCAGCTGTCGGCAAGAAAAAGGTCATGTAGACATCGCTCAGGTCCACCAGGTTCAGCACGCGGCCACCGGCGCCGAGTACTTCGCCGGGTTGAGCCACACGGTACTGCACCCGCCCTTCGCGTGGAGACTTGAGGGCGCTGTCCTTGATATCGGCCTGGATACGTTCGACCGTGGCCCTTGCGGCTTCGACGGCCGACTGAGCGCCGGCAATCCCGGAGCGCGCCGTCGCGATGGCCGCCTCAGCCGCGGCAAGCTGAGCACGAGCCGCGCTGACGGCGGCACCGGCACTCTGGACCCGCGCATTGTCGTCATCGGCTTCCTGTTGCGAACTGGCCCCTTCATAAGAGAGAGTTGATGAGCGGGTCGCACGCTTCCGGGCGACGCCCAGTTCGGCCTCACGCTGCCCGACCACCGCTTGCGCGGCCGCTTTTTCGCTTTCGCGCTGCGAGAGTTGACTCCGCGCCGTCTCGACGGCGCTTGCTGCCTGGTTAAGCTGCGCTTCGGCCTGTCGCTTCTGTGCTTCAAGGACTTCCGTGTCCATCGTCGCAACGACCTGCCCGGCGGAGACCAGATCCCCTTCCCGTACCAGGATATCCTTCAGCCGACCGGCTGTTTTTGTGGCCACGTCGATCTCGACCGCCTCAATACGGCCGTTGCCGCTGACAAGACCCTTGTTTCGGTCATCCACGACAAATTTCTGCCAAGAAAAGACACCCAGGGCACCCAGAAACAGTAACCCTGCGATTCTGATCAACCATTTCTTCTGCTGCTTCGTCATGGCCATCTTTCCCACCGTTTCACGAAGCTCATCGTGCCGTTTAAATTATTTCACCTTGGGCGCAGTACCGCCGCCCAGGGCCGCATAGAGGTTCACGCTGCTGGACAGCAGCACCCGCCGCGCCTGCACCAGCGCCTGTTCGGCCTGAAATCGGTCGCGTTCTGCATCTAGAACCTCAAGGTACGGTGCCGCACCGCTTTGATAACGTAACTCGGCCAGACGCGCACGTTCTGTCTGAGCCGCCAGGGTCGCCTGCTGGGCAACGACCTGCTCAGCGAGCCAGTGACGCCCGGCCAGCGCGTCAGCCACTTCTCGAAAGGCGCCTTGAATCGCTCGCTCGTAGTCAGCGACAGCTATATTGCGGCGTACTTCCGACAAGTCGAGATTGGCCAGATTGCGACCCCCGTCAAAAATCGGCAGCGACACGCTCGGCGAAAAACTCCAGACGTTGCTGCCCGAGCCAAACAGACCGTTCAATTCAGCGCTGGCCGTGCCTACGCCGCCGGTCAGCACAATACGCGGGAAAAAGGCCGCGCGGGCGGCGCCGATGTCGGCATTGGCCGACTTCAAGCGATGCTCGGCAGCGATGACATCCGGACGGTTAAGCAGCAAATCGGAGGGTAGTCCAACAGAAATTTCATTTACAAAACCCGGTTCAATCCGGGACAACGGCCGGGTCTCAAATGCGAGGGGGACGCCGACCAGAAGCGTCAACGCGTTGCGGTTTTGATCCCGCCTGCGCAGTAACACCGCCAGGTCGGCGCGCGCCTGATTGAACAGTACCTCTGCTTGGACGGCATCCAGCTTCGAGGCGTACCCCACCTCGTATCGTCGCTTCATGATACGATAGGATTCAGCGCGGGTGGTAAGCGTAGATTGCGCGATGTCGATCAGTTCGTCCAGTTCCCGCTCGAGGAGATACGTGTTGGCAACCTCTGCGATCAGACTTATGACAACAGCGCGACCGGCTTCGTCCGTTGCAAGGTAGGATTCCAGCGCCGCGGCAGAGAGGTTTCGTACCCGGCCCCAGAAATCAAGCTCCCAGGCGGTGAGATTCAGGGTGGCCTGGTATTGTTCCGAAGTCATGGCGCGCCCGGTCAACGACAAGTCGCCCGGCACTCTCGTCCGCTCACCCACGGCGTCGGCACTGATGCTGGGGAACTGTTCGGCGCGCACGATGCCGTAGCGAGCACGAGCCTCCTCCACCCGCTGCATCGCGATTCGCAGATCGCGGTTGTTCTCCAGGGCTTTCGCGATTAATGCCTGGAGTCTGATGTCTGCAAAAAAATCGCGCCAGCCAAGTCGGTCAGCAGCCGGAGCGGTCTGTGTCGCTGCACCGTTCACTCCGGGATAAACCGCAGCTGTAGGCAGAGCAGGCCGTTCATAGGTAGGAGTCAGCGAACATCCGGTCACGACCGCAAACAGGACTCCAAGGAAGATCTTTCTATGGGTCATCTTTCGACTCTATGCTGGATTGTTTGGACTCTGTTCTCCGTCGCAGCTCTCTCACATACCTTTTATTTTATTAGCACAATTCCCGAGGTAGTGTAAATTTTTCGTGTAAATTCGTAGTGGGTGAAAAAAAGGCGCTTTTCCTTTAAAAGGGTTTTGCCCAAAACCTAAATAAAAGGAGAAAGCGCCATGAAACTGGAGATCACCGTATCCGAAGTTAAAGAGATTTTCAAGGCAATAGAGTCCAAGTCAATGATTTCAATTTGACAAAACCTCTTTGAAGAAATAGAAAGGAGTCATGGACATTGTGCTCGCTCGCATTGCCCAATCTGTTGTCCTGTTTTTCTCCATTTCAACACTTGCCTGTGGAGGCGGTGGAGGCGCACCTGCAGCCGATCCGGCCCCGCCAAAACCGCCCCCTGTTGCATCCGCAACCGGCCTCTACCTGTCTGATCTTGACCCGGCAGAGAGAACCGTCCTTGAAAGTTTCAAAATCGTGCCTAATATCATCGGGGATCGGGTTGCTTTTCTTCATGTCTCGGAATCCAGCGATATGATTAATTTCACCGAGACTAAATCGGATGTAGTACCGCCGTCCTTAGAGGAACAGAAGATTGGGGATTACGGGTTCCAGCGATTATATGAGCCATCCATCCTCAAGATAGGTGGAAAATACCATATCTATTACGGGCATTATTACGCATCATCCGAGCACCCGCATCCGATTTTGGGGGGAATAGGGGATTATGTTTTGCCTTCCAAGAAGGACAGTTCCGAAAAGAAATTAAATAAGATTTAACCGGCCGCTACCCGTTGCGCTCTCGTCTTGTATCCCGGCAAATCTTTCTGTGCCA
>Ga0116160_1002585_pt1 | contig 16928 bp, 13 predicted proteins | sample AD_JPNAS2_MetaG_FD_89879 | JGI IMG/M metagenome (GOLD analysis project Ga0116160, IMG submission 89879) | Active sludge microbial communities of municipal wastewater-treating anaerobic digesters from Japan - AD_JPNAS2_MetaG | ecosystem: Engineered > Bioreactor > Anaerobic > Digestate | place...
AATGGACACGGTCAGCGGTACCGCGTCTGTCCGCGACGACAACGGGCATGGTACTCACGTGTCGGGCACTATAGCTGCCCTGCGAAACGGCGTTGGTGTTGTGGGCGTTGCGCCTGAGGCGAGCGTGTACTCTGTGAAAGTACTCGACAGCCGAGGGTCGGGGAAACTATCCAACCTGGTTCAGGGGATGGAATGGTGCGTCAGCCAGCAGATCAAGGTAGTCAATCTCAGCCTCAGCGCAAGTAGGGAGAACCAGACGTTCCGAGAAGTGGTGATCGCTGCTAGGAGGGCGGGTATCACCATGGTGTGCGCAGCGGGAAACAGCGGGCCGTCTCCTAATACCGTGGGGTACCCGGCCAGATACGTCGAGACAATCGCGGTTGGGGCCATAGATGACCGCAACTCCATTCCCAATTTCTCCAGCAGAGGAAGGGAGATAGCGGTGAGTGCGCCGGGTGTGGATGTCCTGTCTACGTGGCCGGGTCGCAGGTACCGCAAGAGCTCGGGCACATCCATGGCGGCCCCGCACGTTACAGGCGCTGTCGCGCTCCTTTTGGAAGCTGACCCTGCGCTGACTCCGTCTGAGATTAAGTCCATATTGCAGTCGACGTCCGTCCCGGTGCAGGGAGCAGGCCCCGACGAGCAGGGGGCGGGTGTGATAGACGTGGCGGCTGCGTTGGCCAGGGTGGCGAAAAAGCGGGCTGTAGCAGTTACGCGGGTGGGGGTGTCCACATGAGGTTGCCTACGGATTCTGAAAGCGTGGCTTTGGTCCGGGCTTTGCGCCCGTTCCTGAGCGAGCGCGGACAATCGGCGGCTGACGACTTGCTGGGTTCTGTGAACCTCATATCAGTGCTGGATTCGCTGGGGGATGTTGTCAGGAAACGGAGAGGGATGGGGCTGCAAGACCGCCCGCTCGCGTTCCTGTCAGGCATGGCCAACCTGGATCTCGACCCGAAAATCGTGGCAAAGGCGGTGGAGAACATGATGGATATGGACAAAAGCCCGGCGGCTTCGCAGCCCGAGAAACCCAAGACCGGGCGTGAGCCCCAGGGTCCGCGACCGGAGGATATCACCAAGATGCTGCAGAGCGTAATGTCGAGGGCTTCGTCCGATCCGAGCTTCGCAGCGTTGCTGGGCTCGTTGGCGCAAGAGGGGATGAGGTCCAATATGCTTCCCAAGCTAATCGAGACGCTTGGAGCGGAGATTCCTCCGCCCGACAGCGCGCCTGAGCGGCAGGGATAGGACGGGAGGTGCTGGGATGAAACTCGACAGTCTGTTCTCATCGGGCACAGGGCTTGGCAAGCTGCTGCCGCTCTTCATCCTGCTTATCGTGTTTCTCTTCGTCGAATGGTGGTTCTAGCATGCCCATAGGGCACGGGGGTGACATACGATGACTGAGAAAAGCTCAGAAACCAAGACGACCTGGTTCTTCTGGGGATTCCCATGGTGGTGGTGGTTGGTGATCATCGGCATAGTCTTAGTGGTGCTCTTCCTCCTGTTTAGGTAGTTGGCCGATCCGCGCTCACACTCCCGACACCAGGCCCATGCAACTCGACCGTAGCCCGAGAGCCGCGCAGAGGCGCGGCTCTGCCTATTCTATCCAGCGCTGCTTTCGCCCGGGCCAGCATGGGTGGTATAATACGCGTAGAGCGCTCAGGCACAGACCGCGGGCGTTTGAGGAGGCGGTCCGCATATGAACCATTCTGCACAGCCGGGTATCGTCATCATCGGCCTAGGTCCAGCGGGTTTGATGGCCCTTGAGGGAGTAAGGGACCACGACGCAGACGTCCCTGTCGCCATAGTGTCAGGCGAGCCCCACTATGCCTACTTCCGCCCCAGGCTTTCGCACCTCCTTGGATCGGAAATCCTGCCAGAACAGATAGCGGTGAAACCAGAGGCCTGGTACGACGAACGCCATGCGAAGGTCTTGCTTGGGCGCGCCGCTCGAGCCATTAGCATTGAGCAAAGGGCGGTTGTGCTCGACGACGGAACGAGCCTGCCCGCGCGCGCGGTTGTGTTGGCGTGCGGAAGCAGCCCGTTTGTGCCCCCGCTTCCCGGGCGCGACAGGCAGGGCGTATTCTCTCTGCGCAGTGCGGCTGACGCCCGGGCCATCACTGAGGCGTGTAGGCATGCGCGCACTGTATGCGTGGTGGGCGCCGGTCCGCTCGGGTTGGAGGCGGCGTGGGCTCTGGCCAAATTGGGCCTGGAGGTCCATCTGCTCGAGCACGGCTCCAGGCTTCTCGCGAAGATGCTGGATGAGCCCGCATCACGGATGCTGGCCGATATCGTTGCGCGTGCGGGGATCACGCTCCATCTGTCGGCCTCCAGCGAGTCGGTGACGGCTCAGGGTGTGCGGCTTGCGGGCGGGCGGGATGTGCCTGGTGAAGTCGTGCTGTTTTCAACAGGCGTTCGTCCCAATCTAGAGCTGGCGAAATCGGCCGGAATCAGTGTCAACCGCGGAGTCGTGGTTGATGCCAACATGCGCACGTCGGAGCCATGGATATTTGCCGCCGGCGATGTGGCAGAGTTCGCCGGGGCGCCGGGAGGTACCTGGCCCGTCGCCATGGGTCAAGGTAAGGTGGCCGGAGCCAACGCCGCCAGGGCCGCCAGGGCCGGTGCTGCCGATCCCGCCGGCGCGCTGATTGAGTATACTGCTGTGCCGCCGTCGTACACTCTCATGGTGATGGGCACAAGGATATTCACCATCGGAGAGGCGCAGGCTGAGGAAGGTGCGGAAGTGACGACCGTCGTTTCGGAGGACGAGGCTCGTGGCATCCGTCGCAAGCTGGTGGTGCGAGGCCGAAAACTCGTGGGTGGGTTGCTTTTTGGGGATCTTTCCAAGTCCGACAAGATACGCGATGGAGTAGAGCGCGGCGTCGAGCTGCCATTGGCCCAACATGTGGCGGCGCCGAACTACGTCGAGCTCATGGAGATGCTCGTCGATGCGCTCGCCGCGGGCGCATAGACGCGACACTCGGGAGGCTAGGGGATGCACGTAGAACACAAGAAAGCCAGGGTCGTGGCCTTCGGCTGCCAGATGAACGAGCGCGATGCCGAGACCATCTCAGGTCTTTTGGAGCAGATCGGGTACGGGCGCGCCGACGCTGGTGCCGACGCTGGTGCCGACGCTGGTGCCGGTGCTGGCGGCGATATGGATGCGGACGTGGTCATATTCGTCACCTGCTGTGTGCGGGAGAATGCGGAGAACCGCGCCATGGGCAACCTCGGCGACATGAAAAGGCTCAAGGCGCAAAGGCCGGGCATAATCATAGGTATATGCGGTTGCATGGTGCAGCAGGAGCATGTCAGGGACATGGTGGAGCACCGGATGCCTTGGGTCGATCTGGTGTTCGGGACTCACAATATACACCGTCTGCCGGAACTGATGGCCCGAGTGGAGGCGGGGGAGCGCGTCATCGAGGTCTGGGACGAAGCCCACGAGATCGTCGAAGGGCTGCCGGCGGCGAGGGCCTTCCGCCACAAGGCTTTCGTGAACATCACGTATGGATGCAACAACTTCTGCACCTACTGCATAGTGCCGTACGTAAGAGGAAGGGAGCGGAGTCGCCGCCCCGACGACATCCTGGCTGAAGTGCGCGAGCTTGCTGCATCAGGTTGCCGAGAAGTGACTCTTCTGGGTCAGAACGTGAACTCATACGGGCGCGGGCTCGGGCCTGGGGGAGATGGGCGCGTATGGGGTTTTGCCGATCTCCTTCGCGCTGTGAATGCCCTAGACGGGATTGCACGGATACGGTTCACTACATCGCACCCTCGCGACTTCAGCGATGAGATGATCGAGGCGGCTGCCTCGTGCGACAAGGTGTGCGAACACTTCCACCTGCCGCTTCAAGCTGGAAGCGACAGAGTGCTCAAGATGATGAACCGGGGCTATACGTCCCAGCGTTACTTGGATCTAGTGGGCCGTATCAGGCAGGCCATACCCGGGGCGTCCATAACCACCGACATCATGGTGGGGTTCCCTGGCGAAACGGAAGACGATTTTCGGGCGACCCTCAACATGGTGAGTGATGTGCGGTTCGATTCGGCGTTCACCTTCATCTACTCCCCGAGGGAAGGCACTCGGGCTGCTTCCATGCCGGATCAGGTGCCGGAGGATGTGAAGCGCGACAGGATATACCGGCTGATAGAGCTGGTAAACGCCACAGCCGAGGGCGTAAATGAGTCCTTGCGAGGGCGTGTGGTCGAGGTCATGGTGGACGGGCCGTCCGAGCGCGACGCTTCCATACTAGCCGGCAGGACCAGGTCCAACAAGATGGTGCATTGGCGCCCACAGTCCGGCAGCCCCCAAGGCGAGCTCGCTCCAGGCTGTATGGCCATGGTGAGAGTGGTGGAACCTCGCACGTGGACGCTCCATGGCGAGGCGGCCGATGTGGCGCGGAAGGCGGGGCGGGTAGACTGATGGCCAAGAAGCCGACGCCCATGTTCAAGCAATATCGGGAGCTTAAGGCGGAGCATCCCGACGCCGTCCTCATGTTCAGGCTGGGCGACTTCTTCGAAATGTTCTGCGAAGATGCAGAGATAGCCAGCCGTGAGCTGGGCATCGTGCTGACGAGCAGGGATGCGGGCCCGTCAAACAAGATGCCCATGTGCGGCGTCCCACATCACGCCGTGGACGGTTACATTGCCACGCTGGTGCAGAACGGGCACAAGGTGGCTATTGCCGACCAGGTGGAAGACCCGCGCGCGGCCCGGGGCCTCGTGCGCCGGGAGATCGTGCGCGTGATCACTCCGGGCACCTATGCGGACCAGGTGGACCCGGTCACAAACAACTTCCTTATCGCGGTGGTCGTGGCCCCGACCGGCATGGGGCTTGCCGCGTGCGATGGGTCGACCGGCGAACTTCTGGCTACCCAAGTGCTGGGCGACGATGCCGCGAAGTCCATATCCGAGGAGATAGGCAGGATATCGCCGAGCGAGTGCATATATCCCGGATACGACGACGATGACGTGTCCGGCAAGCACTCATGCCCGGCGGAGGGCAAGTTCGTGTCGTATCCCAGGCCCCGCAGGGATTTCGAGCTTGCCCATGCCGAAAAGACGCTTCTTGGGCAGTTTGACGTGGCCTCGCTCGAAGGCTTCGGCGCCGGCGGGATGGACCTGGCAGTCCGGGCGGCAGGAGGTCTTGTTTCGTATATTCAGGAAACCCAGATGTCGCGGGCGCCGCAGATATCGCGCATGCGCATCTACCACCTGGGCGAGTTCATGCAGGTGGACGGGCCCACGCGACGCGCGCTGGACCTGTTTGGGCGGGAGAGGGGCCTTGCCCGGGCGCTTGACGACACCCGCACTCCCATGGGCGGCAGGCTTGTCCGGGCTTGGCTTGAGAGGCCGTCGGTATCGGCCGACGAGATCAACGCACGGCTGGATTCCGTTCAAGAGCTGGCGGGCGACACGTTCATGCGGGCCGATGCCCGCGCCGTGCTGGACCGAATGTACGACCTGGAGCGCACCTGCGGGCGCATCGGCTATAAGACCGTGGGCCCTAGGGACCTGCTGGCCTTGGCCGCATCGCTTGAGGCCGCCGCCGACTTGCAGACGGTCCTGGCGGGGGCGGTTGCGCCTCGCCTTGTGGAGCTTTGGTCGGCTATCGACCCGGTCACCGAGGCAGTGAGCAGGATCCGCGAGTCGATAAGAGATGATGCGAAGGCTGCGACCGGAGAGGGAGGCATAATCCGTCCTGGGTTCAGCGCCGAAGTGGACGAGTTGAGCCGGGCGTCTACAGAGGGGCGGCAGTGGCTCGTCAGGCTGGAGGCAAGCGAACGCGAACGCACTGGGATCAAGTCGCTCAAAATCGGCTTCAACCAGGTATTCGGCTACTACATCGAGGTGACGCACGCCAACTCCCATCTGGTACCCGTCGACTACACTCGCAAACAGACGCTGGCAAACGCCGAAAGGTACATCACTGCCGAGCTTGCGGAGCTGGAATCCAAGATCTTGGGAGCGGAAGAGCGCTTGGTGAGGTTGGAGGAGGCGATATTCCAGCAGATCGTGGATGAGGTGGCCCAGTATCTGCCCAGGATACTGTGCACGGCCGGTGCCGTCGCACAGGCGGATGTGCTGGCGGCATTTGCCGAGGTGGCGCGGGGCCGAGGCTATGTGCGACCTGCGGTGGACGACGGGTGCGTCACAGTGATCCGCCAAGCGCGCCACCCGGTGCTGGAAGAGATCTTGGGGCCGTCTAGGTACGTGCCGAGCGACTTGGAAGTGGGCGAAGGCGGAGGGCGTCTGCTGATTGTCACCGGGCCGAATATGGCGGGTAAGTCTACAGTGTTGGCTACGGTTGGGCTGATCACGGTGATGGCCCAGATAGGATCGTTCGTGCCCGCTCGTGAGGCGCGCATAGGAATATGCGACGCCATATTCTACCGCACTGGTTCTTACGACGACATCAGCTCCGGAAAGAGCAGCTTCATGGTGGAACTGCTGGAGACGGCCAACATCCTGAACACGGCGACAAGCCGCAGCCTGATCCTCGTGGATGAGCTGGGCAGGGGCACTAGCACCTATGACGGGATGGCACTTGCATGGGCGGTTGCCGAATGGATGCACGACCAGGTAGCGGCCCGCACTCTGTTCACCACTCACTATCACGAGCTTGCGGCGCTCGAAGAACGTCTGCCATATGCGCGTAACTACCATGTCGGAGCGGTCGAGCAAGGGGGAGAGCTCGTCTTCCTGTACAGATTGGCCCGAGGGAGCGTGGATCGAAGCTACGGGCTGAACGTGGCGCGAATGGCGGGGCTGCCCAGGGAGGTAGTCAGGCGGGCCCAGCAGATCCTGCGAGGTCTAGAGAGCGCTCAGCCGTCGGGCGGGCACCAGATGACCTTGTTTGGCTGGACAGACGAGGAACCTTTGCCGATAGGCACTGCTGAGGCCTGCGGCGATGGCGGCGCAGCCAGGCACGTGATGGACCGGCTCGATAGCATCGACCCCGATAGCCTGACTCCGCGCGAAGCACTGTCTTTACTGTACGAGCTCAAGAGAATGCAGGAGTAGGTGATCCCATATGCGCATCCTCAAGCTGCCGACCCAAGTCGCCGACAGGATTGCGGCGGGAGAGGTTGTCGAGCGCCCCGCGTCGGTCGTGAAGGAACTCGTTGAGAACTCGATAGACGCAGGCGCGCGCGCCGTGCGAATCGAGATCGCCGGCGGAGGGCTGGAGATGATCTCGGTGTCAGACGATGGGTGTGGGATGAACCGCGAAGATGCGTCCCTTGCCTTTGAGCGGCATGCCACGAGCAAGATATCGCGGGCTGAGGACTTGTTCTCCATCGTCACCCTGGGCTTTCGAGGCGAGGCGCTGCCCAGCGTGGCTTCGGTAGCCCGGGTGAGGCTGGTTACGCGGGAGCGAGGCGCAGCTATTGGCACGGTTGTGACGGCTGAAGGCAGCGTCGTGAGCGAACCGTCTGCCATAGGCGCCCCGGAGGGCACGACCATCGCCGTGCGCGACCTGTTCTACAACACGCCGGCCCGGCTGAAGTACCTTCGTTCGGTGGCTACCGAGACCCGCCGCGTGATCGAGGTGGTCGGAAGGCTGGCCCTTGCCCACCCCGAGGTTTCGTTCAGCCTAGAAGTGGACGGACGCAATGTGCTTTCCACACCGCAGGGCGGGTCGCTTCGAGAGGCTGCTGCTGCTGTACTCGGCATAGAGCTCGCGCGCTCAATGGCGCCGGTGGACAGGACGATCCACGGGATAGCCGTTCGCGGCCTGGCGGGGCCGGGCGATTGCGCCAAGTCCAGCCGCGACGCGCAGCATGTTCTGGTCAATGGCAGGCCGGTATCGTGCAAGACGGTGTGGGCTGCCATAGACCGTGCATATGATAGGTCCACGCCGCCCGGGAAGAAGGCCCCTGTGGTTCTGTCGATAAGTGTGGACCCGTCTTCTGTAGACGTTAATGTGCACCCTGCCAAGAGCGAGGTCAGATTCGCCTCAGAGTCGGACGTGTACTCAGCAGTATACGGCGCAGTCTCGGCTGCCGTGCGCTCCATGGATGCAGTGCCCGACATCGGCTCAAAGCTTCGCGAGGGCGAGCGACGCGGGCTCGGCTTGGAGCTGGGCCACGATGCATCGAGCCGCGATAGCGCCGTCGGCGACAGGCTGTGGCCCGGCGTTGCCGCCGACAGGCCGGAAGGTCCGGCTTACGCAGGCGACAGGCGCTCAGGTCGCGATGCCGACGTCGACTGGGACTGGGACTGGGGCAGGGGCGTTGGGGCAGCTGCCTGTGAGCCTAGCAGCCCAGTGAGGATAATCGGCCAGCTTGCAGGGACCTACATTCTTGCGGAGAGCGATGAGGGCCTGCTCATTATCGATCAGCATGTGGCGCACGAGACTGTGCTCGTGGACACGTACAGGCGTCAGCTTGCGTCGGCGTCATCAGGCGTTCCCATTCAGCTGCTGCTTTCGCCCGAGCTTGTCCAGCTCGGAGCTGCCGATACGGATCTGGTGGCGCGCCACCAATCGACTTTGGCGCGCATGGGTTTTGAGGCAGACGTGTTCGGCGAATCATCAGTCCTGGTGCGGGGCATCCCTATCGCAGCAGCCGGCATGGCACCCAATGAGGCGCTGGGAGCGGCGGTTGAAGGAATCGCGGCGGCGCCGGTCGAGGCGGATCCGCAGTCGCTGGCAGACCATGTCGCTGTGTCGCTTGCGTGTCATAGCGCCGTGAAAGCCGGCGCCTGTCTACACGAGGAGGAAATGACGTCGTTGGTAGCGGCCTTGTTCCGGTGCGACAATCCCATGAGGTGTCCGCATGGGCGACCCATTATCGTCACGATCTCGAAGGAGTCTCTCGAAAGGAGCTTCGGCCGGCGGTGATCATAACAAGTGGGCTCGCAGTCACTACCTCCTCGCGCGCCGGAGCCTCCGAAATCGAGCTTGCCAGGAAGGTTGCTTCGGCCCTGAACTCGCCGTACATCGAACGACACAGCAAGTCTGTCGCCCAGGTTGCCGGGGAATGGCAGGGTCCGGGCGAGATCGAGGTGTGCTAGTCGTCGAATCGAACAGGATGACGCTGGTTGGCATGGGGCAGTCCGGCCCAGCGGGCCCCTGTCTTTTCTTCCATCCTGGAATGGCGCCGGGCAGGATCATGCGGGCGGCGCAGGGCAGGGAGGACCATATGCTGGAGGCCATGGCTTTGCGCCAGGGTGACCGTGTGCTCGACTGCACGCTGGGCCTGGCGAGCGACGCGATCGTGGCCGCCTGGGCTGTCGGCCCTTCAGGGCAGGTGGTCGGCATCGAGTCCAGCCCGGCTCTGGCTGAGATCGTACGGGCCGGGCTGCGAGAGTACGATAAGGCGGACCCGGACACCACAGGCGCCATGCGCCGCATAGAGGTGGTCTGCGCTGACCATCTGATGCACCTCATGTCGTGTGCGGATCGTAGCTACGATGTGGTATACTTCGATCCCATGTTTCGTGAACCAGTGCGCCTTTCGCCCGGCATCGCCGGATTGCGCAGATGGGCGTGTCATGCTAGGCTGTCGGGGAGCGCTGTGCGAGAGGCGACTAGAGTAGCCCGGCGTCGGGTAGTCATCAAGGATAGGAGCGACGGCCCTGAGCTGGAGAGGCTGGGCGTGACTACACGGCTGGGCGGGAGGGGAAGCCGGGTGGAATACGGCGTCATAGATGTGACGTGCGAGGGGCAGTGCCCATGACCGAGCCGATGCGCGTTCCGCCTCGGGCGATTGTGGAGCCGATGCGCATTCCGCTTCTGGCGATTGTGGGTCCGACCGCATCAGGCAAGTCGGCCGTCGGGGTGGCACTGGCGCGCATGCTGGACGGGGAAATCGTGTCGGCAGATTCGATGCAGGTCTATCGGGGAATGGACATCGGCACCGCCAAGCCGTCCGCGGGCGAGCAGGCCCAGATTCGACATCACCTTATCGATGTAGCTGATCCGGACGAGGTGTTCAATGTGGCGCGTTACCAGGAGCTGGCGAGCGCAGCCATTGCCGACACAGCCTCGCGGGGGCGTCTTCCCATAATGGTGGGCGGAACAGGGCTGTACGTGGACGCCGTCGTCAGGGGATTCCTCTTCCCGGATGAGGGCCGCAATCCGGCAGTGCGGGCCCGGCTGGAGCAGGAGGCGGCACAAAGCGCGGGCGGCGCGGCGGAGCTCCACGCAAGGCTGACATCGTGCGACCCCGAGGCCGCCCGGAAGATACACCCTAACGATCTGCGTCGGATCGTGCGTGCCCTCGAGGTGTTCGAGGTGACTGGGCGCCCCATCACCGAGCTACGGAGAAAGCACGTGCCGGCGCACGCGTATAATGCAAGGCTCTTCGGCCTAACTATGCCGCGCGATGCGCTTGCAGGGCGTATCGATGCCCGAGTCGACCAGATGGTCGCGGACGGGCTGGTGGACGAGGTGCGAAGGCTGCTCCAGATGGGCTATGACCCCGAGGCCACGGCCATGCAGGCAATAGGGTACAAGGAGTTCGCCGCGTACCTTGCGGGGCTTGAGGGGCTGGAGCAGGCAATCGATGAAGTGAAGCTGGAGACGCGCAAGTACGCTAAGCGCCAGATGACATGGTTCCGAAAGCACGATGACATCACATGGATTGACGTCGGGGGCATCTCGGATCCGTCCGATGCGGCGTCCGAGATCGTGGCGAGGCTCGGTGACTGGCTGGAGGAGGCGGACGTAACACTTGGAAGATAGCAGAGACGATATCGTCGACGCGGGCGTCGCCGACACGGATATCCTGGGAGACCAAGAGATTGCACGCGCCATGGGCCTAGACGATGCATGGCTGGCTATCGCACGCCATGTCAGGGCGAGGATAGCGCCTGAGGTTGCCGCGACCCAAGAGATAGCCAGGGTAAACAGCGCACGAGTGCTGGCAGCGCTGGGCCGTGCCGGCCTCGCGGATTATCATTTCGGCGGCACCAGCGGCTATGGCTGTGATGATACGGGCAGGGAGCATCTGGAGAGTGCATTCGCAGACGTGTTCGGCGCCGAGGCAGCCCTTGTGCGGATGCAGATGGTGTCGGGAACCCATGCCCTGGCTGCAGTGCTTTTCGGCGTGTTGCGCCCGGGTGATTGCCTAGTATCGGCGTATGGACCGCCTTATGACACCATGGTCACCATGATAGGCCGTGATCGACATGTGCGCGGTTCACTGTCTGAACACGGGGTACGTTACTTGGAAGTGCCCGTGGGTGAGCACGGAGAGCCGGACTACGCCGGGATATCGCGCGCTGCCGAGGGCGCCCGAATGGTACTTGTCCAGCGTTCGCGGGGCTACTCCTGGCGACGGGCCCTATCGTGCGCCGACATCCGAAGGATCGCCGATTGCGTGAAGTCGGTGAACCCGCATGCGGTGGTGTTCGTCGATAACTGCTACGGCGAGTTCACCGAAACGCGCGAACCATGCGCCGTTGGAGCGGACGTGGTCGCCGGATCGCTGATCAAGAACCCTGGGGGCGGGATAGCCCCGTGCGGTGGATACGTGGCGGGGCGGGACGACTTGGTGGAGATGGCCGCCGAGCGTCTGACCGCGCCGGGATTGGGCTCCCATACCGGCCCTACACTGGGGTTCACGCGCCTTCTCGCTCAGGGGCTGTTCATGGCGCCCCAGGTCACTGGGGAAGCCGTGGCGGGTTCGCAGTTCGCGGCGGCCTTCCTTTCACAACTTGGGTTCGAAGTGTCGCCACGGCCCGGACAGCGTCGGCACGACATAGTGCTCGCGGTGAGGCTGGGCTCTCCCGAAAACGTGTACGCTTTCTGCCGAGCAGTGCAATCCACGTCACCTGTGGATGCGGGCGTGACACCTGTGGCGGCGCCGATGCCTGGGTACGCAGATGAGGTGATAATGGCCGCAGGAACATTCGTGCAGGGCGCTTCGATAGAGCTATCGGCAGATGCCCCGCTGCGTCCTCCTTACGATGCCTATCTGCAGGGCGGACTTGTTCGGCACCAGGTGGAATTTGCCATGCTCAGGTTCGCGCAGGACCTACAGAGGAAACCGGCGAAGCGAGGTTGAATCCTCACTTCAGGAAGGCAATTGGCTGCGCGGCATGGATTGCCCGAGCGAGATCGGATGGGGCGGGCGCGCATCCAGTTACAGGTAATTGTACGGTTTGGGCCCGATTTGTGCAGGTTTCTTCCGCCTGAGGGAGAAAAACTTCCGCGGGCAGGCGGCAATAGCCAATACAAGGGAAGAGGCTGACGATAAGGGCCAAATCCCGCATCAGCGAGCGTGACGTCGCGACCAGCTCATGTATAAATTAGGTATTAACCGGCAAATTGGACTAGACATGGCAGTATGTAGGCAAAAACAGGAAGGCTCCTGGGGGTTTGTGCCACAGAAAGCCGACCGGTGTGCAGTTTTCTTCCGCCCTTGGGAAGAAAACTTCCGAGTTTGGCCGACTGGATTGCAATTACATGTAAACGGGAGGCGAACGGGCTGATGATGACTAGGAGGACCGGAGCGCGGGTGCCGCGACTGCTGATCCTGGCGATACTTGCTCTCATGATTGCCCTGCCTACAGCGAATGCCGCTTCGCCTGTCGGCGAGGCTCAGGGTACGCTAGGGCCTACACATCCGGCGGATGCCAAGTCGGACGCCAAGGCGGACGCGAAGGCGGATGCCAAGCTTGAGTCGGGGCCGTCCGATGCCAAGGCGGATGCGAAGTCGGAAGCTGACGAAGTCCCCGTATCGGACGTTCTGGTAGTCTATGAATCAGGTCACGTAGTTGGAACTAGGACGATCCAGGCTCAGCTTCAGCCCGGTCCGAACCGCCTGGTCGTGGGCGGGTTGCCGGCCACGGTGGATCCTCGAAGCGTGGAATTGGCGTCTTTAGGCAACCGCGTGATGGTGGAATCTAAGATGTTCGATTCCGCCGCGCGGTCTCTCGTGTTTACGGTGGTTCCGGAGGCTCCTGGTCCCGTGTCCCTTAGGCTGACATATACGTTTACCGGTCTTTCGTGGAGCGCTTCATACGTCGCTGTGCTGGATGGTCGCCTAGATGAGGCCAGTCTTTCCGCATGGTACTGCTTGAGCAACAAGTGTGGGGCGTCACTGGCTTCGCCAAGCATGACTTTGGTGGCGGGGCACTCCAATGTGCTCGCAGGCAAGGTTGACGCGCGCGGGGCAGTTGGCCTCGGAGTCACGGCGGTCAGTGTAAGTTGCCCGAGCACTCTGCGAGACGGAGCCGATTACTACCTCCAAGCTGCGAGTGCAGCCCGAGTTCCTGCCCGCATGGTGTACCTGGTTGACCGAATCGGGATCACCCTGCCCGACCCGACGGCTAGCCGCCGTGATGAACCCCGCGTCCTCCTGGCGCTGGACATGACTGTATCGCCGCTTGACCTGCCTCTTCCATTGCCTGCCGGACGGGTGACGGTGTATACGCACTCTGCGGACGGGATTGCCCATTCTATCGGCGAGGACGCTCTTGCGCCTATCCGCTCTGCAGGGTCTGTAATGGTCTGCCTGGGCAGCGCGCCGTCGCTGCGCGCGGAAAAGGCCCGTACCGACCAGAAGAAGATAGGCACCAGTTCGTGGGAGGAAGCATACCAGATTCGCATAACCAACTCGGGCCCAGTACAGGCTGATGTGGTGATTCTGGAGGAGTTTCCGGGGGAGTGGGCCATTCTCCAGAGCACTCCGGCTGCGGCAACGCGCACGTCGGGCGGGTTTGCGCGTTTCAACCTGACGGTGGCGGCAGGGGCGCGGACTGAAGTCCTCTACAAGGTCCGCTACACGCTGTAGGAGGTCGAGCTGCGTTGCCCGTTTCGGAGTTTCCCCGTGGAACGCCCGTAGAAAACGCCTACGGCGAGTGCATCGTCATAGAGAAGGCCGTTCCCGCCGATCTCGGCAGTGTCTGGGACGGGAAGTCGCTTGACGGATCGTGCATCTCAAGCAACCTTCAGCTGGTGTATGGCATTGGCCCTGTGACAGAGGCTCGGCTGCGGGCAGAGGGGTACGATACCCTGTACGACCTTCTGGGCCACCCTCGTTGGGCAGGCCTGGCGCGTCCGGTAGTTGAGGCGCTTGATCGAGGCGATGGTCGCGAACTGGCGCGACTGGGGGTGCGCGATGTTGAGCTGCTGAGTCTGTGCGGCCCGGGTGACGTCGTGTTTGTGGATATCGAGACCACGGGGCTGGTGTCCACTTGTCCGCTTTTCATGATAGGTATGCTGCTCCCGGAGTCGGCGTGCGAACTCCGTCTGGTTCAGGCCTTTGCGCGCGATTACGATGAAGAGGCGGCCGTGCTTGAGGAGGCGCGCGCGAGGCTCGCGCAGGCGAAGGCTGTTGTGACATACAATGGCAAGTCCTTTGACATGCCGTTCATATCCCGCCGCATGGCATACTATGGGCGATGCGATGAGCTGGAGGCCATGGTGGTGGACCTCTTGTGGCCTACCAGACGCCTGTGGCATGTCGCTCTGCCCAACTGCAAACTCGCCACTGTGCAGAGTATGGTCCTCGATTGTCCTAGGGACGGGGATATCCCCGGCCGACTCATCCCCGAGGTATATGTGGAGTATGTCAGGACAGGCGATGCAAGCCTTGTGCTTCCCATCATCGACCACAATGAGCTCGACCTTTTGGCCATGGCAGGTCTCTTGCCCTTCCTAGTGTGACTTCTGCATAATCCCTCTGCTGCCTAATATACATGTAGCGTCATGGAGCAGGTACAACCCGCGCTCTGTCTTGCGGGTGTGGCACCGCCTCCACCCGGACACGATGCGAGGGAGGGCAAGCGTATGGAGAAGTTCGATATCTTCCGGCACATTGCAGAGCGCACGGGCGGAGATGTCTACATAGGCGTCGTTGGCCCAGTCAGGACCGGCAAGTCCACCTTCATATCGAGGTTCATGGACCTTGTAGTCCTGCCTAACATGAAGGACGCCTACGAGAAGGAGCGAACCCGTGACGAGCTGCCTCAAAGCGGCGCCGGCAAGACCATCATGACTACCGAGCCCAAGTTCGTACCGGGCGAGGCGGTCGAGATCGCACTTGCCGATAAGGCGAGAGCGGCGGTGCGAATGGTTGACTGCGTCGGGTACACAGTGCCAGGCGCCCTGGGTTACGAGGAGGCCGACTTCCCGCGAATGGTACGAACGCCGTGGTTTGAGGAGGAGGTGTCATTCCAGAAAGCGGCCGAAATCGGCACGCAGAAGGTCATACAGGAGCACTCCACGATTGGATTGGTGGTCACGACAGATGGGTCGATAACCGAGATCAAGAGGGAAGACTACGTGGATGCCGAGCGGCGAGTCATCGCCGAACTGAAGGAGCTGGGCAAGCCCTTCATCGTAGTGCTCAACTCGACGCATCCCGAGTCCGACGATACCCGCGGCCTGGGCGAGACCTTGGCGGCGGCGTACGACGTACCCGTCATCCCCGTAGACTGCCTGCGCATGTCGAGCGAGGACATCATGGGCGTGCTAGGTGGTGTGCTCAGCGAGTTCCCCGTGCGCGAGATATCGGTGCGCCTGCCGGACTGGGTTGCCGAACTAGACGAGACGCATCCGGTGCGCGCCGGCTTCATCGCAGGCGTCCGACAGGCAGTGGATGCAGTGGATAGGGTCCGAGATGTCCAAGGCGCGGTGCAGGCGCTCGGGCTGACCAAGAACGCCCAGTCTGCCATAGTGACCCTGCTCGATTTGGGAACTGGCCGTGTGCTGATTGAGCTGAGTGCCCCGAGGGCACTGTTCTACACCGTCATCTCGGAGATGATCGGAGCGGAGGTCGAAGGCGATTCTGACGTAATGCGGATGATGCGCGGGCTGACCCACGCGAAACGCGAGTACGACAAGGTAGCCGCCGCTCTCGACCAGGTGCGTTCGAAGGGCTACGGCATCGTGATGCCGTTTCTGGAGGAGATCTCGTTTGAAGAGCCCGATATCATAAGGCAGGGCAGCAGGTGCGGTGTGCGGCTGAAGGCCACAGCGTCGTCTATCCACATGATACGTGCGGATATCAAAACCGAAATCACGCCCTTGGTGGGGACGGAGAAGCAGAGCGAGGAGTTTGCGCGACGTATGGCCGAAGAGTTTGCGGAGGACCCGTCAAAGATATGGCAGACTGAGTTCCTCGGAACTCCTATGCAGGATCTGATCAGGGACGGGATAGAGGCGAAACTGGCCCATATGCCCGTCCATGCGCAGCAGAAGCTGCAGGAGACACTGGAGAAGATCGTCAACGAGGGAAGCGGCGGGCTGATCTGCATCATACTGTAGCATGGCCCCCGACTCGCTGCGCCTCAAGTAATAATGGCGTGCGAGGCTGGAGAACATACTGGTGGAAGGGGGCAGAACGCATGACCAAGTCCGACCTGGTTGATTCGGTAGCCGCCAAGGCCGGGATGACCAAGAAGGACAGCGCCCGGGCGGTGGACGCAGTCTTCGACACCATAAAAGAGCAGCTCAAGGCGGGCGACAAGGTGCAGCTCGTCGGGTTCGGAAGCTTCGAGGTGAAGCAGAGGGAAGCTCGTGTGGGCCGCAACCCCAAGACTATGGATGAGATACGAATTCCAGCGCGGAGAGTGCCTGTTTTCAGGCCCGGTAAAGAGCTAAAAGAATCGGTCATGTAGCAGTGCGCAGTGAGATGCGCATACAGCAGAGCAAGAAGCGTAGACCGTAACAGCGGCTACGCTTATCTGCTTTGCCTAGCCGCGTGTGCTCCGGGATGGGCGGCGTCGAAATCCAGCAGAACCCTGGGCGCTGAATCACTCGGCTCATCGCCTGCGCCTCGGTCGCCGCGCCCTGTGACTAAGCTGACCACAAACCCGGGGAGGAACTCCTCGAGCACCATCCGACCTTGCGCCGTGAGCCGGACGGGCTCCCACCGTCTGTACCCGGCCTGGCGGTAGTCGGCCTCGATGATGGCTGTGCGAACTGCGCTGCTGCCCACGACGACCTGGGCTCGCCTGATAAGCCAGGTGTCGGGGTC
>Ga0116160_1002604_pt1 | contig 16862 bp, 9 predicted proteins | sample AD_JPNAS2_MetaG_FD_89879 | JGI IMG/M metagenome (GOLD analysis project Ga0116160, IMG submission 89879) | Active sludge microbial communities of municipal wastewater-treating anaerobic digesters from Japan - AD_JPNAS2_MetaG | ecosystem: Engineered > Bioreactor > Anaerobic > Digestate | place...
CGGATCAAATTCCTTGTACCGGATGTCATAGATGTAATAATTAGCGGTAAAAGAACGGCGGTATCGCATCTGTTTGTTGTTGTAAACCAGGATTTTCTTTTCCCGCGGACTCATGATGTATCCCTCGAAAGAGTCAATAGGTGCATTTTCTACCTGCTTGATGGATAATAAAGTGTCAACTACAGCACCTGTTTTATAGTTAAATTTGATGATGGTTTGTTTGTCGGTCATTAAGGTATAATGCTCTCCATCATTCATGGATACAGGAATCTCATTGTTTGTCGCCTTGAATGCACCATCAGTAATTTGATATAACAAGTCAGATGCGCCTGCTGTGGTCATAGCAGACACGATTAGCATAAAAAGTGTCTTAATTCTCATGTCTTTTTTTATGTAGTTTAATTGTAAATGTTGTTCCTATGTCTAATGCAGTTGTAAACGAAATTTCTCCACCCATATTTTCTACGATGCTTTTAGAAATACTTAATCCTAAGCCCATACCGGTACTCTTGGTTGTAAAATTGGGTTTGAAAATATTTTCTTGAATTGATTCGGGTATTCCCGGACCATCGTCTGTAAAAGCAATGGTGATTGTTTCTTCATCTTCTGTCAGCGCGACCTTGATTGTACCTTTTGCAGTTTTACTTTCTGCACCTCTTTTAAATGCCTGAGTAGCATTTTTTAATATGTTGTTAAATACCTGAACGATTTGTTCGGCATCGCAATCGGCGATTACATTGCTTTGCGGACCGTCATAAATAATATGAATGTGCTCTTCATCCAGTTTAAACAAATGTATCACCGAAACCAACTTTTTGGCTATGTCAATAGCAGTGAATTTAATTTCGGGCATGCGGGCAATTTCAGAAAAAGTACCGGCTATGCGTGATAAATTATTTATTTGCTCAATCAGCGTTTGGGTGGCTTTTGCAAAATAACTGTCAAATTGCTCAGGATTGATATCTTTGGTTCGCTGCAATTGTTGTAAGGTCAACTTCATGGGAGTCAGTGGATTGTTGATTTCATGTGCTACCTGACGAGCCATGGTCCTCCAAGTGGCTTCTCTTTCTGATGCCAATAAAAGTTGCGTGTTTTTTTCGAGTTCTTCAACGGTTTGGTTGTACTGTTCAACCAACTGCCCAATCTCATCTTTGGATTTATAGGCTACCTTTTCGTTTTTACCGTCCAAACGCATTAATTTCATTTTCTTTTCAAGTTGATGCAGCGGTTTTGCCAATCTTCTCCCCACAATAAGAATGAGGATTACAGAAATAATGATGACAATGAGATAAATTTGTACCACTGTTCCTGAAAACTGCTCCAATTTAGCATTTATTTCAGTCTGACTGAAATATTGAGGAATAGAAATAAATCCGATTTGCAGGAAATCACCATTCAATAAATCGGTGTATGTAGCCAAATAGGTCAAATTACCGATTTGTTCATATTGATTTTGTGTCTCATTTTCAGCAAAGTATATTTCCGGAGACATTAAATCACTTATTAAATGTTTGCTGAAAATCAAGGATTGCGAACTTCCCCTCAGTCGACCGGCATTATCAAACACATTGATGTCAATTTGGTATCTATAAGCAAGTTCCTGCAAGTTGTTGTTTAAATCCTGCATATCAACCAAGCGAATGTCTTCTGTCCAATAATATAAATCCTGAAGCGATTTTTGAATGTAATGTTTTTTCTTTTCAAGTCCGGAAATTTGCTCTTGCTGATAGTTGTTTCTGATGTAATTCAAAGAAAATATTAAAATGCTGATAAAGCTGACTAACAACATAAAAATGAATACAACTTGAAACTTTGCAGTTAAGCCCGGCGGATTGATTCGCCTTTGCTGAATGATTTGGTACAAATGCGACACACCCATCGCGAAAAGCAAATAAACCAACACCGCAAACAGGGCGTAAAATATAAAATTTCGGAATGAAAAAGTTGTGATTTCTGTTATAACTATTTTCGTATAACCTTTTTTGAAGATGTAAAACTTTTTATCTTTATATTTCAACTTCGAGAATCCTTCATCTGCATTGTTAAAGATCAAGTCCGTTTCGTTCCAATTATATTTTGAGTCACTGTATGTGAGGCGATTCTGCTCATATTTAGCAATGGAAATCTGTTTTTGTCTTTTTGCATCTGCTTCTTCACTGATCAATAAATCGGGAAAACTATAACTTCTGAAGTTGGTTTTAGGCTGAAACTCAAAGATCAACAGCTTGTGTTCATCCAACGATTTATAATCAGATTCGCCCTGATGAATGTCCACTAAGCCCATGAAGCTGATATCGTATAATGAGGCAGGCAAACTGTAAAAATCCGTATTTTTTACCTTCTTCCCGGCAAATTCTAAAAAACGTACATAATAGGACAACTCATGAGCGTTTTTGGATAAAGTATGGATGTGCACATTAAATTGATTCCAAAAGCCCTGCAAATACTTTTGATATAGGTATTGGCTCATCGAATCAGTTTCAAAAGTGCTTGCTGAGAGTTTTTTAAGTTTGGAGTCTTGTTTCAAACTTTTATCCAATTCTTCTAATAAAAGGACTGCGATGGGATCGTCTGGAGCATGTCCGTTAATCAATATGTTTTCAGCTTGAATCCGATATTTGTTGCTCTTTTTATATTCGGTCAAATGATAGGCATCATAAAAAAACAATGCGCTGAGGAGCAGCATGAAAGCTGCAAAAATATTCCAGCTTGTTTTTCTGCCAAATAGATATATCCAAACATAATTGAAAAGGAATACCGACACTATCAACACAGTGAAAAGCGTCACGAACTCACGAGACATCAAACTGTAAACAAAAACGCCAACACCTGCAAGGACAAGGTCAGTTAGTATCAGATCTGAAAGTTTTTTAGATTTAGTTTGTTGATCGTTGATAATCAGTAAAAAAACAAATAGTCCGATACCCAAGACGAAAATTAATACCTGTGCCCCAATATTGGAAAAGTCAATTTCGTGAATATTTGAGATACAAAAGCTGATATTGGTTTGTAAAGCCAGCCTTTTAAAAATTTCAAAATAAAACAACAGATAGAGCAAAAAGAATACTCTTCGAACTAAGAAATTTGATTTTTTGTCAGTTGTTTTCTTGTAAAATAGTACAACTGCGACAACGACAAACAAACCGATAACAGTCAGTGCAATTAAAGTGTTAATGAGTTGACTGACTGCGTAATCCTTCGATGCAAACAGCTGATTGCTAAAGAGCAGGCTTGGAAAACCGGCATAAATCCCCATAAACAAAATAGCACCAATCACAACGGTTGTAACCATAAACTGTACTTTTGTCAGGTCTTTTGTGTTGAAAAATCTATGGGTGTTAAAAAATAAGATCAGCAGTAAAAAGAAAGATGCTGCAAACATTACAAATCCGGCAATTTGGATAGGTTTATGATTGTTTGCTGCCGGATCAGGAATAAGACTGAACAGAAAATCACCATGAGGATCAATGATTAACATGTCTTCATGATGGATGCTGTCTGAAATAGCTACGCTGTCATCAATTTTAAAGCGCGGGTGGAAGCTTTTAATCAGATAATCGTTTTCGTAGGGATAATCTGTTTTGATGGGTATGAAAGACAGGATGGAAGTATGATCAATTTGATTGTACCATTTGTAAATGCCGTATGCATTATGCAAATGAATGAAATGCCACTGTTCATCTTTACGAATTGCCCCCTCGTTGATTTCGTACAAATTGCTGTTCCAAAACAACAATTCATCATCTTGAAAAACAAAAATGGCTATTTCTTGTTTTAACTGAGAGCAAAGGTTCAGCAGAGTTTCGTCAGAAAAATCATCATTATTTACGATTTGCGTTATCAGGTCATCAGATTTTTCAATGGTATGAAAAACGGTCTCCTGAAATTTTTTAACAGAAAAAGATGGGACAGAGGCATGATGATTCCAACATTCAAAAGCCAAGCCCGCGATTGTAAATATCACGAACGCAAGACAAAGGATTTTATATGGTTTCTTCAGCTGCATTGTAAATGGCATGTGAGCTTAATTTGAAACCACAAAGCTAATGAAAAAATAGAGAAGTTGGTGGAAATGAAATAGGGTGTTGATAATAAACACATGGGTCAAATAGATGAGATATTTGACCCATGTGAGATGTGATAATCTAAGAATACAGTTTATTATTCTACTCTTTCATAAGTGTACACATAGTTTTCATACCAATCACTACCAGAACGAATCACTTTTTTAACCCTCCCGTCTTCATAGAATTCAAATGATATGGCAGAGAAGCTTTCACTATCAGACCATTGTACTTTTGTGTTCAGATTCTTACAGGCTTTCCCGAATAATCCGGTATGAGCTTGCCAGTCATTGACAAAGCTATCATTAAATACCTGATGGATATTGCCGATATTGTCACCGCTGGAGAAAGTAAAGTTCTTTACCCTGTCGCCTCTTGTGAAAGCCGTGATATTCCCATTTAAAGCTGTAAATGTAGATTTGAGTTCCGGAGTACCGTAATCTTCATAAGCTTTCGACATCAGGCCATTGGCGTCATATTCAAAAGTAACATCGCCTCCGTCACCCCAGATATTTTCAATCTTCGACACATAACCGGCAGCATTCAATATCCAGGTTCTGTTTTTTTCAGTTTCCTGACGAATGAGGTTCACTTTTCCGGGCTGACTCCAATCCAGATTAAATTCATCAGTCCAGTCTTCACCTGTTTCCACAACCTTGATAACGCGTCCCTGAGCGTCGTAGGTGTACGCATAGCTGGTACTTCCGGGACCACTTCCCCAGTCATACTCAAATGTCATTGTTTTAATACGCATTTTCGTTGTTTCATCCGGATCATCAACAGGATCTTTAGGGTCACAGGATGTAAAACTGATTAAACTTACACAGGCCATAATAAACAGCCAATAAAAATTCTTTTTCATGATTTCAAATTATTAAAAGTTCAACATTAGAGATATTTATAATTAAAATTAATTTCCACCTGATGTAATGATAAATGCAAGTCCTGCAATAAACAATAAAAACATCAATGCCAACAAGACATTCGTTTGTTTATTCGAGCCTTTAAATTCCTTCCACACGAAAACGCCCCAGATTGCTGCTATCATTGGCGCTCCCTGTCCCAATGCATATGAAATAGCTGCTCCGGCTTTTCCAGCGGCGATGTAACTCAACGCAGTTCCCAATGCCCAGATCAGACCTCCCAGAACACCAACCAAATGAGTTTTCATGTTGCCGTTGAAATAGGCTTTGTAGGTCACAGGTTTTCCCTGGAAAGGTTTTTTCATCACCAGTGTATTAAATAAAAAGTTGCTGATAAAAATACCCACCGAGAAAATAAAGAATGCAGTATAAGGAGTCATCATACCAGCTGCCGGAGACTCGAAATTATTCAAATCCATCGCAGCAGCGACAAAACGATAGAAGAACGCCATCAACACACCGGCCAATACCGCCAACCAAATACCTTTTCTGTTTGATTTTGCCGCGTCATCTTTCTTAATTTTTCCGGCAGCCACACCATTGAAGATAACAGCAAGCATAACCAGTGCAACCCCGATAAACAGCAACACAGGATCACCTTTAGGAGCAGAAAAATAGTTTACAAAAACACCCAGCACCAAAGCTATTCCCACACCCAGCGGAAAAGCAACAGCCAATCCGGCTAAAGACACCGAAGCTGAAAGCAGAATATTGGCTGCATTAAAAACCGCCCCTCCAAGCAATGCACTGCCGATATTAGAGAGTTCGGCCTGTTTCAGATCGGGAATAAAAGAACGTCCGCCTTCCCCGAAACTTCCGAGTGTAAAGCCGAGAATGACACTGAACAATAATATGCCGATAACATAATCCCAATAAAACAACTCGTAACGCCAGTTTTTAGCTGCAAGTTTCTGTGTGTTTCCCCACGAACCCCAGCAAAACATGGTAATAAAGCAGAGTAATACTGCAAGTGAATAACTGTTTACAATGAACATAATGATGTGTTTTTAGGTAAATAAATATTTAATTGTGAAACTTCTTACTGATATATTTCATTGCCGGCATAAAACCCGACTTTAAAAATTCAAATGTATTTTTATCCGTTCTTACACGGTATTCATGTTTATAACCGTTTTCTCTGAGATAAACATGCATATAACCATTACCCGGATAGGATTCACCTGTAGGAGGTGTATCGATATACAGCCACATTCTATCCTTTACATTGGATTTCCTCGTCAACAAAGTGGCTATTTCATCCTCTTTCAGCCTTATATCAGCGACTGTCAGTACTCCGGCAGTAAATTGTAATGAGTCGAATGCTTGTTTCACCACATCATCGCCGGCGCAATGGTAAACCCACAAGGAACGAAAGCGCCAACCCGGGCGTGCAAGGCCTGTCTTTTCCATCCGGGGAATGATATACTCCGTTACTTTACCGGCATTTTTTGAAGGAACAAAACAAAAGATTACCGGGGGAAAACCTTCCTTACGCGTATTCTCCTGATACAAATTCATCAAACCGGCTTGTTCTTCGTCCGTTAAATCTGCCACAAAATAAATGACAGGATACAAGCGGGATGATTCTTTCAGGTTTTCCGGATATATAACCCTGTATGAAATTTCACCTTCACGCTCTTCCTGTGCAGTCATATTTTCAGGTAAAGCATGTTTCGTTTTAATTTCTTTTGCATCAACCATGTATTCAATGTTCAGGAAACAGGCATCAGCAAAGCGAAATGCTTCCGGCAGGGCATTTCTCCAAAAACCGAATTCATGTCCGCCTTCTTTCACATTGTACAGGTGCGGAACTCCCTTTTTCAACATCGCTATATGCAGGAATTCGTTACTGCGGCATAAGGTGTTTTCTTTGTCTCCGTTCTCCATGTAAAAAGCCACTTTTTTAAGCTCATCAACACTTTTACTTTCAATCAGATAAAAAGGTGAATTGACTTTATAATAATCAGTTATGCGCGCATCTCCCGACTCTCCCACTCCGCCGAAGATCTTACCCCATTGTTCATTCCATCCGTCCGGATGTTCATTGATATACTGTTCGTCAGTACGAATAGAGGTGCTAAGCGGAATGCTCACACCAAACACATCCGGATATTTCACCGGCAACACAAAGGCTCCGAAACCACCCATTGAATAGCCGGTCACTGCGCGTTGTGATGCATCCGGAATGGTTTTGTAAACAGAATCAATATAGGGAACGAGCTCCTCAATAAACATCTGCTGATAATTGAATGTGCCATCGTAAAAGTCGGTATAGTAAGACCTGAAACCTTGTGGCATGACACAAATAAAAGGTTTGATATCTTTTTTATCAGTCATGTAATCGAGGATGGAAGCAACCTGACCGTATTCCAGCCAGGAAGACTCGTTATCGCCCAGTCCGTGTAACATATACATTACCGGATAAGATTTCCCGGATTGGTGATAATCCTTGGGAAGCACAATGGAATAACGTATTTCCCTGTCAAGTATCCTGCTTTTGAATGACAGGCTTTCCTGTATACGATAGCTTTGTGCTGTGAGCTGAAATGCCAGCAAAAAGACAAGATGCAACGTTATTTGACGATTCCGGTACATAATTACAATGTCTTATTAAGCATTAAACCAAGATAAACGATGCTGTTATTTAATCCGTGCATAAATGCATTAAAACTATCTTTCCCATTTCTGACACGGTACTGATGATTAATATTTTGCTTACGGCAATCCGAATACAAACCCTGTACAATTGAATAGTTTTGAGATTCATCTGTCGTATCGAGGTAAATAAATCCGACCTCCGGAATATTGGTAACCGAATCGATAAACGGTTGATAAAGGAACAGCGATTCAAATAATTCCGGATAATCCGACACCGTATGATACGCTACTGACGCTCCCGAAAAGTTAGCCAGTAACAGTCTCCCCTGCTTTTGCTTCTTCGTACGGTACCCATTATCCACAAAAGCGCTTAGCTCAACAAGATTTGATGGAGTTTTAAACTCATTTGCATCTGCTTCAACTAAGATAAACTGTTTTTCCCGTTGAAGAGAGTCAAGCGAGGACATTATGTTTTTTGTTTCATCAAGTCTGTTTTGGAGGGTATGATGCATGAAATACATAACCGGATAAGTTGCTGACGAAGCTGAATATCCCGACGGTAAAACTACATTCAGTATTTTACCATTAAAATTAAGCTGTTCTATATTTCCCGAAAATCCGATAGAAAGATTGAAAGCAGGGTCATCAGTATAAGCAACTCCATCAAAGTTGGTTTGTATAAAAATCAATGCTTCCCGCATGGATTTCAGCCAGTAGTCCCAGGTATGTGCACCGTTACGGACTCTGTATTCATGGGCGATATTTTTCGAACGCATAAGCGCATGCATCTCATTACTGGTAAAAGACAGAGATTCCTCATCATCACCGCAATCGATGAAAAAACGAACAGCAGAAAAGTTACCGGCATCTTCATCCGCAAAGAAATGAAACGGACTGTGCATTTTGAAATAATCTGTCAATCTGTTCTCACCAGTACTGCCCTTAGCCCCGAAGATGGGTCCCCATTGCGCGTCAAAAGCCGATTGCGATTCAACCATATACTGCTCATCCGTACGGAATGACATACTCAGCGGAACCGAAACCGAAAACACATCAGGATGCTTTACCGGCAGAATCAACGCCCCGTAACCACCCATTGAATAACCTACAATAGCTCTTTGTTCAGGTGTTTTCTTTGTGCGGTAAAGCGAATCGATCAGAGGGACAAATTCTTCGACAAACATGTCCATATAATTCAGGGTGCCATTAAAACGGTTCACATAGTAACTGTTATATCCCTGTGGCATCACATAAATCATCGGTTCTATTTCACCCTTTTCTTCCAGTTCTTTGATTATTCTGTCTATTTTACCTCCGCTCATCCAGGAAGTTTCATTATCGCCAAATCCGTGCAACAGATAAACTGTCGGATATGACTTGTTTTCCTTGTTGTAGCCGGCAGGAAGATAAACCGAATAGCGAAGCGGACGATTCAGCGTCTGACTGTGATAATCGATACTTCCGGTAAACCGGACAAAAGGATTTTCATCAACAGGAATCACCGGTTTACAACTCATGAAATATCCGGTACCGATTAAAATCAGCACCATCATCAGCAGATTATATGTCAGGTGATTCCTCATATCATCAATAAGGACGTTTTACCAACAATTCTGTATCACTGTATATGACAACATCTTTCGTCTGAATGGCATAAGCCGGATGTGGATTCAGCCATTTGATTTCCAACCGGTGATTTGTATTTTCCAGCTGATATTTATGAAAGATATCATATTTACGCTTGATATAGTCAAAAGGCATTGAGAAAGATTCAACCGGTTTTCCATCAATATAAGCCTCAAGTTTGGCGATATAATTGGAATTGTCCGCTGAAATTTGCTTGATATTACCCATCAGTACAACACCGTTTCCCTTGAAATCAATAACAATAGGCTCACCTTTGAATTCCTTGTTGATAACCCTTCTTTCAGCAGGATAATGGCCCGTAAACGATTCTTCCCATCTTACTTCTGCAGGTTTCTGAAGCTTAATCGCCACTGCATCGTCACGAACTTGTCCTCCGTTTCGTGATACCATTTCCTTGATGTTTTTGAGATTGATATCATAAATTTTACGAAGCGAAATACTTGTATATGGAAAATCGAGGTCTTCAACTTTCTCCATAGCCGGTTTCCAGTATTCCGGAATGGCACTGTATCCATACATTACTCCAAGGATACCCGCAGCTGAAGCCGGGTTACAATCCGAATCCTGACCGGCGCGGGTGGCAATATCCATCGTTTTGAAGAAATCTCCCTCACCGTACAGTAAGCCCAGGACTACATAGGCCGAATTCAGGGTTGCATCAATATTAAAAGCATTGAAAACACCTTCAGGACAGCCTATTTCAAAACCATGGTTTATTTCCAGGTCGAGCCAGTTTTTTTTCCAGTCATCCGGATATTGTTTGTGTAATTTGATTACATCTTCAATACATTTTCTGAACTTACTTTTGGGCGGGATTGTTTTTAATGCTTCCGAAACAACAAAAGGAATATCATCGGAAACGAAAGCAAGGCTATAAAGCGCTGACATATATACTCCCCCATACCATCCATCTCCATAATTCATGATATGTCCCACCTTATCACATATTTCAGAACCCGCATTCACCATACCGGGTGTCATCATTCCTGCAAAATCAGCTTCTATCTGAAAGTCAATATCATCGGCATGCGGATTATTGATCCAATGGCCGGAAGCCGGCGGCATGATACCGTTCAGGATATTGTAACGGGCTGCCTGATTGGCGTGCCACAACTTATAATCAGCATTTGCAAAAGCAAGCGCAAAAGAATCAACATGCGCATCAATTCCGTATTTCTCCATCACTTCGACGAAGGTTAGATCCATATAAACGTCGTCATACAAACCGGGATCCAATTCAAAGGTCTCCTTAGCATAATCATCATACCATATAATCGGCGTACGATCATGTATCATGGCTCCCCGGTATTTGAATTCAGTCGGTCCACCATAAGTACAACCAATGGTTTGTCCTGCCCATCCGCCTTTTATTTTGTCTTTTAGCACATCCATGGGGATAGTTACTGTAGCGTCATAATTCAGTTTGCCGGAATTTTGTTTATCAGTACTACAAGCGCTTACGATTAACGCTACAAGGCAATATATTATACTTTTTCTCATGGTATTCAATTAATTATGATAAAACTGATGTGGAACAGGATTTTCAGAATAATAAATGATGTCGTTAATCCTGATTAAGTAATTTTCATCTCTGTTTAGCCATTTCAGGGTAACCTGATGCTTTCCTTCCGGCAGCAGGTATTTCCATGCCGGCTCCAATCGCCTGGATGTATTCTTCATGGGCATTTTCACCGTTTGATCCAACTTGCCGTCAATCCAAACCTCTAACACAGCAACATATTCATCAGTCAGTTCAGCCAGCCCAAAAACCTCCGATCCAATATGACGGATGGATACACGGTGAATATAATCAGGCGTGATGCTCTTTGTTGAAACCAGGTTTCCATAGACAACGAATCCATTCCCATTGAAATCAAAAGTGTAATTATCAGTTACAAAGCAATCTTTTCTTTCACGAAAAACCGGGATTGTATTTTCGAAATTTTGTTCAAGTGGTAATACAATTGGCTGTTGTGTCTTGATTTCAATTTCTTGTGCCGATATTAGCCCTCCGTTTTTCTCAATGAGTGCCAGCGCGTGTTTGTTACTCAGTTCATAAGCCTTTTGAAGTGAAACTGTTGTTCCTTCGAAGTTCAGATTTTCAATTTCCTGCAATGGCTTCAACCAGAATTCCGGGATGTTTGAATAACCATACATTACCCCCAGAACTCCACCAACCGAACCCGGGTTACAATCCGAGTCCTGTCCGCAACGGGTTGCAATATCAAGTGATTGGGAGAAATCGCCTTCTCCGTACAACAAAGCCAGCGCGATATATGCAGCATTAATTTTGGCATCAATATTAAAACTCAGGAAAACCCCTTTCGGGCAACCCACATCTTTATTCCATTTCTTATGCAACTCAAACCAGCATTGTTCCCAATCTTCCGGATATTGTTTATGCCACCTGATTACATCAGCTATGCATTGGTAGAACTGACTTTCAGCAGGGATTACAGCGAGAGACTGAGCAACAACAAAAGGAATATCTTTCGAGAGAAATGCGTTTGAATATAGAGCAGACACGAAAGCGCCACCATAAAAACCATCACCGCTATTCATAATGTGACCCACTTTCCCGGCAATTTCCATGGTCTGGTTAATCATGCCTGGTGACATCAGCCCGATAAAATCAGCTTCTATCTGAAAATCAAGGTCATCAGCATGCGGATTATTCAACCAATGTCCGGATGCAGGAGGCATAATTCCATTTCTGATGTTGTAACGGGCAGCCTGGTTGGCATGCGCCAAATGATATTCGGCCCATGCAAAACGGTTGGCAAGCGTGTCGACCGGACAATCCAGTCCTGCTTCCTCAAATGTCTGTACAAAAGTGAGATCATTATAGATATCATCAAACAACCCCGGTTTCTTATCCCACCAGTATTTTACATAACCTTCCGACCAGGGAACAGGTTGATAATCCTGAACGGTAGTCCCCTGAAATTTAAATTCTGTGGGCGCTCCGAAAACAACTCCGATGGTCTGACCGGCCCAGCCTCCTTTGATTTTATCCATCAAAGTGTCCTTTGACATCGAAAGGCTTTCCGGAACTTCTGTTGTGACTTTGTTGCATGCAACCAGACACATCGTAAATAAAAATACACTGATAATTTTCATCTTCATGATCAACAATTTATTTTTTATAAACACTTAATTCTGTTATAGAAGTAAAGGCAGAAACATTTTTGGTGTATTTATGCCAGTGCTGTTGTACCTTCGTATCACCTATAATGCGAATGGCTTTCGTTTTCACAGGCTCAAATTCAAACACAAATTCCACAAAATGAGGTTGAAAGAACACGATATCTGTTTCCGGCAACCGGGGATAGCTTTTAAAAGACGGAACAGGAACCCATTTCCCTTTTTCATCCTGATACTGGATATTGAATGAACTCCACCATCCGCCAAACTCTTCCATACATCCGAGATGCAAAGCAATCATTCCGATTTCTTTTTCTTCATTCCATCCATATCCGAAATAATCGACTTTGGGAATGTTTGCTCTTGCTGCCAGACTGTAAAAAACCGAACCTTCTCCCGATACGATACCATCGTTAATTACATCGACGGTTTGCGCATACATCGGTTTGCCAAACGTATACCAGGTAGAATCGAGCACCTGGGCGTTCAGGGTATTCACATTGGCATAAATAGTATCTGCTTGAGAAGCGATGTTTTGAGATCTTACGAGCAATTCGAAAGTTTTCTCAACTACTTTCTTGCCATCTCCAAGGCTTAGTTTAATATTGTATTTACCTGCCTTCTGCGGAATTCCGGATATTTTCCCCTTGTCAAATTTAACGCCTTCCGGTAAAGATCCGCCAACCAACTTCCACTCATAATTTTGATTGGAGTTCGTATAAAAAACATATTCGAAAGCTTGTCCGGCATGCATTACCGGAGCCGGACCGACATAGAATTCGAGAGGCACTTTAAATATTGCCTTCGTATTGATATGATAGAAATCTTTTCCCCGGCTCGTACTTTTCTTACCTCCGTTTTTCAGGATAACATTCTCAGCCTGTTTCACTGTTCTTGCAATAAGATCTGAAATAGTAGCATCCGGCATATCATGGCGCGTAACATTAATGTATTTATCATTAAATGGTTTAGCCCACTCTTTGATTGGATAAAGCAGATCTTTGGGAAGGGCGCTTGCACCATACATTACTCCCAAAAGCCCTCCAATAGTTGCAGTCTGATTATCGGCATCGAATCCCATCGCGCAACCCAAATCCATCGTGAGCTGGAAATCACCTTTTCCATACAAGAATGATAAAATTCCACACGCTCCATTCAGATTAGCATTCCAAATGGTTTTTGTCATGGCATTTTCGTTTACATAATACTTTTCTGCCATAATCTGACGAGCTTTTTTCCAGTCATTCGGATACTTTTTATAGAGGTTCACCATATCTCTTACCGTCTGTGCGTATCTGCTATCAGCAGGAATCATCCGTAAAGCATCCAGCACCAACTTTTCTATATCTTTTTCAAAAAAAGCATTGGCATACATGGCACCGTAATGCACGGTTGGATGAGCAGCCCAGTCATCACTGGTTATCCGCGCTGCCCAGTCCGATTTTTGTGCTGCATAAGCGACCATCCCCGGAGCTGTATAAGCCCAAATCTCGTTAATTAACTGAGGGTCTATCTGATACCAATGCGGATTATTATCTTTCATCCCGGTAAACGGAGGCGTAAAACCATGATGCATCAAACCAAGTGCAGCGCGGTTGGCCAACCACACCCTGTCGCGTACATGTTGCATCCAGGCTTCACGCAATTGAGCATAAGTCGGTTCACAACCATACTTTTCCATTTGGAGGAGATAGATATATTCAAAATCGGTATCATCGTCGGAGAAAGCGCCGCCGGTACGTTCGAGCCTGTCCAGATTTTTTGTATAACCATAAGGCCAGTTGGCGTCAGGTCCCGGATTTTCAACAAATTTATTTTCAAAAGGCAGTCCGTAGAAATTCCCGATTAACTGTCCTAACCAGGCACCGGCAATTTTATCCTCCATGACTTCCTTTGAAATTTTTTTCAGTTGTTGAGCTTGCAGACACAGTGGAAGCAACACTAAAATAAAGAATGTTTTTCTAAGCATAACGTGTATGTTTGGATTAATAAATCAACTTTAAATCACTGAGGATCTCCTGCCAGATTAGGATTAGTATCAATAGCTGTTTGTGGTATGGGAAATACAAGTTGTGTATTGGTTACCGGCTTTGCCCACCAGGCGTCGTGCCATTTCCCGAACCGGATTAAATCCTGCCGACGATGACCTTCCCATGCGAATTCCCTTCCACGCTCAGCCAGCAATTCATCTAAGGTCAACTCACCGGCAGTATATGGAGTCAGTCCCACACGTGTTCTGAGCGTTTTAAATTCAGGAATATCGACAACCTGACTCGTTTTTCCCTGCCTCATCATCGCTTCTGCTTTCATCATCACAACATCGGCATATCGGAACAATACAAAATCGTTTTCCATATCCACAACATCGTACTGTAAGCCATTGGTCTGAAATTCATATTTACAACAACGGGCGCCATCCCATTTGTGTCTCGACCGGTATTTTGATTCCGGAAATACAGGATTATATTTAAACCACAATGTATCACCTGCTCCTGATATCTCATATAGTTTTTTGCCGTTCATGTCGTATTGTTGACCGTAGAGCCATGATTTCTTCCGCAAATCAGTATCACTGTAAGTACTAAAAAATTCCGGAGATGTCATAAATCCATCCCATGGCGTATCATTCAGATTATAGGTATAACGGCTCATGGAATTAAGCGTAAGATCGTACCAATAGAAATACTCGGTTGTCAACGTTGAATTATAAACGATAACAAAAATATTCTCCCGGGAACTTTCGTTGTGAATTTTAAAATTATCGAAGTAGTTGCTTTCCAGCTGATAATGTCCCAAATCCATTACATTGTCGCACATATCCTCCGCATCTTTCCATCTGGCTTCTCCCTTCCAGACTTCAGCATTCAGATATAACTTAGCAAGTAATGTATAGGCAAGTGCTTTGGTTACCCGCCCATAATTCTGAGAAGTCGGGACTTCATCCAGAAAGTCGATGTTGTTTTTAATTTCGTTTTCAACAAAATCGTAAATAAACGCCCTGGATTTTTTGGGAGGCAGGTTTTTATCCGTAAAGTCTGTTGTAAAGGGAATATCGCCCCAGGTATCCATTCCCCAATAGTAAAACAACGCACGGAGAATCTTTATTTCGGCTATAATTTTATCTTTTCCGGCAAAGTCAAATGAAGAACTCCCGGTTTCATACAGAACCTCATTACAAGCGCTGATTCCTCCGAAAACAAATTCCCAGGCCTGACGGTTAATTTTATTGGCAGTCGATACATTGTGTTTTTGCATCTCATCCCACCGGCCGTTATCCCACCACTCACCATCTTCTCTGGAAGGAATAACACACTCATCGGAACTCACTGTAACCAATGACCAAAGCCTCTGTTCTTCAGGATATGGCTGCAATTTCGTGTAAGCCCTTCCGGCATTCATCAGGAGCGCCTGTTCACTGGTAAAAAACTGATCCATTGGTATATCGGAATAAACCGTTTCTGTCAAATCGGTACAAGCTGAAAATAAAGCAGTTGAAATAACCGATATCGCGAATAGCTTGCATTTTGTTAGCATAGTTGTGTTCATCTCAATTGAATTAGAATGTAATATTAACTCCGATAGTAACTCCCGTGGTAACCGGATAGTAGCTCATGTATTCGATACCCGGTTGTAATCCGCTCAGCGACACTTCCGGGTTGACCCCTTTATAGCCGGTAATACAAAACAGATCCTGTGCTGCCGCATATATCCTCATATTGGAAATATAGGTCGAAACATTTTTCAGGTTATAACCTACTGAAAGATTATCCATTTTCAGATAAGAAGCGTCTTCTACATATTTCGATGAATACAACTGGTTTCCTGTGAATTCCGGAGTATCCAGTTGAGATCGGAGTATGTTTTTCAACCCCAGTGTACTGAAATTCTCATAATATAAACGGTACGAGTTTAAGACTTCTCCACCGATCGAAGCACGCAGGGCAAAACTACAATCCCAGTTTTTCCAGGTAAATGTATTACTCCACCCGAGAATGAAGTCAGGATATGCGTTACCTATCACTTCCCATTTCGACTCAGGCACCTTACCGTCGGGCATCTGATTTTTAAATTTGTCATTTCCGAAGTCATCCACACCAAGCCACACCGGGCCATAAAATGTTCCCAGACTTTTCCCTTCTTCCATGCGTTGCGAATACACGGCAATATCTCCCGACAACCAACCGGTTTTGTAAGTTCCATTGGTAAACTCCTCGTTTGTGAATTTTTCGAGGATATTTTTATTACTACTGAAAGTCAGGTAGGTATTCCATTGGAAATCATGCTGTTTTACAGGCATAGCATTAAGTGTGATTTCAATACCACTGTTACGGATGGTACCAACGTTTGTAAACATTTCGGTGTACAAATACGGAGGAACAGACACCTGATAATTATACAACAAATCAGTACTCCTGCGTAGATAATAATCAATCGTTCCACCCAGACGGTTATCCAGAATTGAAAAATCGACTCCCGCATTTATTTC
>Ga0116160_1002627_pt1 | contig 16738 bp, 13 predicted proteins | sample AD_JPNAS2_MetaG_FD_89879 | JGI IMG/M metagenome (GOLD analysis project Ga0116160, IMG submission 89879) | Active sludge microbial communities of municipal wastewater-treating anaerobic digesters from Japan - AD_JPNAS2_MetaG | ecosystem: Engineered > Bioreactor > Anaerobic > Digestate | place...
CATAGAAGAGACCCAAGAACTGAAACAGAAGCTCTCCAGAATGGAATCCAAGATAATCGAAATAGCTCCCCAGGCGAGGCGGGCGGAAAGTCTCTCCTGGTGGACGATCACCCTTCTCGCGGAATTTATGAGACACGAGCTCGGTCCTGAGAAATTCAGAGCCATCGAAAAGACGGCAGATGAAAAATATGATATCTACCGGAGTATAAGGGAACTCGATTTGTAAAAAATGGAATCCGGGACCTCCAGGTCAAAAGACGGCTGTTACGATTTCAGGCTCCTCACAGAACCGGGGCGGGGTAAGACGGCTTCGATATCACGAGGCTCGTCACCGAAGTGATTTCGAACTCCACGGCGGCCGGCATTGTATTCCGGCCGAAGCGCTGTGAAGGACGGAACTCAATAGAGGACGACCTGGGCGGGGCGTTATTAGGGCTGATCCGTTTTGTCGCGTTCTTAAGGTCGTAGATCACTCCAGAAGAGAAGATTCGCCTGTTGTCCAACACGTAGCAGCTCCACTGGCGCACAATAAAGTGCCTTCGAAGTTAAAGCTTTGAGAGAGCTTGCTTGCTATCGGACAGATAGCTGACGGTGTTCATCGAATGCTCGGGCAGCGTTCTCCAGTCATTGCTCAGCGATGGAAAGGTCTTTAACACTTCCAGGGTAATTCCAGTTAACGAAAGCGCCGAAAGATCTGAGATAGAATCGAGAGTTAGTACTTGAGACTCCAAGTCACTGTTGAGGCCCGGTTGACCTAGGTCGAGCGGCCGCCGACGCGCGATGCACCAGATGTTTCTCAGCTCCGCTACGGAACGCATCATGACCGAGATGTCTCCACCGGCTTGCTTTAGCATGTATCGTAATGCTGCAAAATTGAGGCTAAATATTTCCTCATTGGGAGTACCCATAGTAAGGTCTATAGCATCTAGCCAGGTGAGGAGGACGCCATTGACGTGTACTGGCGAGGGGAGAGGCTTACCAAAGATCGTTTTCATACTCAAAGCACCTGATGCGACAGCGGCCACGGAGCGGCGGATCTGGTAGATAGCACGGGCAAGATTTACTTTTGCATCTTCGAATCTGTGCATCTGGTGAACGGTTCTGTGTTTGTCATAAACAGTTTTTACTTCGCAAACCAGCATGTGGCCTGAAATCGTGTCGTATAACGCCAGATCGATATCGCCCTTACCTCTAATGTTCCGACGGACGGCAACTTCAAGCCGTTCATACTTCGGCAGCGCAGCCGCCACAGCATCAGCGGCGTAGGACAGTGTACTACCCAAAGTACGGTTCCACGCAGGCTCGTGTTTCCTTATGACAATCGTCAGGAGACCCATCACGGGGCTCATGATTCTCGAAAAACCATGGTACCGTATATAGTAATCTCCAATACGAAAAAATGGAACAGGAAGAGCGTAGTCAGACGCTTCAGCGGGTGATAGGGAGAAGAGATCCATCAAGCGCATGAGAGTCTCATTGGATAAAGCAGTGCACGAAAATGCCTTTGTGAAGATCTCTCGAAGTCTCAAGAGAAAATCTCTGCTATAGCAAAGGCTGTGTCCGACAGTAATCGCGGCAAAGCCAAGGAACTCCAAAAAGCCTACGTATTCAGTCAGTTCATTAGATGAGAACCCTGCGGCGCTAGTGAAATCGGCCCACGACTTAGCAGTAGAGTTGGTCAAAAAGCGCAGACATTCGACGCTGCTAGCTAAGGCGAAGTAAATAGCATCATCTGAAGTTTTGCCTGACGAAAGGAGGCCGCCCGTTGTGTCATCAAGCAAATCTTCTTGAGCGAAGGAGTCCAGAGCTACAAGGGCGGAGAGCCGTCGGCGCTTAGTGAGACAGGAATGGAATCGATCCTCAGTGGGATCGTAGTAAATGCGCCAAAGTCCATTTCTGATGCATGCAGCCTGATGCCTATTAAGTGTATCCATAAGCTGTCGTGCGAACAATTCTGCTACCTGATGGTCCGGTCGGCGAGGTTCCTCGAAAGATGGTGTCACAGCAGGGTTGATATAATGAGTAAGGCAAGCTGCAAGTGCTTGGAAGTTGATGGCATGATCGAGATCATCAAAACGAGGCGGCTTCTTCGCAATCTCGTCTGAATGGTGTGCAGCCAATTTCGCAAACATCAGTGCTGCTTGCGGATGCGAACTTGGCACGTATTCAAGGGGAGCTTCGGGGTTCGTTCTGAGTTCGTCACACATCTCCAGCACGCGATCAGTAACGTCTATCATCGAGTAGATTGACTCCTGTGGGTAGATATTGGAACAACACATCCAAGGGCATTTCGAATATGATCCACGCTCAATAGAAAACTGCCTCTCAGCCTGGATTTCGAGGAGAAAGCTATACCAATTCAATCAGTGTGTCCATTATTGAATCCAGGACGAAGAAGTTCTTGAAGTTCGTTCATCTTGTGGACGAGATTGGGTCGCTTTTTTTGTCCATGTCTGACTAAATATTAAGAATAATGAAGTATTTTTTGGTTCTTCATGCAAAGTGCTTTGCTGAGCCCTACGGTGGCTTTTTGGGGAAGTTTATGATATTTCTTCCGTAATTCTCGAGGGGAGCAGTGGCTCCATCGAACATCTTCCCCTGATTTAGGCGGGTTCATCTAATGAGGAAGTCTTTACCAAAACCTTTGGAAAAACAGAGGGAGGTTCTATACCTTCCAGTAACGGGGCATTCAGTAGTGCTGGGTACTGCTGGGAGCGGAAAGACTACTCTTGCTCTTTATCGCGCTGCTTTTTTGTCCACCGCCGACATGCCGCACTCGGGACGAACACTCCTCCTGACGTTTAATCAAGCCCTCGTCACGTATTTAAACCATCTGAAACCATTTGAACTTCGAAATGTTGGAATCGAAACCTATCATAAATTCGCCAGAGGTTATCTCAATTCCCGGGGAAAAATGAAGGCTAATTCCATTTGCAAGCCGGAATTAAAAGAAATCCTTATTAACAAAGCCCTGTCCAATGTCACCCAGCGTTATGAAAAATCCAAATTCTTCGAAAGGCCGTTGGCCTTCTTCGTTGACGAAATCAGTTGGATTTTGAGTAACGGGATAGAAACCGAGGAGCAGTATATTGCCGGAGAACGTGTTGGTCGGGTCGGAACCAATCTCGCCCGTAGACTCCGAAGCATTATGTACGAAATACTCAAAGAGTATCTTGCCCTCAGGTCACAAAATGGAAAGCAGTACGATTGGGACGATATAGCCTATTATGTCCGGAAAGAATACCTCCAGGATGATCGGGCACGCCTTTACCGACATATAATAATAGATGAGGGCCAGGATTTTTCGCCAGAGATGATCCGCTCATTGGTTTCCGCTGTTCCAGAAGATGGGTCGCTCACATTCTTCGGGGATATCGCCCAACAAATTTACGGTCAGCGCACATCCTGGCGATTTGCGGGATTAAAAGTTCCTCAAGTCTGGGAATTCAAACAGAATTATAGGAACACTAAACAGATTGCTCGGTTGGGACTAGCAATTTCTCGAATGCCTTACTTTGAAGGAATTGCGGATATAGTCGAGCCGACCTTTCCGCGAGCAGACGGTCCGCTGCCTACGATTGCTAAGTGTGAAAATCAGGCACATGAGATGGAAATTGCTCTTCGCGTTGCGAAAGACTCAGGAAAAGCCAAGAGCGTTGCAGTTCTTTTCAAAAATCGAGAGCAGGAAAAACTGCTTAGCTCGCGTTTGCCTGTGGGTGCCATACAACTTCATAGAGACATGGGATCATGGAAGGATGGCCCAGGAATATACTATGGTACTTATCATTCAGCGAAAGGGCTAGAGTTTGATACCGTTATTCTCCCCTTACTCGAGAAAGATAATCTTCCCGATCTGGATTATATTAATTCCCATGATGTCGAGGACGCGCTAACTCACGATGGCCGGCTGTTGTATGTAGCTGTGACACGCGCGAGAACGGATTTGCTTTTACTTTATACCAAGGAACCGACTCCCCTGCTTCCGTCGGACGACTCTCTTTACAACAGGGTTTCGCCATGAGGAGGATTCAGTTGGAGTGCCAGAATCGCGGAATTTCAAGATTGTGTCATTTTACTCAGTCGCGAAATCTCGGGCACATTTTTGGAGACTGCAACGGAATCTTTTCGCGGAGCCGGCTCGAATCTGAAAGCCTGCCTCATAATCCGACCGATCCTGACCGCTGGGATGGATGTGAGCACTTGATCTGTAGCTCTCTCGAGTTTCCTAATGTCTATTACTTCTCTAAAGTCAGAGAGAAGGACCACCTGTTTAAAGATTGGGCCGTTTTATTTATAAGGCCAGATTTTATTTGGAAACCAGGAACGAAATTCTGTCCTCGCAATGCAGCGGCTGCAAGGGGGGCCTACATTGGAGAGGGATATGAAGCGTTCCTTTCTCTGTTCGAGAAAACAGTGCCGGGTACTGCTTTTACTAGATTAGCAAGGCACCTTCCTTGTGCGGCAACCGATGTTCAGGCCGAGGTCTTGGTCCCTGACCCAATCCCTCTGGGGGATATTATAGGAATAGCCGTTGCTGATGAAGAGCAGGCAACACGGGAGATTTGTCGCCTTGCCCTTCAGGGCATTTCAATCGATAAAGAGATTTTCATAGTCCCTGATTTTTATCGCACTACTGTTTTGGCCAGGACTATTCAAAATGGAAATCGGGTAAGTGAACTCAACTTTGAAAATGGAGGTCATCGTGACCGATAGAACGGTGAAAATCACAATGAGCAAGGCTATAGGAGCCATGCTCGGTGCAGCATCTGGTGATGCTTTGGGGTGGCCGAACGAGCGCCCATTATCCGGCGTCAGAAGTAAAGAACAGGAGTCACTGTTCGAATTTAAGGGATGGAAACGAAGGTCTGGAGGACGCTACTACCCCCATGAGGAATTCATTGAAGCGGGAAGTTACAGCGACGATACCCAGTTGATACTCTGCATTGCAAGATCATTACAGTATGGCATTCATTGGTGGAACCGATTCTGTCATGTTGAACTTCCTTTTTGGGGACTATACGAAAGAGGTGGAGGAGGGGCGACAAAAAGAGCAGTGGACGCGTGGCTTGATGGAATATCTCCTTGGTCCGATAGGCGAGCCGCAAATGATGTAAGGAGATACTTTGAAGCAGGCGGGAATGGTGTAGCCATGCGCGTCCTACCGCACATTCTCTTCCATGCAGATTCCCCAGAATTCTCATTTGTTGCTCGGAACATCATGCTAGATGGCATAGCTACTCACGGGCATCCACGCGCTTTAGTAGGAGCCTTGGCCTATGGATACGCCCTCTGGAAATCTATAAGGCGAACAACCCAACTTGGGTTTGGAGAAATTATAGAAGACCTGTTTCAGAATGTAAGTGAATGGGAATTGATTCCGGAACTCTCCGCCGAAGCTCAAAATTGGATTGTTGCTGCCAACAATTATCTTCCCGGATACAGGGACTTGTGGAAGTCTGTAGTTCAAGAAATGCTCGATCTTCTCACGATTTGCCGACAAGAGCTTAAAAAGGGCGCATTGACTATCGACGAAGATGCATTACGAGCGCTTCAATGTTTTGATGGAAAAATGAACGGAGCAGGGACCGTAGCAGCTGGTGCAGCAGTTTTTCTGGCTTCGCGGTATGCTCCAGAGGCCTCACATGGGTTAACAACTGCAGCATTTGCTATTGGCTCGGATACTGACACCATTGCCTCTATGACTGGAGCATTGCTCGGGACATTCAATGGGGTCGATTGGCTGAAAGATTTACAGAATGCGGTTCAAGATAGTGAATATTTGAAGAAGGTTGCCATCGATCTCGTTTCACATCGCGACCATATCGCACATTCTGAATTTCAGAACAATATTCGCCCACGATTAAATAAGTGGAATGAAGCCCTATCTGAACTCAACCCAGGTGCTATCTGCGAACTGCCTGATGGGAGAAAGGGGAGCATAATTTCGAGGAATGAGCGCATCGGCAAGAGCGGAAAATTCAAAGTCACTTTTCTCAAAATGGTCAGCAGTGATGGACAGAGTCTTTATTTCTCTAAGATAAAAAAAGGAAGCTTCTTGCCGAAGGAATTACCAAAGGAGACTGCGGCAGCATCAAGATTGAAAGTAATAAAATGCGGTCCTAAGCTACCCGTCCAATCATTTGATGATGCCATTCGGTTTTATGAGAATGTTGTTGGCCTGAACGTAAAGAAGAGAAAGCAAAACTTCGTTGTTTTCGAGCAGGGTATTGTCCTTGTAACGGGTGACTATCCGAAGACCGAATATGATGGAAATTGTGCTAAAGCCATTATCTATATCGAATTATCCGATATTGAAAAATGTTATGAAATCGTCAAGAGCGGGGGATTTAAAATTATTTCGCCGCTCTCTTTATGGGCCAATTCAAAGAGATCATATTTCAGGTGCACCGATCCAGATGGTAATATCGTTGAAATTTTTTCTGCGGAGTAGTCAACTCTGAATGATCGGCGGATTTGAACTATAATAGGGCGAGTTCTCTGCATTTCGGTTCGGAATCGATTTGATCTCCCAGCACCTAGCCAGTACAGCAAGGGCATTTAACCTCTAATTCTGATCGTTTCTTGTCGTAAGAGGCATAGTATGTCGAAAAAATGTCGACATACTATGCTAGATTGTGTTATGTAAGCTCATCTTACTTGCGAGGCGAGCTGCCGGCCATGATTGATGAACTGCGCAGGAACATAGCTGGTGAGGAGTTCGATTACCAGATTCTCTTGGATAGCCTCCGGGATTACGAGCGACCCCGAGACAGGATCACGCAACTCCTCAAGAGAAAGGAGATCATCCGGGTCAAGAAGGGGATTTATGTTTTCGGCGAGAAGTATGCCCGGAGACCCTTTTCCAGAGAGATCCTCGCGAACATGATTTATGGTCCCTCGTATATCTCCCTCGATTACGCACTTCATTACTACGGCCTCATCCCGGAGCGAGTAGAGGCCGTCACGTCCGTTACGATCAAGCGAAGTCGAAGGTTTTCCACACCGGTCGGGCTCTTCACATACCGCGGTATTTCCTTGAAGGCATACCAGACGGGTATTGATCAGGTCACCCTGGAGGACAGCCGCTCATTTCTGATCGGTGTTCCGGAAAAGGCCCTGTGCGATAAGATCGACCAGGACCGGGGGACTGCTGTCCGCGCGCAGTCGGATATGCAGACGTACCTGACGGAGAATTTGCGGATAGAACCCGAAGAACTCCGTAAGCTGAACGCGGAAACGATTCAAGAGATCGCGGCGCATTACCGGTCGCGAAAGATGAAGCTCCTGGGCGCTGTCATCCGGCAACTCAAGAAGGAGGACCGGTCATGAACAGCGCCGTGGCTCGTATGCTTGAGCGTTACAACCCTGCAACTGGTGCGGATACTGTCCGCGCTCTGCGCGAGATTCTTCAGGAGTTCGCTCTGCTGGGGCTCTGGCGAAGCAAGTTTTTCGATAAGGCTGCTTTTTACGGCGGGACGGCCCTGCGGATACTCTACGGACTGGACCGATTCTCGGAGGACCTCGATTTCTCTCTCCTCAGACGAAGCGACGGATTCGATCTTTCCCGCTACATGGATTCATTAGAGAAGGAAGTCCAATCCTTCGGATTTGAGGTCAGCCTGACCGCAAGAGAAAAGAGCGCCACGACTCAGATCCAGTCGGCCTTTCTGAAGGCTGATACGACGAAGCAGCTCCTGGTGATCCAGGCCTCGGAGGGCATTGTCCGTGAGATCCCCCGAGGACAGGTGATCAAGATCAAGCTTGAGATCGACACGGACCCGCCCCCCGGATTCAGTACGGAAAATAAATATCTTCTTCAGCCGATCCCTTTTCCGGTCAGGTCCTTTGTTCTCCCGGATCTCTTTGCCGGCAAGATACACGCCGTCCTGTGCAGGCAGTGGAAGAGCCGGGTGAAGGGCAGGGACTGGTACGACCTCGTGTGGTACATTGCTCATCACCCTCAACTTCATTTGAGCCATCTGCAGGAACGCATGATCCAGAGCCGGCACTTGAAAAAAGGGGAAACCCTGAGCCGGAAAGGATTTTCAGAATTGCTCGACAGTGCAATCGAGAAACTGCATATCGATCAGGCCAGGAAGGAAGTGGAGCCCTTTGCGAAAGATCCCGAAGCTCTGGCCGTCTGGTCGAAAGAGTTCTTCCGGGACATAGTAAAGCGAATCGAGATTGTGTAAAAACGCAGTGAAGCAGACCGCACGGAAATCCTTGCGGCAATTCCAATTACAGTTTATAAAAAGACCTGCTACTGCGAGTAGTTGCAAAGGAGCGTATGAAAGGCATTCCACTTCGAGGTACGGACATGAAGGAAATTGACCGCATCGTCAGCGAAATCAAAAAACATAAGCCGGAATTGGCGAAGGAGTTTCATGTCAAGGAGCTGGGAATTTTCGGATCGCTGATTCGCGGAGAGGAAAGGACCGACAGCGATATCGATATGCTCGTTGATTTCGATCAACCCATTGACTTGTTTCGTTTTCTGGATCTGGAAGAAAGGCTTTCCGAGGTTTCCGGCAGAAAGGTGGATCTCGTTTCCAAAAATGCCCTGAAGCCACACATAGGAAAAGCAATATTGAAAGAGGTTCAATATCTGTGAAGAGGATCTGGCTGGATTATCTGAATGATATCCTGGATGCGGTGAAGGACATCAAGTCTTTTGTCGAGGGCCAGACCTATGAGACATTCATCAAAGATAATATGCGGCGAAATGCGGTTGGAAACAAGGGCTTTCAGGTCGAGTTTCTAGTAGTCCTGCCCCAAGTCACCTGGCATTTCCTTTTTGGCGACTTGAGACCTGAAACTTGAGACATAGGAAATTTTAATCCCGCCGGCGGTCGGCCTTCAGTTTGTCGTAGATCTCTTCGAATTTGGGAGCAAGGGCACGGAATACCTTGAGCACCTTCGGATCGAAATGCGTGGGCCGGGTGCGGCCGTCGCCTTCGAGGAGCACCTTGCAGGCCTGGGCGTGGCTGAATGCCGGCTTGTGCGCGCTTTTGCTCCGCAGGGCGTCGTAGCGGTCGGCGATCGCCGCGATGCGCCCGGCGACCGGTATTCTCTCGCCCTGAAGCGAGGCGGGGTAGCCGCTTCCGTCCCAGTTTTCATGATGCGTGAGCGCAATGTCCTTCGCCATTTTCAGGCGCGAATGGTCTCCGATGATCCTTGTTCCGTACTGGGGATGAAGCTTCATCGACCTCCATTCCCCCGGCGACAGCTTATCCGGCTTCCGCAGGATATCGGGGTGGATATGCAGCTTCCCGACGTCGTGCAGCGCGGCCTGGAGCCTGATGGACTTGATGAATTCCGGATCCATCTGCAACAATTCCGCTATTACGGCGCAGAATTCCCCGACGCGCAGGATGTGGTTGGCGTCTTCGTTCACTTCGGCCGAGCGGGCGAGCGCATGCACGGTGTATTCGAATGAATCCTCCACCTCGCGGATCTGGTTGGAGAGCGACCGCAGGAAGAGGCTCTGCAGCACCATGCTGTTCAGGACCGATGCGTCGTAAGTAGTCACTGCCCTTCCATAGTTCAGGGCGAGAATGCAGAGGTCGCTGCTTAAATACGAAACAATGTTGTCCACTTTGATTTTCAGGTCCCTGAGCTTGTCGAGAAGGGGCTGGATTTCCAGCCCGGCCCTGTCGGGCCCATTGCTGAAAAACGCCTTGGATTTGCCCTTCTCGATAAACGGCAGGAATGTGCCGAGCCTTGCCTCGAGATTGACGCGGTTCAATTCACGGTAGGAGGCCTCATACTGGAGCCACTGGTATTCCTTTTCCTGCCTGGCCCCGACGATGACCATCAGCGGTTTTTCAATCCTGTCCGAGCTTTTCCGGATTATCTGGTTGACGATGCTGTCGACCTTCTGGAGAAAATCGAATCTGAGCGGATCGAACGTCCCGATCAGCTCCTCGCCGAAGGAGGTCAGGCTGTTTATATTGAGATAGGCGCACTGTAGGCGGGTGAACATTTCCTTCATCTTCAGGAGCATGGAAATCCGGGCGAGAACTTCCTGCTGATCGAAGGGTTTGGAGATGAAATCCTCTGCGCCCGCCTCGATGCCGCGGATTTTATCCTGCTTCGAGGTGAGCGCCGTGACCATCACCACCGGAATATACTGCTTGGCGCTGTCGCTCTTGATTCTCCGGCATACGGTATACCCGTCCATTTCCGGCATCATCACGTCGAGCAGCGCCAGATCGATGGGCTGTTCCTGCACGGCTTCCAGGGCTTCCCTGCCGCTTCGCGCCTGGACGACGTCGTAACCCCGCGGGGTCAGAACGGCCTGGAGGAGAAGGAGATTCGCTTTCTCATCGTCTACGCAGAGTATCCTCGGTTTTCTGTTATCCATGGCTGAAATTTTTCCTCCCGCCGCGGACGGCGTCCGCCGCGATTTTTCTGATGTATCTCGTGTCGAACGGCTTTGAAATATACTCGTCGGCCCCGGCAGCAAGCGCTTTTTCCCGGTCGCCCTTCATTGCGAACGACGTAACCACGACGATCGGGATTTCCTTCGTCACGGGGTCTCTGCGAAGGTTCCGGATAGCCGCGTACCCGTCCATGACCGGCATCTGAATATCCATGAAGACGAGGCCGGGCTTGTGGAGCCGGGTCTTTTCCACCGCGGTTTCTCCGTCCTCCGCTTCCAGGATTTCATATCCGTCATACGTGAGTATGTCCTTCAGGAGCTCCCGGCTGAGCAAATTGTCTTCCGCGATCAGTATTTTTTTCATATTCTTCCCTGTCCGCTGGCTGGTCGGTTTGGTTGTCCCGGGAAGCGGGGACCCAGAACGTGAAACGGCTCCCTTTCCCGTATTCGCTTTCCGCCTCGATGCGTCCATTATGAAGAATTACCAGTTTTCTGGTCAGGGCGAGGCCCAGTCCCGTCCCTTCCCGGGGCTTGGTATAGGGAGTGTTGAACTGGGAGAACGGCTGGAACAGGCGCGGGATGTCCTCGGCTCTGATCCCTATTCCCGAATCCTCGACGGAAATCCTGACGAGTTTCGTTTTTTTCCTGAACTCCGTCCCGGCATGCAGCAGGACCCTCCCTCCGTCGGGAGTGAACTTGACGGCATTGCTGATGAGATTGAAAAGGATCTGCTTGAATTTTCTTTCGTCCGCTTCTATCTCTTCAGGAGTGCCGGGATCCATCGACACGGAAATGTCTATCCTGTGCCTTTGCGTTCTCTCCTTCAGCATGTGGGCGGAGCCCAGCAGAATTTCCCGCAGGGAGAAGCGGCTCAGTTCCAGCTCCATTTTCCCCGATTCCACCTTGGAGAGATCCAGTATGTCGTTTATGAGGTTGAGAAGGTGTTTCCCGCTCCCCAGTATGTAGCTCAGGTATTCCATCTGCTTCTGGTTCAGGTCGCCGAAAAGCCGGTCGGCAAGGACTTCCGAGAAGCCGATAATCGAATTGAGCGGCGTCCGCAGCTCATGGCTCATATTGGCGAGGAAAACGGATTTTGCGACATTCGCCTCCTCCGCTTCCATCCGCGCCTCCTCCAGCTCCGCCGTGCGCTGCCGCACCCGCTCTTCAAGGTTGTCCGCGTAATCCCTGAGCATCTGCTCGGAGAAGCGCAAAGCCTCCTGGGCCTCCAGCTTTTCCGTCAGATCCACGTATGTAATGACGAATTTGTCCCCGCCGCCGGGGCTCTCGACGCGGGAGCCCATGATCTGGCACAGGATGATGCGGCCGTCCTTGTGCCGGCAGGGGAAGTCGATGCTGCCGATTGATTTGCCGCCGCCCGCCAGCTTCGAATACAGCAGCTTCCCGATTTCTTCAAAATCATTGTCGCTGTTGTAGAGAATGCGGGTCGACAGGCCGATCAGTTCTTCCGGCTTCCACCCGAAGACCGATTCCACCGCGTCGTTGACGAAGAGAATGCGCCGGTCCTGCAGCCCGATAACCGCGTTGGGAAGCGAGGTGAGGAGCGAAGCCCTGAGCGCGGAGAGCTCCTCAAGGCGGCTTTGGGATGTCTTGAGATCGGATATGTCCATGCTGTTGGCGAGAACGGCGCGCCTTCCCCAGTAATGGACGGAAGTAACGGTTTCCATGATCCAGCGGATTGATCCGTCCTTGATCACGATCCGGTATTCGTACGGGGAATTGCGGGTCCCGCGCAGCATTTCGACGGCGTTGTTTTTTACCCGCTCCCTGTCTTCAGGATGGATGAACAGCCGGGAATCCTTGTTCAGCAGCTCCAGTCGGGAATAGCCGAGGGCCGTTGCCGCATTTGAGTTCACAAAAATAAGCCGTCCGTCCTGGATCAGGTATACGGCGGCAAGCGAGCGCTCCATGAGAGTGCGGTAAAGCTGTTCCGCCTCTATCCTGCCGCTGACGTCGCGGGTGACCATGATGATATCGCCGGAGTCATGGCCGATGCGGGAAATCCTTGCTTCGACCGGGAGCCGCGAGCCGTCCCGGCGGGAGATTTCAAATTCCAGGCTGTCCACGGTTCCCGGCTGCAGGTTTTCAAGGGAGTTCCTGATGCGGGCATGGTCCCCTTCCGCGACGAAATGGAGAATGTTCCTGCCGGTTATCTCCGCCAGGTTTTCGGCCCCGTAAAGTAAGGCGCCCGAACGGTTGATCGCCGTGAAATACATTTGCCGGTCAAGGAGCGAGATGGCGTCGGGCGAGGTTTCCACGAGCCGGCGGTATGTCTCCTCGCTTCTGCGCAGTTCCTGTTCGGTCTTCTCCAGCTCCTGTATGAATCTGACGCGATTACGGGTGAGAAGGGACGCCGTCAGGATCACGGCTGCGGTAAGTCCCAGCAGGAGAAAGAGGTGCCAGGGCTGGATCTGAGGCCATAACTGGCGGGAATCACGAAATATTACGAGATAAAAGACGTAGAAGAACAGAGCAGCGCTGAATACAACGACAGCAATATTCTGCTTCTTGATCAATTGCCTGATTTTCAACGGGGCCATCGGCCCGGGCCTCTTTCTGGGCAAGCTCTCCCTATGTTTTTATCGGCCCAGCCTGCGGAAACTTTAACAGCGGGAAAAGATAAAGAGGGTTCAAGGGGTCGAGGAGCGCTTTATATGTCATCACGAGGAGCACTTCATATGTCATTTCGAGGAGCACTTCATATGTCATTTCGAGGAGCGAAGCGACGAGAAATCTTTCAGTCAATCAGTCCCAAAGATTTCTCATCCGCCACGGCGGATTCGAAATGACACCTGGGGAGGGGAAGGGGTCTTTGCGTTTCGCGTCTATTGCGTCTGTTGCGTCAGGAATGGGCGTCAGGCATCAGGCATCAGGCGTTGGGACCGGAGAAGCGGGAGACTTTGACACCTGGGGAGGGGAAGGGGTCTTTGCGTTTCGCGTCTATTGCGTCTGTTGCGTCAATTTAGGCGGGAAAGGCGCGAAATGCGGGAAAGGCAGGAAAGGACTTTGAGACGGGTTTTATTCCGTCACAGGTCAACTCCTCACCTTATCAGCCCCTCAGCGGTGAGAAGCCCCCGCCGCCTATCCTCGCATCTTCGCAACTTCGGATCTTCATTTTTTTTCTCAGCCTCTCAGCTTCTCAGCTTCTTTCTTCCGGGCCGCGGACTTCTCAAGTAACGCGGCCTGTTGTTTCCGATCCGTACCTGCCGCAGACAGCGGGGCCTGCCGCCGGGATTTCGGCCATAAGCATGGTTCCTCGTCCCGGATTGCCCGACAGCTCGAAAATCCCTCCGAGAATCGCGATGCGCTCCTTCATCAGCATGACTCCCGAGGATGAGGGTTTTTTCAGGTCCGACGAGAGGAAGCCTTTTCCGTTGTCCTGAATGCGCAGGCGGACCCCCGCGCCATTCTCTGTCAGGCTGATCCGGACGCGGGTGGCCTCTGAATGGATGTATATGTTCTTCAGGGCTTCCTGTATTATCCGGTAGATGGCAGTCTTTTCCTCCCGGCTCAGACTGTGTTCGTCAAAATCGAAGCGGGTCTCAAATTCAACGCGCAGGCAGCTGCGCAGCTTGAAAGAATCGATTTCATATTCGATGGCGTCAATCAGTCCAAGTTCTTCGAGGATCCAGGGGCGCAATTCCGTGTAAATGCTGCGGACCTTCGAAATTGCGGGTTCGACATATTCCATCATCGTCCTGATTTTATCCCTCAGGCAGGCCTGATTTTCCGGGATCTTTTTCAGCAGCCAGTAAAGATCGAACCGAAGTCCGGCCAGGGTCTGTCCCAAGTCATCGTGAAGAGTCCTCGCCAGTTTCCTTCTCTCTTCCTCCCGGACGCCCTCGAGCCTTGCGGCCATGGACTTGATCTGGGAATAAGATTTTCTGTTTTCTTCTTCAGTATGCTTCAGCTCGGAGATGTCCGAGATAAAGCCCTCGACCGCAACCAGCTTTCCGTCGTCGTCATAGAGTCCGCGTCCCTGCTCCCAGACCCATTTGCTCCCGGAATCCCTCGATCGGATGCGATAGATAGACTCAAAGGGAAGTTTATTATGCAGCTTGGTCCTGATTTCTTCCCACACCCTGCCCACGTCATGATCATGAACAAGAAATGCGAGGCGGACGCTGCCGGAAATAAAATCCTTCACGTCATACCCTGTAAGCTCTCTGCATTCTCCTCCGACGAAAAGCATTGTCCCATCCGGCTCGTTAAGGCATTGGTACGCCATGCCGGTGGAATTCCCCATCAGCGCCGTGAGCCGGCTTTTGCTTTTCAGCAGGACTTCTTCGATCTTATCCCGATTGCGTTCCCGGCGGTTCCTGTCCAGGCGGGAATGCAGCGGCGGCCCAATAAAATTGGCCAACTTTTCAAGATTCTTCCGGTCGCGGTCGTTATAGTCGGTGGATCGGTTGGCGAGTTTTAGAAATCCGAGCACCTTTTCCTGGAAAATGATAGGGGCGACGAGCGCTCGGGTGATCGGGATGTCTCCATGCAGGATTCCTCCCGGTCTGTTGGAAATGACGCTTTGCTTCCGCCTGACTGCAATGCCCCAGGCCGTATCTCCCCAGGAGTCCGGGGAAAAGCGGATCGGTATTTCGGACTGGAGATGGTCTTCACCGATATTACGGGAAAGGGAGGGGGTGACGACGAAACCGTCATCATCGATATAGGCGAAAACGCCGAAGGGGCTTTCCGATGCATCCCTGACTACATCCATCACTTTTCCATACATGCGGTCGTCATCGACGGTCAGGAGAATGGCGGCGATCCGGTTCCGGATCTCGAAATGATCCCATCGATCACCGTTGTTTTTTCGGCGGTTTGGCGGCATCTGAAGACTCCGTTACCTTTAAACAAAAAATCCCCATGGGAGAAGGATGGGGATCAGGTACTCTTCATGATTGCCTTTCCTTTTTTCAGTTAACCACAGCAGAAACACCTCCATTTTACGGTGTGTACATACCGCAATCTACTTTCACTTGTCAAGAAAAATGTAAGTTGGTATAGGATTAAATCGCGCCATTATATAGGCGGAGCTGATGCGCGCTGGTTCTTTGCATTGAGGCCACCATGATCTTATTATATAGTAATATAAACTAATTAGAAGGGGTTTGATCTGTAAGACAATCTCTGTCGGACGCATGAATACCCCTTGAATTCTAAAGGAAAACATGACTTTTTTTCTTCGGGTTTGCTCTTAAAGATTATTTCCTTGCCTTTTGCTACTTCCCCGGATAATCATTCGCGTTAGACCGCGCCCCCGGTTGTGTCTGTCGGTCTGTTGCGTCCATCGGTCCCGAGCAAGTCGTTTCACGCGGCTTGTGCGCGACGGGGATGCCGGGGACAGACAGGCAAAATAAATATTCCAACCAGGAGCTTTCTGATGAAAACAAGAATAACGGAGCTTTTTGGAATCAAGTACCCCATCCTGCTGTCGGGTATGAGCTGGATCAGCGTGCCCAAAATGGTGACGGCCGTATCGAATGCCGGCGGTCTCGGCATCCTCGCCACGGGCCCGCTGACTCCCAAGCAGACGAGGGAGGCTGTCCGGGAAATAAGAAAATCGACGGATAAGCCCTTCGGAGCGAATGCGTCGCTTCTCCTGCCCGCCGGCGCCGATAACGCCAAGGTCCTGCTCGAGGAGCAGGTTCCGGTAATAAATTTCGCTTTGGGCAAGGGAGACTGGATCGTCAAGCGCGCCCATGCTTACGGCGGCAAGGTAATCGCAACGGTTGTCAATTCCCGCCATGCCAAGCGGGCTCAGGATTACGGGTCGGATGCCGTGATCGCCACCGGGCACGAAGCGGCGGCGCACGGGGACTCGATCACCTCTTTCCTCCTCATCCCCAGCCTGGCCGACGAATTGAAAGTCCCCGTGATTGCGGCGGGCGGTGTCGGCGACGGCCGCGGGCTGGCCGCCGCGCTCTCCCTCGGCGCCGAGGGAATCGCCATGGGAACGAGGTTCATGACGACCAAAGAGAGCCCGCTGCACGACAATTTCAAGAAGCTGTCCCTCGAAAAAGAAGTGTACGATACGATCTTCTCCACCCGTTTCGACGGGATCCCCTGCCGTGTCTTGAAGACCGACACGGCCGAAAAGATGGTCAAGCGCGGCTTCAACCTGCCCGCGGCGATCGCCAATTCGCGGGAAATTGCGGAACAGATGGGCCTTCCCTATTTCAAGCTGTTCGTCGGGGTGCTTGCCTCCGGCGTCAAAAACGCCCGGCAGCTCGCTTTCCTCGCCAATGCGTTCAGGGCTATCCGGGTGGCGACGGAGGACGGCAACATGGCTGAAGGCGTTCTCCCGGTCGGACAGGTGACCGGCCTGATCAAGGACGA
>Ga0116160_1002628_pt1 | contig 16736 bp, 12 predicted proteins | sample AD_JPNAS2_MetaG_FD_89879 | JGI IMG/M metagenome (GOLD analysis project Ga0116160, IMG submission 89879) | Active sludge microbial communities of municipal wastewater-treating anaerobic digesters from Japan - AD_JPNAS2_MetaG | ecosystem: Engineered > Bioreactor > Anaerobic > Digestate | place...
ACTCGTGTGGTTCGAGGTAGACGACGCACTTCTTGAGCGGGCGTTCGACGACGGTGATGTTGAGGCGCTGGCTGAGGCGCGCGGCCTCCTCGAAGGCGGCGGCCCTCGCCGATAAACAGGCCGTGCAGGGCGGGGCGGCCCTGCGGGTCGGGCGCGATGACGGTCTGCACGTAGACGATCGGCAGGCCGGCGAGGCCGTGGGCGGCGGCGTCGTCCATCACCGAGCGGACGGGGTTGTTCATCCGGCCCATGATCTGTTCCATGCCGACGACGGCGCCCAGGTAATGGCTCTTGTTGAGCAGCTCGCCGCCGCCGACGCCGATGAAGAGGTTCTTGCTGTGGTTGGCCATGCCGATCACTTCGTGCGGCACGACCTGGCCGACGGAGAGGATCAGGTCGTAGCCGCCTTCGAGCAGGCGGCGGTTGATCTCGACGGCGATGGAGAAGTGGAGGCGGCCGGCGGAGAGCTACTCGATGCGGCCGGCGGGGATCTCGCCGATGCGAAGGAGGTCGTTGCGCCAGTCGTGGACGAGGACGCGGTCGTGGGGGACGCCGGGGTACATCCGGTCGAGCTCGGCGGGGGTCATCGGCTCGTGGGTGCCGAGGGCGGGCATCAGGTCGATGTGGCAGCGGCCGGCGGCGAGCTCGAAGAGGAGCGAAGTGAGGCCGCCCGCGCCGGAGTAGCAGCGGGTGATGTCGGGGCCGATGACGAGGATGCGGCGCGGCGCGGGGGAGCGGGAGGCGAGGAGTTGCGCGAGGCGTTCGCGTTGCTCGGCCGGGGTGATCGGGGAGGTGCTCGGCGGTGCAGCCAGGGCCATGATGGTGATTGCGTCTCCGGTAAAGGGGCTAGCGGGGGAGCGGAGGAAGGGATCGCCGGCGGGTCAAACGACATACGCCGTTGAGGCCGTGTCGCCGCCTTCGCCGGTCCAGTTGGTGTGGAAGTACTGGCCGCGGGGGCGATCGGTGCGTTCGTAGGTGTGGGCGCCGAAGTAATCGCGCTGGGCCTGGAGCAGGTTGGCGGGGAGCCATGCGCTGCGGTAGCCGTCGAAGAAGGCCAGCGCGCTGGTCATGGCGGGCATCGGGATGCCGAGTTCGATGGCGCGGGTCAGCGTGCGGCGCCAGGCGGGCTGGGCGGCGTCGGTGGCCTGTTTGAAGAAGGGATCGAGCAGCAGGTTGGTCAGGCCGGGCTGGGCGTCGAAGGCTTCCTTGATCTTGCCGAGGAAGGCGGAGCGGATGATGCAGCCGCCGCGCCACATGAGCGCCACGCCGCCGTAGTTGAGGTTCCAGCCGTATTCGGCGGCGGCGGCGCGCATGAGCTGATAGCCCTGGGCGTAGCTGACGATCTTGGAGGCATAGAGGGCCTGGCGCAGGTCGTCGATCGCCTGGTCGCGGTCGAGCCGGGGCGCCTGCGTCCGGCCAGAGAGCTGTTTGGACGCGGCGACGCGCTCATCCTTGAGCGCCGAGAGGCAGCGCGAGAAGACGGCCTCGCCGATGAGCGTGAGCGGCTGGCCGAGATTGAGCGCCTCGATGGCGGTCCACTTGCCGGTGCCCTTCTGGCCGGCGGTATCGAGGATCTTGTCGACGACGGCGTCGCCGTGCTCGTCGCGGTAGGCGAGGATGTCGCGGGTGATTTCGATCAGGTAGGAGTCGAGCTCGCCGCGGTTCCACTCGGCGAAGACCTCGTGCATTTCGTCGTTGGAGAGGCCGAGGCCGACGCGCATGAGGTGGTAGGCTTCGCAGATCATCTGCATGTCGCCGTATTCGATGCCGTTATGAACCATTTTGACGAAGTGGCCGGCGCCGTCCTCGCCGACCCAGTCGCAGCAGGGGGAGCCGTCGTCGACCTTGGCGGCGATCTTCTGAAAGATGTCCTTGACGTGGGGCCAGGCCTGGGTGGAGCCGCCGGGCATGATGGAGGGGCCCTTGAGGGCGCCCTCCTCGCCGCCGGAGACGCCGGTGCCGATGTAGAGCAGGCCCTTTTCCTCAAGATATTTCGTGCGGCGGCGGGTGTCGGGGAAGTGGGAGTTGCCGCCGTCGATGATCATGTCGCCCGGCTCGAGGTGGGGGATAAGGGCCTCGATGAAGTCGTCGACGGGCCGGCCGGCCTTGACCATGAGCATGATCTTGCGGGGGCGTTTGAGCTGGGCGGCCAGTTCGGGGAGCGAGTGGGCGCCGACGAAGTTCTTGCCCTTGGCGCGGCCGGCCAGGAACTGGTCGACTTTTTCGACGGTGCGGTTGAAGACCGCCACGGTAAAGCCTTTGCTTTCCATATTGAGCGCGAGGTTTTCGCCCATCACGGCGAGTCCGACAACGGCAATATCCGCCTGCGACATGGTTGCTATCCTTGTAGATGAATCTTCATTGAATACGGGGTTGGGTTCGATTGCGATACCGATACCGATAGTGATACCGATACCGCTTTTTCATGCAGTTTTCCACGGTGGGGATTCGGGGAGGCGGCGGTTGAAGTCCGCGAGCAACCCGGCCTCGTATTCTCCCTCGAACCGCCCCTCAAGGAAAGCGTCGATTCCTTCCTCGTAAAACCGTTTCCATGAATGTTCTTCGTCGCCGGGGTTGATCGGGAAGAAGAGGGCGCCGGCCGAGCGGGCGGCCTTCAGGTCGCCGGGTGCGTCGCCGATCATCAGGATTTTGGAGGAAGGGTAACGGCCCTGGGCGGCGTGCTGGAGGATCTCGCCCTTGGTGCCCAGCTCCTGGCCGCCGATGAGGCAGACGAAGCGGGTCAGATCATGTTCGGCCCATTCGCGCTCGAGGGCGGCGGCGGGGGTCTGGCTGACGACCATCAGGTCGGCCTCGGCGCGCAACCGTTCGAGGGATTCGCGCACATAGGGGAAGGGGGGGAGGTTGGCGACGGTGGCGGTGACCGACTCGTTGACGGCGCGGCTCCACTCGCGCGCGGTGAGGAGGGTCGGGTGAGGATTTTCGGCGATGAGGGCCTCGAGCGTCTTGTCGGTGAGGGGGCGGCCGCTCGTGAGCCAGTCGCGCAGCGGGGCGTCGTCGGGGAGGGCGACCTGGCGGGCGCGGACCTCGGGGCGTTCGGCGAGGAGGTCGAAGACCTGGACGAGGGCGATCCAGCGGTTAACGCCGCGCTGGCGGGAGTAGAGGTTGACGAACTCGGCGGTTTCGCGGGCGTATTTGGAGATGCCCTGCAAGCCCCAGACGCGGACGATGTTGGGGATAAAGCATTCCTTCTGTTTGAGTTCCATGGAATCGAAGACGCAGCCGTCGGAGTCGATGCCGACGAAGAAGGGGTGGCGCGGCTGGAACGTCTGGAGCGGTTCGGGGGCGGGCATTCGATCGGTTACCTTTCGTAACAACGCGTGGAACTACGGAAGTCTGACATAGCTATAGGGAAGGGGAGAGGAAAAAGAAAGGAAAATTCGGCGGCGGGGGGGAGGGGGGATTGTCGGACGTGAGCGAAAACAGGCAGGGGAGGGAAATTCGAGGGACGAGAACGAGGGACGAATTTTCGAGCGGGCTTGACAGGTATGATACATCTTGGAATAAGAGACTGTTCGCGTCCCTGGGGGCGGGATGCGGGCGATGACGCAACGTCCCCGCGCGCCAGTGACCCTCCGATCCCGAATTGAGACCGCGACAGAGAGGTTGTAAGACTCCCGATGGCCATCAACATGCACAAACTGCTGGAGGGCATGGTACGCGTCGATGCCTCCGATCTGCACCTGAAGGTCGGCGGCCCGCCGATGATTCGGATGAACGGCCAGTTGCATCCGATCGACCATCCGCCGCTGGAAGCCGAGGATACGGAAGCGGCCAATACGCTGATGATGCCGCCGCGCTGCCGGGAACAGCTCGAGCGCGACGGCACGGTGGACTATTCCTACGGATTGAGCCCGACGCAGCGCTTCCGGATCAACTGTTTCCACCAGCGGGGGACGAAGTCGCTGGCGATCCGGAAGCTGGTGTCGAAGAAGGTGACGCTGGAGGATCTGAACCTGCCGCCGCAGCTCACGCGTCTGGCGAAGTATCACCGCGGGCTGGTGCTGGTGACGGGGGTGACGGGGAGCGGCAAGACGTCGACGCTGGCGGCGATCATCAACATCATCAACGCCACGCGGCGCGAGCACATCATCACGATCGAGGACCCGATTGAGATCGTTTATACCGACGAGAAGTGCATCATCGATCAGATCGAGGTGAACCAGGACGTCGTCGATTTCAAGTGCGCGCTGCGCCACGCGCTGCGCCAGGATCCGGACATCATCCTGCTGGGGGAGCTGCGCGACCGCGAGACGATCGAGACGGCGATGCACTGCGTCGACACGGGTCACCTGGTATTTTCGACGCTGCACACGCCCGACGCGCGGCAGACGATCACGCGCATCACGCACTACTTCACGCTGGAGGAGATGCCGCTGATCCTGGACCAGCTTTCAAAGAACCTGCAGGCGGTGGTCTGCCAGCGGCTGGTGCGGACGGCGGACGGCAAGGGCCGCGTGCCGTGCTGCGAGATCATGTTCAACAACCCGATCATTCAGAAGTTGATCATCGAGGAGCGGATCGACGACATCCAGCAGGTGATGCGGAGCGGGGCCGAGGGGATGCAGACGTTCGACATGCACCTGGTGCAGTTGGTCAAGAGCGAACGGGTGACGATGGAAGAGGCCAATACGGTCGTGGAGGACGAGGCGGCGTTCCGGCGGCTGATGAAGGGGATTTCGGCCGGCGGCGACCGGGGCGGGCTGATCGGCTGACGCGGCAGGGGCGAGGGATCCGGGCGGCGAAGAGGCGAGCATGGCGCTGATAGAATGCCGGGGACTGGAAAAGATCTACCACATGGGCGAGCAGGTCGTGCATGCCCTGGACGGGGTGGATCTGGCAATTGAAGATGGCGAGATGCTCGCGATCATCGGGTCCTCGGGCAGCGGCAAGTCGACGTTGATGAACATCCTGGGATGCCTGGATCGTCCTACGGCGGGCAGTTACATGCTGGATCAGCACGACGTGTCGCGTCTGCCGGACGATGAGCTGGCGCGCGTGCGCAATCGGAAGATCGGTTTCGTCTTTCAGCAGTTCAACCTGCTGGCGCGGTCGACGGCGCTGGAGAACGTCGAGGTGCCCTTGTTTTACCGGGGCGACGCGCATCCCGGCGACCTGGCGCGGCGGTCGCTGGAGCGGGTGGGGTTGGCGAATCGAATGGATCACTACCCCAACCAGCTCTCGGGGGGTCAGCGCCAGCGCGTGGCGATCGCCCGGGCGCTGGTGACGGAGCCGTCGATCATTCTGGCGGACGAACCGACGGGCAACCTGGATTCGGTGACGACCGAGGAGATCATGCAGCTGTTTCTGGAGCTGCATCGCCAGGGGGTGACGCTGATCATCGTGACGCACGAGCCGAACATCGCGGAGTATTGCGAGCGGCAGATCCGGATCCGCGACGGCAAGATCGTCGAAGATCAGCGCCACGGCGCGCCTGCGAAAGGCTGAGGCGATGGCATCCGAAGCCGCGACGCTGGAGACCCGGCCGGACCTGCGGGTGCGGATCGGCCCGCTGGAGCTGAAGAATCCGGTGACGGTGGCGTCGGGGACGTATGGCTACGGGACGGAGTATGCGGAGTTTCACGATCCGGGGCGGCTGGGGGCGATTTTTCTGAAAGGGCTGACGCTGGAGCCGCGCGGGGGCAACGCGCCGCAGCGGCTGGTGGAGACGCCGTCGGGGCTGATGAACGCGATCGGGCTGCAGAACGTCGGGCTGGAGGAGTTCATCCGATACAAGCTGCCGGCGATCGAGGGGCTGGCGACGCTGTGCATCGCCAACATCTGCGGCAGCACGATGGAGGAGTACGTGACGCTGGCCGAGCGGTTGAGCGCGATCGCGCGGGTGGATGCGATCGAGCTCAACATTTCGTGCCCCAACGTCAAGTCGGGCTGCATCGCGTTCGGTTCGGATCCGCGGATGACCGAGGAGGTGACGCGGCGCGTCGTGCGGGCGACGGACCGACCGGTGATCGTGAAGCTGAGCCCGAATGTGACGTCGATCGCGGAGATGGCGCGGGCGGCGGAGGCGGGTGGCGCGGCGGGGCTCGCGGTGGTCAATACATTTCTGGCGCTGGCGATCGATGTGAAGACGCGGCGGCCGAAGCTGGGGAACGTGACCGGAGGGCTTTCCGGTCCGGCGATCCGGCCGATCGCCGTGCGGATGGTGTGGGACGCGTACCAGGCGGTGCGGATCCCGATTATCGGGCAGGGGGGGATCACCTGCGCGCGCGATGCGCTGGAGTTTTTCATCGCGGGGGCGTCGGCGATCTCGATCGGCACGCAGAATTTCGTCGATCCGCTGGCGCCGATCACGGTACTGGAGGGGATCGAGCAATATCTGATCGAGAACGGCATGGCCCGGTTGTCGGAGCTTGTCGGCTCGTTGCAGATTCCCGAGGAGGCCCCCGCGGCGATCCGGACGGGCGGCGCGCGGGAGTAAGGGTCGGGCCGCCGGACGGGGGGCGCGCGGGCCCGCCGGTCGGGGGGGCGGTTGTCCGGGTTGCACGGCCGGTTGAGATTTTCCTGAAGTACTTTGCCGTATCGTTCGTAGTAAGGCGGTCGCCGATCGGCCCTGCTGGGCGGCTGAACTCGGTTTGAACCGGAAGGAGGCGCCGGCCATGCCCGAGACTGAAGAAGTCACGCGCCATCCCCAGCCGATCGTGCTCGTGCGCGGCTACGGCGGGCTGAGGGTGGAGGACGAGAAGCGCAACGCTTACCAGGGTTTCAACGACGGGACGGTCTATCCTCACCGGCGCGGCGAGAACTACATCTATGAAGGGCTGATCCTGCGCTTTCTGAAGTCCGAGTGGCGGTTCCAGGATGCGACGAATGTCGTCAACTATTATGGCCGGGTGCGGGAGGAAGCGGTCGAATTGCCCGAGGACTTGCAGGGACTGGACGCGGGCTGCTTCAGCGGGCACAAGATCGTGATCGACCCGGCGATGGCGCTCCGGCTGATCCGCCAGCCGGAGGATCCATGCCGCACGCTGTGGGTGTTCCGCTACTACGATCTCGACGACCGCGAGTTTCGGGTCTATGCGGAGGCGCTGGTTCGGCTGATCCAGTTCATCCGAGCGCTCGTGCGGCTGAAGACCGGCCACGAGACGAAGGTGAACATCGTGGCGCACTCGATGGGCGGACTGATCGTGCGCGAGGCGGTGCAGATGGTATTCTGCCAGGGGGAGGCGACGCGGGCGATCAACAAGATCGCGACGCTGGGGACGCCGCACCGCGGGATCTCGTTTCAGGTGGTCAAGCGCTGGATCGCGATCGATGGGGCGGACGAGCTGGAGCGATTCAATCCCGATTTTCAGGAGAATCGGAAAAATCAGGAATCGTATTTGAATTTTCATAAACACTTTCCAGTCGAGCGGCTCTTGACGGTCGTCGGGACGAATTACCAGGCCTATGGCACGCGGCCGGCTTCGTGGGCGAACCGGTGGTTCGGCGCCGAGGGGGAGGGGGGCCCGACCTACAATCGCAGCGACGGTCTGGTCAAGCAGATCAGCGCGCAGATTCCGGGCGCGCCGCGGACGTTTGTACACAAGTGCCACGGCGGAGAGGATTCGCTGGTGACCTCGCGCGAGGCGTTCGAGATCATTACCCGGTTCTTCTTTGGGAACATCCGCGTGCGGCTGCGACTGGTCGATGCCCTGATCAAGCGGGGTCGCGACGCGTTCGGCCGCAGCGAGTATTTCTTCGGCGTCAGCGTGAAGCCGCGGCGGGTCGATTTTGAGCTGTTCCACCAGAGCAAGGAGGCGGAGAACTGCTACGGACCATTTCGTGAACGGGACCTCAGCGATGCGGGGGTCGCGTTCGCCTGGGCCGGCGGGGGGCGGTTGATCTGGGAAGGCTGGCTGGACACGCGCGCGATCGAACGCGACCCGGAGAACAAAGAAAAGGATCTCGTCGTGCGGCTGGAGTGCTATGTGAGCGAACGCGATACGCGCGGCATCGGCTTTTCCGACAATGTGATTTTCAGCGGGCAGGTCTACGTGCGCGCGCTGCTGCCGACCGCGCGTCGAGGGTTGTCGCTGGCGCTGCATACCTCTGAGGATTTCAGTCAGAGCCAGTTCAAGAAGAAGATGAAGCCGGTGGAGGAGGGCTGGCAGTTTTCGGTCGGCGACCGGTCATTCGAGGGCACGCTGCAACTGGAGCTGGAGCGGGTTCCCGAGTACGGGCCGCCCGAGCCGCTGGTGTGGCGCGCGGGCGAGGGCAAGGATCAACCCTGAACGGGAGCGTGCGATTTGCAGAGAGTTTCCAGGATGCTGATGTAGACGACTTTGGGGGTCAGGCGCGGAGGCGGCGGGTTTCCTCGCGCGGGCGGGCGAAGACGAGGCGGCCGGAGGAGGTCTGCAGAATACTGCTGACGGAGACCTCGATCTCCTGGCCGAGGAAGTTGACCGCCTCATCGACGACGACCATGGTGCCGTCCTCGAGGTAGCCGACGCCCTGGCCCGGTTCCTTGCCCTCGCGGACGACGGTCAGGAGGAAGTTTTCGCCGATGTAGACGGTGGGCCGGAGCGCGTTGGCGATCTCGTTGATGTTGATGACGGTGATTTTGTGGAGCTGGGCGATTTTCTGGAGGTTGTAATCGTTGGTGATCAGGTCGGCCTGCATTTCGCGGCAGAACTGCACCAGTTTGTTGTCGACCTCGGTCAGGTCGGGGTAGTCCTTGTCGGCCAGTTCGAGGGTGCGGCAGATTTCGCGCAAGGATTCGAGGATCTCGAGGCCGCGCCGGCCGCGCGCCTTGCGATTGGGATCGTTGGAGTCGGCGATCGCCTGGATTTCGTTGAGCACGAACGTGGGGACCAGGACGGCGCCCTTAATCACCTGCAACTCAATGAGCTCGCGAATGCGGCCGTCGATGATGACGCTGGAATCGAGGACCTTGGGGGCCTCGGCGCTGGGCGAGAGCAGGAACTGCAGGCGGCTCAGGTGAAAGCGTTCGGCGTGCTTGATGGCGAGGACGATGCCGAAGTAGCCGAACATGAGGCTGCAGATCATGCGGGCGGTGTGGGGACTGGCGACGCTGGCCGGGATGATCGGGTAGGCGAGCGAGGCGAAGACGAGGCCGGCGGTCGCCCCCATGGCGGCCATCAGAATCTTGTGCGAACTGATGGCGTCGGTGGCGTATTCGACGATGATGATGACGACGGCGGCGAGGAAGCCGATCAGGGCGTAAAAGAGCTGCTGATTGAAGGTGACGCCGAGGAATTCGACGAGGCTGCCCTTATCGGCCAGGAGCATGCCGGCCCAGGAGGTCAGCAGCACGAAGAAGACGCGCGCGACCAGGACGGGTCGGAAGAGGAACCGCAGCCACTCCGGCGAAGTCGGGGTTGGGCTCATGCGGCATCCTCTTTCCGGGGGGCGCGTGGCGAGACCGGGGGGCGGCGGACCCGGTGGCTGAGATTCAGCTTGTAAGCTACTCCCGGGGCGGGCCGAAAGCAAGTCCGGCGGGGGGGGCGAGGCGGGCGGGCGTCAGGGCAGGGCGGGGGTGGAGCCGTCCCAGGGGCCCCAGAGGCGGAGGCCGGCCAGCCGGGCGCGGCGGTCGAGCGGCATGCGCGAGGGCTGGTCGAAGATCAGCGTCACGGCGGAGATCTGGCGCGGCTCGTCCCACGCCAGCAGGGTATGAGGGCCCTCGGGGTTGTCCAGGACGAGCTCTTCTTCCGCGGCGAGGCCGCGTGGGCCCTGGAGGTGAACGCGGACGCGGCCGGGGTTAAACTGGCCGGAGAAACCGACGGCCGAGGGCCAGAACAGTTCGATGCGCTCGACGGGCCGGGGATCGCCGAGGCGCACTTCGAACCACGGCGGTTCCGGTTCATTCGTCTCGGCGCGGCTGATCCAGACGGGCGGGGAAAAGGGGAAGGGGAGGAGGTGGCCGCGGGTTGCGCGGGCGGGGTCGAAATCGCGCTCGGATGAGGAGGCGCGCACGGTGCAGCCGGCCATGCGGGTCCAGTCAATCAGCTCGCCGGGCCGGTGCGGGCGCAGTTCCAGCGTGATGCCCAGGCGTTCGACGCGGCGCGGATTACCGGGCGCGGTCAGCCGCCAGTCGCCCTGGCCGATGAAACAGCCGGGCCCGACGTCGTGCAGGGCAATCCAGTCGCCGCCGTCCGCTTGCAGGCGCAGCCAGTCGACGAGGTCGCCCGTTTCGCCCGAGGAGCCGTCGCGATGGGCCACGACGACGAACCGGGTCAGGCCGGTGAGGGGCGAGGTCAGGCTGAGCAGCGCCCGGCCGTCCAGGGGGAGGTCAGGCAGCCGATCGAGCGTGGAGGCCGTGCCCAGCCAGCGCAGGCCGACGAGGGCGGGGGTTTGCTCGCGCGGGCCGAGGGGCGGCGGGGCAAGCTCGGGCGCGCCGGGGGCGACGGGCAACCAGAGGCGCGCCCCGGCCAGGAGAAGGAAGGGTTCGGCGAGAGCGGCGACGCGGCGCGAGGTGTCGTTGGCGCCGTCGGCGGCGCGCAGGTCGGCGGGGGCGATCAGCGGCAGCGCGGGCCGCCAACGCTCGGGGCCGGCGCCGGCGGATAGCGGCGCGGCAAGCTGGATCCGCAGACGGCCGGAGGTTTTCCGGTCCGCTTCGGACCATGCCGGGGGCGCGGCGCCGCCGGCGAGGTGATTGACCACGTCGGCCGCGAGGAGCGGGTGCGTCCAGTCAATGCGGATGAATTCGGCGTCATAGCCGAAGGGAGGCGGCGGGTCATCGCGCTCGTCGAAACGCTCCAAGGCGACGCCCGGGGGGAAGAGGGGTTGAGCGGGCGCCGCGAGGGAGAGCGTGAACAGGAACAGCGCAAGGCCGAGGGGACGTGAGAGACGCGCGTTACACATGAACCGGCCCAGCGTGGGATCAAGCTCGACGGAGGATGCGAGGCGCGGACGCGGGGCAAGAAGGATCAGTCGAGGCGGTCGAGCGCCTTCCGGCCGATATCGGTGCGATAGTGCATCCCGTCGAAGTGGATCTGGCGCGCGACGGCGTAGCAGCGGTCGATCGCCGCGCGCAGCGAGTCATCGCATGCGGTGATGCCCAGGACGCGGCCGCCGGCCGTGACGACCCGGCCGCTCGCATCGAGCGCCGTCCCCGCGTGGAAAACGACCGTCCGGTCATCCTCGGCGACGGAATCCAGCCCCGAGATCGCTTTTCCCCTGGGGTAGGGGCCTGGGTAGCCGCCCGAAGCGGCGACGACGCAGACGGCGGCATCGTCGCGCCAGCGAAGCTGGATGCCGGCGAGCCGCCCTTCGACGCAGGCCAGCAGCACCTCGACCAGATCGTTCTGGAGCCGCGGCAGCAGGGCCTGGGTCTCGGGATCGCCAAAGCGGCAGTTGAATTCGACCACACGGGGGCCGTCGGCGGTAATCATCAGGCCGGCATAGATCACGCCGCGATAGTCGATGCCCCGGCGGCGCAGGGCAGCGAGGCAGGGTTCGAGGACGTGCGCGACGCACTGGCGGAAGATCGCGGGGGTGACGACCGGGGCGGGCGAATAGGCGCCCATGCCGCCGGTGTTGGGCCCCTGGTCGCCATCGAGCAGGGGCTTGTGATCCTGCGCGCTATCCATGGCCTGGATGACGCGGCCGTCGGTGAAGGCGAGCAGGCTGGCCTCTTCGCCGGCGAGAAACTCCTCGATCAGGACCTCGGCGCCGGCCTGGCCGAAGACGCGATCGCACAGGCAGCGGCGGAGGGCGTCCTCGGCCTCGGCGCGGGTGCGGGCGACGGTAACGCCCTTGCCTTCGGCCAGACCGACGGCCTTGATGACGTAGGGGGGAGGCCCATCGTCCAAGGCCGCGAGGGCGGCGTCGAGGTTGGAGAAAGTTCGCGCCTGGGCCGTGGGGATTCCGGCTTCGCGCATCAGGTCCTTGGCGAAGGTCTTGGAGGCTTCGAGCTGGGCGCCGTCGCGCGTGGGGCCGAAGGCCTTGATGCCCGCACCGGCCAGGGCGTCGACGATGCCGTCGGCGAGCGGACGCTCCGGGCCGATGACAACCAGATCAATGGCCTGCTCGCGGCACCAGGCGGTCAGTTCGTGGAAAGGCGGGCCGAGCGGGATGGGGACGCACTGAGCGACGCGGCCGATGCCGGGATTTCCCGGGGCGCAGAATAATTTGTCGCACAAGGGACTGCGCGCGATTTTCCAGGCGAGGGCGTGCTCACGGCCGCCGCCGCCGACAATCAGAATTCTCATTCCGGCGGGCTTTCAAGGGTGTCGGTCTGTTCGGGGTCGTCGATGACGATGTCGAATGGGGCCAGATCCTGAGGGGGCTGGACGGCGTCGGCGGGGGGCGGCGGCGGCAATTCGATGCGCTCGAAATCGGGGGCGGGGGGTGGGTTATCGGGGAGCGTGGCGGTGTCGGCCGGCGGCTCGGCGGCGGGCGTCGGGGACCAGGCGAGCTGGACCGAACCGCTTTGGAGCAGTTCGCGCTGCGTAGCCGCGATGATGTCGTGCGCGCCCGCCTGGAACGCGAGGGACTGCAAGTGGAGGGGGCGCTCCAGCCAGGGGGTTACATCCAAGGGTCGCTCGTCAAGGACCAGATAGCGTTCGGTGATGCTGCCCAGGCGGGTGGGCTGGCTGACCTGACCGGGCTGAACATAGAGGAAGAGGCGATCCCAGCCGGAGCCGGGGACGGTATCGCGCCAGCCGAAGGGTTCGACGGCAACGTCGACCTCGGTCCAGCGGGTGGCGGCGATGGCGTTTTCGAGTTCGGCCAGGGCGAAGCGAACGGGGGTCGGCGGGGCGGGGATCGTAAATTCAATGGGGGTGGCGCCGCCGGTGACGACGAGGACCTCGGGGGCATCGGGGGGCGTGGAGTCGAGCGTCAAGCCCTGATCGGCGAGGGTCTGCATCAACGAGGCGCGCCAGTCGGCGAGATTGATCGATTGGGGCTCGGTGGGGAGGATTCCCTGGGCGAGGCTCTGGCTGATCTGGTGGACTGTGTTTCCGGCGAAGCGCAGTTCGGTGGGGGTCATGCCCGCGGGGTCGCGCGGCGCGATGCTGATCCGGACGAGGTACAATGAGCGGAGGCTGGCCAGGAATTCGGGGTTTTGTTTGAGAGTCTCGAGGGCGACATCGCCGGAGCTGTAGGTGGCGGGGGGGACGCTGACGGCGATGACGTGCTGGGCCTTGCGCTCGATCGTGGCGATCTGGCGGGCGCGGGCGATCCAGGGGTGGTTGGCGAGGCCGGCGTCCTCGAGTTCCTGCATCACGGTTTCGCCCTCGACCCAATGGCCGATGCCGCCGACGACGGCAGGCCAGTTGACCAGGAAGAAGGGGTCGATCGGGTTGCCGTAGAAGCGGAAGAACTGCTGGCGGGAGAGCGTGGCGCGGTCGACGCGGGCGAGGGGGGCGGAGAAGTTCATGTATTCGAACCAGGGCGCGTGATTGCGGACGTAGCGCCTGCGCTGAATCCTGGCCAATTCGAAGTTGTAGTAGGAAGCGATCAGATCGTATTGAAGCTGTTCGGCGATCTGGTCGCGGACCGCTTCGATCGGGATGTTTCGCGGCCGCTGCTGGTGGACGAGTTGGACCAGATAGAAACCGCCCGGGCCGCTGAAAACGGGACTCATCCGGCCGGGTTCGCTGAGCTTGAAGGATTCCTCCTCGAACTCGGCGAAATAGGTATTGTCGAAGAATGCCGGGAGGAGACCGCCCTCGGCGGCCGAGGGGGCGTCGGAGAACTGGCGGGCGGCTTCGTCGAAGGTCAGCTCGCCCTTTTCGATCCGGGCGCGCAGCGCCTCCAGCTCGTCGCGGACTGCTTCGCGGGCGAGGGCCTGACTCATGTCGGGGACGGTGCGGAAGATGTAGCGGACCTGGGCCTGGCGGCGCTGGAGGTAGCGTTCGGGATGCGAGAGATAATAGCGGTCGACGTCGGTGGGATCGACGGTGACCTCCGGTTTGATGACGTGCTCGACCCAGATGGCCTCGGCGGCGCCGTAGGCGGCCGGACGGAGGAGATCGGGGGCGGGTTGCCAGGCGCCGGCCTGGTCCGCCAGTCGTTCGGTGATTGCGTAGCGCTGCACCAGTTCATTCACGGTTCGGACGTGGGGGGGGGGCGCATGTTCCAGGTCGAGCAAGCTGGAGGCCGGCAGGGTCTGGATCAGCCGGTCGTTGAGGTCGTCGAAGATGAGCAGATCGAGCGCGGTGACATCACCATGGGGCGTGCGGGCGACGACGGTTTCCGCCAGTTGCGGGGCGCGGCCGCTGACCGCGTAGGGGGGCGCAGCCGGAAGGACGGCGGCGGCCAGCGTGAAGAGCCCCAGCGCGAACAGACGAAGCAAGGGGAAGGACCGGGCCGGCAAGGCGGATTGCGGAGGCATGCAGGTGTTCACTCCAGCGGATCGAATCGGCGGGCGCAACCCGAAGTACCCGAAAGGTTTGACATACCAGAGGGGTGAAATCAAGGGATTAGCGGCGCGATGGGGGGGTGGGTGTGGAGGGCGCCGCCATCGTGCTCGAACGAACCTGACAATAACCTGAAGCGCCCCAGTCGTTGCAGGAAAGCCGCACGTCGACGTTGGTGGCCGGCGCGTTGCCGGGGTTATGGACGGTGACGGTGAAATGGGTGTGCCTGCTGGGGCAAGCTGAACCGGGAGATTGACCGCAAGGACAGGCAGGAGGTGGACGGGGTGGACTGGGTGGAGGAGGTGGAAGAGGTGGAAGAGGTGGAAGGCTCTGGAGAATGGGTGGTCAATTCAGCTAGAATCAAGACAGCACATCACTTTGTCCGGGAGAAGCCGCGATCCATGCGTTCCGACACGATCAAAAAAGGCCACGAACGGGCGCCGCATCGTTCGCTGCTGCGCGCCACCGGCGTGCGCGAAGATGACTGGAACAAGCCGTTCATCGCGATCTGCAACAGTTATGTGGAGATCATCCCGGGGCATGTTCATCTGAACGCCGTGGGGCAGTTCGTGCGCGACGCGGTGCGCGCGGCCGGGGGTGTGCCGTTCGTGTTCAACGTGATCGGCGTCGATGACGGGATCGCAATGGGTCACAGCGGGATGAAGTATTCGCTGCCGTCGCGCGAACTGATCGCCGATTCGCTGGAGACGATGGTGCGGGCGCACTGTTTCGACGGGATGATCTGCATCCCCAACTGCGACAAGATCGTGCCGGGGATGATGATGGGGGCGATGCGCTGCAACATCCCGACGGTCTTTGTGTCGGGCGGGCCGATGGAGGCGGGGGAAGGCCCGGGCGGCCGGCAACTGGACTTGATCGACGCGTTCTACGCGGTCGGCCAGCGCGAGGTGGGGCAGATCAGCGAGGACGATTTCGCACGGGTGGAGCAGAACGCCTGTCCGACGTGCGGCTCGTGCTCGGGGATGTTCACGGCCAATTCGATGAACTGCCTGAACGAAGCGCTGGGGATCGCGCTGCCGGGCAATGGGACGATTCTGGCGACGAGCGGGGAGCGGTTGCGGCTGTATCAGCGCGCGGCCGAGACGATCATGAAGCTGGTCGAGCGCGACATCAAGCCGCGCGACATCGCGACGCCGGCGGCGTTCGACAACGCGATGGTGCTCGACATGGCGATGGGGGGATCGACCAATACGCTGCTGCACGTACTGGCGGTGGCGCGCGAGGCGGGCGTGGAGTACGACATGGGGCGGATCAACGAGTTGTCGCAGAAGACGCCCAACATCTGCAAGGTGGCGCCGTCGGCCACGCCGGAGGGGCGCCTCTATCATATCCAGGATGTTCATCGCGCCGGCGGGATACAGACGATTCTGGGGGCGTTGGAGCGCGGGATGCCGGGTCTGCTCGATACGAGTTGCCTGACCGTGACGGGGAGGACGCTGGGGGAGAACCTGGCCGCCTACGATGTGCGGCGGGAGACGGTGAGCGAGGACGCGATCGCGATGTATGTCGAGGGGTGCATCCCGTCGGGCAAGAGCGTGGAGCAGGTGCGGAGCGAGCTGTTTGCGGCGGGGGGGCGGGCGCCGCAGCGGCGGACGGCCGCCGGCGGCAACGGCGGGGTGGCCGTCGCGGCGAATCCGTGCGTCGAGGCGACCGCCACGTTTGATCCCCACGATGTGATCCGGGAAGTGAAGCGCGCCTACAGCCCCGAAGGGGGGTTGACAATCCTCTACGGCAATCTGGCGCGGGAGGGGTGCGTGGTCAAGACGGCAGGGGTGGACCCCGAGATGCTGGTGCATGAGGGCCCGGCGATCATTTACGACAGCCAGGAGGATGCGTGCCGGGGGATTCTGTCCAAGCAGGTGAAGCCGGGGATGGTGGTGATCATCCGCTATGAGGGCCCGCGCGGCGGACCGGGGATGCAGGAGATGCTCTCGCCGACGAGCTACATCAAGGGGATGGGCCTGGGCAAGTCGGTGGCGCTGGTGACCGACGGGCGATTCAGCGGCGGGACAGCGGGGGCGTGCATCGGGCACGTGAGTCCCGAGGCGGCCGAGGGGGGTGCGATCGGGCTGCTGCGCGAGGGGGACATCGTGCGCATCGACATTCCCGGGCGGAAAATCGAGGTGAAGCTGACCGATGAGGAACTGGCGCGGCGGCGGGCCGAGTGGCGGCCGCCCGAACCGCGGATGAACTATGGCTGGCTGGGACGGTATCAGAAGCTGGTGACGAACGCCGCGCAGGGGGCGGTGCTGCGGGTGGATTGAGGCAGGCCCCGGAGTCGGCGTTGGGATCGGTCAGGCGCCTGGCGCGCGCGGGGTTTCGCGGGCGGCGGCGGGTTCGGCGGCGGTGGGCGGCGGCTGGTCGAGGATGGCG
>Ga0116160_1002634_pt1 | contig 16693 bp, 12 predicted proteins | sample AD_JPNAS2_MetaG_FD_89879 | JGI IMG/M metagenome (GOLD analysis project Ga0116160, IMG submission 89879) | Active sludge microbial communities of municipal wastewater-treating anaerobic digesters from Japan - AD_JPNAS2_MetaG | ecosystem: Engineered > Bioreactor > Anaerobic > Digestate | place...
GGCCGCGTAGTTCGACTCGCGGAGCATCTTCTGCAGCGGGGCGACCTTGTTGATCGCGCAGCAGCGGTCGGGGTCGGTCTTGTAGATCGGTCCGCCATGCTCGGCTTCAAACTGCTCGCGGGTCTTCTCGGGGCGCAGATCGATGATGTTCAGGCCGAGTTTGTCGCGGCAGTAGTCGCGAAACTGGAGCGTTTCGGCGAAGTGATAGCCGGTATCGATGAAGTAGATCGGCACGCGCGGCGCGACCTGCGCCATCATGTGGAACAGGGCCATGCCGCTGTAGCCGAAGGCGGTGGTCGTCATCAGGCGGTCGCCGTAGGTGGCCCAGGCCCATTCGAGGATTTCGCGTGGGTGGCGTCCGCGCAGGTCAGGGAATTCGTGGTGCTGGGTGGAAGCCGCCGCCATGGTGGAGAGTCATTCTCCCGCTAGAAGAATAAGGGAGGAAAAGGACGTAAGCGACATAAGGGACACAAGCGACAGAGGAAGTCCTGTTCCATGACTACTGGGCGAATGAAAGCCGGCCTCGCCGGTCAGCGCAGCCACTCGTTCGCTTCGAGGTACTGGATGATCTTGTCCAGGCTCTCCTGCACCGATTCGGTGGCGGTGTGGACGACGATCTCGGGGTTGAGCGGGGGCTCATAGGGATCGTCGATGCCGGTGAAGCCCTTGATCTCGCCGGCGCGGGCTTTTTTGTAGAGGCCCTTGGGGTCGCGCTTTTCGAGTTCCTCGAGCGGGGCCTCGCAGTAGATTTCGATGAAGTTGCCGATCTGGGAGCGGTTATAGTCGCGGATCTCGCGGTAGGGGCTGATAGCCGCGCTGATGGCGACGGCGCCGTGGCGCGAGAGGAGTTTGCAGACGTAGCCGATGCGCTTGATGTTGGTGTCGCGGTCTTCCTTGCTGAAGCCGAGGCCCTTGGAGAGGTTTTCGCGGACTTCGTCGCCGTCGAGGATCTCGACGGTGCGTCCGCGGGCGCGCAGGATCGGCGCGAGGGCCTGGCTGATGGTGGACTTTCCCGAGCCGGAGAGGCCGGTGAACCAGATCGTGAAGCCCTGCTCGTAGCGGGGCTTGGAGGCGTAGGCATCGGGCTGGGCCGAGACGGAGGCTTCGGGGGTGAGGCCGGCCTTTTCGCCGGTGGCCTTGCGGCGTTCCTCGGCCTCGAGGCGAGCTTCCTCGCGGTAATGGCGGATCAGGATTTCGGCGATCTCGCGGCGGGTGAATTCCTCGGGCGGGACGATCCCCTGGCCGAGCATCTCGCGCACCCTGGTCCCCGAAAGGACGACCATGTCCTTGGGGTCGGTGTAGGGGCAGGTTTTGAAGCTGGCCATGCCTTCGAGCCGGTGGCTCCAGAAGGAGTGCTCGAAGCGGAGGATTTCGATGCCGATCTCCTCGCGGGAGAAGTTGTCGAAGATTTCCTGCGCATCGTAGGTGCCGTAGTACTTGCCGACGCCGGCGTGGTCGCGGCCGACGATGAAATGGGTCACACCGTAGTTCTTGCGGCAGATCGCGTGGTAGATCGCCTCCTTGGGTCCCGCGTAATTCATGTTGGCCGGGAAGATCGAGAGCAGGACGCGCTCGGGGGGGAAATATTTCTCGAGCAGGGTCTGGTAACAGCGCCAGCGCACGTCGCCGGGGATGTCGCCCTTCTTGGTGGCGCCCATCAGGGGGTGGACCATGAGGCCGTCGGCCATCTCCAGGGCGCAGCGCAGGAGGTATTCATGGGCGCGATGGATCGGGTTGCGGGTCTGGAAGGCGACGATGCGCTTCCAGCCGCGCTCGGCGAAGACGGCGCGCGTTTCGGCCGGGGTGAGGCGGCTATCGGGGAAATCCTCGTATTCGTGGCGGGCGATCGCCTCGACGCGGCCGCCGATCAGCCAGGGGCCGCGGGCGTGAATCGCCGCGACGCCGGGATGTTCCTGCTCGGTGGTGCCGTAGACGCTGTGGGCCTCGGCGGGGAGGTCGGGCTGGAAGATATCGCTGACGCGCAGGACGGCGAGGATGCGGCCCTGATCGACGAGGGCGACGGCGCCGGCCGATTCGATCTGATTTTTCTGCGCTTCGGTGACGCCCAGGACGACGGGGATGGACCAGACGAGGCCGTTGGCGAGGCGGGTCGATTCGATCACCGAGCGGTAATCGGCCTGGCCCATGAAGCCTTCGAGGGGGGAGAGGGCGCCGACGGTGAGCATGTCCAGGTCATTGACTTGACGTTCGTTCAATTCGAGTTGAGGCAGGGATTGGGCTTCGCGCTCGACGCGATCGGCGTCGGCCCCTTCCAGCAGCAGGTTGATCAGTCGGCCGCCATGGGGGGCGATCCCGGAAACAGTCGTCGGCTCGGCAAGCGTCGTCATCAGAAACTCCTGAGGGGTGGGTTCAATCAGGGACTTGAGGGAAACCAATCCGCCACATCCAATCAGATCAGGTCGGACAAGTCAAAGCCGGAGATAGTTTACGGGGCGGGGGAGGGGATAGTCAACCAAATTGATCGGAAATGTGGAGATTGGACGTGGGGATGATGATGAGGGGTGAGGACGAGGACGAGGGACGGGGGCCGAAGCCGAATTATGAGGTGGGCCGACGGGGGCGAGGACGAGTGACGAAGTCGAGGGAGGAGATTTGGGGCGGACGGGGGTGGGGCGCCCCGTCCGCGTGTCGGTTCAACCTTCGGGGGGCGTCGAACGGGCGACGTTGACCCGGATCGGGCGCGGCTTGGCGCCCTCGGGTTTGGGCAGTCGCAGCGTCAGGACGCCGTCGCGGTAGTCGGCCTCGGCCTGGTCGGCATTGACTTCGCAGGGGAGCATGACCGAGCGCGAAACGAGCCCATAGCTGCACTCGGCGTAGTGGCAGTCGCGCTGGGATTCATGCCGCGCGGTGCGTTTTTCGCCGCACAATTTCAGGCGTTGACCCTGGACTTCGACCTTGAGCGTGTCGGGATCGACACCGGGCATTTCGGCGCGGACGCGGATCGCCTCGTCGTCCTCTTCCATATCGACGGCGGCGGCCAGGGGCCGACCGAAGACGGAAGCGAGCGCACCGCCGGCTTCGACCGGGTCGAAGCTTTTGAGGCGTCGGGTAATTTGTCCGAGCTGCTGCTCAAAATCGTCGCGCAGCCGATCGAGCGAGCGTCGCCAATCATTGCCACCTTTTGCGGTCATGACACACCTCCTCGCAGGGGATCACATGGCGTGAGGGTTTCCATGCAAGAGGCATACCCACCGGGCGGGCGGGCAATGGTTGGAAGCCAGTCAGTTGAGGGGGGCGGGGCCGGCGAGGCGTCAGCGTGCCCGCGCAGCGGTGCGCACGCGCACAGGCGGGTGGTGCGTTACGGCATCGAGACGGCGCGGCCGGGGTCGCGGGCGGGCTGTTCGATCCAGAGGGCGGTCGGCTGGGCGGCGGGTTCGGGGGCCGGTTCGGCCGATTCGAAGAGCATCGGGCCGTGATCGTCGGCCATCAGGTCGATGCCGGCGAAGCCCAGGAGAGCGTCGACCGCTTCGCCCAGGCTGACGGCGGCGTTGAGGCCGAGATAGACGAAATGGAGCGAGAGGCCGATTTCGGTCGGATCGCGATCGATGTCGCCCTGGCTGGCGAAGAGGAAGCCGAAGTAGCGCTCGCTGACGCTTTCGCCGAATATCGGGGGTTTGCGGGGGTCCCAGCCGATGCCGTAGGCGTCGTCCTCGAACCAGGAGGCCCACAGGAGCTGGGTGGCGCGGACGGTGATGCCGAGGCCGTCGCCCGCCGTCAGATAGAGGTGGAAGATGTCGGCGATGTCGACGATGCGGTTGGGGAGATACCAGCAGATCGCCTCGAGGACGCGCCGTCCGGCGGAGGCGGGGGGTTCGGGGGCGGGCTCGTCCTTGGGCATGTAGCCGGTGGGGGGGTCGGTTTCGTATTGCGCCGAGACGGTCGGCGCGACAAAGGCAATCGCCACAACAGTCAGCAACAACAGGGTCAGGCGGCGCAGCGGGGACATGGAGGGCGGCTCCTTGGGCGGCGCGGGGCCGCCGGAATCAACGGAATCGAGGCGAACTGCTCTCAATAGACGGCAGACAGCGCGGAAAGTCAATTCAATGAGACCCGCGGTGGGGACTCCAGGCACGCCGGTCATAACCGTCCGGGGAATCTTATCGGCAGCGGGGGGCGCGGGCTTCAATCGGGCTGTTCGGGGATGCGCGGCGTCCTGCTCGCGCAGGAGGTGGGGGGAGGGACGAAAATTGGGGGTCAGGGCCAATGATCGAAGAGCGCGCGGGCGAAACGGCGGTGGGGTTTCATCGCGCGTGAGGCGCGCCACAGGGCGCGGGCCGTCGACCATTTGAAGCGGCCGTTGCGCTTGACGAGGCTGTGCATCGCGCGCAGCCAGAGACGCGGGGTGATGAGTTGCGAGCCGAGCAGGATCCGCTCGGCCGGCTCCAGCGGGCGGATGGCTTCATATTGGGCGACGAGATCCAGCAGTGTGTCGGCCGGCCACTGGTTGGCCTGCGCGAATGTGTGGAGCGGGACGAGCAGATCGAGGACGACCGGGCGCGGGGTGCAGGATTCCAGATCGAGGAGCCATGCGCCGTCGCCGTCGAGCAGGAAATTGTTCTCATGGGTGTCGCCGTGGGCCAGCAGGATCGGGCACGCGAGCCGGCCACCGGCCGGTTCGGCGGACGCTTCGCGGCCGGTGCGGCGACAGAATTCGCGCGCCCGGCGGGCGAGCCGGCGGGCGGGTTCGTGCCGCGCGGCGGCCCAGCGGCCCAGCGGGGTCAGGAACGCCGCGTGCCCGCGGCGGACGCGACGGTTCAAGCGGCGCATGACGGCGGCGCGGGCTTCGGTGAAGGCCAGGAGATCAACGGATGGGGCCAGGCCGAGGCCGGCGGCCAGATCGGGCGCCGCGCGGCGCGATGCGGCGTGGAACCGCGCCAGGGCCTGGAGCACCTGCAAGGTGTCACCGGACCGTTTGAACGAGGGGCGGCGGCCCGAGACCTTGCGCATCAGGTAGAAATGCCCCTGGGTCGAGGAATAGAGCACGCGGCCTTCGCGGGTGCCGCGCAGCTCGGGGATCAGCGGGCCGGCGGCCGCCGCGCCGACCGCGCGGACGGCTTGCAGGATTTGCTCGAGCTGGTCGGCGGGGCGCGGGTTGCGCACGCGCTTGAGAATCCACGCGTCGTGGCCATCCTCGACGAGGAGCTGCGCGCCATGGCCCCACGGCAGATGGCGGATGCGGGGGGCGTCCAGCCCGAAGATCACGCGGATCATGTCGAGTTGCGGGAAGGAATCGATGGTCAGGTGATTGATGGCCAAGTGGGACGGCACGACCCCCGTCAAATCGATGCGCGGCGGCGGTCTATTGCATCCTGAGCGGCGTGCAGGTTCAAGGGGAAATGGGGCGGGCTGGAGCGGAGGGATCGGTTTGATGTCCGCTTCGCGGGCAGAAGATCGCTAGCGATGGCGATAGCGATAGCGATACCGAAATCGATTGTGATGGGGGGTTTCGCCTTGATTTTTGCGGGGAGGGGCCAGCACCATATGGCGACTTTTGAACCGCGAATGGAACCGATGACGACCGCGTTGACCGCAGCTTCCGCCCGCCCGTTCGAGATTCTGCCCCGGGTGGAATCGGGGATCGACCTGACGGCGGGACAGGCTGCGGCGCGGCTGGGGGCGCTCTATGGCGTGTTCGTGATCATCCGCACGCTGATGAACCAGACGGTGCAGGGGCTGACGGTCTACAGCGATGAAGCGCTCTACATGGAAGCCGCCCGGACGATCCTGCAGGGCAACGGGACGTGGTGGGATGCGGCGTTCAGCGGCCTGCCGAATTATCTCTATCCGCTGCTGATCGCGTGGCCGATTACGCATTTTCCGTGGGAGACGGGGTTTGATCTGGCGCGGTCGTTCAATGCGCTGGCCGCGGGGTTGACGATTTTTCCGAGTTACGCGCTGGCGCGCGGCTTTGTCAGCCGGCGACGCAGCCTAATGGTCGCGACGCTGATCGCGACGGTGCCGGGGATGGCTTACACGATGAAGCTGATGACGGAGAACGTGTTCCTGCCCCTGGCGACGTTGTTCATGTGGCTGGCCTGGCGGGCGATCGTGCGTCCGACGGCGGGGCGGTGCCTGGTGGCCGGCCTGGCCGCGGGGCTGGCGTTCCACGCCAAGCCGCATGCGTTGCTGCTGCCGCCGATTTATGCGGGGGCGGCGATCCTGTTTGAATGGATCCGCTGGCGCACGGGACGCGACGAGGAGGGGTCGCGGCCGACGACGGGTCGCGAACTGGTGCGCGGGATCGGGCTGCATGGGTTCGCCGCGCTGGGGTTATTCGCCGCGCTGCTGCCGCGGCTGGCCGAGGTGATCTGGCTGGAGCAGTGGGCGACGCCGTTTTCGATGCGCAGCTTCATGGGCTTCTATCATTATGGGGTCGACAGCGGGCAGTCGGGGCTGAACTGGCCGATGTTCTGGCAGGCGCTGTGCATGAATGGCGGGACGTGGTGGGTCGGGGCGGCGATTCTGCCGGCCGTGGCGCTGGGGCGGGATGCGCGCGCGGTGTTCGGCGGGTCGGCCCCGACGCGCGAACGGGCGCTGTGGCTGCTGGCGGTGCTGGCGGGGATCGCGATCGTGCTGACCTGTGCGCGGCATGTGGCGACGTTCGAGCGGGAACCGACGGCGTACGAGCGCTACATCTATCCGTTTCTCACGCCGGTGCTGCTGTATTTTCTGTTCCGCGTGGCGAGTCAGGAACGGCCGGGGATGGCCGTCCTGATCAGCCGGAGCGGCCGGCTGATCGCCATCGCGCTGGGGCTGGCATTCGGCGTGTTTGCGACCTGGCGGCTGGAGGGGGGGTGGAGCTACCCGTCCAATACGCCGACGCTGTCGATCGGGCTGCTGATCGCCCGCTGGCGCGACGTGAGCCCGCTGCTGATCGGCGGGTGGGGCGTGCTGGCCGGGGCGGGCGTGCTGGTGATGGTCGGGGCGCCACGGGGGTGGCGGCTGAACTGGTGGGGCGTCTGGCTCTGGCTGCTCGCGGCGAACGTCGGGTTTTACGCGGTCCATGCCGATCTGATCACGCCGGGGATGCGCGCGGCGCTGGAGACGGCCGAAGAACTGGACCGGTCGATGCCGCGCGGTCATCAGTTGATCGTGCTGCGCGACGGGATCAAGGAAAAGCACGCCGTCGCCGAGCAGATCAGCTTCCGCGTTCCGGGGCGGGAGATCTACATCGACGAAAGTTTGCAGGACTGGTTTGCCGAACCGGTGAAAGTGGATGAGAACCTCACGCTGGAGACGGGGCTGCCGGCGGACAGCACGTGGGTGCTGACGGCGGGGGAGTGGCGATTCAACCGGCCGCCGCGGGGGCGGGTCGGCTCGCTGCGGCGCTACTCGATGGCCGATGGGCCGTTGATGTTCGATCGCGCGCAGTATGAGCGATACCTGGAGGACCCGCAGACGCTGAAGGAGAACGACTTCCGCAAGGTGCTGAAGGATCTGCAATTCAGCGTGGTTTCGGCGAGCGTGCCGGCGGTGCTGGCGGCGGGGGAGGAGACGCCGCTGCGGTTCCGGATCCGCAACGACGGGTTTTTCGCCACGCCCGAGCCCGGGGAAGTGCGCTATGAGATCGGGTATCATTGGAGCGCGCCGAACATCACGGGGGACTGGACGGCGATCGTCTGGGATGATGGGAATTCCGCGGCCATCCCGCCCGGAGTGGCGCGGGGTCAGGATTTTGAGTTGACGATCCCGGTGCGGGCGCCGGAGGAGCCTCACGGGCTGCTGCACCTGGAACTGCGCGTGCTGGGCGTCAAGGATGACCTGCGCGAATTTGGCCAGGACAGCGTGGATCTGCGGCAGATCCTGGTGTATCCGGAGGGGCGGATGCCGGATTCGACGCCGACGGAGTGACCGGTTATTCAAGCGAACGCGGCCGGGGCGAATCTGGCCGTCGCGTTCATACCCTGCACAAGCGGAACCCTTGCCCATGCCACCCAAAGCCAAGGCGGTCATCATGACGGTCGGGTTGAGTACGGAACCCGGCCGCGACGTGCTGGACGTGCTGGAACTCGATCTGCGGGAACTGGAGCCGGAGTATCTGGCGGTGATCGCGTCGGACGCGAGCCGGGCGAACGGGAGGCGGTTGATCGAGCGGTCGGGGCTGGCGGCGGATCGCGCGGAGATCGTGGAAGTGAGCGACGCGCGCGACCTGGACGACATCTTCCGCAAGACGAACGAGCTGATCCAGCGGCTGGTGGAGCAGGGCTACGCGCCCGACGAGATCGCGGTCAATTACACGGCGGGGACCAAGGTGATGGGTTCGGGGGCGGTGTTGTCGGCCGTGTACAACAAGGTGATGGAACTACGCTACATCACGGGGCTGACGGCGCCGGGCGACCGGCCGCAGCCGGTGCGCCACCGGATCGTGACGACGCGGCCGGGGGCGGTTTTCGCCTATCAGGACCTGCTGACCGGGCGCAACATGCTGCTGGACCTGCGCTACCGGTCGGCGCTGGACGTGCTGGCGGGGATCGACGAGGAGTTTCTATCGCCGTCGGACCGGCAGCAACTGGCGGCGCTGATCAAGCTGACGCGGGCGTACGACGCGTGGGACAATTTTCAGTACGGGCAGTTTCTGCTGCGCTATGAGGAGATCACGTTCAACGGGGAGAATCTGCGGGCGTTCCGGCTGGAGGCGACGCAGCACGAACTGGTGCGGCGGGTGGCGCACGAGACGGCGGCGCGCAACATCGGGCCGCATATCATCGCCGAGATGTTCAACAATGCGGAGCGGCGGCTGATGGTGGGCCGGATCGAGGACGCGATGGCGCGGCTGTACCGCTGCCTGGAGCTGCTCGCGCAATGGGTGCTGCTGCGCGAGTACGGGATCGACACCAATGACGTCGACACGCGGCGGGTGCCGCCGCGCGACCGGGTCGCGCTGGAGGCGCTGCGGTCGCTGGAGGACGGGATGGTGAAGATCGGGCTGCGCAAGTCGTTCGATCTGCTGCGGATCCTGGGGGCGCGGGTCGGTCAGGTGCTCGAGCAGGATCCGGTGCTGCGTCAGTTTCTGGAACTGCGCTCGGGGTCGATCCTGGCGCATGGGTTGCAGCCGGTAGCGCGCGGGGACGGGGAACGGTTCATGACGCACGCGCGCGAGGTTTTTCGGATCGAGATCGAGCAGTTCGATGAGTTGACGCGCCAGATGCAGTTCCCGTGGTTGCGCGATCGGCCGCGCGAGGCGGGACCGGATCAGGTGAGAGGGGAATGAGGGGGGAACGACGGGGCTCTTTGGAGGACTTCAGGAGATTTTGAGAGCCGAGGACGAGGGCCGAGAGCCGAGAGCCGAGTTTTTGGGGGGCCGTTGGGGGCGATTACGAGGGCGAGGGACGAGGGATAGCGATAAGGATATCGATTCCGGTTAAGCGGCGGGGCGGGGCGACCGATAAGCAGGATGGGAGCATGCCGCCCACGGACCCTGCCTGGAGCACGCCGCATGAGCACCGCCTCATCGTTTCTGGAACAGCCAGCCCTGGCGCTGGAGCTGGATATTCTGCGCCAACTCGTGGTGCTGTCGATGGGACCGGAGGATCCGCTTTACCTGCTGATGAACGACGCGCTGCGCTCGCTGAGCATGCACAAGATGAAGAAAGCGCTCAGCACGTTCGATCATCTGTCGGACACCGAACGCAACCGGGTGCTGGGGCTGTGTGAGGGCGGCGCCGCCGCCGAGTAGGCCTTCCCGTCGACGTTTCGTTAACTCCTTTTTCAAACAAGAAATAAGAGATTCGCGCTGACGAGGCCGCAGGGTGGCTCGTGGCGCGGCCGGCGTTTTTGTGGGATGCGGGCGGGCAGGAGTCGATCGCGATCCCGATCCTGATCGTTATGGCACGCCGCGGCCGGGGAGCTGAGTGACCTCCGCGGCCGGGCGCAGGATTTCCTCCAGCAGGCCGTGCTGTTCCAGACATTCGAGCAGGATCTCGGCGATCGCCTGGCAGCCGACGCTCTTGAGGTGAATCGCGTCGGGCGTGAACAGGCGCTCGGAAATTTCCTCTTGAGAGAAGCGCTGGTCGAACTCGGCGGCGAGGTCGCAGAGGATCACGCCGGGCTCCTCGCGCGCGACGTCGCGCACGGCTTCGACATACGCCTCGTGCAGCGGGATCAGGTTGCGCAGCTTCTCCGTCGAAGCGACGAAGCCGGGGACCAGATGGGCGTAACGCTGCTCCTCGCCGGGCACGAACCCATCGGGCGCGGTCATGAGCACGAGCTGGATGTCGTGCTCGCGGGCCAGACGCGCCATCTCGCGCAGGTTAGCGCGATAATCCGCCAGTGAGACGCGCAACGGGTACCCGGCGTCGGGATCCTTGCGCAGTTTGATGAAGGCGTCGCGCGCGAGCTGAAGCAGCCGGACGTTGCGCAGCTTGAAGAGGAGGGATTCGTTCAGGCGGGCGACCTCCTTGTCCTCGACGCCGAAGCCGATCCAATGGTCGTTCCAGCCGAAGTAGACGGTGGCGACTTTGGGCTGGAGGGGGATGACGTCCTGTTTGAACTGCTGCAAGCCCTGGTGGCTGGTCCAGCCGAGGACGCCCAGGTTGATGTAGGAGAAGCCGCGGCCGGGATGGCGGTCGGCCACCATGCGGGCCAGGTGGACGTCGTAATCGCCATACATCGTGCAGGAGCAGCCGAGAAAGGCGACGTCGGGTCGGCCGACCTGCTGGAGTCTTGCGCGGTAATCGGTGGGAAGCCAGAAGCGGGTCGGGTCCTCGTCCCAGCCGCCGTAGAGGTCAATTTCGGCGCGGGTGGGGGAGCCGAACTGAACTTTTTCGGGGTAGAGCGGGTGGGAGTAGCCCACGACGCGCAGACCGAATTCGACGAGGAGGACGGGCAGAGCGATCGCGCCGAGGAGCAGGGCGGTCCGGGCGCGCCAGCCGAAACGATGGCCGCGGGAGGGGGCCGGCCGGGTGGGGCGGGGGGCCTCCGGGGAGGGGTGAGGCGGGTTGGCCGGCGGATCGGGTGGGTTCATGAAGCGAACGACTGTGCGGGATGGGGCGCGCGATGGCGGGCGCTGGTCCATTATCCGGAAGCGCGGGTCGGGAGACAAGGGGGCGCAGGGGCAACGAGCGGGTGGTGATGCTGATTTTTTTATCAGGAATTGCCTGGAACGTCGGCTGGATCCGTGACCCACGAACCGCTTGAAAGTTCAAAACAGGAATTGGAGGATCGCACACGGCGGCGGATCGTTGTCGGATGGGGAATTTTTGTACGGGATACGGGATCACGAAAAACACGAATTGCACGGCAGGGCGGTCGGCGGGGCGCAGGGGGGTGCCTCGCCGGGGAGCAGGGGTTTCGAGAGCGGGGCGAGAGAGAAGAGCCGAGTTTTGGGTGAGCCTTTGGGGGCGATTACGAAGACGAGGGACGAGAGACGAGGGACGATTTTAAGAGTGAGGTTTGGATGATGGGTTGCAAGGTGAGAGGAACGATGCCGGCGGGCGGATGGGCTCGGGCGCTGCTGTTCGCCATGGCGGCGTGGACCGCGATGCTGGGCGCCGGAGCAACCGCCGATCCGCCGGCGGGAGCGGAAGAGCTCGATGCGGCATTCGCGGCGCTGGCCGGTTATTCCTGGGAGGCGACGCGTGAACCGCTGACGGTGATCGATGCGGCGATCGCGCAATCGCGGGGGGATGAGGCCGCGCGCGCCGAGCTGGAGACGCGGCTGATGGCGGTGCTGGGGGGCGACGCGCCGCAGGCGGCGAAGAAGTTCGCCTGCGAACGGCTCAGTCTGATCGGGAGCGGCCGGTCGGTGGCGGCGCTCGCGTCGCTGCTGGGTGTCCGCGAGCTTGCGCATCCGGCGCGGCTGGCACTGGAACGGATTCCGGACCCCGTGGTGGACGCAGCGCTGATTGGGGCGCTGGAGACAACCGATGGCGACCTGTTGCGCGGGACGATCGGTTCGATCGGCAATCGCGGCGTCGCGGGGGCCACGGCGCCGCTGACCCAATGGGCGCGTGACGATGCGGCGTCCTCCGAGACGGTGCTGACGGCGATCCGGGCGCTGGGCATGATCGGGACGGCCGAAAGCGCGCGCGCGCTGGGCGAGTTGCAGGCCGAGGCCCCGGCCGAGCTGCGCGACGCGATCACCGATGCCCGGCTGATCGCGGCGCGGCGCATGCAGCGGGCCGGGCTGAACGAAGAAGCCGCCGCGCTGTACCGCGAGGTGCTGGCCCTGGAGGGGGGCGAGCGGTGGCGGGCGGCCTGCCTGCGCGGGCTGGTGGACGCGGAGCCGGAGCACGCGCGCGAGCACCTGGCGGAGGCGCTCGCGGGCGAAGACGCGCGGCTGATGCGCGTGGCGGCGGAGACGATCGCCGATGCGGACGACCCGGCAGCCGTGCGCCACTTCAGCGCGATGCTGAGCGACTTGCCGCGCGCGAGCCAGGTGATTCTGCTCGACACGCTCCGCAGCCAGTTGGGAACGGAAGCGCGGGACTTCGCGCGCGGGGCCGTGCGGAGCGACGCGGCGGAGTTGCGGCTGGCGGCGATCCGCGCGCTGGGGTTTGTCGGCGACGAGACGGATCTGGCCGAGCTGATCCGGGCGGCGCAGTCGGAGGTGGAAGCTGAACGCGACGCCGCGCGCACGAGCCTGGAGTTACTGCCGGCCGAAGCGACGGGCGCGCAGTTGGTCGCGATGCTGCCCGCGGCGGACCCGGGAGCACAGGCGGAGATCATCGCCGCGCTGGCCGCCCGCCGGGAAGTCGACAGCTTGGGCACAATCACGGACTATCTGGATGCCGAGAACAACGCAGTCCGCGCCGCGGGATGGGAGGCGCTGGCGACGATGGGGACGCTGGAGCAGTTGCCGGTGGTGATCGAGCACCTGCAGCGCGCGGAGGGGAACGAAGCGCCGAAACCGGTCCGGGAAGCGCTCCAGGCGATCGTGCGCCGCGAGCGGGAAGCGGCGCTGCCGACGCTGCTGTCGAGCCTGAGCGAGGCGCCGGTCGCGGCCCGGGTTGCGCTGCTGCACAGCCTGGCGCTGCTCGGCACGGGGGAGGCGCTGGAGGCGGTCCGGGCGGCGGTCGGGGAGTCCGACCCGGCCCTCAAGGACGGAGCGGTGCGGACGCTGACCGAGTGGCCGACGGTGGAGGCCGCGCCGGACCTGCTGCGGATCGCGCGCGAAGGGGAAAAGCCGGTCTGGCGCATCCTTGCGCTGCGCAGTTACATCCAACTGGTGCGCGGGAGCGACGCGACGCGGGAAGAGAAACTGGAGCAGTTGCGGCCGGCGATCGAGCTGGCCGTCAATGCGGAGGAGAAGCGCCGGGTGATATCGGCGCTGGGCGAGCTGGCGATCGAGCCGACGCTGGCCGTGCTGTCGGATTACATGGACGACCCCGACGTGGTGGAGGAGGCGAGCGCGGCGGTGATCGGCGTCGCGGGACCGTTGCGCAAGGAACATCGGGAGGAGGTCGACCGGCTGCTGAACCTGGTGCTGGAGCGATCAAAGAACCCGGATCACCACCAGTGGACCAACTGGCTGCTGCACCACCAGGAGGAATAGCAGGGTGGGGAGCGGGGCACGAAAGAGCCGGCGCGGCGGGCGGGGCCGCAAACCTCGCGAAGTCACAACATGGTTTGAGAAGAACCGATGGATGAGGCAGGCAAAATGAAGCAAGGCAAGACGGGTGGAAAGAAGCTGACGCGGCGCGGATTTCTGGGCCGGGCGCTTGCCGCGGCGGCCGCGCCCTACATTATTCCCGGCTCGGCACTCGGGCTGAACGGCCACACCGCGCCGAGCAATCGGGTGGTGATGGCGTCGATTGGCCTGGGCTTTGCCTGGGACATGTTCCTGCAGCACAAGGATGTCCAGCTCGTGGCGGTGTGCGACGTGCAGCGCGAGCGGCGCGACGCAGCCAAGGCGAAGGTCGACGCGTTTCTGCAGAATCAGGATTGCCGGACCTACAACGATTTCCGCGAGGTGATCGCGCGGCCGGAGATCGACGCGGTCTACATCGCGACGCCCGATCACTGGCACGCGCTGGTGACGATCGCCGCGGCGCGCGCGGGCAAGCACATCTATTGCCAGAAGCCGCTGACGCGGACGATCGCCGAAGGGCAGGCGGTCGTCGAGGCGGTGCGGCGGCACAACGTCGTGTTTCAGCACGGAACGCAGCAGCGCCACGACCTGGCGATGCTGTTCGGGTGCGAACTGGCGCTCAATGGGTATATCGGCGAGGTGAAGCAGTTGAAGATCGGCAGCCCGCGGGGGCAGACGTGCCCGCCCCAGCCGATCGAGCCGGTGCCGGACGGGCTGGACTGGGAGATGTGGGTCGGGCCGGCGCCGTGGTCGCCGTTCACCGGGCGGCGGATCAAGTCGCACGACTGGTACTTCATCTCGGATTACTCGATGGGTTACATCGCGGGGTGGGGCGTCCATCACGCCGACAGCGGGCAACAGGCCAGCGGGATGGACGAGCCGACGGGGCTGATCGAGGTCGACGCGCGCGGGACGTTCGCGACCGACGGGCTGTTCGACACCCCGTATGAGTGGAACATGAACTTCAAGTTCCCCAACGGCATCACGTGGAACTGGACCGACACGCCGAACTGGTATCCGGAGCGCAACTGGAGCGACCCGGTCAGGCACAATATGGGGATCCGGATCGAGGGAACGGAAGGTTCGATCTTCATCTGGCGTTCGCAGGTGGAAGCGGAACCCAAGTCGCTGTTGAACGTGAAGATCGGCCACCGGGACAAGGTCCAGCTCTGCCGGCCCGGGGGGGAACCGATCCCGGATTTCATCGAGTGCGTGCGGCGGGGGCTGCGGACGTGCGCGCCGGTGGAAGTCGCGCATCGCTCGACGACGCTCTGCTCGCTGGGGGCCATCTCGATGCAGCTCGGCCGTAAAGTCGTCTGGGATCCGGTGAAGGAAGAGATCGTCAATGATCCGGAGGCGCAACGGTTGTGCTCGCGCGCGATGCGCGAACCGTGGAGCATCTGAAAGGCGGATCAAGAAGTAATTGCGGATCACGAATGACACGAAAGGGGAGACACAATGAAGGCACTGGCGGCATGCGGGACGCGCGTGATGACGGCGGGCCTGATGCTCATCGCGGCTTTGGGCGCGAGGGTCGGGGCCGAGGAAATTCCGGCCGTGGCGGAAGCGCCGACCACGGTGACGGTCGCGGTCCTGACCGGCGGCCACGGCTATGATGAGCCCGCCTTCGAGATCCTGTTCGACTCACTGGCCGGGGTTGAGGCGACGATCGTGAACGAGCGCGATTTCCTGACCGCGCCGGCGGAGGAACGCGACGGTTACGACGTCGTCCTGTTCTACAATATGATCATGGAAACGCCGGAAGGCGACTACAAGGAGGGTCTGGAGCACCTGGGCACGAGCGACCAGGGGATCGTTGTGATGCATCATGCCCTGCTCTCGTATCCGGAGTGGCCCGGCTGGACCGACGTGATGGGGATCGCCGACCGCAAGTTCGGATACTTTCACGATCAGCAGGTGAAAGTACACGTCGAGGAGGTCGAGCATCCAATCACCGCCGGCATCCAGGATTGGGAGATGATCGACGAGACCTATACGATGGCCGACGCCGACCCGGCCGACGGGAACACGGTGCTGCTGACGCTGGACCAGGAAAACAGCATGCGGACGATCGGCTGGACGCGGGAACATGGGCAGGCGCGGGTGTTCTGCCTGCAATCGGGTCACGACAACCAGACGTGGGTGGATCCCAATTTCCGCGAGGTTCTGCGCCGGGGGATTCTGTGGGCGGCCGGGCGGCTGTGACCGGAGCCCCTGAACCTCACGCGACGCCGCGGGTGGGGGCGACCTGCTCCTGATACTGGCGGGCGCAATGCGCCACGACGCGGCGGGCGTCGTCGGGGCCGAAGAAGTCGCGCACGCGCACTTCCTTGTGCTCCAGTTTCTTGTAGTCCTCGAAGAACATGCGCAGTTCCATCAGCCGATGGGGGGGCAGTTGGCGGATGTGATCGTAGTCGCGATACTCCGGGTCGTCCAGGTGGACGCTGATGATTTTTTCGTCGTTCTCGCCCTGGTCGATCATCGTCATCATGCCGATCGGCTTGACGCGGAGGATCGAGAGCGAAATGACGGGCTCCTGCATCAGAACGAGGACGTCCAGCGGGTCGTGATCGTCGCCGAGCGTCTGGGGCAGGAACCCGTAGTTGGCGGGGTAGGTGACCGAGGAATAGAGGACGCGGTCGACGCGCAGGAGGCCGGTCGTTTTGTCCAGTTCGTATTTGACCTTGCTCCCCTTGGGGATTTCGACGACGGCCTGCATGTTGTCGATCGATTCCGCGCCAAGCGGAACGTCATGCCACGGGTGATTCATCATCGGGGTGCGCGTCCTTGGTGAGGAGTTCGGTCCCTTGTCCTGGTGGGGAAATTCGAAAATCGAATTCCGGAATCCGAAACAAATCCTAATAGAAAAATTCAAAAAATTCGCGTCATTCCCTTATTCAACGGATGAAAATTCGTGTGATGGGAGGGACATAAGGGACGTAAGAGACAGGGCCTCATTGTTTCAATCGCCATTCTCGTCGGTGGAGTCGTCCTCATCCTCCTGCGCGGCCATCTGGTATTCCTTCAGTTTGCGCTGGAGCGTGCGCCGGCTGATGCCGAGCGCCTCGGCGGCGGCGGAACGATTGCCGCCGAAGCGGGCGAGGGCGCGCTCGATCGTGATCCGCTCGATCTGCTGCAGGTCGA
>Ga0116160_1002635_pt1 | contig 16687 bp, 15 predicted proteins | sample AD_JPNAS2_MetaG_FD_89879 | JGI IMG/M metagenome (GOLD analysis project Ga0116160, IMG submission 89879) | Active sludge microbial communities of municipal wastewater-treating anaerobic digesters from Japan - AD_JPNAS2_MetaG | ecosystem: Engineered > Bioreactor > Anaerobic > Digestate | place...
CCGAAGGAGAGCAGGCAACGGCGATCAAAACGCCCTGCAATTCCCTTGAAGCCGGTATCGTTGCTCGCACCGGTGAGCAGGCTGACGACATTGGCAACGACGCCAGCAACCCCGGTGAGTCGGTCATCCCGGAGCTCGACGCGGATGCCACCGCGCTCGGGAAAGGCTGCCGGGTAGAGGGCGCGCATGGCTGCGCGGGTCATCAGATAGGCGGAAGCGACGGTCGGGCACGAATGCCCGGCGAGCTTGACCGCGTCGCTGTAGGTGTATTCGATGATGCCGTCCTCCGCCGCCCCGAGGAACCGGGCCAGTGGGTCGCGAACGGTAATTCGTGGTGCAGATTCAAAAAACTCCGGGAAATTCATGAGTTCGTTCTCCTCGGGACAGTCGTGCTTGCCAAACGGACACTACACGCCTAAGATAGTAACCACTTACTTACAGAAATGCAAGCTGACCACCATCATGGATATTCAGAGCAGCGTCCACAAGGCTTCTGGCCAACGTCTGAGCAGCGACGAACGACAGCGCGAGATCGTCGCTGCGGTACTTGCGCTGGCCCGCGAGCGCGGGCCGGATGCGATCACCACGCAGGCCATCGCCGACCGGATCGGCGTCACGCAGGGGGCAATCTTCCGTCACTTCCCGCACAAGGAGGCAATCTGGATGGCGGTCTTTGCCTGGGTCCGGGAATCGCTTGGCACGCTTTTGGCGACCGCTGTGGCGCAGCGCCAGTCGCCGCTGGCAAAGATCGAGGCCGCGTTCTTCGCGCACGTGGCCTTCATCGCGACCAACCCCGGCGTTCCCCGCGTACTGTTCCACGAGCTGCAATATCCCGGGGATTCGCCGGTGCGCGCCGAGGTCCAGGCGATGATCGCTGGCTACCGCGAGCGGCTGACCGCGCTGTTCACCGAGGCCAGGACGGCCGGTGAGCTTCCCGCCGCGCTGGATACCGCGCTGGCGCCGGTGCTGTTCATTGGGGCGGTGCAGGGCCTGGTCATCGAGTCAGCGCTCGCCGGCAACGAGGACGCAATGATGGCGCGTGCGCAGCAGATGTTCCCGCTGCTCGTGCACGGCTATCGCGGGCCACAAGAAGCATGAACTTGCGCTTTTCCCGCAAGGCGGTATTGCGCGCAGTCGCCGTCGCCAGTGTACTGTTGCTCGGCTGGCTGGCGACCAGCCAGGGACCGCTGGCGCCAACCAGGGTGACTTTGACCAAGGTGCAGCTGGGGCCGCTGCTGGAGAGCACCTTCGGCATCGGCACAGTCGAGGCTCGCCGCAGCTATGCACTGGGTCCGACGACGGCCAGCCGCGTGGCGCGCGTGCTGGTCGACCAGGGCGATGCCGTCACGGCCGGGCAACTACTTGCCGAACTCGATCCGGTCGACCTCGACGATCGCGTTGCGAGCGGCCGACTCGTCGCACAACGTGCCGCAAGCGCTGTCCGCGCGGCGCAAGCTGAGCTGGTCGCGGCGCAGAGCCGTGCGCTAGTCGCGGTCGCCAGCGCGCGTCGTTCCGCCGAACTACGCGCACGCGGTTTCTTCAGCCAAGAGGCCGCCGACGCCAAGCAGCAAGAAGCCAATGCCGCGACGGCGGTAGCGGACGCCACGGCCGCCCAACTGGCGGCGGCGCGGCGCGATCACGAACGCGCGCTGGCCGATGTTGCCGGTGTCGGCAAGCTGCGCGCGCAGGCACTGCTGGCGAGTCCCGTCGATGGCATCGTCAGTGCGCGACTGTTCGAACCGGGATCGACGATCGTTGCCGGGCAGGCCGTGCTGCAGGTCATTGACCCGGCGAGCCTGTGGGTCAGGGCGCGCATCGACCAGGGCCAGGCCGGCGGCGTGCGCGTTGGACAGTCAGCCGAGATCGTGCTGCGCTCGGATGCCAAGCGTGTCTACCCGGGCGAAGTCCGGCGCGTCGATTGGCTAAGCGATTCGGTCGCCGAAGAGCGCATCGTCAATGTCGCCTTCGCGGCGATTCCCGACGCACTCTCGATCGGAGAGCTGGTCGAGGTGACCATCGGCACCGCTGAACTGCCCGATGCACCCTGGTTGCCGACGGCAGCGGTGAAGCGTGTGGACCGACAGGATGGCGTGTGGCGAATAAAGGACGGGCGCGTCACGTTTCATCCGGTCGAGGTCGGCATCTCCACCCTGGATGGCCGCAGCCAGATTCTTGCTGGTCTGGCAGCAGGCGACGAAGTTGTCGTACACAGCGAGCAGGCATTGCAGCCCGACGCGAAAGTCAGGGTCGTCGTCGCCATCGTCGGTGCCAGGCGATGATCAATCTCGCCGGTCGCGACATCCTCAACGGCTGGGGCAAGTTCGTCTTCACCGGCCTCGGGCTCGGCTTGCTGATCGGCGTCACGCTGTCGATGGCCGGGATCTATCGCGGACTGGTCGATGACGGACGCGTCCTGCTGGGCAATGCTGGGGCCGATCTATGGGTCGTGCAACGCAATACGCTCGGCCCCTACGCCGAACCCTCGAACGTACGCGACGACGCCTATCGCGCGCTGCTTGGCGTCAAGGGGGTGGTCGAGGCCGGCAATGTCACCTACCTGACGATGCAGATCGAAGATCAGGGCCAGGATGTACGGGTGATGCTCGTCGGCTTCCAGCCCGGACACCCCGGTGAGCCCGGCTACCTCGTCGCCGGACGTCCGATCACGCGTTCGCACTACGAGGCGATTGCCGATATCAAGACCGGCTTCCGCCTTGGGCAGCGCATCCGTATCCGACGGCACGAGTACACGGTGGTCGGCTTGACCAGCCGCATGGTGTCGTCGGCTGGTGACCCGATGGTCTTCGTGCCGCTGCGCGATGCGCAGGAAGTGCAGTTCCTCAAGGACAACGATGCGTTGGTCAATGAACGCGCACGCACTGCCGCCAATCCGGCGTTCAACCGCCCCGGTATACCGGGACTGCTCGAGGCCGTACAAGCCAGCCAGGCGAGCAGCCGGACGGTGAATGTGGTCCTGCTGCGGCTCGCCACGCACGCCGATGAAGCGACCGTAGCCAGCAACATCCGGCGCTGGAAACACCTCGAAGCCTATACGCGTGCCGACATGGACGAAATCCTCGTCGCCAAGCTGATCGCCACGTCGGCGAAGCAGATCTTCATGTTCCTGGTCATCCTGGCGATTGTCAGCGCGGCCATCGTCGCCTTCATCATCTACACGATGACCCTGAACAAGGTCCGCGAGATCGCGGTGCTCAAGCTGATCGGGGCACGCAACCGGACCATCGCCGCCATGATCCTGCAGCAGGCGCTCGGCCTGGGTGCGATCGGTTTTCTCGTCGGCAAGACTGCGGCGACGCTGTGGGCACCGATCTTCCCCAAGTACGTCCTGCTGCTCCCCGGGGACGCCGTGCGCGGTGCGCTGTTGGTGCTGGCGATTTGCGCGCTGGCAAGCGTCGTCGCCATCCGCGCCGCGTTGCGCGTCGATCCAGCGACGGCGATCGGGGGATAGATGCCCGCGGCGATCGAAATCAGCGGCCTGACCAAGCGCTACGGCGTCCGCGATGCAGCGGTTGATGCCCTGAAGGGCGTGGACATGATCGTCCAGCCCGGCGAGGTTGTCGGGCTGATCGGCCCCAGTGGCTCGGGCAAGAGCACGCTGCTCAAGTGCCTGGGTGCGGTGATCGAGCCCAGCGCGGGGCGAATGGCGCTGGCCGGCGAGGCAATCTACGACAATGGCTGGCAGGTGGCCGATCTGCGCGCCTTGCGTCGCGATCGCATCGGCTTCGTCTTCCAGGCGCCGTATCTCATTCCTTTCCTCGACGTCACCGATAACGTGGCGTTGCTACCGATGCTGGCCGGTGTGGCCAACGCCAGTGCGCGCGAGCGGGCGCGGGCGATGCTTGCGGCACTCGATGTCGGGCATCGTTCCCAAGCACGGGTGGCGCAGCTGTCCGGCGGTGAGCAGCAGCGGGTGGCGATCGCTCGCGCGCTGGTTAACCAGCCGCCGATCATCCTCGCCGACGAGCCGACGGCCCCCCTGGACAGCGAGCGCGCATTGGCTGTGGTCCGCATCCTCAACGAGATGGCACAGCGCTTCGCGACAGCGATCATCGTCGTCACCCACGACGAAAAGATCATCCCGACCTTCCGGCGGATTTATCACATCCGTGACGGACGCACCTATGAGGAAGCCGGCGAGGGGCGGGCCGCTTGATCCGCGGAGGACGAGAAAGAGACGCTCGGCGATCGTCGGCAGCCGGGATTTGCGCTCGCGTGCGCGAGCTTGTTGCCTAAACCTCGCCTAAGCCTCGTCGATTCCCCGGCGCTCGCGCATCGCGCGTCCGATGCGGGCCAGATCATGGTCGCTCAACAAGCGCGCAGCCATGGGCAGGAGCTCCTTTTCCTCGTACTCGATATGGCACGCATAGCGAACGGCCAGCGCTTCGACATCGTCAGCGACCAGTGACACCTGCTCGCCGGCGGCGATCCTTTCGAGGATGCCGCGCAGGTGTCGCCAACACGCTTCGAGCGCGCGGTGATCGACTTTCAGCCCGTCGATCACCGCGCGCAGGCAGATGGCGTCAGAACCGGCCATCGACTCGATCAACGCCGGAAAGAGGTCGTCTTCTTCATCGGCATGATGGTGCAGGGCGGATGTGTCGAAGTAGCGTATTACCCTGGTCGCCGCCGCACGCGCTTCTTCGTCGACGCCATGAACCAGCAGGTGTGGAACCAGGCGCCGCAAGGTCACGCATTGCGTTTCAATTCTGCCATGGCAGGCGGAAAGCATCTCCAGAGGCGCCTCGGTTCCGACGGTCGGTGCGGAGAATCCAGGAATGCTTGTCGTCACTTCAAGGCCCTGTCGCTCGGCTTGTCTTGCGCGGCAGCCGAAGACTGTGCGACTGCCTTGAGGTGGCAGGCGGTACAGTCGCGGCCGATGGCCAGGGAACCGATGATCGTGCCGCTGCCGTCCCTCACCAGGCCGAAGCTCAGTTCCACGTAGAGCTTGCTCCCATCCTTGTGCACCGAGCGGGTTGTGAGTACCTGGTTCCGGTACTTGGTCTGGCCGCTGTCAACCGCTTTGTGAAAGCCTTCCCAGTGTGCTTTCCGGAGGCGTTCCGGAATGATCACGTCGAGGCTTTCGCCGAGGACTTCGGCGGCGGAATGGCCGAACACGGTTTCAGCGCCATGATTCCAGACGCGGATCGCTCCCTCGCAATCGGCGAAAATGATCACATCCGGGGCCTGATCCACGATCGCCTGATAGAGATCGGAATCTGTATCCGCACACGCGGCAGTTGCCTGCATCCTGGAACTCCTTTCCACTTGGTCGAATGAGACAAGCGCTCGCCGTCGTTGCTATTTGCGGCCGAGCGTGGTTAGGTCGGGCACCGTGAATGTTCCCTGCAAGGACAGGAGCTCACGGCGATGAAGGCCAGCCAGTTGCTCAACGCATTCGTTGCCTTTTCTTGTCAGTTGCACGTCCACCTGCCGCCGGTCGCTGCTGCTGACGCTACGCTGTACTAGTCCGGCCGCCTCGCATCGAGAAATCAGCGACACGACCCCATGATGCTTCGCCTGCAGGCGTTCGGCGAGTTCGCCGACGTTGGCCGATTCCCGTCCGGGAAAGCCTTTGATCTGGAGCATCAACAGATACTGCAAGGGGGTTATCCCGGCCCGCTGCGTCAGATCTTCGCTGAAGCGCAGGTAGCGGCGCAGCTGGTAGCGGAAGTGGGCAAGCGTTTCGAAATCGACCTTGGACATTTGCTGCTCGGACATTTCTGCAGGGAACCTTCCCGTAAGTTTGTATCACAGTATGATATGGTTGGCTGGATGCAATGGCAAGTTGCCTGGGCGCGGTGTTTCGCAAACTTCTCCTGGCAATAAAGTCCTTATCCCGAGGTATCCACAGGCAAAGACGACTCAACTAAACCCGATGACTATCGACCCACATACCCACGGCCTGTCAACACTCTGCATTCACGCCGGCACGCATCTGGACCAGGCCACCGGCGGCGCGTGCAGCCCCATCTTCACTTCCACGGCCTACGCGTTCCCGAATCCGGCCAACGCGAACATCTACCCGCGTTACTTCAATACGCCCAACCAGCAGGTCATCAACCGCAAGCTGGCAGCGCTCGAAAAGGGCGAGGGGGCGCTTGTCTTCGGCTCGGGCATGGCGGCGATCTCCACCTTGCTCCTTGCTAATCTCAAACCTGGCGATCACGCCATCTTCCAGAACGATCTCTACGGCGGCAGTATGCGGCTGATCAGCAGCGAACTGCCGCGGCTCGGCGTGCAGCTTTCCTGGGGGGCGAACGTGGCGGACTTCGCCGAGGCCTTGCGACCGGAGACGCGGCTGATCTACGTCGAATCTCCGTCGAATCCGCTGCTGCATTGCGTTGATCTGGCCGAAATGGCTGCGCTTGCGAAACGCCACGGCGTTTTGACCGTCATCGACAACACTTTTGCCACGCCGATCAATCAGAACCCGCTTCCGCTGGGTATCGATGCGGTCATCCACAGTGCTACCAAGTACCTCAACGGCCACAGCGACGTAAACGCGGGCGTGGTCGTTGCCTCCGCTGAAATCGTCAGCCGCGTGACGGGGAGTGCCGTCAACTTCGGCGGAATGCTCGATGCGCACGCCTGTTCTCAACTGGAACGTGGACTGAAGACACTGGCCCTGCGCGTGCAACGGCACAATGAGAATGCCGAGACGCTGGCACGTTTCCTTGCCTCGCATCCGGCGGTGTCCAAAGTCAATTATCCCGGCCTGCCCGAACATCCCGACCACGCCATCGCGGCACGCCAGATGCGCGGGTTTGGCGGCATGCTGTCGTTCGAGCTGCGTCAACCAGAGCAGCTGGATCGCTTGTTGAGCCGGCTGCGTATCGTCATGCCGGCCCTGAGTCTGGGCGGCGTGGAAAGCCTGATTTGCGTTCCCAGCCGCAGTACACACCGCACCATGACGCCTGCCGAGCGACGGCGTGCCGGCATCAGCGATGGCCTGTTACGCGTCTCTGCAGGCATCGAGGATGTGCAAGACCTGATCAACGACTTCACCGACGCACTGGCCGGGGATGATCGTCGTTCCCCGGCCTCCACGAGGGAATCTCCCTTATGAGCAGCACTGACAACACGCAGCCCGCCCCATTGATGATCGTCGGCGAAGTGGCGTCGTCGGGCCTTGCCCGCGGACCCGCCATGCTGTGCGATTGCGCCCGAACGCAGACAGCCGTTCCGCTCCGGCAGGTGAGCGCGGCGGAGGTGCAAGCTGAGGTCGAGCGTTTCGATGCCGCGGTGCTTGCCGCCGAGGGCAAGCTGCGGGAAGTTCAGGAGAGCGTCCGGCGGACTTTGGGGAAGGACGAGGCGGAGATTTTCGAAGCGCAAGTCCTTCTCCTGCGCGACGTGCAACTGCGCGATGCGGTGCGTGCGCTTTGCCTCGAAAAGCGGATGAATGTGGAGGCGGCGGTCGAAGAAGCGATCAAGCAATTGATGGACTTGTTCGGCCGCCTCGAAGATCCCTACTTCCGCGAGCGTGCCACCGATCTGTACGACGTCGGCAGACGCCTCCTCGATCACCTGGCGGAAAGCGGACTGCCGGATGTTCCGGTTGTCCACGAGGGATGCGTGATCATCACCAGCGAAATTCTCGCCTCCGTCGTTGCTCGCCTGGAAGGCCAGGGCGTGCGTGGCTTGATTGTAGAGAAAGGCGGCCTCACGGCGCACGCCACCATCCTTGCCCGCTCGCTCGGCATCCCCACGCTCGTACAGGCGCCGGAAGCGACGGCGAAGATCCGTGCGGGCGATCTGGTGATCGTCGATGCTCTGGCCGGACGCGCCTTCATCAATCCTCAGGCCGATATCCTGAGGAAGTACGATCAGGTGGACGCCAACCTGAAAGCTCACCAAGGCGTCCTGAAGGGCTTGATTGGTCTGCCGACGGTCACACACGATGGCGTCGAAATCAAGCTCTGTGCCAACATCGGCCAGAATGCCGACGCGCTGGCAGCGGCGAATGTCAAGGCTGATGGGGTTGGACTGTATCGAACGGAGTTCGTCTTCCTGGTCCAGGATCATTTCCCGTCGGAAGACGAGCAGTACCAGTTCTACCGCGCCACGGCGGAGCACCTGCAACCGGCGGAAACGGTGATCCGCGTTCTCGATGTCGGCAGTGACAAACCGCTGAGCTATTTCCCGCTGCCGCGCGAAGCCAATCCGGCCATGGGCTTTCGGGGCATCAGGCTGCTGCTCGCGCATCCCACCCTGCTGCACACGCAACTGCGGGCCATCCTTCGCCTGAGTGCCTCGCATCCGGTCGCCATTCTTCTGCCGATGATCGACGGCATAGACGAGTTGCGTGCGGCGAAAGCGGCGATCGAACATGCGAAGGAGGAACTCGCCGCAGCCGGCCAGTCGTTCGATCCGCTGATCCCGGTCGGGGCGATGATCGAGACGCCTTCAGCGGCGATCCTCATCGAGCACCTGGCCGACGAGGTCGACTTCTTCAGTGTCGGCAGCAACGACCTCGTCCAGTTTCTGCTGGCTGCCGACCGGATTCGTGGTGAAATGAAGTCCACCTACGATCCCTTGCATCCGGCAGTCATCCAGGTGCTCGCCAAGCTGGCGACGGTGGCCAGGAGAAAAGGAACACCAATCTCCTTGTGCGGCGAAATTGCCAGTGACCCCACCTACACCAACCTCTTGATCGGTCTCGGATTTCGAAGTTTCAGTGTCAGCCCGGGACGGCTGCTGGACATCAAGCACGCCATTCGCTCGACCGACCTGCAACAGGCTGAAAAGCTCGCCGAGCAGGTTCTGTCGGTGCACTCAACGCGCGACATCCGGGCGCAGGTGCAGGACGACTGGAACCGGCGTCGCCCGGTTGCTTCGCCCGAGTTCAACGGCCCAACAGGCCCCGTCGGCACCTCGCTCGCGGTGAGACACAACGTTGCTCGTCAGCGCTTCGAGGCGCAGGCAGGGGAAAGCGCCCCGGCGTTTCTGAGCTACCGCGGCGAAGGCGAGCGCGTCATTCTGAAGCACACCTTCGTGCCGGACGCGCTTCGCGGCCAGGGAATCGCCGCTGATCTGGTTCGTGTCGCTCTCGAGGAGGCACGGCAACGGCACTGGAAGATCGTCCCGCGCTGTTCGTATGTCGCCGGCTTTATTGAACGCCACCCCGAATTTTGCGACCTTGTCGACCGGCAGGAAGGAAACCTGGACTGAAGCAAGTGCCTCGGGCTGGGGTGCGTTGAAGCCGGGTCCATGGAGTCGTTGCGGCGGGATTCACGAGGGCTGTTTTCCCCGAAAATGCCGGCTCACAAAGAACGGCGGACTGCGTGAACGAGATCATTTCGCAACTGCTTGCGGAGCATCGAAATCTGGGAAAACTGGTCGGACCACTTTAGATTGTCCGAGCCATTCACCCGGCTCATCCGGGCGGAACGGCTCCTCCGCAGGTTGCGCCGCGAACTTGTTGGGGCCGTGTTAGCGTCCCCGTTTTGCCGCCATGAGCGGCTCACATGCCGACCGTCCCCGGCTCTGCCGCGGAATGGTCGCCTTGTCAGGGGAGTATTGCCATGGCACTGTCACACGCCAAGTCGGGCGATCTGGTGAACACCATCAATGCCAGCGCCACGCTTGCCGGCAACACTTCGGTGACGCTGGTGCGCGATGATCATATCGAGATCTTCCGCCTCGTCCTGGGCGCCGGAACCCATATGCAGGAGCACAGCGCTGCCGGTGCCATGACCTTGCAGTGTCTGAGCGGCGAAGTCGACCTCAGCTGTCACGGTAAAACCCACACGCTGCAGCCCGGCGACCTTATCTACCTGAACGATGCAGAGCCGCACGCATTACATTGCAAACAGCAAGCCATCCTTCTTGTCACCCTGATCTTGCATCGAAAATGACTTCAGAGGCATGGGTGCAGCGATGACGTCGGCATCTCAGAACCCGATGGTCTGAACACGGAGCCTGTCTCGGCCACACGCTGGACGCTTGCCTTCCGGTATTCGGACGCAGAAACCCCGGTGTAGCGGCGGAAAATCCGCGTGAAGTAGGACAGGTCGTTGAAGCCGACGGCAAACGCGACCTCGGACACGGTCACCCGGGGCGATGCCAGAAGCTCCCAAGCCTTGGCCACCCGGCTGCGCAGCAGGAAATCGCAAAAGGTCCGGCCGTGCTCGCGTTTGAAGACGCGGCTGAATTCGGACACGCTCAGATGGCACAAGCTGGCCGCCTTGGCCAGCGAAATCCCTATGTCCAGGTGGGCGCGGACGTAGTCGCTGGCCGCCGCGGTGGCGGTGCGTGGCATTGACCGGCCGACCCGTTCGCCGAACGGGACTGGTTGCGAAGGAAACAAATTGTGCCGCTCCCCCGTCGCTCGTGTTGTTTCTGCGAGGCGATAGAGCGCCCTAGCTCGCCAAGCCAGTTCCTCAAAGGTGACCGGCTTCACCAGGTAATCCCAGACGCGCGAGCGGAATGACCAAGTAGCCAGCGCTTCCGAGTGGGCCTCGGTCAGCATGAGAATCGGCAGCGGCGGAAAGTACAACTTGGTCGCCTGCAGCGTTTGCAGCCGGCGCCGGTCGGGCTGGTCGAATTCGAAGCAGATGAATGAAGGGCGATGCACTGTGATCGCCTCACCGATCCCTGGCGGTTCGCTCACCTTGATGCCCTGAAAGGCAGTCGCCAACTCTTCGCAGACGCTCGCTTCGGCGCTGGCGACGCGCAAATCGACCCACAGAAAGCGTTGCCGATTGGCAGCGCGGCCTGCCGCTGGCGGTGCCGCCTCGGTCGACGTAGGCACGCGCCGTTGAACCTTCTGGATTTCACGTTCCGTTGGCACGGTCACCTCCCGCTCGATGTCACTCCGAGGCCCTGCTCTTGCGAACCCTTGGGGGTGGCAGGACCTGCAGATCCGGGGACTATTGGTCCAGTCCAGGAATGACGATGTTTTCGGGCCGAATGCAAAAAAGCTTCGTTATATTATAGGCAACACTTGGGAAAAGTCATTGATCAACCTGGCTCTTGCCCGTGGGTAAACGACGGCTTTGCCGATCGCCGACTCATGGCCATGCGGTCAAGCGTTTACCCGGCGGAAGAACGGCGTTGCGAGCAACGACTCCGCGTCACGCGCGTCGACTCGCTGCTTCGGCGAGGCCGCGGAGAATTCGTAACGCCGGCCAGTCGAACTGCCGTGGATCACCACCGGCGAGTGCTCCAGGTAGCGCAGCACGACCTGTCCCGACGCGCCAGCAGCACCGCTTGCCGCCGCGCCAATAGCGGATGCGGCCGGGCGTGCGCCGCCAGATCGTTGATAAACGGACGACGTCGCGGCGCTAACGTGCGCCACCGGCGGACTCGCCGTCTGGCTTTTCTTCAGCGCTTCCCTGCCTTGGCCACAGCATCCCATGATCGATATCTCCGCCGATTAAGAGTGGTGGTGCCTGGATTGCCTCAACCTGCCGCCCACAGCGTTCGAGCAGGCAGGCCGCGCCCGACAGCCCGAGCCAGGCGATCAGCCAGGTGAGTAATTCCGTACTGAGGATCAGTGCCAGCGGTGCCGCGACCCACAGGCTGAGACACTGAAAACAATCCATCAGATGACCGATGCCGCTGTCCCCCAGCGCTCTCCGCAAGCGAAGTACCAAGTCCGCCGGCCCGTCCTCGTTGGCAAGCAGGTGGGTCAGTCGCCACGCCGCGAGTGTAGTCAAAAACAATGTCGGCCAGAATCCGATCTCGGTCATCGCTGCGTCCCCGGGGAGGGGTCGGTTACGGACCGGCCCCTTGTGTGCTTCAAGTCAGGTGGGCTTCAGGTCGTTGCAGATCTTCACCGGCCACGAGGCGTGCGCCCAGTTGATGCCCGAAGAGCGCACAGTACGGTCGTAAACCCACAGGTCGAAGGTGTAGACGCAGCATTCCTGGCGCGGGATCGTGAAGGCGTCCGGTACCGCGTAGGGCAGGCTGCCCTTGCAGGCGAGGTCCACCGCCCGCAGATCGAACTGAGCCAGCGTACCGTAGACGTCGCCGGCGTGCGGATCGAGCGCATTGCATGGATCGCACTTCCCGATGCGCTTGGTGCCCTTGAAACACGGTGCAGTTGGCCCCATGGAAATAGGGATGGTGATCGTGGGCCCGCCCTGTTTGGTGACGTGGATCTGGTAGTAGTCGAAGTTGTCGTTCGGGCGCGTTAGCGGCAGTGCATCGTTGATATACGCGTCGTAGGCAATGCCGGACAGCGGCAGGTTCCATGCCGCGGAGCATTCGGGCGGATTGGCGAACTGGCTGACAAACAGATCCTGGCACTTCGGCACGGCATCGATGCGAACTTTGGCGCAGATCGGCTTGTTGTCGATCCACAGCCGCTGGGTGTCGCAGTAAAGGTTGCCATCGGTATCCTCGACCATCAGGCGCAAGGTGACCAACCCGCTCAGTTCGCAGAGCCCGGTGTGGCTTGGCCAGCACGATGGATCGAGGCGCGCCTGGGGCTCCGAGTGCAGGCAGTACGGCGGGAAGAACACCGGCACAATGCAGTCGGTATTCCAGACGGCGGTCAGGTTGGACGTATCCTTGCGCATGTTCGAATCGCGGTACTGCCAGACCGTGTTGAACTCGACCTTCCAGATGTTGCTCCACCCGGCGGTGAAGCAATCGAGTTCGAACCCCGGCTTGTAATCGATCATGTAGCGCTTGATCCGCTTGCCGTCGCAACCCCCGACGAAGGCGCCGCCGTAGATGTGCAGGCATTCGCCGAACGACATCTCATCAGTGCTCGGGAATCGTCGCCAAGTGCCTGGTGGGTCTTCGCAGATGCCCGGCACGCTCTCGATGAATCGCGCGTTCGGATCGGCCCAGACCGTGTCGAGCGCGGCGCCGTCCACGCTGATGATTCGTACTTCCTGCTTGAACAGGGAGAACCGCGTCGGACAAACCTGGGTTGTGCCCTCGACCGAGAAGACGGTCATTTGGATGAAGTACAAGCCGGGATCGCGCGCGCTGGTGTCGAAATAGGCCAACAACCCGTTATTGACAGCGAAGTTCCCCTGCGCGCCCCCGCCGGGTGGAATCGGCGGATAGTGGAAATCGGACGCATGCCAGTTGATCCCGTCCTGCGACCATTCGAGCACATAGTGGTGGAACATGCCACCGGCCGCCGTTCCACGGACGGCGACGACGAGTGCCTTGAGCTCGACATTGACCTCTTCAGGGACGCAGCCGGTCGGCTCGGTCAACTCGCAGCTCAGCGGGCGGAAGCACTGTCGCAGGCAACGCCGATAGAAGAGCAGACAGCGGACGAAATCGCGCAGGTTGCGAATCCGCGCCAGGCAACAGCCGAAGCGGATCGCGCACAGACACCAGCAGCGGCAGAACCAGAACCACGGCTCTTGCTGGTGCTTGGCAAACATCTCTTCGCCCAGCAAGGCAGGCGCCACGTCGGGGGCCAGCAGGCGCTCGAAAATGGAGCCGGCGGTATCGTCGTCTTCCAGACAGTCAAGCTTGCCGCTAATGATTTCGTCGGGAATTCCGCTCGGGAATTCGGCGCTGGCCAGTTGATCGGAGAGGTAGGGCTTGTAGGCCGCCGCCATTGCCTGCACCAGCCGCGCGAAGTCGGCGCGCTCGGCAGCATTCAGCGCATCGCCGACCGGCGTGCCAATCGCCTGGCGAACGCAGCGCCAGAAGCGGTACAGGTAGTAGTTGGACGTCCGGAAGGTGTGCGGTCGGCGACACAACAGCCAGCCGAAGATGATGCAGCAGCGAATATGCAGCAGGCACCACCGCCAGCGCTCGATCGGCCCGAGCAGTTCGCGCGCATTCGCCGGCAAAAGGCGAACGGCCACCTCTTCGGTAAGGAATCTGCCGAGCAGTTGGTCGGCGGCGGCAAACTCATCTTCACAATTGGGCCCCGCTTCGAGCACTTCCTTGGTCAGCTCGTCAGGCGCGTCCACTCGCGCCAGATCGGCCTCCAAAAGCGGCTTGTAAGCCTGCAGCAGCTCGCGCAAGGCGAACTGGAAATCGGGATCATGGACATCCTCCCTATCTGCGGGACTGAGTTCCCTGACCACATGCGTCAGCGCTTCCGCCAGCTTGGACGGTGCGCTGTTGCCGTCACCCGGACGACTACCTTTTTTCTCTTGTGCCATGTCAGCCTCCTGTTCCACACCAAGCGTTCACCGCTACCCGACGGCAGCCGGCCCCGTCGCTGAAAGTGTAGGCCATGGCCAAAACCGGGGTTAGGACAAAGCTGCTGGCGATTGGAAGGATCCTGCGGTGGTGCTCGGCACCCAGTGGGTGGAAAAGCCCTACACCCCCCCGATTGGCAGGAGTATCCGGTGCGCCATGTCAGCTGCTTACTTTTAGGTCTGAAGGATAGGAAATCCAACCGGACCAACGAGAGCATATCGTTCTGACAGAAAAAGCCGCTTATTGGACAGTCTGGGGGCCGTGAGCGTTTTAGTGAGGGCGGCCAACGGCACACCACCGAAGACGAGCGCCGAAACATAGACGCGCGTATCGGCAACGACAACCGTCACAGCTTGGTCTCGGGACCGCGGCCAGCCCGCTCGCGACGCACTTGGGATTTGAGGCGCAGTGGAACGGAAAACCGGGTTAGGCCTATGTCATTTGCGGGGTTCAGCTTTTCCAGCCAGCAAAGCTCGCCACGACCGCAGTCCCTTCGAATCGTGAGCTTCCGGTTACGACCCAAAGCGGAAGTAGCCCGATTAGGATAGCGGACGTTCAGCGTTCGAGCTAACCGGACCGTTGCGGTGTGTGGCTAAAGGCTCAGAATGAAATGGCGGGCATTTAGCCGCATGCCGCAATGGCTCCGGTTGAGCGAATGGTAGGCGGCATTTTCACTTGTGATGAGCGTCAGCAAGCGTCTTGACACCGAAGAACATGTTGTCCCTTTCATTGGCCCACTTTCGGAGGGCCTGGGTGAGCACCTGCTGATTGGCGCCAAGATGCTTCAAGTTGTACTCGTAGAAGTGCTCGCCGCCGATGTCCGCTGGTAAGGAGGAACCCTCCTGCTTAAAGAGAAAGGTTGCCTTTCCGAGCGCATCTGCTAGCCCCAGTTCGTAGTACACATTTGGATTTGGAGTTGTGACATCAGCAACGATGACTCCTGCCTGCGTAATGCTCCTCCAAACATTTGTCCGGAGGTCACCCAAGCGTACTATGGAGTCGCCACGAGTGGCTTCAAAGCCAGCATCCTCGATTCCAGGTTTGAACAGATTCTCGTATACCTCGTTGGACCATGGCTGACTGAAGGGCATGACGACAAATGCTTCTGGGTAGTCGACCCTTATGTCTTGATCGGTTTCAGGACCCTTAGCAAGGGTAAATGTGCTTACGAGCTGCCTGGCGGCCTTAGAGAGTTCGAAGGCGTTTCCAACCCGCTTTACCACGCTGGCATCTTTCAGAATTTGCCACGTGTCAACGTCGCAGTGGACTCCAGCGTTCCGGAGTTCGTCTTCGGTTAGAACCGGGCGAGCACTGCGCCCGCTGCGATGAGCGTACTGATAGAGCAGGTGAACCATCTTCCACTCCTGGTGTCGGCTCATCTCGATCTCCTTTTAGGTAGACGATTCACGGTGATGGGTTATGCCGCCTAACGTCGGGTAGCCGAACACGGTTGCCCGCGCCCGGCCCCCTAAGAACCGTGCTTGCACCTTTCAGCACACACGGCTCAAGCCTCTACAAAGGCATCTTTCGATACCCGGTTTCACAACTTTCATTCGGGCATACTACAGGTTTCTACGGCAACTGAGATGTTGCATCTGAAGGTTGCTTGCGGCATCCGATCCGCCATCCGTCCGTTTCACGATGTGGCGAACACCCCAGGGAGTGCTCGTCGTGATGGAATTTTGACAGACCGAACACAGGCCGTCTTGCCTTTGCCAGACGCGGTAAAACTTCCTGCGACCGCACACTGAATACAGCATTTTCTTGCCCCATCGGGCCTCGAAGTACTGTTCCCATTGGCGGTCATGCGGGTTCGCGTCAGCTTTGATCTTGACATGCCGTCTTATCGGCGTATCCGACTCTAGCAGCAAGGTAAGTTCCCTTTTCGTTCCATCCTCTTTTTCTTCTGTTGCGGCAAATACCCAGCTTCGGGTGCCTCGGGTCTTGAAGTACCAGCGCATGCAGATGGACATGTCGGCCGAGATCCTGCTTCCACGTTATGCAGCACCAGCAAGAACGCCGACACGCCGCCCAGATGTCGCGGGTTGGCGGCGAATTCGGTAAGCGTTGCCGATACCGCGGAGAACAGCGTCTCGTGAAGCGACCGTGGTGCGGCGGCAATCAGGCCATTGAGGTCGTGCGGCAGCGTGAACACCAGGTGAAAGTAAGGCACGGGCAGCACTTCACGCCGCCTTGCGGCGACCCAGGCTTCCTTCGCCCGGGTCTGACATAGCGGGCAGTGCCGGTTCCTGCACGAGTGATAGACGTGCCCAGACGTCGACCAATCGGAACTTGCTTTCTGCCCTCATGGAAAACCCCAAAAAGACAGAAAACTATACAAATCAAGGGGCTGTGAACAGCCCCTTTGTAACTCATTGAGCGTAAACGATTATTTTGGAGGGTTCACGACGATGGCATTCATGCGATTGCCCTGGGTCACATGGCAGTTATTGCCATCTTTTGCTGTTTGTGGCACTTTAGGTGAGATAAGGAGGTGCTCCATGCAAAGCATGAATATTTCGCTGCCCGACCCCTTAAAGAA
>Ga0116160_1002643_pt1 | contig 16635 bp, 12 predicted proteins | sample AD_JPNAS2_MetaG_FD_89879 | JGI IMG/M metagenome (GOLD analysis project Ga0116160, IMG submission 89879) | Active sludge microbial communities of municipal wastewater-treating anaerobic digesters from Japan - AD_JPNAS2_MetaG | ecosystem: Engineered > Bioreactor > Anaerobic > Digestate | place...
AAATCATCAACGCCACAAGGCATTTCAAGTCGGTGCCTCCGGGAAGCGTGAAAGTCCATCACGACGTCACCGGTTTTTTCCGCGCGGTCTTTGATGAAGAAAAACAGGTGCTCGACGCCATCAGGCCATAGAAGGCGTCATCGCCGTTCGGGTGCTGTAATTTCCACTGAGAAGAATTTTATTGATCGGGCAGGAGGCGGGGTCATCCCCGCCGACTTCCCCCGCAGATCTCCTACCACCGGATATGCGGTTCCGCATCCGGCGGTTCATGAAACGCTCCGGAATCGCCCTGTTTCCTAATTCATCATTTAGATATACAGCCGCCAGCCGAGTTGAAAGATTCGGATTTGTCCTGAATCTGCCTGATCTGTATTCATTTTTACTGCGGATATTTTATTTCGAAGAAAGCGGTGATGCCGTTTTGTTTTTTATACGGCCCGGTTGATATAAAAAGCAGAATAAAAAAATCGCAATGAAGGATAGTGAACCGAAAATTAAAAAAGCCGGGGCGTAGGAACCACCGGAATCAAATATTTTTCCCGTCAGCGTCGGCGCAATGATTCCGGCTATTCCATTGCCGATCAACAGGACGGAATAAATAGACCCCATTCTTTCCGGGCCATATGTATGGGCGATTTCAACGGCATATATAACCAGGCAGGAGGCGTAGTTGAATCCGGCAACCGCCGCAAAAAGCAAAAAAGTAAAAGCATCCCGGACAACGAACGGCGTGGCCAGACAAACAACAGTCGTGCTGATCAGAGAAATAATGATTACTTTTTTCCCCTCCATCAAGCCGCCAATGACTCCCCAGATCAGACGGCCCAGAACATTGAACAGAGCGATGACGGAAACCGCCGCTCCGGCAACAACAAGATTCAAATTCAGGGAAAGTCCGTAAGGCTTGATATTGCCGATGACCATCAAGCCAATGCACGACCCCGTGAACATGACACAGAGCAATCCCCAGAAATTTCTGTCTTTTAAAAGAGTCATTGTTTTCATATGAGGCTGTTCAGCCGTTAATTCCGCTTCCGGCGGAGGGTTTCGAAGCAATAATGACGTGGTGGCAAGAATGGCTAAAAATGAAAATCCCATGTATTTAAAGATCATCAGAACATCCATCTGCCTTGCCAGCAGATATTCTCCAATCCGATTAATAATAATGGCGCTGCCCGCAAATGCAGCAACGGAAATACCGGTTATCAGACTCTTATGATCAGGAAACCACTTGATCATGCAAACCAGGGGACATAAATAGCATAACCCCACACCAATACCGCCTGTAATGCCGATAAACGCTTGAAGAGCCGGATAGGAACCACTCGAGTAACCCGCCAGAATGTAACTTATGCCAAAAATTACACCCCCGGAGAACGCAGGGATACGCGGACCGATGCGGTCCTGCAAACGCCCGCCGATAATGGCAAAGATCGTAAACATCAGTCCGCCGCTTCCGAATATTGCCTGCGTCTGGGCCGTGGAAAGATGGTACTTGAGTTTTAATACAGGCACAAAAGTACTCCAGGCGTAATTTGTACCCAGGCTGAGCATCATCAGCAAAGCAGCAATCAGAATGATATATTTTCTCATAACATACCTTCGGCTATAACCATCACATTTTTTTCATCTTCGCAACGCCAGAATACCGACTGTTGAGAAACGGACAACAGGCAGTACTCTTTTATGTGTCGAAGATTTTATATGATACTTTGTTTTTAGGCAAAATATGTTTGCTGACAACCAAATGATTCTGCAACGGCTGCGATGATCATCGCAGAGGAAAAGCGCATGCTCTGCCCGGACAGAATCCGGGCAGAGCATTTTTAAGACGCAGGATGTTCATTTTTCCAGTTGTCCACGATGCCGCCGGACTCAATTCAGAAAGTCAAAGTCAATTTGTTGATGACCATGAAGTTATTGTCAAGTTCATTGCTTTCGCTTGCGCCCTTGAAGTAATCTCCGGTAAAGAAATAACCGGCGCCCAGCATGTAGGACAGATTGTTGGTGATTTTGTACGTTGCGGTCAAGTCCACTTCATAACCGTATTTTCTGCCTACCCAGACCGCCTGCGGCGTTTTATCGGCTACCGCATAAGAAACAGACGCCATCACATCCAGCTTGTCAACCGGTCTTACACCGGCCCGCAACTGGAAGAAATAGGCGTTGGTCATCGGACCGGAATTAGTAACATTTCCATAGCCGGCCTGGCTTCCTGCCCAGTATGTCAAATCGCTGTTGAACAGAATCAGACAGGGCTTCCACTCAGCGCCGCCGGATTGATCGCCGCCGCCTTCCGATTTATCCTTCGTGCTGAAATCGTCACCGGACACATAAGCGAACGTGCCTCCGGCATAGAACATGCCGAGATCAGCCGTCGCGTCTATCCATCCCGCCAGGCCATTCAAAGAAACGTCCTGCGCGCCGATCAGGCCCGGATTGCCTTCCCACTTTGTGGCATTTCCAAACACATACGACACTTCCGCCTGCAGAGCCACGGGACCAAGCTTGGCTTTTACATAAGGATCCAGAAGATAAATGGTCTGCTTATAACCGGCAACATTGGGGACAAGATTTCTGTTGGTTCTGTTGTCCATGTATTTCCACAGCAAACCGGCCGAACCGGTTTTCCACAAGTATATGAATATCCCTCCGTAGAAAGTATAGTCCCTGTCGGCGCCATACGCCCCGGCTACATTGTTGATGGCCGAGTAGCTCTTTTCGCCGTCATTGGTTTTACCCGTCTGAAGGCCGACAATCAGATTCCCGTATTTGATTGTATATGAAAGTTTCCCCGCAATCCTGGCATTGTCGGCAAAAACAGTCCCGAACAAACCGTCATACTGATAACCGGCCATGAAAACGCCGATCGGAGATGCATAGGTCAAATACAGCAGATCAAAAGCGATGTTTTCGTTTTCCGCTCTTGTGCCTTCCGACCATGAATCAAGTGTCGTGCCGGAAGCGGATCGGGTTGCCCCCCAGGCTCTTTCCATGATATCGGCCTGCGCCGTCAGCGAAAGCCCCGGCGAAACGATGAAGTCCGTCTTCAGTCGCAGCCTCTGATAATAAAAAGCGGTACTGGGACCGGCATCTTTTCTCAAACTGGTTTTATCAAGGTACAAACCGGCAACATAATATTCGCCGCCAACCTTTACATCAACAGCCATGACCGGCGTGCTGAATGTCACGACTAGTGCGAGTGACAACAAAGCCAACCAAAATCTCTTCATTTCTCCCTCCAAGTTTAATGAGTTTAAAAGTATCCGCTTCTTCCTGCAAGAGGCTTTTTTCTGGAAATGTCACCCCTTGCCTCCGCATCACCCCTCCGGCCTAAACACGCGATGTAACCGGCATCGTCTCATCCGACTGCATTCGATCCAGCGCCTGTTTACACGATCCATCATCCATGCCCGGCACCGCAGCTTTTTCCGGCGGATTTATTTCCTCGTGATGGTTCCCTCCCAGGTACTGACCGCCTTCTCTTTCTTTTCCTCTTCACCGAACCAGCGCGACGTCACACATTTCGATTCCGTGTAGAAGGCAACGCCGTCCCGCCCCATCACATGCAGGTCTCCGAAGAAGGAATCCTTGTGACCGGCGAAGGGAAAGTAAGAGATGGGAACCGGAATGCCCACATTCACGCCAACCATGCCGCCGTGTGTTCTGCGGACAAATTCACGGGCGTAGTAGCCATTCTGCGTGAAGATGGCGGAACCGTTGGCAAACCTGTTGGCGTTCATGATTGCCAGGCCTTCTTCAAAATCCTTCACCCGCTTGATCGACGTAACCGGTCCGAATATTTCGCAGTCGCCGATACTCATCCCCTGTTTTACATGATCGAAAATCGTCGGGCCTACGAAATGGCCGTTTTCAAAACCCGGAACCACAATGTCGCGGCCGTCGAGAATCAGTCTGGCACCTTCTTCCACGCCCTTGTTGATCCAGTTGATAACCGATTGTTTGTGTTCGGCGGAGACCACCGGGCCGAGCTCCGTCGCCTTATCGTAGGCGCAGCCCACTTTCCGCAGTTTGGCGTACCTGACCAGGTAGCCGATGAATTCATCTGCACAGGCCTCCTCCACACAGAGCGCGGGCAAAGCCATGCAGCGCATGCCGGCGCAGCCGAAAGTCGAGTTGATGATGCCGATCGCAGACCGTTCCAGAGCCGCATCACTCATGACCAGCGCATGATTTTTTGCCTCACAGAGCGCCTGGACGCGCTTCCCGTGGGCCGCCGCCAGAGAATAAATGTGAAGGCCGACCGACGTGGAACCGACATACGAAATTCCCCGGACGTCGGGATGCTTCAAAAGCAGTTCCGCTTCCACGCGGCTGCACGTAACGAGGTTCACAACGCCTTTGGGCAATCCCGCTTCGATCAGGAGTTCCAGGACCTTCATCGACGTGATGGGCGTCAGGCTGGCGGACTTCAGGACAAACGTGTTTCCCAGGGTAATGCACAGCGGGATCATCCAGCCGAAGGGAATCATGGCCGGAAAGTTGAAGGGGACGATCCCGGCGAACACGCCGATGGGCTCCCGGTACATGACCGTATCGTGGCCGGTGGAAACGTTCATCAGGGCATCGCCCTGCATCAGGATGGGAGCGCCGCAGGCCATCTCCACAACCTCAATGCTCTTGAGGATGTCGCCCCGCGCCTCATCGAGATTCTTTCCCAGCTCCGTCGCCACCGATAGCGTCAGTTCCTCCAGGTGCGCTTCCAGAAGAGCCCGAAACCGGAACATGACGGCCGTCCTGTTCTGGATGGGCGTCGACGACCATTCGCCGAAAGCGGCCTTCGCAGCCGCAACGGCGCTGTTGACTTCCTCTTCCGTGCAGCATGGCGCCTCTGCGATGACTTCGCCCGTGCTCGAGTCGGTTACAGGCATATATTTTTTTGTTTTCGATATTCGCCATTCGTTGTTCACACAGTATTTTAATTGATTACGACTCACTACCTGTTGCTCCTTTCGTATTCGGTTAAATATTTTGTTTTCGACATCGCCTGAAAAAATACATTCTGTTTCAGAAATGCGTGATTCATCAGCAACGATGTATTTCCGCGTTAAAATGTTTGACAAGATTCTCGCCAAAGACCTGACAGCGAGCTAAATCTTCAGACGTTACAGCGGGACCGACCCAGAGGCTGAAAGGCGCCCCGGCCTTTGAAACGGGACCTTCCAGATATTCGGAACATCCTTTCGCTTTGAGCCGTTCACCCAATGCCCTTACGGTGTTCTCGCCTCCTTTGGCGCCGTTGACAGCAAACCCGGCGCACAATTTTCCGGACAGCTCCGTTGTGATTTTTTTAATTGCCTTCGCGATGGGCGTTGAAATACCGTGAGACATGCTGCCGCCCCAGCAGGGGCTTCCAACAATGAACACATCGTACTCACAAATTGTTTGAGGAATAAAATCTTTGGCCACAACAAGCGTGACGCCTCCTTTGACGGACTGAATGCCACGGGCAACCGCATTCGCCGCTTTAAGCGTGTGACCTGTTTTGGTGTGATAGAGTAATAAAGCTTTCAATTTTTCTCCTTTAAAAATGTTTCGCCGGAAGCCATGGGTTTATCAGGCCTCATGGTTGCACCCGGAAGTTGCCGGGCTTTCCAACTCATGGCTGATCGCATCACAGAGAAATCACCTCATAATCATGGAGCAACAGATCAATGGTCAGGAGTTTGTTGCGCAACGGATTCCCGCGCCCCAGAAGGACCTTCACTGTTTCAGCAACTTCAATAGAGGCTATGACGGCCGGAGTAAAGGGCGGGCTTCCCGGATTCAGATGCACATCTCTGCCGGCGCGTTCCGGATAAAGCTTTTTCAAGGTGTCGTCTCCGGGAAACACAACAGACACCTGACCGCACCAGCCGGCAATGGCGCCATGAATCATGGGAATATTTTCCTCCCGGCAGGCCGCTTCGAGCACAAGCCTGCAGGCGACATTGTCCAGGGCATCTATCACCAGGTCATGCCCGCAAACCAGATCCCGGCAGTTTCCTTCCGTGATCATCATATGCAGGGGTTTCACGGCCACGTCGGGATTAACGGCTGACATCCGCATCTTTGCCTCGGCAGACTTACTTTTCCCCATGACCAACGGCGTTGACAGGATCTGCCGGTTCAGATTTGTTTCATCAAACACGTCTCCATCCACCGCCGTGATATGGCCGATCCCCAATCGGCCCAGTTCCTCGATGACGAATCCGCCGATGCCTCCGCAACCGGCAACCAAGACTCTGAAATGGCTCAGGGAATCGTTTTCCCCCGGCGAAATTGCGTTCACGTTTCGACTATAACGACGATTCATATCTTTCCCGCCATTCCATCAACACATCGTTCGATAACCATTGCCTCAGACTTCCTTCCTCCGGACTAAAACGGCAGAACTGCATCCAGTTCCGCCTCTGGCACATCATAGACCAGCCCCGACGGAAGCAGCGGCTCTTTGGTAAAAAACTCCGGTAAACGGTCGTCCGACGCAGTAAAGCCCGCAAGTTCGTTAAATTGCTTCTCTGCTTTGAGGACCGAAATACCAAGGTTCACAAGATAGTTTTCATCGGGCATCTCTCCGGTCACTGCGGCGGCACAGGCAATGAGAGGTTTCATCAGATCCGGTATATCCAGCAGGGGAACGGCGGCAAAAAGGCAGAGACCGAGAGAGTCGATTGCCGCATGAAAGATTTGCAAAGAAGCGGAGACAGGCCCCTGACCGGTAGAAGCGGCAGGATTATAGTCGGGGTTGGCCGGACTCGGCAGCGCGTTGCCGCATGTGTGATCGGCGCCCATCGGTGAAGTCGCATAGGTCACGCCCGTGCCCTTCAGGACTCTGGGATCATAGGCTGCAACAGACTGTCCCTTCACGGCTGGAATTCTTTTGACGCCAAGCGTCTTGCCGGTGGCCAGGCAGCCATTCGCGATCATCAGACTTTTCTGTGTCCCTTTCCATGCTTCTTCAATGAGAGCGCGGGCTGTCTTGCCGTCGCCCCAGGGAATCAGGCCCGCTTCCATCGCCACGGCAAGCGCCGTTCCCACCTCCATCGTATCAAGACCAAGGTCATTACAAAGGCGATTGATGACGGCAATTTCATCGAGATCGCTGATCAGGCAGTTGGACCCGACAAGACCCAGCGTTTCATACTCAAGCCCGGAGACGATTTCCTCGCCGTTTTCGTCCGTATAAACGTTGGAGCAACTGACGATACAACCCTTCATGCAGCGATGCGACGCCTGGCTGTTGGGACGCGCGGCCTGGCTTTCCGCCATGTACTCGCCGGAGATCTTCTCCGCATCCTTAAACTGCCCCATCGAATAATTCCTGGTGGGAAGGCATCCCGAACCATTGATCATGTTGACGAGGAGGGGCGTCCCTAAAGCCCTGAACCCCGCGGTGAGAGGATGAGATAAAATGCCCTTCGTCAAGTCGGCGGCGGCTTTTTTGAGCGCTGCCGCATCCGCCACTTCAACGCCTTTCATTCCGGCGTCATCGATGATCAGCGCCTTAAGATTTTTTGAACCCATTACCGCCCCCAGACCGCCCCGGGCCGCCATTCTGATCTTGAAGTCGGGGGAAGTAACGGATATGCCGGCGGCCTTTACAAGCTTTTCACCGCCAGGGCCGATGCTAATGACAGATATCCCGTCACCGTGACCGGCCCTGAGCCTGTCGATGATTTCATAATTCCCCATGCCTTTAAATTCATCAGCCGGAATAAACTCGACGCCGTCTTTCGTCACCTTCGCCATTGTCAGCGATGAAGAAAACCCCTCGACAACAATGCCCCGGATGCCAAGCCGTGCGATCTTCTGAGCGGCCGCCCCGCCGGCATTGGCTTCCTTGATGCCGCCCGTCAGCGGGCTTTTCGCTCCCACGGAAAGACGGCCGTTGTTGGGCGCGGCAGTACCGGCGAGGATTCCGGGCGCAAAGACAAGCTTGTTGGCCATACCGAGTGGATCCGTCTTTGGAGACACTTCTTCACTGACGACTTTTGAAGTAAACCCCCGTCCGCCCAGACCGGCATAGACGGAGTTTATATCTTCGAATCCGTACTGCCTGTTGCTCAGATCGATTCTTAATATCTTTTTCATAGTTTGTGTTTTCCTCCACACATTGTCCTGATGTACTCCCGCCCCTTCTCATCCACCCGCAAGAGGCATGAATATTTTGATTTCATCTCCGTCTGCGATATGCTCTTCATGCCGCTTCATGATGCCGCCTGCGCTGAAAAAACCTATCTCGCTTTCCGGCAGGTTTAATAATGTGATCAAATCTCCGTACGTAATCTCTTCCTGCGCCTCGACAACAATCCCTTTGGCATGGTCATAACCGGGCACATACCTTGAAAGTAATCCGAAAAGCCTGACTTTAATTTTCACGGGATAAGTCACCTGCCCCTGCTTTTCTTTTATCTGATCAATCACCGGCATCATGCATGAATCCCGACAGCGATTCTAAACGCCGGTAAACACAAGCGCCGGCTCGTGGCCGGCCACTATGTACTCCGGGCTGTCTTCAGGAATCATTGCCAGAATCCTGTTGCAGCTGTCGTAGTAATCAGCAAAATCACAGATGAGGCTGGACGGCGGCATGAAGTGGCCGTATTCGCGCGGCGCCGGAGTGATCCTGTGCTTCCTGCCCTCCATATCCGTAATTTCGGTCTGCCGGGAAAAGGCCAGGCAGGTCAAAGGCCAGAGGTCGCCGACAAGGATCCGGATTCCGTTGGGCGTATTGACCGCAACGGACATGGACCCAGGCGTATGCCCCGGCGTTCTGAAACATTTGATGCCCCCGGTCAATTCGAAATCGCCGTGAACTTTGACGCAGTCGGCAGCCTTCAACTCGTCGATCAAAGCCAGATCGTAGTCTTTGCGGACTCTGACAATCGGCAGTGGATCGAGCAGATTCGCCCATTCGTCTTTTTGAAAAATCAGCCGGGCGTTTTTGAATATCGACGTATTCCCGGCGTGGTCATTGTGCAGATGGGTGAAAAGAATCGTATCAATCTCGAGTGGACTCACCCCGGCCTTCTCCAGGGATTGTTCGACATATCTGAGGCCGCCTCTGGCCGGAAAATTTCCAAAAGCCTTCCCGTCAACGATGTAGTTGTCCGAAATGCCGGTATCCACCAGAACATTGCGCTTGCCGTTTTGCAGAAGAAATCCCAGATACGGCGAATCAATGAGCAGATCCGCGTCAAGACCGGGTGTCGCCATCGCTTTGGGAATCTTGAGTTCTCCATAATAAAGCACCTTGATATTCCATACACTCATATTTACTCCTCCTTCATTTACAATCGTGTCTGCCGGCGGTTTCACCGCTCGCATTCGAGAACATATCCCTGAACCTTTTCCACATCCTTCGGATAGTGCCGGGAGCCTCTCCAGAAGCAGAAACAGGACACAAAGCCGCACAAGCACATGCACATCAGGGCTACCTTAAGGCCGTAAGCGCCGCCTCCCAGGATATCGGAAATAATCCCCACAGCCGAGGGCGCCCAGGCGGCGCCGCAAATCATCGTGACGACACCGGCCATCCCCCAGGAAACCCCCTTGAGTCCGGGACTCACCACGTCCTGAGAAATGGAGCTCACCGCCGGAATTGCCATAACGGCCAACACGCCATAGAGTGCGACCAGAGCAAATCCCGGGCCCTTGAAATCGAGCATCAGGGCTAAAAACAGCACAACCGCGGCAAGGGATGTAGACAGGATAGGGATGAAAGATCGTCCTTTGCTGTTCTTTTTCTGCCACAAATCCGCGAACACACCACCAATCGGTGTACCGATAATACCCGTTATGGCGGAGAGCCCCAAGATCATACCGGCTGCCGCCTCAGATACGTTCTGGGCGCGCATGATGAACGCGCCGCCCCAGGCGGCAAAAGAAAAAAGCATGGACATATGCATGGCATAGCCGATGTATACCCACCTGATGGTAGGGATTTTACAAAGCTGAACAATCGTGGCCCCGAAGCCGGTTTTGTTCCCATGTTCGTCGACTACGATCACGGTTTTGTAGTCTTTGAGAAAATAGGCCAGAATCCCCAGAATGACACCCGGTACGGCAAAAACATAAAAAGGTGTCCGCCAGCCGCCATAATGAGCGGATAGATACCCGCCCAGCAAAGCCCCCAGAGCGGAGCCCAAGGGAACAGCGATATTGAATATTCCCAGGATTCTGCCTCTGGATTTTTGAGGATATACGCTGCTCAGCATCGCCGTGCTCGCGGCAGGAAATCCGGCCTCGCCGACCCCAACCACGATCCGGGGCAAAAGCACGCCGATGAAGCTCCGGCCCAGGCCGGTAACGTAAGTAAAGACACTCCAGACAATCGCAACCACAGACATCGTCTTGCGCCTGCTCCAGCGATCCACCAGATAGGAGGCGGGAATCCCCAGAACAGCCATACTCAGGAAAAAGGCTGTTTGCAGAATTCCGGCCTGAGCGTCTGTAAGGCCCAGATCTATTTTCATGGGTTCCAGCACCGCTGAAAGCACCTGTCGATCCATAAAGTTGATCAGGTACAGCAGGAAACAAACCACCAGTATACTGGTTCTTTGAAATCCGCTCACTTTGAATTCTGCAGATGGTTCAGGTGTCGCATTTTTCATCGGATCTTCTCCTCGTAATTTCTTTTAAATCACTCTTAACTCTCTGACCGGATACTTGTTCAGTTCCCTCAATCCATCCTCGGTAAATATGCAGGTGCTTCCCACCCACAGCCCTTTCTGAAAATCGGGCGCGATCGGATAGGCCATCACCTGTACGCAGAGGCCCGGTTTGAAGACGTAGTCGAGATGGTTCTGTCTTTGCTTTTCTGGAAAATCAGGGTTTGTCTGCCCGACGAAAGGCAGTGAGTTGTAATTGCACCAGCCGGAAACCAGGCTTGCAGCCATGTAACCGGATTTTCTGAAAGGCTCGACAAACCTGTCCACGTCGCTTCCTTTCATGCCCGGCTTGAGCTCACGAACCACCCGTTCATGAACCGACGCAGCCAGCTCAAACATGTCGCGGTATTCCCGGGTCGGCTCTCCCGTAAAATAGGTGCCCATGAGCTTGGTATAGTACATCCCGTATCCCACCGGCATTTCCGACATGATCATATGATTGTCTTCCACGGTGTGATCGGTCGGCCAGAAATCGGGATAGGGCCAATTCTGGTTCGCAATGGGCCATGAGCTCAGGTGCATCATGCAGTGGTTGCCTTTGTGCATGAAAGCGACCTGTTCCACAATCCGGCGCAAATCGGCGTGGCTTCTGCCTGGCCGGGTGGCATGGAACAACTCTTCATGGCATAAATCGTTCAGCGCGGCCGCCCTTTCGATCAGCGCAATTTCCTCATCGCTTTTAATGGCGCGGATGCTTTCGAACCACTCACTCACTTTCTGAAAGTGCGCTTCCGGGAATTCCTTTAAGAAACGTGTGTACTGTTCATACGGAATGGTGCAGGGATAGAAATAATCGACGGCCGGGCCGACAATGCCGATGTTGCCCTTTTCGAGACCGAGCTCCTTTAACCTCGCGCAAACGGTTTCTTCAAGCGCGATGCCTCCACGCACATCCTGGATGGGGCTGATGTCTCTGGCATTTTGTATATGCAGCGGCACCCCGATGTGGAGGGTCGGCGCTTCATGGACCGGGAATACGACATACGTATGCCCTACACCGGCGAAGTTGGACAAATACTGGGCATGGATCTGCCCCGTATCATTGCCTCCCAGTGAATTGGCTCCGTAAACCAGCAGGCAATCCAGGCCTGCTTCTTTCATCGCCTCAGAGATAACGCGATAGCGTCTTTTGTATTCCTGTTCGGAAAACGGTGGAAAATAATGATTGGGTGTTAACATAAAAGGGTCTCCTTTCATTGAACTCAAGTTAAAGTTTGATCCGCAGGTTCTCCAGCGGGTAGCTGAGGCAGGGATGAATATACCCGGCCTGTTCGTCTGACCACCGCCGGTGGACACGGGAAGGGATGAAGACCTTTCCCGAAACCAGGCGGGTGCGGCAGACGGCGCATTCTCCCGACCGGCAGGCCGACGGGATAACCAGGCCGGCGCGTTCCAGCGATATCATCAACGGCTCACCGGCCAAGGCTTTGAAGATCTTTCCCGATCTTTCCTCGCACACGTCGAAGCGGGCAGCGGGTGAAATTCCGGGCCAGCCCGTCTCCTGCGATACATCGTCTGCGGGCCCGCAGGCTTCTTTCCTGATGCGTCTGTGCGGCACACCGAGATGTTCCAGAACACCTCCGCACAAACCGTGCATCTGCTCCGGCCCGCAAATAAAGAAGGTCTTTCCCTCAATCGATCCCACAGCCGACAAAATCGTCCCGGCATCCAGAAAGCCGCACAAGCCGATCCATCCCGCAGGAGGTTCACTGATGACGAAATCCACTTTGATGTTTGAATGCGAGGCGGCGATCTGCAGCAACTCCTCTCTGAAGATGATGTCGCCGGGAATCCGGCTGCCATAGATGAGATGAATTTTTACGGGCAGATTCTTCTCCACCGTCTCTCTGATGATGGACATGAAAGGCGTCACACCGCTGCCGCCGGCCAGAAAAACGAGCTGGTCCGAATCCATGAGCGGTTCATAATAAAATGTCCCGTGGGGTCCGGTGGCATGCAGGACATCGCCGGGTTTCACGCTGTCCAGGAGATAGGGAGAGATAAATCCGCCTTCCTTGCGGCGAACGGTAATATCCAGATGAGACTTTCCCGGCGAAGAAGAAATGGTATAAGCGCGTGTCGTGACTACGCCGCCGCAATGGACGATGATGCTGACATACTGTCCGGCCCGGAAAAGAGGCAGCGATCCTTCGGCGGGACTCATTCTCAGGGTCTTCGCACTTGGCGTTTCCCCGATGATTTGATCCACCCGGAGCCTGATCCGGTCGGGATGCAGCAGGGTTATTTTTTCTCTGGCAACCTGAGAGGCGGCAGAGGTTATCGCCCTGCCACCCCGGGTTTCCTGATCCATCTGCTCTTTGATCCGGTTCATAACAGCCGGATCCGGCCCGCCGGGCTGTGTATCCTGAAGAAGATCCTGCCCGGCCAGGAACCCGGAAAGAAGCGAGGGCATGAATCCGCCTCCCATGTTGACCCAGGCATTGGCGAAATAAAGCCCGGTCAAAGGTCCGCGGCTGGGAATGCGACCCAGGGCCGAACACTGCCGGTTTTCGGCAAATCCTGCGAAACTGCCGCCGGGATTGCCGCTGTAACGGGCATTGGTCAGCGGCGTGGCAACATCCAGCACTTCGATATGGTTCCTGAAGCCGGGCGCCACGATTTCCGCCAGATCGATCATTTTCGATGCCAGCCGGTGCTTGGCTTCCAGATACTCGGAAGGAGAAAGTTTAAGCCACGGTTCGCCGTAAGCTCCCATGGTCAAAGCCACGGCAGCGGTGCCGGGCGGGGAGAAATCCGGATCGGCGATATTGTAATCCGTAACCGACGCCCCGTTGGGAGGCACATGAACGGTTTTCCTTGCCGCTTCATCGTATTTATCCATGTCAAAGTCAGTGGCGACAAAAGTCTCATGCGTCGTCAGCCCCAATTCCTCGCCGGTGCAATCAAGCCCCGCATAAACGTTGAAGGTGGCCAGACCGGCCGACCACGCTCCCAGGCGCCGGAGGTACCAGTCGGGAATCTTGTCCTTTCCGATCAGATCAAGGCAGGTCACCATGGGATTGGCATTGCACACCACGCAGGAGGAAGTGATTTCCGTGCCGTTTTGGGTTATCACGCCCTGAACGCTGTCTGCGGATGTCAGGATGCGGGCCACGCCGCTGTTGAGCCAGACCTGGCCGCCGTTGCTTTCAATCACCTCCACAAAGGCCTGAGACATTGCCTGGGATGTTCCTCTGATGTGCACAGGTCCGAATTTCACGTAATTGGAAAGCCCCATGACATACGTCATGAAAGACAGCTTGGAGGGCGGCTGCGCCAGATAGCCGCAAAGCTGGCCCAATACCGCCCGTATCCTCTGGTCAGAGAAAAACTGATCGAAAATCTGCGCGACCGTGCGATGGGCATACGTCGTCAGATTGGGAAATTCCGACGGGTTCAGGCTGGGCGCTCCTCCGCCCATCATGCCCGACCTCACCGCTTCATCAGCCATACCGAAGACCACACTGATGAATCCTTTAATTCCCGCCGCTTCCTGAGGGAAATGATCCGTCAGGCAAGCCTCGAAATTTTCCCGCCCCACCGGCAATGTGACATCAAGCCCCGGAAGCACACAGCGATAAAACTCCGCGACCGGCAGAAATTTAACTCTGGGCGCGACACCCAACCCATTCAGGAATCCCCACAGAGGACCACGGTTGCCATCGTGTCCCACACCGGACAGCTCATGGAGAGCCACATCGAACTCAAAGCGCCCCCGGAGAAAAGAAGACGCATAGCCTCCGGGTGTATTATGTTTTTCCAGGAGCAAAACTTTTTTGCCGGACTGGCTCAGGAATGTTGCCGCGGTGAGGCCGCCCAGTCCCGCTCCCACAACAATCACATCAAAATCTTTCATGTTGTTCAAATCTCCATTCATTTAATTGATTACTTCACATTCTTCTGTTCACCGGGCGGGGGATATAAGCCGGGTAATCCTTCAGGCGCCCACGACGGCTGGGCGGAAATCCGCCAGTCTGTTTTTGCTTCAATAATGACCGGGCGGTTGGCCTGAAACGCTTTCTCCAGCGCAGGACGCACGTCCTGCGGACGTTCAATCTTCATGGCGAGGCAGCCCATGGCGCTGGCGACTGCGGTAAGATCGACGGAATGGAAGCGCCAGTTTTTGTCGAACTCCGTGGTGCCCGCCCAGAGCCCCTGCTCCTGATTCAGGGATTCGTTGTTGTTGACGACACAGATGACGTTGATACCGTAACGAACCGCCGTCTCCATTTCGGCCATGTGATAGTAGAAGCCGCCGTCGCCGGTGAAACAAACAACAGGGCGGTCAGGGGCAGCGCATTTCGCCCCGATCGCAGCCGGGAAGCTCCACCCCAGCGAACCGTGAGCGCGAATGAATGTCTGCTTTTCGCTGGTCGCGTAGAAGTTTTGAGCCATCCACAAACCGGCATGGCCGGTGTCGCCGACAACAATTCCATTTTCCGGCAGCGCATCGGAGATCTCCCGGGAGAGACGTTCAGGCCGCATTGGCACCGCATCCGACGTCTCACGCGGCTTGATATTTTCCTGCCACTCTGCCTTGAGTTTGCCCACGCGATCGAGCCACGCTTTCCTCGGCTCCGGTTTCCCGCTTTGCTTCATCGCTTCGGTCAACTGCAGAAGCACCGCTTTTGCATCGCCGCAAACCCCGATCGTATGCTGATAGTTGCGCCCCAGATTCTCCGGGTTGATATCGATATGGATCACCTTTGCCGATTTTTCGGGAATGCTCCATGCACGCGTGACCAGTCCGCCCGTCAGAGAGCCGATGTAAATAACGAGATCGGCCTCGTGCACCGCGAGGTTGGCGCACGAACGCGAATACTCGCCGACAATGCCGATGCAAAGCGGATCGGCGTCCAGAATCACACCTTTGGCATTGAGAGCCGTCGCCACAGGAATGGATAAAAACCGCGCCAGTGCAACGAGTTCGGGACCTGCCTGCGAGGATGCAACACCGCCGCCCGCCACAATAACAGGCCTTTGAGCTTTTCCGATTGCATTGAGCGCAGCGTCGATATCCTCCGCCGGCGCAAGGCTTCGAATGGCCGGGTATTGTCCGTAACGCCGATCCACCTCGTATTCCGGATCGACATCGCCCATGTTCATGCCGGCAAATCCCGGCAACTCCAGATGAACGGGCTGCGGCATCCCCGTCGTCGCCGCCCGGAAGGCCGTATTCAGCAGATCGGGTAATCGTTCCCCGTTTTCCACAGTGGCGTTGAACTTGGTGATGCTCTGATAGATGGGCATATCGTCAATCTCCTGATAGGTCAGACGATACCTGTGCTGCGGCAGCTTGCCCCCCGAAATCGCCAGAACCGGGACGCGGGCCAGATATGGATCGCGCAGACCGGCAGCCAGATTGGTGCCTCCGATCGTCTGCGCTCCGCAAACCCCGACACGATGACTGACGCGGGCGTAGCCGTCAGCCATGTAGGTTGCCGCCTTCTCGCCATGGGTCATGACGGGGGTAATGCCCATTCTTTGCATCTCTTTACAGGCTCCGGGAATGATGACCGGCACGTAAAAGAAGTGCGTGACGCCGTAGGCCTTAAAGGCCTCGGCGATGTATTGACTGGATGATACCTGACTCATTATGTCCTCCTTATTCAACATTAAATTGTTTAATATCAGCTATTTACAAATATTAATGACCAGTTCCGTCATGTTTTTTTCGTTCGCACCATCCCTGTTGAGCATCAAGATTAGCAAGTTGGATGCCAAATTTAATTAATACATAACTACATTAATTTATTAGCATTTTATTTTAACACCATTCGGCACATCCAATATCTGTCTTTATTACGACAGTTATATGTCTGCATATCAACAATTGTATTAACTGTCAAACTGATATTTTTATTTGTTCATGAAATAGACATTATTTCTTTCTTGACAATAGGACGTTCGTCCTATTATAAATCATTCCTTCGCAGTTGATCTTCATATCCGTGAGGTAGAA
>Ga0116160_1002671_pt1 | contig 16504 bp, 15 predicted proteins | sample AD_JPNAS2_MetaG_FD_89879 | JGI IMG/M metagenome (GOLD analysis project Ga0116160, IMG submission 89879) | Active sludge microbial communities of municipal wastewater-treating anaerobic digesters from Japan - AD_JPNAS2_MetaG | ecosystem: Engineered > Bioreactor > Anaerobic > Digestate | place...
CAAAACGGCTTAAAGAGAAGCTGCCCAAGGTTAACATCATACCTACGGTAAGCCCGGCTGAATTGGTCAAAAAGGCGGATATAATAATTACGGCAACCCCCTCTTCCACTCCGGTGCTGCCTGATGACGCTGCTCTTTTGGAGGGAAAGCATTATATCGGCATCGGATCTTACAAACCCAATATGCATGAGTACCCGGAAAGTATTTATAAACTGCTTGATAAAATTTATGTTGATGTTGATTTTGCCAAGGAGGAATCGGGGGATCTGATAACACCCTGCGAAAAGGGTTGGTTCAGGGAAGATAATATTCAGACACTCTATTCAGCTGTCAAATCCAACAGTATCAATCGCAATAAGACCACATTTTTTAAATCTGTCGGAATGGCGCTGTTTGATATTTTTGTCGCCGGGAAAATATATAAAAAGGCTTTAGAGCAAGGGATCGGCCAGAGAATTAACCAGTAACCTTCTTTTAAGTTTTCTCCGGCACAAGGCCGTCAATAAGATACAAAAACATTCAAATAATTAATGGAGGGATTTAGTATGATGAATTTTTCCCATTATATAACATGCATTGATGCACACACGGCAGGGGAGCCGTTGCGCATCATTACAGCAGGCTTTCCGCCCATACCCGGCAAGACAATTCTTGAAAAGCGCGACTATGTAAATCAGAACTATGATGGACTGCGCCGTATGCTGATGCTGGAGCCCCGTGGGCACTCCGGAATGTATGGTTGCATTCTTGTACCTGCCGTAACCCCGGATGGCGACTTCGGTGTACTGTTTACCCACAATGAGGGACTCAGCTCCATGTGCGGGCACGGTATTATCGGAGTGACGAAGGTTGTAATTGAAACCGGAATGATAGGCCACAGGGAAGGTGAAAATGTAATAAAAATCGATTCGCCTGCCGGCCGTGTAACAGCATACGCGGATGTAGAAAACGGCAAGGTGCTGCGGGTGCGCTTCCAAAATGTACCCTGCTTTGTCTACAGGGAGAATATTACAGTGCACGTTGACAGCCTACATAGAGACGTTATCTGCGACATTGCCTATTGCGGCGCGTTCTATGTTTACATTGACGCCGACAAGGTTGATTTGAAGGTAGAGCCCCAATACGCCGAGCAGTTGGTGAAGATCGGCATGGAGATTAAGCACAAAGTGATGAGTGAGCACAAATTCAAGCACCCTACAGAACCCGGCATTGACTGGCTGTACGGCACCATTCTGACGTCACCGGTCAAACGGGAGGGGAATCGGCTGATCTCGAACAATATCTGCATTTTTGCCGAGGGACAGATCGACCGCAGCCCCACAGGAACAGGCACCGGCGGACGCACGGCGCTCCTTGTGCGCAAGGGCATCATGCAGGACGGCGACATCCTTGTAAACAAAAGTGTAATCGACACTCCTATGGAGTCAAGGGTGATAAGCCGCTGCAAGGAGGGCGACTATGATGCCGTGATTACCGAAGTATCAGGTACCGCTCACATCACCGGATTCAACAATATTGTACTTGACCCCGAGGATCCGCTGCCGGAAGGGTTCCGCATTATTGGATCTTAGAAATATCAGGCGCCGAACTTATCTATTAGCACTACTATTATAATGAATAATAAGCATGGGGGTATAGTATGAGGAAGAGTATCAGTATAAAAAGCAAGGTTATAATTGCATTTCTACTGTTCATAATAATACCCGTTGCCATAATTGGCTCACTTTCGTACAGCGATGTCAGGGATGTGCTGGCAAATCAGCTGGAGCAAACAAATCTGGAAAATATAGATAGTGTGGACAGATATTATTTGCTTCAGTTGACTGACAGGATTGAGAATTACCTCAATCTATACGCAGAGGACCCTAATATAGGACAGGTTCTTACAAACCGGAGATATGTCACGGAACTGGTGGAAGAGTGGGGGAGCTCAATAAAGAGTATGCCGGATGTAGTCTCAATATACATGGGAACAATAGACGGAGATATGTATATGGCGCCTGATGACGAGCTGCCCGAAGATTATGATCCAAGAGAAAGACCCTGGTATAAGGACGCCTTGGATAATTCGGGGAAGGTTATCTGGACGGAACCTTACCCGGATGCCGGCACTAATGGGATGATTTTGAGTGCGGCAAAACATGTGAAAGGGAATGATGGTTCGATTGGGGTTCTGTCCCTAGATGTAAAATTGGACAAGCTAATGCAGCTCCTTTCCGAAATAAGAATCGGGAAAAACGGTTATGTAATTTTGCTGGACAGAAATGGGGATACCATCGTGTCTCCCGAGAAGGATGACCTAATTAAAAATATTAAAGATAATACTTGGGCAAAGGACGTCCTGGGAAAATACAGAGGTTCCTTTACTATTGATATAGATGGTAAAGAGGTCATATTGAGCTATCTGACTGTAGATAAGACAGGCTGGAAGCTTATAGGCATAATGCCCAGGGAAGAACTTGAAAAGGAAGTAACCCCGGTAAAGGACAAGCTGGGTAAGATTCTAGTAATATTCATATTCTGGGGTATACTGGCCAGCCTGATACTATTATTTCTGATGGATACATTTTTCCTGAGGCCAATTAAAGATATGATAGAGCTTATGGGTAAGGCCGAAAACGGTGATTTGAGCGTACATTCGGAAGTAAAGGGCGGAGATGAGGTAGGAAAGCTGCTTTTTAGCTTCAACAATATGATTGAAGGGCAGAAGGGCATTTTAAACCAGGTAAAAGAAACCGCAGATGCGGTAAGCGCCTCGTCCGAACAGGCCAGCGAGGTAGCAAGGAATTCCCATGGGCTTAGCCAGGACCAATCAGAAGCAATGGTTGAGCTGACACGGACTATAGAGGATATGAGCAAGTCAATAGCCGATGTGACCTGTAACATAGGTGAAATGGCAAAAAACTCCGAAGTTATTACCTCCTCCATGAAAGAGATGGGGCAAGCTGCGGAAGATATAGCAAACAGCGCCGTCGATACTTCGGAGGCTATGTCCAGGGTTGCCGGGTCGCTTCAAGAGTTGGATACAGCAATAACGGCAATTAAAGAAAGTTCTGATTATGCCAGAGGACATGGAGAAAACACCGTAGAAATCGCCCTGCAGGGAAAGAAAATAGTGGAGAATACCATACAGGAGATGGAGAATGCGGATTTGGCGATGCAGGATATGGCCCGGGTAATTGCCGACCTCGGGAAAGCTGCTGTTCAGATAGGCGAAATAGTCGAGGTGATAGAAGATATTGCCGAACAGACCAATCTCCTTTCACTGAATGCTTCTATTGAGGCAGCCAGAGCAGGTGAGCATGGCCGCGGCTTTGCAGTGGTAGCCGGTGCTATAGGAAGACTGGCGGAAAAATCCGGAGAATCTACAAAGGATATAGAAAAACTTATAAGGCAAATGCAGAATGTTGTTGAAAATGCGGTTTCCAGCGCTGTTACAAGCACAGAGAGAATAAAAAGCGGTGCTGCCCTGGTTGCCGATACCGGCAATGCCTTCACAAACATATATAGTGCTATTGAGGAGAGCACCAACCTGATAAAGAAGATTGCCCTGGCGGCAAACGAAGAATATGATGCTTACAAAACCATAACCGAATCTACAATCAAGGTCAGCGATTTGACCATGCATGTTTCTGCTGCCAGTGAGCAACAGCTTGCGGCAGTTGAGGAGATCATAAGGGGCATGGAAAGAGCTAATGAAATATCCCATAGGGTTGCAGACTACTCAGAGGAACAGTCTGCTAACAGTGAGGAAATATCTGTAACCGCAACAGAGGTAAACGGAATGGCAATGCATGTTTCTGCCGCCAGCAGGGAGTACAAGGCTATATCTGAAGCATTGGATGAACAGGCTAAGGGACTTTTGCAAATGGTTGCCAGATTTAAACTTTGATATGGTACTATTTGAATGGAGGAGTATACCATGACTGATAACCAGGTTATGGCTTTCTGGCTTGGCAATGAAGAATACGGGATAAGCATAAGGGATATAAGGGAAGTAGACAGGCTGAAGGAGATAACCATATATGGAATACCCAAGGTTCCTGCTTTTATAGAAGGTATTGTAAACCTGCGCGGTGATGTTGTCCCCGTGATAAACCTGAGGATAAAGTTTGGCATTGACGATGAGACCCCAACAAAAAACAGCAGGATCATTGTGGTGGATCTACAGTCAAAGTTGATAGGAATGCTGGTAGACAGGATATCGGGAGTGGTTGAACTCAAAGAGGAGGAAATACTCCCGGCACCGGCAGATTGGGATAAAGGCGGCGAATATATATCCGGACTGGGAAAACCGGAAAACCGGATAATTTTTCTGCTGGATGCAGGGAAAATAGCAGGCTTGCAGGCATAGGGGAAAAGAGGCGAATATGCATAGATTAGATATAAATGATCAGTATCATGCCATATTTATTGACGAGACAAGAGAGCAGCTTGAAGAAATGGAAAAGGAAGTTCTTGCCTTTGAAGCCGGAGGGGCGGATGGTGAGACTATCAATATTATACTGAGGATGGCTCATTCCATAAAAGGCTCCGCTTCAACTATGCAGCTGACGGAAATAAAAGAAGTGGTTCACCTGCTGGAAAGCCTTTTTACGAAGGTAAGATCCGGGGATGCTGCCCTGGAAGGGCTTGTAATGGATATTGTGCTTGAGGCTATAGACACCCTCAAAGAGCTTCACCGCTTTCTATGGGATAAAGACTTTGAAGCTCCGGATACGACGAGTGTGATTTCGAAGCTGAAATTGTTCGAAGGCAAGGCGGCAAAGACGGCACCGGAAAATATAGTGGACAAAAGCATCCATACGGATTCAGACTTCACCGATGAAGAAGCCAATCTGCTGAGAAAAGCAAAATGCAGCGGTGAAAAATTGAAAATAACCGTAATTATGAATGAAGATGCGGAATTAAAGAGTGTTAAAGCCTTCATGATATGCCACGGGATAGAAGAGCTGGGTGAAATAATGAGTATTTCCCCGGACAACTATGAAGAGCTTGAGGATGAAGAATTTGGCAGCCGGATTGTTCTGCTGCTTTGCACGGAACAGGGAGAAGAGGCAGTCCGCAGCGTATTGGAGTCTATTACAGAGCTAAAGGATATATCGATAAAAGCCTTTATGAAACCGGAGGCGGAAGGAACCCCCAAAGTGAAGTCCTCTAAGGCCGAGCCAAATATATTTTCAAAAGGCTGCGAATTTAAATATGATAAAAAAATTGATGAAAAAACTTCGGTTAGGGTAAACATAAACAAAATCGACAAGCTCATAAATCTGATGGGGGAGTTTGTGTTAGACAAGGAAGCTCTCGGCAGGCTTTCAAAGGAACTGAAAAAAAAGTACGGTAAGGACCCTTCGGTATTACGACTTATTGATGTATTTGCACATATCAGTTACCTTGGATCCGAGATGGAGGAGCTGGTGCTGTCGACACGGATGCTGCCTCTCGGGAATATATTTGATCAATTTCCGCGGATGATAAGGGATCTGGCCATTAAGCACAGCAAGAAGGTAAACTTTATTATTGAAGGCAAGGAAACGGGAATAGATAGGGGAATTATTGAAGAACTTGTGGATCCTCTGAATCACATACTGAGGAACTCAATTGACCATGGCCTTGAAACGGAGGAAGAAAGAATCAGGAATGGCAAGGATCCCGTGGGAACAATAAGATTGAGTGCCAGTCAGGGTAAAAACCATGTGGCTATTACTGTGAAGGATGATGGTAAGGGTATAGATGTGGTCCGGGTAAGAGAAAAAGCACTGGAAAAGGGAATTATCAGCGGGAAAGAATCAGTGAATTTGTCTGATGAAGCCATGCTGCAATATATATTTGAACCGGGTTTCTCAACCGCAAGGAAGGTCAGTGAGATTTCCGGCCGTGGAGTTGGCCTTGATGTAGTAAAGTCAAATATAAGTAAGCTGCATGGTATAATTGACATCGATACGGCGCCCAATGAAGGAACAACCTTTACTATTAAGCTTCCTCTCACACTGGCAATAATTAAGGCAGTGCTGATGGAAGAGGGACCTTGCACCTTTGCTGTTCCTGTATCTTCAATTGTTGAGATTATAAGGATGAGGGGCGTTGACTGCAAAGAACTGATCCATAAAACAGGTAAAAATGAGGTATTTAGCTGGGGAGACCATGCAATTCCCCTTGTAAGAATAGGGAGCTATTTCCGGCTGAACAGAGCTGTCAACCGAGACAAAAGTTACATTATAGTGGTTGGAAACGGAGAGAGAAAGCTGACCCTTATGACTGAGCAGGTTATAGGAGAGCAGGAGATAGTTATAAAGTCAATAGGAGACTTTGCAGGAAGCGACAAGCTGCTCGGGGAAATGGAGGGCGTGTCCGGGGTCAGTATACTGGGAGACGGCAGCTTTGCACAGGTAATTGATATTGCTGCTATCATGAGAAGATAGTATACTATTTTATTAGGAGGACTATTATGAAAAATATCAGCGTACTTATTGCGGACGATACCATCTTCATGAGGGCTACGCTGCAGAAAATGCTTTCGAATTATGGGGTAAGTTCTTTTATTGAGGCAGCCAATGGCAAGGAAGCCGTTAGAAAATACAAAACTGAAAGGCCTGACTTGGTAATAATGGATATATCCATGCCTATTATGGACGGTATAGAAGCCACACGGCAGATAAAAAGCATTGATCCGGGGGCAAAGATACTTATATGCTCCCAGCAGGGTCAGAAGAATAACGTCATGGAGGGTATCAAGGCAGGAGCGAGCAGCTTCCTGGTCAAGCCGGTGAAGGAAGAAAAACTGATTAACGAAATTAATGTGATTTTTGAGAAGACCCCGGCAAAACCTTGATAGGCAGGCCGTGGAAAGAAGATTATAAGGTGGCATTTTTCCTTAAAGTTCCCTCGCATGCAAAACCTGATTAAACTCAATTGATTCAATTGAGTTTAATCATAAAAACTTTAAAAAGTGTGTTGAAAACCTTTGGGAACTCATGTATAATTTAACTATAAACGAAAATAAAGCAAAAATTGAATAAAAGTGTAAACGCAGACGTGTTACTGATGGGGCATTTTACTGGTCGCAGGACCGAGGTGCGGATCGTTAGGCATGAGTCTTGAAATACTTAGTAGAGATATTTCAGATTCATGTTTTTTTATTGTATAGGAAAGTATAACTTTCCTATACAATAAAAACCCTTAATTTAAGTGCCCTCGCCAGAATTTTCTCGCACACTCGAAAAAGGCGCATGGGAGGCAAATGCGGCGAAGCCGCCTTTGTTCTTTGCCCTAATATATTTTACTGGGAGTGTTATATACCATGAATTATAATTTGAGGGCGTCGAGCCTTTAAAAATAAAAAACATGTGGGAGGTTTTTCTTATGATGAGGTATCTACAAAAATTGGGAAAATCTTTAATGCTGCCGGTAGCCTGCTTGCCTGTCGCCAGCATATTGATGGGTATCGGCTATTGGATTGACCCAACAGGTTGGGGGGCCAACAGCGTAGTGTCGGCGTTTTTGCTGAAGGCTGGCGGTTCACTGATTGACAACATGGCAATTCTGTTTGCTATTGGAGTTGCTGTCGGTATGGCGGATGAAAATGATGGAACCGCCGGCCTCGCCGGCCTCGTTTCATGGCTTATGATCACTACGCTGCTCGCCCCCGGAGCTGTTGCAATGTTCAGGGGTATCGATGCAAGTGAGGTTCCTGCCGCATTCAGTAAGATTCAGACACAGTTTATAGGTATCCTTGCGGGTCTGATTGGTGCACATTGCTACAACAAATTCAAGAATACCAAACTTCCAGATGCATTGGGCTTCTTCAGCGGAAAGAGAAGCGTTGCTATCATTACTGCAGGGGTATCGATAATTGCCGCACTTATTCTATTCTTTGTATGGCCTGTAGTATATGGTGCGCTGGTGTCATTCGGAACGGCCATAGTGGGTACAGGGGCTATCGGGGCCGGTATATATGCATTTCTCAATAGATTGCTGATACCGATCGGTCTTCATCATGCACTCAATTCGGTATTCTGGTTTGATGTTGCCGGCATCAATGACCTTGGTAATTTCTGGTCAGGCAATGGTGTACTTGGAACAACCGGTATATACATGACCGGATTCTTCCCCGTAATGATGTTTGGCCTTCCGGCCGGTGCACTTGCAATGTACCACACAGCCAAAGACAACAAAAGAAAACTTGTTGCCGGTTTACTTGTAGCGGCATCCCTGTCGTCTTTCTTTACAGGAGTTACTGAACCGATCGAGTTTGCGTTCATGTTCCTTGCCCCTATACTTTATGTCGTTCATGCGGCTTTAACTGGTGTTTCGGCAGTAATATGCGCATTGCTTCCAACAAGGGCAGGCTTTAACTTCAGTGCCGGATTTGTTGACTGGTTCCTGAGCTTCAAGGCGCCTATGGCACTGAGCCCATGGATGCTGCTTATCATTGGCGCAGTCTTTGCCGTAATTTACTATGTTGTCTTCAGGTTTGTCATTACTGCATTTGACCTGAAGACCCCCGGCAGGGAAGATGATGATCTTGATGCAGAAATGAAAGCTACCCTTGCAAGCGATAACTTCACGGATATTGCAGCCATGATACTGAAAGGTGTCGGAGGAAAGGAAAATGTTACGTCAATTGACAGTTGTATAACAAGGCTTCGTCTTGAAATCAAGGATCAGGCCGTTGTCAATGAGAAAATAATAAAGGCAGCAGGCATTTCAGGCGTGATCAGGCCCGGAAAGAATAGTGTCCAAATTATTGTCGGAACCCAGGCACAATTCGTGGCGGATGAATTCAAAAAACTTTGTAACTAAGAACACTGCAAAAGGCAGATAATAATTGAAAACCTCCGCAAGTCACAAGGTTTGCAGAGGTTTTCAATTTACTCAATCGAGTAATCATGGGAAGCAGGGTCTATTCGCCTAAGGCTGAAAGTGCCGAGATGATGGCATCAAGGGCCTCTGATTCATCAGGCCCATCTGCTTTCAGTGTGATTGTATCTCCCATGCATACGCCTAAGCCGAGCAGGGAAAGCAGACTTTTCAGATTGGCCTCCTTGCCTCCCTTGACGGCAAAAATATTTGATTTGAATCTTGATGCTGTACCGACTATGACAGCTGCCGGTCTGGCGTGCAGTCCTGTTTCGTTTTTGACAGATACTGTGATTTCTTTCATAGGAATGATCCTTTCAAATTTTCTTTATTTTATTCAAGTGCGCCTCCAGCGTACTTGTGTGTCGATGGACTATGCAAGGATAGAAACGGAAAAGGCATGAATCAAAGCCGGATCGGTTTGGTTCATGCCTGCTCTTGCAGTTACATACCACTTATAATATATTTTATACCATGTAAGGCAAATTTACAAGATGAAAACGCACGATATGGGAAAATACAGGCTCAGAATACGCATTTACCATGATATATACAAACTGTAAATGTGATGATATAATTGCATCAATCTCTAATTGGTTACTGGGGGAATCGGGATGGCAAAGGAAAGTTTTGAAATCGTAAAGGTGTTCAACAACAATGTTGTACTTGCCAGCCATATGGGACAGGAAAAGATCCTGGTTAATAAAGGTTTGGGTTTTTCCAGAAAGGTTGGGGATGTGATTCCCGGCGATACAGAATTGGAAAAGATCTTTATCATCGAGAATAAAGATAACCAAAGAAATTTCAGACAGCTGATCGCAACTGTTGACGATAATCTGGTAGGTATCTGTGAGGAAATGTTTTCGCAAATTGATTCCGCTTTCGGGGAAAGCCTTGATGAGGAGATCCATATCCGGCTTTTAGACCATATTGCATTCACGATACATAGAATCAAGCAAAATGACAGGATTGAGAACCCATTCATCATTGAAATTGAGACGTTGTATCGAAAGGAGACGGAGATAGCCCGGAAGGCGGTTGCACTTCTGGAAAAAAGGACGGGAATTGCAATTCCTGATGATGAGGTTGGCTTTATTACATTGCATATTCATTCATCGCTCAACAAAAATAAATTGTCCAATACGATCAAATATGCATTTATCTGCAATTCTGCATTAGAAATCATTGAGGATGAGCTGGGCAGGGAGATTGACAGGCAGTCGATAGATTATGCAAGATTTGTGATCCATATCAGATACTCTATAGAGAGAGTGATGAAAAATATAACAATCAAAAATGAGTTGTTGCGCTCCATCAGGAGGACTTACGGCAAATCCTACAAGACAGCAAAAAAGATTGCAGCAATGATAGGGGGCCATATGTCTATCAAGATCCCGGACGAGGAGATTGGATATATAGCGATGCATGTGGAAAGACTGAAAAATTATTCGTCTTAGCTCATTGACTTTGACACAGTGATTAAATATAATAAAACTTAGTGATGGCGTGTGATGAAAAGCAAGAGCTGGAGAGTGTTACTTTCCTGCTCTTTTTTAATGTGATATGGGAGGCTGAACATGTTTAATTTTCTGAAAACAAAGAAGCAATATTCAATCAAATTTCCAATCAAAGGAGAGGCAATTGACTTGCAGAAGGTTCCGGATGAAGTTTTCGCATCAAAGATGGTTGGTGACGGGGCAGCAATCATACCCTCTGAAGGGATTGTCTATTCACCTGTTGATGGAGAAGTGATCCAATTGTTTCCTACAAGACATGCAATCGGCATCAGAGCAGAGAATGGGCTTGAGATTCTGATTCATATAGGAGTTGATACGGTTCAGTTAAAGGGAGAAGGGTTTACATATTTCGTAGAACAGAACCAGGTGGTAAAGGCGGGAGAAAAGCTGATAGAATTCGATCTTGAATTAATCACGGGAAAGGCAAAGTCCGCTTACACGCCTGTGCTTCTTACGAATATGGATATAGTGATGGACATTGAATTCAATTATATAAATGGAACAATCAATGATACGATTATGGGTGTCAGCCTGAAGTAATCCTGAAGGCGGGGTGATTAATTGGATATAAGGAACCTGGTCATTTCGGATTTATGCAGGAGGGGTTGGATTTATATTCGGATGAAGATATAATAAAATAGTGGCGACTCAGAATAGACTTGAAGTATGCAAGAGAAAATCGGGAGGACGCAAAACATTATGCAGTCACGTATAGGGGAAATAGCAGCATTGGCTACGGCCGTATGCTGGGCACTTAATGCAATTGCCTTTGAATCTGCGGGCAAAAAGGTAGGTTCATTGTCTGTAAATTACTTAAGACTATTTGTAGCATTCATTTTATTAAGTATTTGTTCATTTGTGACAAGGGGTCTCGTCCTTCCTACCGATGCAACAAGCCATACATGGTTTTGGCTGTTGATTTCGGGTTTGCTTGGCTTTGTACTGGGGGATATGTTTCTTTTTGAAGCTTTTGTGGAGATAGGCTCAAGAATATCGTTGCTTATTATGTCGGCGGCTCCTCCAATAACAGCGTTGGTTGGGTATTTGATTATGGGAGAAAGAATATCCCTTCTGGGTTTGGCGGGAATGCTCGTAACCATGGCAGGTATTTGTCTTGTAATACTAAGCCGGAATCCCGCGGAGAAAAAAGTGGAGTTCAACCGTCCGGTAAAAGGCCTTGTATATGCCTGTTTAGGGGCGCTTGGGCAAGCCCTGGGATTGATTTTCAGTAAATTTGGCATGGGCTCATACAATGCTTTTGCAGCCACCCAGATAAGGCTGGTTGCAGCTTTTATAGGCTTTACTGTTATTATTACCGCAAGAAAAAAATGGCCTGAAATAAGGGCCGCATTTGACGACAAAAAGGCGATAGGTGAAATAGCCATAGGAGCTGTGCTGGGTCCCTTTATCGGGGTTACCCTTTCGTTAATCGCTCTGCAATATACTGCTGCAGGCATAGTATCATCCATTTCATCAGTGTCGCCGGTAATCATCATACCTGCTTCCATAATGATTTTTAAGGAAAAAGTGCTTCCGAAAGAAATATTAGGGGCTTTTGTTTCAATAGCAGGGGTAGTTTTATTATTTCTTTAAAATTAATTGTTGACTTATTCTATAAATGCAAATATAATAAAAGCAGTATATTTCGTATAACGAAATATTTGGAGGAGGAAGTAATGCTCAATTTGGACAATATTTTAGAAACGCTTATTGATAATGCAAAAAAGCTCTTCTTTCATAACGATTGGATAAATATGGATTTGAAATTTTCTAAAACCGAGATTTTCACCATGTTGCTTCTCGATAGGGATAAGGAAGTCACAATGACGGAATTAACAGAGTATATAAATTCTCCGATGAGTACTGCCACAGGTATTGCGGATAGACTCGTAAAGAGCGGATACATCAGCAGAGAGAGAAGCGAAGCAGACAGAAGGATTGTTATATTGACCCTTACTGATGCGGGTTTGAAGTTTATTAAGGATTTTAAGGATTTAATATTCAGCTATCTTAAATTGATTCTTGATGATCTCTCACAAGAAGAAAAACAGTTCCTGATAAGGACAGTTTTCAAAATAATAAACAGACTGGAGACAGAAAAGATTAATGCGGAACCGGATGGCAAGGACAAAACAATCATAAAGAAAATAGATATTCAATAATGCCCATATCCAAATGGGCACTTATTACAATTAAAACTTCGTATAACGTAATATTCGCAAAGAGTAACATTTAGTATTAATATATTATCAGGAGGTTTTTTTATGAGAATAATACTGTATACCGGCAAGGGCGGAACCGGCAAAACAAGCATAGCTGCGGCAACAGCCCTGGAAAGTGCAAAAAACGGATTGAAAACCCTTGTTGTCAGCACTGATGCAGCGCACAGCCTCGGGGATTCTCTGGATGTGAAGCTAACTAATGAGCCTATAGAGGTAAGCAATAATCTTTGGGCCCAGGAAATAGACGCAATACATGAGGTCGAAGAGGGATGGGGAAAGGTACAGAAATATCTGACGGAGCTTTTTACATCAAAAGCCATTAAGGATATAACGACAGAAGAGCTTACTGTCTTTCCGGGCATGGAAGACTTGTTGAGTCTTCTTAGGATAATAAAATATTATAAGGAAGGAAGATTTGATACTATTATCATAGATTGTGCGCCAACAGGAGAAACTTTGGCATTTTTAAGCTTTCCCGAAATGTTGAGATGGTGGATGGAAAAGCTTTTCCCAATTAAAAAGAAGGCTGTAAAGGTTGCAGGCCCGATTGCCGAATCCCTGCTGAAAATACCTATGCCCTCCGGGCAGGTTCTTGATGAAATTGACAATATGTACTATCAGCTTGATGATATGAAACGGATATTCTCGGATAGGAACATTACAAGTATAAGAATTGTTGTCAATCCTGAAAAAATGGTTATCAGAGAAGCCCAAAGAAGCTTCACATATCTTAATATTTATGATTTTAATGTAGATGCCGTAGTTGTTAACAGAGTCATACCGGACAATGTAACAGACAGCTACTTCAAGGTTTGGAAGGATATACAGAAAAAATATAAAGTTGACATAATTGAAAGCTTTGCACCTATACCGATATATTATGCACCTTTATTTGAAAATGAGGTAGTGGGAATACCAATGCTTGACAGAATGGCAACGGAGATTTTTAGAGGGGAAAACCCGGTTGAAATAAGATATAACGGAAGAACACAAGAAATTCATAAGGATGGAAAGAATTATGTTCTGGCAATAAGAATTCCCTTCCTGGATAAAAATGACCTATCTCTGAACCAGAAGGGCGATGAGCTTATTATTAAGGCCGGAAACATAAAAAGGAATATTACTCTTCCGAGAACCCTTTTGAATCTATCTATAAAAAAGGCTAAATTTGAGGAAGAAGCATTAAAAATATGTTTTGGAAGTGATAAAGATGAATGAAACGCTTGTTAAAAATATTGTCAAATACAAATTAAACGCTGCAGAAAAGTTATTGGACTGTTTGCCATCAGAGATATCCAATAGCTTAAAAGATTTAGGCAGATTAATGCTTAAGAGCATTAATGAAAATTCTCAGGAACTGAAAGAACAGCCTATTAATAAGACAAAACCGGGAGGCAGGCTGAATAATATTGAAATAGAGTGATCACAGCTTTTTATTGCCCTTGTCAATGATGATTTTAATTTGCGGGAAAAGATTCGGCGCGTATTGAATCTCGTCAACAAACACAGGTGACAGACCTTTGGGACCTTTGGGAAATGAAGATAAGAAGGAGGCTTGATGAAATGCCTATAAGTAATGTAATATAAAAATAAAGAATATTAATAATAGAGTATATCAGGCAAATGATTAAAGTTACAAAGCTTTGTACTCACTAAGTCTAATAATAAGGAGGAAGAAAATGGACAAAAATAAAACAATAGATAATCTAATGGAGGCATTTGCAGGAGAATCTCAGGCAAACAGGAAGTACCTGGCCTATTCCAGGAAAGCAGAGAAAGAAGGAAAACTTAATGCTGCCAAACTATTCAAGGCTGCATCCGATGCCGAAACCTTGCATGCTCTCAAACATTTTGAAGTAGCTGGGAAAATAGGGTCAACAGCCGATAACCTTAAAGATGCTGTTGCAGGAGAAACCTACGAGTATAAGGATATGTACCCGGACTTTGTAAAATCAGCTGAAAATGAGGGAAACAAAGCCGCTTTGACTTCATTTAAGTATGCAATGAAAGCTGAAGAAGTTCATGCAAGGCTCTATCAGGAAGCATTGGAAAACATAGATGAAGCAGAAGAAGTTTTTTATTACTTATGCCCCGTATGCGGCAATATAGAAAAAGCGCGTCCGGATAAATGCAGCATTTGCGGTGTTTCGGGAGATAGATTCATAAAATATTAATTGTAATTTGGAGGTAAAATATGCCTGATTTCGGGAATCCTTTTTCCGGTCTTGCGAAAGATCATAAAATAAGCAAGCAGGAATTGATAAGAGCAATTCGCTTTATGATTTCCGCGGAATATGAAGCAGTTCAGCTTTATATGCAATTGGCGGAATCAACGGATAACAAGCTGGCAATAGAGGTTTTAAAGGATATAGCCGATGAAGAAAGGGTGCATGCCGGTGAGTTTTTAAGGCTGCTTAAGGAACTTGATCCTGATGAAGAAAAGTTCTATGCCGAAGGTGCCGAAGAAGTAGAAGAAGAGATTAAGAGGCTGAAGAAATAAGTCAGAACAAAAGCCGATGACTATAGTTGCCACCTATTGATAAAAGTTATATCGATAGGTGGTTTTGTTTTGCGCCGCCCAGTTTTTTATACTATAAAATTCACGGTATTTTTGGTATAATTATTATAAAACTGAATAAAGAAGAAATTATTGAACACGCTTTTTTGTCAAGATTGCAAATGCAGCGCGTTTTGTGTTTATTGAACGAATGGGGGGAGAATACATGGCACAATTATCTGATATTAAAGAATTTATAAAAACAGTTTCAGAAGCGATAACCAATTCTCTTGACATTGAAAGCTTAATAGTGGATGAAAACCTGACAATAGTAGCGGGAACTGTCGATAGGGTAAAAGCCGTGTCAGAAGGGCTAATGCAGAGGGTAGCTGAAACAGGCCAGCATATAATGGTATTAAACCCGAGAGATGACGTGATGTGCGCCAAATGCAGCGAGAGGGAAGAATGCACCGAAACTGCGGGGCTTGACTGTCCTATAATTTTAGACGGCAAGGTAATTGGAGTTATGGGGTTGATATGCAGGAATTATGATCAAAGAGAAAAGTTTATTACCAAGAGGGAATCGCTTTTATCTTTTGTTCAGGGGATGTGCGAATTAATATCTTCAAAGCTTGCCGAGCATATTATGCTGGAAAAAATAAAAACACAGAATATAATGCTGGATCAGATTCTTAGCACTATATCCGATGGCTATATAATACTGGATAATGAGAGCAGGATCACAAATGTGAACATGCATGCATTGAAGATACTCGGGACGAATGAAGAGTCCATAAAGGGCAGAACCATTGGGGAAGTAATCCCGGACTTAGATGTTAAAAGCATTCTGCATAGCAACCAATACACTTCTTATGACGAAGTCAAAATCAAGGACAAAGTGCATGATATCTTTATAACTGCTATGAACAACAATAATGAAAATGTAGGGTTGGTAATAAGCTTTAAGAAGGTGGATAATATTGGAAGCCGTATATATAGCAAAGCCTTCCAGAATAAGCAGATTACCTTTGACAGTATTATAGGAAAAAGCAGCGCCCTTATTGATACAATCAGATTGGCAAAGACTGTATCCAACAATAAGGCTAACATATTGATTTTAGGCGAAAGCGGCACCGGGAAAGAACTGTTTGCAAGAGCCATACATTGTGCCAGCGACAGAAGTGAAAATTCTTTCATCTCCATTAACTGTGCAGCTATACCGAAGGAATTGCTGGAAAGTGAACTTTTCGGGTATGAAACCGGAGCATTTACGGGAGCGAACAAATCAGGAAAGCCGGGTAAGTTTGAGCTGGCAGACGGCGGTACGATATTTTTGGATGAAATAGGAGATATGCCTTTTTATCTGCAGGCTAAGATATTGAAGGTGTTGCAGGACAGGACCATTGAAA
>Ga0116160_1002712_pt1 | contig 16315 bp, 21 predicted proteins | sample AD_JPNAS2_MetaG_FD_89879 | JGI IMG/M metagenome (GOLD analysis project Ga0116160, IMG submission 89879) | Active sludge microbial communities of municipal wastewater-treating anaerobic digesters from Japan - AD_JPNAS2_MetaG | ecosystem: Engineered > Bioreactor > Anaerobic > Digestate | place...
AATGTAGCTATTCTCGATCCCGATATAGCCAAAGCTTTCCGTGACTCTGTCTCGGTAAATGAAGCGCTCAGGTCACTTTTGGAGTTCACTCGTGCAACAAAACGCCTAACAAGACGCTCCAGCGAATCCGCAAAAAACGCGGCTCGCTGAGCTTTTCGTTGGGCACATAAACAAGGAGGGAGCGTGAAAAAGCTGCATTTGATAATCCTCTTTTTACTGACGTTTCCGGCGCTCGCTGACGCGGCCGAAACAAAAATATTGTTTTATCAGTACAAGATCCCCGGCCCTCAGATTTCAAAAGACTACTACATCAAAGAAAGCCTCAAGAAAGTCGATCCCGCTAACCCGCGTGTTCTTCAAGTTAGAACTTATTCCAGGGTAACCAGTCCTGAAGGGACAACAGAATACCGCACGACGTATCAAATCAACTGCCAGACAATGGAACTTTTAATTATTAAGAATTGGAGTACAGGCTTTGGTGAAGAAGACGTAAGTGATCGCAAATGGACACCAGTTTCAGAATATAAGAGTTCTTCAGCATTAGCCAATAAGATTTGCAAGTAGGCTTATTCGCTTTGAAGGGGGCACATATGAAGAGTGTTTTTATCAAAAGTTGGCTCTTGGTGTTGGTCATGCTTGGCGTTTTCCTATACACATTCCCAGTGTTCGCCGGGCCTTCATGGGTCGATTATGCCGAAGGGCGTTCATATGACAAGAAAAGCTTTCGAAGAGTAAAGCCAAATGTATATCAGGTAACGGCTTTGACGTCGGGGGAGAAGGGCTACGCAACGTTAAAAGCAAGAGTAAACTGTGCTACTGGGGAGTTATTTTACGGGACCGTCACCATGTACGATAAGAGTGGAAATTTCCTTTTTAGTGACGGAGCACGTGGCTTCAAGGGCGGGCAGCCTACAGGAAAAGCGGATCAGGATCTTGTTGAGGTAATTTGCAGGGTGGGCGCTGCCAAAGACAAAACAAAATGAGCAAAGGAATAAGGGCTTGCCCAACAAATTGCTGCACCTGACGCGGAAGGATATCTTGCTGTTTTCGTTAAGGCTTTCGGGTATCCATCTTCCCTACCGCCCGCGCTGGTGAGCATGGCGTTAGCTGAAGATGTAACACCCTCAAAATGAAAGGAGCAAATTATGGCAGACTCAGAAATCAAAGCACCGAATGGAACAACTTTGTACAAATTTACAGGTAGCGAAATAAAGGCGCCAAATGGGACAACATTATTTAAAATAACTAACAATGAAATTAAGGCACCGAACGGTGCAACATTATTTAAGTTTACGGGTGATGAAATCAAAAAACCGAATGGAGAAACCATTTATAAATATACGGGGAATGAAATTAAGGAAACAAATGGTGCAACTGCATTCAAATATTCGGCAACTGAATTGAAAAAACCAAACGGTGTAACACTCTATAAATTCACAGGGAGAATTCCTGTCCCTGTTATTTTTGCGCTGGGCCTTATTTGAGGTATTTGACTGATTGGCCACTGATCGCTATCGGTCAAAATAAACAGAGTGAAATATATGCCAAATTCTACTGTTTCAATATTTGCCCCATTGTTTGAACAAAAGTTGGCGCTTCTTCAGAATCCCATATGCCAAGTATGCAATGTCGATTCAGATCTCAAGCATCCCCTGCTTCCGTGGATAGTTGGAAGTAAATTTCATCAAACAGAAGAGCGCGTCATGTTCGTGGGTAAACCGCATCGAGGAATTCCAGGAAAAATCCGCTCAAGTGGCCTTATCGATCCGACTGATGAGATACTTGGCGCTGACGGTCTATGGAATATTCACTGGCCATACTGGAGTTACACGCGAGAAATTGCCGAAAACCTTTATGGAATAGATGCCGTCGAATACATCTGTTTCTCGAACCTTATCAAATGTACAAACACAGATGGTTCAGATGCTACAACACGTGAAATGGCATTTGGGTGTATAAGTGAGCTAAAAGTAATCTGGCACGAAATTGAAACAATTGAATGCCGAACTGTTGTATTTTACACTTACAGCCTTTATCCCGATCTGCTACAAAACATTCCGATTGCACTACCTGATAGTATTTGTGAAATAACGCCCCATAACCACACCGTTCCTTGTCGAAACAAACGGCTCGGTTGGTGGGAGCGCGCCTGTTGCACGAGATGGTGCGATAACTTAAGGCTCTTGGTCGTCGGCCACCCAGAACGGATGGGTAGACCAGAGTATATTCAGTTGCTCACGGATTGGCTAAGGATAGAAATCAGCTAACAACCGCATCAACTCGGGCTGGCAATTCCGCTGCGCTCCATTGCCAGCCGGTTATGCGGAGCGTTATGGAGGAGGAAAACGATGAACTACTGTAGCGCATGTGGAAAGGAAATCGGAGAGGGTAGCGGTTTTTGTCAGCACTGTGGCGCAAAGGTTGGACAGCAGACCACGTCGAATGTCACGAGAGATACGGCCACGATCACTGACAGCGAATACGCCGCATTCATTGGAAAAAACAGTGATAAGTATCTTACCAAGTTCAAGAAATTCTCTGTTTTGGGAAAAGACAATTTTACTGCCACTTGGCATTGGCCTGCCTTTTTCTTCGGCCCATTCTGGATGTTCTACAGAAAGCTTTACCTATGGGCCGTAGGAGCGCTTGTTGTTGAGTTTATCCCCTGGGTAAACCTGCTCTTCTGGATTGGCTGGGGCATTGTCGGCTACTATCTCTATTACAAACACACAAAAAATAAAATACAGGAATTCAAAGGCACCGCACCACCTGAGAACGTTGCGCCCGTGCTCGTACAGGTTGGCGGCGTCCATCACTGGCTTTTGAAAGCATATGTAGCCCTGATTCTCATATGTGGCGTGGGTGGAATGATAGCGGCCATCGGCATACCTGCGTACACCGGCTACAAGAAAAGAGCCGCTGAGGTCGAAGGCATGAAAGCGGAACAACAGGCTAATGCGAACAAGACCGTTAAAGTTTCGTCGCCTGACACCGCAAGCCAGGGAAGGCTTGAACCCGTTGGGGCATATCATTACAAAGAGCAGGGGTTCTCCGGAAAGATGGTTATCACCGAAATATCTTCAACGCCGCTTACATGGAAAGCTTCTATAGGAACAGGTTCCAATGATGGGCACACCTGTGATGTTGAGGCAACCGGGCACAATCTGATCGGGACAAACCAAGAAATAGAGGCAGCTTTCGAATCCAAAGCAGAAGGCGGAGACTCGCCTACCAAGTTTACCGTGAAGTTTACTCCCAACATGGCAATCATAGCAGTCCAAGACGTGGGCGGTGCTTGCGGCATGAGGGGTAGCTTTGAAGGCCGGTGGGGCAAATAGAAGTTTCCATAACCAGTCATTTCACCGGACGCGGCAGGATATCGGGCTACTTTCAGCCCGTTTCATAGCCTTTTGACTTTTGCGGGTTGGGTGTCTCGCAGGTAGGCCGCGCCGGTGAATTCTTCGTTGGGCAATACTCTAACCATTAGGTGAGCTTTTCATGACTTGGATAACTTTTACTGCATCGCTATCCTCGATTGTAGTATTTTCTGTAACCTATATCTACTTTCTCGGTCTGCGAATTATTCGGAATAATATGGAGGGCAAGACTGGCGCATTTTTTCTCACGTTAATTGTTGGATGCGGCGTTTTGACGGCCACCGTTACGTTTGAAGCGGTTCTTCTAATAGGTTTGGTGAGACAGGTTTCAGGTAGTTTATTCTATGTCGCAACTTTTCTTGGTAGTATCACCGTGTTACTCTCCACTGCCGGAATCGCTGGCTTACTAAAACCGATTAAGGTTGCGCTGGCACATCGCAAAGCGGTGATTTGGGGTTTGGGAGTCGGAAACGGAACATTGTTAGGGATTAACATTCTTTCTTTTTGTGGTGTGGTTCCTTCTGTTCTTTAGCAAATACACCTCCAAAGTGCTGTGGGGGAAGGAGGAGACCGTGAGACAGGCAGGAGAAGATTGAGAACTGCAAAGGAATTGATTTACGAGATGCGCCCAACCCGTGGATGCAGCCAATCGCTGCCCTGTCGGGCCGCTCTGGCTGATCCGAGCGTTATGCATCAAGGAGGCACGGATGATCTATATAAAATTCTTAGCTGCAATCGCATTAATAGGATCAATTGCTTGGGTTATTGCAGTACCAGGGTTTGAGCCTGCATTAGCAGTCGTCGGCTCAATCTCGGCCTTGGTTTCTGCGTTTCTCGTTAAGAAACCAAAAATGCAAGGTGATCAGCAACATCAGTCTGTCTCAAAGTCCTCCATAGGTGTGCAGGCTGGCAGAGACGTGAGCATCGGAAACATTAATGGTGACAAGCATGTTGAGTAAAGACCAAGAACAACAAGTCTCCGAGGGCAGCACAGCCATTCAGGCAGGTGGGAACGTCACTATTACAAAGACGGGGCTTACTTACGCAGAGGTTCGAGATATTGCGCTTGATGTTTATCGAGCGAACTTTTACGAACTTGCGGGTGTTGCCAAAGAAACAGCCAAAGTTAGAGCTGAGGAAATCACTGAAGGTTTCTTGTCAAAACTTCATAAGGAATACCCTGCCGGGTTTGAGAAAGCTAACGACCCCGATTTCCAGTATGCCCTCTTCACCGTCCAGAAAGAATATGCAAGGAACGGCGACAAAGATCTTGGCGATCTTCTTGTTGATCTATTGGTCGACAGAAGCAAACACGAGCAGCGTGATATTCTACAAATTGTCCTCAATGAATCTCTCAGTACAGCACCCAAGTTAACGGAAAATCAGTTAGCTGTCGTCGCTGTGATCTTCCTATTCAAATACACTCAGGATCTCAGCATCGGAAATCATCAGATGTTTGCCGAATTCCTTGATAGATATGTTGCTCCGTTTGCGTCAAAAGTAGTCAAGAACATGGCGTGCTATCAGCACTTAGAATTTACCGGTTGCGGAGCGATTGGGCTTGGAGCGAACAGCCTTGAATCCATACTCGGTACGACATACCAAGGGCAGTTTCTAAAGGGATTCGACGCAAAAGAAGTCGGAGATAGGGGTGTTTCTGTAGGAGTCGATCCGCGGTTCTTCGTGCCGTGTCTAAACGACCAGTCAAAAATGCAAGTTCGTGCTAATAGCAAGGAAATCCTGGACAAGAATCTTGAAACACATGCGATCGCATCTGAGGATCGTTCCAAAATCAATGAACTCTTTGACGTTGGAAAAATGAATGAAATGGAAATCAAAGACAAGTGCGTGGAAATAAGGCCTTATATGGCTGGGCTGTTTGAAACCTGGTCAGAATCAGCAATGAAGAACTTCACACTCACAAGCGTAGGCATTGCTATTGGTCATGCAAATATAAAACGGCTGGTAGGGGAGTTTGCAAATTTATCTATATGGATAAACTGATTCATAACAAGATCAATCCAGCCGATCGCTAACGCTCCGGCTGATTGTTTCGTTGGGCAGATAAAATGGAAACGCTGACAACGGAGTTATAAATTGAAAACCACTCATAGAATAATAAATGGTGATAGCAGGCAGATGAACCTTTTATCTGACAAATCAGTTCACCTAATAATCACGTCTCCACCATATTGGCAATTGAAAGATTATGGCAGTAATGATCAGATTGGATTTCATGAAAGCTATGAAAGCTACATAAACAATTTAAATCTTGTTTGGAAGGAATGCCATCGTGTGTTGCATGATGGTTGCCGACTTTGTATCAATATTGGTGACCAGTTTGCCCGTTCTGTTTACTACGGGCGATATAAAGTCATTCCCATCAGGACAGAAATTATTAAATTCTGTGAAACTATTGGTTTTGACTATATGGGCGCAATTATCTGGCAGAAAGTTACAACAACAAACACAACAGGTGGTGCTACAATAATGGGAAGTTTTCCCTACCCTCGGAATGGAATTTTGAAGATTGACTACGAATTTATCCTGCTATTCAAAAAAAGAGGTAATTCACCTAAACCGACTATCGAGCAGAAGCATTTATCTGCAATGACCAAAGAAGAATGGAACACTTACTTTTCCGGCCATTGGAACTTTGCAGGCGTAAAACAAGACAGGCATCTCGCCATGTTTCCCGAAGAATTGCCCGCAAGACTGATCAAAATGTTTGCCTTCGTATGGGACACTGTATTAGATCCGTTCCTTGGAAGCGGAACCACTTCTCTTGCAGCACGAAATTTAAAACGAAATTCGGTTGGTTATGAAATCAACATTGAATTTATTTCGAAAATAAAAGAAAAACTAAATGTAAAGCAGCGAGACCTTGAAGGGACGGAATATATATTTTTAAAGGACTACGTAAAAACTGATTTAAAACAGCAAATCGATAACTTGCCTTATATTTTCAAGGACCCGCATAAATTAGACAAGAAGATAGACCCAAAGAAACTCCAGTTTGGCTCAAAGATTGATCAAAATAGCGCAGAACGAGAAGAATATTACTCAGTAAAAGAAATTATCAGCCCTGTCTTGTTAAGACTTAACAACGATTTAGTGATTCGGTTGCTTGGCGTAAAAGATAAAAAAATCGTTAATGAAGAAGCTATCGCATTTCTAAATGAGAAGGTCAAAGGACAAAAGGTTTTTATGAAATTTGACAACCAAAAATATGATGAATATAATAACCTGCTTTGCTATTTATATTTAAAGAATAAAACTTTCATTAACGCCCACTTACTAAAATCAGGACTAGCAGAGGTTGATATCACTGCTGATTTTAAATACAAAAACAAATTCTTAAGCATTGGAGAAATATAATTAAGAAAGTAATAATGAATAAAGAAGTAATTGGTGAGATATTACAGGAGATTGAACGATTAAAAAATAAATGATTGTCTAACAACCGAATCAACTCGGACTGGCAATTTCGCTGCGCTTCATTGCCAGCCGGTTTGCGGAGCGTTAGACAAAGAGGACAAATATGAATAACACCATTGTGACTTATACTGCGGATGGCAAAAAAACCGTGTGGTTACCGACAACCCTCGATGACATGAAGAAAGAAGAACAATACCTAGAATCGGTGATCGCGGAGACCCCAGAACTCCTCCGGTTGGAGACACGACGAACTGGAGTGTACGGACCATATGCGATATTTCGCCAACTAAGGTTTGCCACTCCCCAATCAAGAGAGATTATCCCTGACCTTCTGCTCTTGTCCGCCAGTGGGGATGTCATTGTTGTTGAGGTTAAGCGTTCCTCAAACCCCGAGTTAAGAGATCGCCGTGTCATTGCTCAAGCCATTGACTACGCTTCTTCGCTGTCTGCTTTGTCGGACAAAGAGCTTGCTGAACTATTCAGCCATGGAAGAGAAAGTGCCTGGATATCGTTAGTGACCTCTATGTTCCCGGGCGACAAGGACCCGGAAGATCTGGCAGCCACCCTTCAATCGAACATCAGAGCCGGCAAATTACATATCGTCGTTGCCTGCGACAAAGCTCCTGTCGGTCTCTACGAAATGGCCAAGAGTGTTTCGGTGCAATCGTATCTTAGCTTCTCTCTGGATGTGATAGAAATTACCCCGTTTCTATCAGACAACAGAGAAGCAGACGAGATCATGTTCGTTCCGAACGTTCGTCTGTCGACCGAAATCGTGGCCAGAACTGCAATTACCGTCACGTATCAGCCTGGTTCTCCTGTACCCAGTGTCAGTATCGCGACGACCAGCATAGAAGAAATAGAAGAGAACATTGCTGCAGTGTCGCGCGAGAAGACATGGACAAAAGGTATTTGGTATGCAGTCAACGGCGTGCAAGGAGCCGAATTGCCCACGTTGTTTGAACGGTGCATCAAGAGAATGCGTGAAGGGGTCAATTTGGATGTTGCACTGAGAACCGATGTGGATGCCAATATGAAGATAGACCAGTTTAAGAATCACTGGCGCTACGAAGACTACACAACACGCTTAGGGATCACCCCGGAGGAATGGGAAAGAGCATTTTCAGCTATTCGCTCGGCAAGAAGCTTGGAGGAAGGTTAGGGCTATCCGAAAGAAAAGCCCTTACTACCATGACGAGTGAAAAGGACTGCACAACAAAGTAAATTCAGCGGACTCGCTACACTCGCCGCTGATTTCACCGTTGGGCTGCCTAATTCGATTGTGTGATACACACTAATTAAGAAAGGAGAATAAGTATGAGAGTCAGTATTCACCAAATTATATTGGGGGCAGATCACTGCTATATTATTCAGGGTGAAAGTACCATAATGATTGATGGCGGAGCCCCGAAGCAAGTAAAAGGTTTTATTAAGGCTATGGGAAAACTGTCAATAAAGCCCAAAGACATCAGACTCATTGTTCTCACTCATGGGCATTGGGATCATATAGGATCAGCCAAGGAGATTAAAGAACTCACAGGAGCTAAAATTGCCCTGCATAAGGAAGAAAAGGACTGGCTCGAGAAGTCATTGAAACCGTTGCCTCCAGGTGTGACTGCCTGGGGGAAAATATTTGTCAAAATCATGGCGATGTTTATGCCATTGGTCCATATCCCTTCAACCAAGGTGGATATTGTTCTGGGAGATGGGGATTTTTCTTTAACAGAGTATGGGATTCAAGGAAAAATCATGCATACTCCTGGTCATTCTATGGGATCAGTCAGTGTTTTGCTGGAGACAGGTGATGCTTTCGTGGGGGACTTAGCAATGAACATGTTACCATTACGTCTCGGTCCAGGACTACCAATTTTAGCTGAAGACATGCAAAAGGTCAGAGAAAGCTGGCAGTTGCTGTTAGATGCTGGTGCGAAAACAATTTACCCTGCACATGGTGAACCATTTTCAGTTGATATGATTCGGGAAGCCTTGTTGTAGTGGAACGCAATAAACAGGGTGTGAGAGTTGCCCAACAACCCAATCCATCCGATCGCTACGCTCCGGCTGAATTCGGTGTTCGGCTCTAATCAAACTTGACACTGGTTTTCTTGTGGGCTATACTTCGGGTAGCCACAGGAGGTGCAAATATGATCACAAGAATACAGAAATGGGGAAACAGTCAGGGGTTGCGCCTTGCAAAACAGGTACTTGAGGATGTATGTATTTCCGTTGGCGACGATGTTGAGGTAGTTACAAGAGACGGTATGATTGTTATAGCTCCAGTAAAACGTGTCCGTGGTAAAGTAAGTCTACAAGAATTGGTGTCACGCATACCTGAAAACTACAACCCCGAAGAAACTGACTGGGGCAAACCACTCGGTAGGGAAGTGTGGTAAATGAAATCCTATGTTCCAAAAAAGGGGGATTTTGTTGCTGTTACATTTGATCCGCAGTCCGGTCATGAACAGAAAGGCCGTCATCCTGCGCTGGTCGTAAGCAATACCCTTTTCAATGAACAAGCAGGTCTTGCTATGGTGTGTCCTGTAACAACAACAGACCATAGATACCCTTTTCATGTTGCCGTAACAAACGATCCACACATAAATGGTTTTGTAATGGTTGAGCAGATAAAATCCATAGATTATAAAGCTCATAAAACCAAGTTTATCGGAAAGGCCTCTGATAATGTGCTTGACATGGTACTTTCCATACTTGATGCTTGTATTTTTTAAAAGCCGAACAAAACGGTCCAGCGAATCCGCAAAAAAGCGCGGCTCGCTGACCTCAGCGTTAGAACGGAATTTTATTTTAAAAATAATTTTAAGATATAAATGAAATAAATATCAATTATTACAAGTCTATCAAAGAGGTGTAACATCCGATGAATACAATCAGTTGGTTTTATTGGGCAATTTTATCTGCAGTCTTTGCGGCTCTTACTGCTATTTTTGCAAAGATTGGGATTCAAGGTATAGACTCTGATTTAGCTACATTAATTAGAACAACTGTCATTATTGTCGTTCTTTCATTTTTCATATGGTTAACTGGAAAATGGACAAATCCATTTTTACTGCCTTCTAAAGCTTGGATTTTTCTTGGGTTATCGGGATTAGCCACTGGGGCTTCTTGGGTATGTTATTTTCGTGCATTGAAGATTGGTGATGCTTCTAAAGTCGCTCCAGTAGATAAATTAAGCTTGGTTCTTGTCGCAATTTTTGCATTTGTATTTCTTGGTGAACGGCCAAGTTTAAGGGAATGGGCTGGTATTGCTATGGTTGCTGGTGGCGTTATAGTTCTTGCTCTTAAACGTTAAAATAGATTTATTATATCTAAAATTTAATACAAACTTGTTCTAACATCCGTTGCAGCATGACCTTGCTCCACAAGATTAGCTGTGGAAGCTGCGAGTTGTAAGTCTGCTTACTTTTTCTTAAATTGCCATAACTATCAGTCGCAAGGCAACTGAACGCGTCGTTATACCTTCAGTCAAGCGAGGAGAGAATCGTGAGAATCACAGCAACAATGCTGGCTTTGGTATTCGCACTGATAATTCCTATTGGAGCACACGCTGTTGAAATTGAAATGTCAGCAGAAACAGCGTTTCAGAAAGCTTCTAAAGTGCTAGTTGATCTCGGTGCCATACCAACCTTTCGCGACAAAGAGTTAATGGTCATTAAGGCTGATCCTGTCCAGGTTCAGTTAACCCCAGAGCCAGGCAGCCACCGAAAATCCATGACCCGCCTGTCTGCATACATAACGCAGGCAGGACGGCTGTCCTATCCATTCCGGATGACGTCTCGCAGATTCCCACCCATGACGATCATTTCTATGGAGACCCCCAATACTCCTGGGACGATTACATCCAGGCATGACGCTTTGAAAAATTGAGGCGCGCAGCAGAGGTCTGTCCGGAAAGTACCTCAAGGCTTGTCCCCGCAAAAGCGGAAGATGCCTACCTGACGGGCAATTCGTCCAGAATGAGAGCCGATGGCTCAAAAAAGACCTCCGCCAATCAACACACCATGCCAAACCCTATCGCCGCCCCTGATTCTCGATGGGAAATATCCCTTGACACGAGAAAGCAGCCCCACTATACTCTGAGATGTCTAAAGCAATACCTTATCAACAAAAGCAATACCTTATCAACTTTGGCGGCCGCGTGTTGCCTCAGACCTCCCTCGATGCAATGCTCACCCCTGTTGCACCTTCAACCTATTACGGCATGGGCTATGGAATTAGTACAGCCACCGACGGCCGCACCATCTATTACCATTCTGGGTTGATTCCGGGCTATTCCTCGATAATCGGTCATCACCGGGAAAGCGGGCTCACCATAATCGTCCTCTCAAACAGGGAAGATATCTCTGTCGAAACGAATGACGTGCTCAATCCGGTTTTCGAAGGAGCCCTCGGCTTGTTGCCGTAGCAAAGGGAAATCATGATCAGGTCTTGTTTCATTACACGCATTTGCGCCCTGCCACCCAACTGGTTAACCGGACAAGGAAAAGGAATTATAGGCATCAGTTCAGGCAATCATTTCACTGATAAAATTAGCCGCTTCTCAACCGCCTTCGTTGCTTTCATCTGTCTGACAGCCTCACTTTTGCTGGCCGGATGTTCGAGTTCTAATACCTCCTCCAATGATTTCCCATATTTTCGTACCATCGCACAAGGGAGGGCAGCCGCTCTCCAGGCAATGACGGACACCGGCTCGTCATCGATCTCACTTGCCTTTGTCGACAAAGGGCGGGTGATTTGGGCAGAGTCTTTTGGGTTGGCTGACAAGGAAAATAGCATCACCGCTACCCCTGACACCCTGTATTGCATCGGTTCCACGAGCAAAATGTTCGCTGCCGTCGCTACAATGCTTTTGGTCGAACGATGGGGAGTATCTCTCGATGAGCCTCTTACAACATACATAAAGAGTTTCACCATGGCATCGCCCGAGTACCGTCAGATCACGGTCCGGATGCTTCTCAACCATTCCACCGGTTTCCCGGGGTCGTCAAGCCTGAACGCCGAAACAATCGGTTCCCCCTTTACCACCTATGCCGCTACCGTGCTGGCATCACTGGCAAATCAGAAGCTGAAACACCAGCCCGGCTACTTGAGTGTCTACTCGAACGATGGCTTCACCATGGTAGAAAATCTGGTATCGGCAGTGACCGGGAAGAGCTATGCCGAATTTGTGAGGAATGAAATACTCGATCCTCTCGGTATGACCAAAAGCATCTATCCTTCAGGGGCAATACCTCCAGGGACTTACGCCAAGACCTATGCGAGCGGCGTTTCTCAACCGCAGCAATTCGTCAACAGCTATGGGTCGGGCGGCCTCTACAGCACAGCATCAGACATGGCCCGCTTCGCCATGATGATTCTTAATCAGGGAGTTTACGGCTCAACCCGCCTTTTGGCGGATGCATCGGTCGGTGAAATGGGCAAGGACCAGACCGCACCTTTCAATCCCATGCCCTGCGATGCATTCCGGTATGGGCTTGGCTGGGATTCAGTTACTCAGCCGGGACTGAAAGCCGTAGGGCTCAGCGCTTGGCAAAAGGGAGGCGACGCAACCAACTATGGATCGTCCCTGATCGTGTCATCCGGTGCCGGGTTGGCAGTCTTTGTGGTAGGCGCTTCAGGTCTCTCCTCCACCACTGCGGGAGCCCTTGCCGAGGAAATACTCCTTCTTGCTTTAGCAGAAAGAGGCACCATCGCCTCAATGCCTCAAAAACTGGCATCTTCTCCCTCGCCCACACAACCGCTCACCCCACAGGATCAGGCCGATTTAGTTGGATACTACGGAAACAACGAGGGGGCCATCCATGTGAGTTTTGATGCAGACAGTCTGGGTATCATCGACAAATGGAGCACTTCAGGCTGGACCACCACTTTCGGTAACCTCAAGCTTCGCAACGACGGATGGTATTCATCCGACGAAAACCCGCTGACCGCGGTTACGACCATAACTGCCGGGGGACGCCGCTATCTTGCGATCCGCTATGTGGGAGGCTACGGCCATTACACGAACCAGCTCCTTTATGCACAGCAGTTGCCGGCGATAACGGCTATTCCCACGGACTGGCAGACGCGAGTGGGCAATACATGGCTGCTCGCCAATGAGCTCTCTTATGGGGCAGAGTTCTCCCAGACAGAAGATCCGCGCCTCACTATCACCACTGTATCCGGTATGCCGGCAGGCTATCTCATGGGAACGAATCTCGGAGTCGTTGACACCGGGGACCCCGACAGGCTCAACGGCATGATTCTTCTTATCCCCACATTATTTGGAAGAGACCTGACCGATATCGTCGTAGAACGGCACGGAAGTGGGCAATGGCTCAGGTGCGGTAGTCTTTTCTTTCGTCCTCTCGCTGATGTTCCCGTGCTTGGTACCGGAGTAACGGTTGTCACGATTGGCTCCGAAGGATATACGCAATGGCTTAAACTTCCCTCATCGGGGTTTGTCACCGTAACCGGCGCAAGCGCCTGGAAGCTGTATGATGCGGACTTCAAACTACAGACATCTATTGACGGTAACGGCGCTGCAGGCCTCCCCGGAACAGGAAGCGAATCCTATCTCGTAGCATTCGGCCAGGCAAACACAACGATCCAGCTCAATGTGACTCCCTGAGGGCCTGTTTCAATTCGAATTTTGAATAATTTTGAGAGGGCAAAAACGGAAGTGCAGATAGGCACAAATGTCGGCTACATCAAGGAGAGCCATGACGCAACAGATCGTGAGAGTAATAATTGAGCATTCAAAACCGATAGAATTTAAATACCGGCAATTCCTTCCGGCTTGATCTTGTAAAGCCCCTACTATTTGCAAAATAAACAAGGTGATCATATCGCGGTGAATTGGAAGCCTTACGGCTGTTGATGTCCATTCAGCCGTGAATACCTCCTGGCCTTTTCCTGTAAGCACCGTCATTTCTGTCCATCGTGACATCAGAAGCGCGTCGTGGAGTTCGGCGAGTGGCTCTGCACGGATGTCCTCAAGAAGATTCCTCACCGGCATTTCATCTTTGGCATCCAATGATGACCGTTCACGCCTTGACCGACCTGACCGCCCACACAACCTACCTTTCAAAAAGCCTATCAAATACACTTCTCCCTGTCTATTGGTATCTTGTATAATAGTACGAGGTCTTGCAATATAACATTATCTATGTTGTGTAACTCTTAATGGCTCGTCCTCTTAAGAATAGAATATCCAGGCGCCCTATAGCATGTAACATCATGGGGCAACAGCAGACAGGATGTATTCAGAAAAAATACAATTGGACATATAAAAAGACCGGCCATGTTTTTCAGGGACGTTATAAAGACAGTTATCTCCTGGAGTTTTGCAGATATGTGGTCTTGAATCCCGTCAGGGCTCATATTGTGCATGGCTACACCCAAAAAGAGATTGCCGATTATCTCCACTTTCATTATACCGCTGTGAGTAGGGCAATAATAAGAATCAGTACGGATAATATATGATTGCAAGACCTGACTCCAAACTTTTTTTACCCTTGACAACCTTTCAAGATAATAAGAAAATATGCTGGTAATGCGGGTGGGCATACACAGAATACATTGATTGTTTGAGTTTTTACCAGGAAAACTATTCACGTTTTGAAAGTTTTCCTCACGAACCTTGAGGAAGCCTGATGGAAGCCTGACTATGGTACAAGTAAGCTCAGATATTCCGGATAGAATAAAGGCAACCTTTCCTTACAACCCTCAGATTGTCTCGAAGATTAAAACTGTCGGGACAAGAAGGTGGAATAAGGAAGAAAAGTATTGGAGTTCCCCCAAAGTCTTGAATGAACTGATTTCCGCTCTTGACGGCGAAAAACTCGATATCGATCCATCATTGGGAACCCTTTTACTTCAGGAGACAGGTGAAAACAGGGACAGCCGTAAACTCTCAGAGGGTGACTCATCGCCTGATAAATTGGTGCTTGATCGTGTCCGTGGCATGATCCGTTTGAAACACTACTCGCACCGGACAGAAGATACATATCTGCATTGGATCGTGAAGTACCTTGAGTTCCATAATGGCCGTGATCCGGAAATGATGGGAATTCCTGAAATAGAGGCATTTCTCTCGCATCCCGCAGTAGATATGAAAGTGGCCGCAGGCACGCAGAACGTTGCCTCTGGCTTAGCTCCATGTTGGGTCAAACAAGAACGATGGTGTTGAGAGAAGAAAATGAAGGCAAATACACAAAATCTATTCAGTCGGAATCATAATATCTCAGAAATGTTTTCCTCGTCTGAGTCCATCGTTGTCTACCTCGGCGACTGCCTTGATCTTTTGAAATCAATACCGGATGAGTCAATCCAACTTGTTGTCACATCACCCCCTTACAACATCGGCAAAGAATACGAAAAGAAACTTCATCTTGATTTGTATCTTCAACAGCAAGCCCAAGTCATCGCCGAGTGTGTACGCGCCTTATCACCCAAAGGTAGCATTTGCTGGCAGGTTGGTAATTACGTCGATAAAGGAGCAATTATCCCTTTGGACACTGCTCTCTATCCAATTTTTTCAGGACTAGGGCTAAGGATGCGCAATCGAATTATCTGGCATTTCGAGCACGGACTTCATTGCAGTCGCCGATTCTCTGGTCGCTACGAAACAATTATTTGGTTCACGAAATCAGATGATTACGTATTTAATCTCGATCCCGTGCGTATACCCCAAAAATACCCTGGGAAAAAGTATTTCAAAGGTCCGAAAGCCGGACAGTATTCGTGCAACCCGCTCGGGAAAAACCCCGGGGACTTGTGGATAATTCCGAATGTAAAAAGCAACCATGTCGAGAAAACAGAGCATCCGTGTCAATTTCCTGTTGAACTGATTGAACGCTTAGTGCTTTCTCTTACAAATGAGGGAGATTGGGTGTTGGATCCATTCCTTGGAACAGGCACATCAATTATCGCCGCTGTTCGCCATGGGCGTCGGGGAGTTGGTGCAGAGACCGTCCGGAAATATACTGAACTTGCACGAGAACGAATTCAACAAGAGATCGACGGAACATTAAGAACCCGACCTATGGACAAGCCCGTTTATGACCCCGTGGAAGCCGGTAACAGCCTTACAATGGCTCCCTGGGATAAGAAGAAATCTGAGCAAATGAGATTACTTGAAAAAAGCGCAAAATATGGAAAGGAAGGCTAATGAAGATCGCTGAGACATATTCACATTTAAATGGACTTGAATTCCTTCTGGTTCACAAGCCAAGCCTTTGGAAAGAAATTCAAACCGTCATTGCTACGGTGGATGCCGAAAAATGTCGAACAAAAGTGTCCAAAGAAAAAACTATGAGGGACAGGGTTCTATTCAGCCCCATCGACATGAATGCTGAATTCAATCGTCTGCTTCGGAATAAATCTTGGGAAGAGAGTCGAGTAAGCTACTGGGTTACAAAGAGCGAAAAGCTGATCCGTAAAACTCTTACTATGTCATCAGACGAACAGAAACTGGAAATAGAAGCCGCTGGGGAGACCCC
>Ga0116160_1002753_pt1 | contig 16131 bp, 13 predicted proteins | sample AD_JPNAS2_MetaG_FD_89879 | JGI IMG/M metagenome (GOLD analysis project Ga0116160, IMG submission 89879) | Active sludge microbial communities of municipal wastewater-treating anaerobic digesters from Japan - AD_JPNAS2_MetaG | ecosystem: Engineered > Bioreactor > Anaerobic > Digestate | place...
CCTGCTCGACGTGCGCATGCCGGATCTGGACGGCTACGAAACCGCTTCGATGATCCGCGAGCGGCCCGGCAGCGCCCACACGCCGATCATCTTCGTCACGGCGGAGGATGCCGATCGCCGGCGGATGGCGAGCGGCTACGCCGCCGGCGCGGTGGATTACATTGTCAAACCGATCGAACCGGGAATTCTCCGCTCAAAGGTTCGGGTTTTCGCCGATCTGTACCGCAACGCGCGCGAGGTGGAACGCCAGGCGCGCGAACTGGAAGCGCAGAACCTGCAACAGCGCGAGTTGATCGCGCGCAACGCCGAACTGCAGCAGCGCCTGACCGCCCGCGCGGTCGAAGCCGACCGCCGTGCGCAACAGCTCAAGATCATGTCGAGCGAACTGGCCCACGCCGAGCAGCGCGAGCGCCGGCGGCTGGCGCGCATCCTGCACGATCACCTGCAGCAGATCCTCGTCGCCTCGCTCTTTCGCCTGCAGTCGCTGCGGCGCGGTTCATGCCACGATCTGGCCGGCGGGCTGAGCGATCTGCGCGAACTGTTGCAGGACGCGCTGCAGGCGTCGCGCAGCCTGACGGCCGAACTCAGCCCCCCGATCCTGCACGAAGCGGGGCTCGAAGCCGCGCTGCAATGGCTCGGCCGGCGCCTGCGCAAGGAGCTGGGTCTGGCGATCGAGCTCGACGTCCGGCTCAATCAGGTGCAATTGCCCGACGAGTTGAACGTGCTGCTGTTCCAGGCGGTGCGTGAGCTGCTGTTCAACGTGCACAAGCATTCCGGAACGAATCAGGCCTTTCTGACGGCCTGCGCCGACGGCGACATGTTGCATGTCGAAGTGGCCGATCAGGGCCGCGGATTCGACCCTGCGCTGCTGGATCTCGACCATACGACGCATGAATCCTTCGGTCTGTTCAGCATCCGCGAGCGGCTGGAGGTTGTCGGCGGCGGGTTTTATGTCCACAGCCGGCCCGGCGGCGGCGCCTGCTTCCGGCTCGAACTGCCCAAATCCAAGTGCCTCCAGCGCCAGCCTCGGGCCGCGGCCGGCGCCCCGGCGGCGCGCGAAGAATCCCTGTTGCCCGAGCCGCCGGTCGAGTCCCCGGCGCGGGCGCGCACCCGCGTGCTGGTTGCCGACGATCACAAGATCCTGCGCGAGGGGTTGGCCAATCTGTTGCGGGAGAAGCCCGGCCTGGAGGTCGTCGGCGAAGCGGCCAGCGGCGAGGTCGCCGTGGACCTGGCCCGCGCGCTGCGCCCCGACGTCGTCATCATGGACATCTCGATGCCCGGGATCAACGGGGTGGAGGCCACCCGCCGCATCGTCAACGCGCACAGCGGCATCCGGGTTGTCGGGCTTTCGATGCATGACTCGCGCGAAATGACGCAGGCAATGCTCGCCGCCGGCGCCGAGGTCCTCCTGCCCAAGGACGGGTCGGTCGAGCGGCTCGTCGAAGTCATTTTCAACGATCATCCGAATCAAGGATGACCAGGTGAACCGGCGTGAACGCCGGCGCAGCCTCAGGGGGGACGGGCAGGAACTGGGTGTTCGCAACAAGAGTAGAAATGGGGGAATTTTCGAGAGCCGAGGACGAGGGATGAGAGCCGAGCGCCGAATTTTGGGTGGGCCTTTGCGGGCGATTACGAGAGGGACGAGGGACGGGTTATGGAGGGAGACAGATATCCGCGATCTTGTCGGCGACGGCGGACCACGTGTGGCGGCGGTGGGCGGCGTCGGCCCCGGCCCGACCCATGGCGCGCGCGCGGTCGGGATTGTCCAGTAGATCGCAAACGGCGGCGGCGAATGCTTCCGGCGTTGCGGCGCTTTGAATCGCGGCCCCGGCTTGAACGGCCGGCGCTCCCAGCTGCGGCACGTCGACCGTCACAATCGGTTTGCCGGCGCCCATATACTCGTAGAACTTGATCGCGTCGCCCAGGAAGCCGTGTGCACCGACGTGATAGCGGGGGTAATAGAGCGCGACATCGGCGGCGGCGAGCCACGCGGCGATCTCGCCGGCCTCGACCGCGCCCGCAAATTGAATACTGGATCGAACGCCGAGTCGGTCGGCGAGCGCTTCCGCGTCGGCTCGGCACGGCCCATCGCCCACCAGGACGAGCAGAAAATCGGGTCGCCGGCGGAGGATGTGCGGCACGGCGCGGATCAGATTGTCGACGCCCTGGTAGCTGCGAAACCAGCCGTGGAAGATGCCGACGGGCCGCGCGCCCCATTCCTGGCGCCGCCGGAGGCGGGCGCCGTCGACTCCGGGATGGAACCGCGCGGGATCGATCCCGTTGCCGAGCACCGAGATGGCCGGCCGGTCGCCCGGCGCCAGGCCCGCGAACTCCCGTACGAACTGCTCGAGGCCCGCGCCGGCGACGATCAGATGATCGGGCAGCCGGAACGCCCGTCGCTCCCAGCGTTCGAGCCAGCGTCGGATGGGCCCGGTCAGCGGCAGACCGCGGCTGCGGAATTCCTCGGTGATGCTCCCGTTGACCTCCACGACCGCGCGGGCGGCGCGCCGCGGCCGGACCATTTCGGCCAGCAGGATGGAATCGGTGTAGAGGATCGAGTCTTCCACCGGGAGCCGCCGCAGCGCCCGGCGCAGCCGCGACATGCGCCACGGTCCCAACGGGTGCAGGAACCAGCGGAGCGGCCGCGCCCCGGTCGGCAGCGGGAGCCGCCACCGCGCGGCAATATGCGGCGCCACCTCCGCCGGGAGCGTTTCCGAACACGAGGCGAGCGTGAGATGAAAGCGCCGCCCCAGATGCGGCAGCAGCGCGCGCAACCGCAGCGACTGGCCGGTCGGGCGCGACAGATCCTCCAGCGTGACGACGAAGAGCGAGGGCGGAGGAGGGGGCGAAGCCAAGGTTGGAGTCAATCGGACCCGGCGGGGCGACCCCGATCGCGGCTGGTCAGTTCGCGCAGGCGGCGCTGCATGCGCACGATCTCCTTGCGCAGGGTGACAAACTGCGTGCCGATGATCCCGAAGGCGAACAGTTGCAGGCCGCCCAGGAACGCCAGCAGGACGAGCGTGAACATCGGGCGTCCTTCGGTCAGAAACCCGTTGCGGAGGTAATCCACGGCCAGATACCCCATGATCCCGAACGAGCAGAGCATGAGCAGAATGCCGAACAGACCGAAGACGAGGATCGGCCGCTCAAAGAGGGCGAAGATCAGGTGCGAGAGGGCGGTCGTCCCGAACCGGAATTTGGACTTGCCGCGCGTGCGCCATTTGAGCGTCGCGGGCACCTCGCGGAAGCGGTAGCCGAGCATCATCGCCTTGGAGAGGATCTCCAGATGAATATCCTTGCCTTCGGACTCCAGTTCCAGATCGTCGAGCACCTCGCGCCGGTAGGCCCGGAACACGCAGGTGATCGTATGGACTTTATTCCTGCCGGACGACATGAACCAACTGAGCAGCACGTTGCCGAAGCGGCTGACCAGGTGGCGGAAGAGCGGCGCATTGACCACGCCGCCGCCGGGCATATAGGCCGAGGCGAGGACCATGTCGATGTCCTCCTCCTCGCGCAGGACGTCGGTCAGCCGCAGGATGTATTCGGGTTCGTAACTCAGATCGGCGTCGATGCTGACGACCCAGCGGCCGCGCGCGGCGGCGAACCCGGTGCGCAGCGCGAAACCGCGCCCGCGATTGCGGCGGTAGCCCACGACCCGCACGCATTCATAGCCGGGCCGGCGCGACAGTTCGCGCGCAATTTCCATCGTCCGGTCCAGGCTGCCGTCGTTGACGAGGATGATCTCCCACGGGCCGTCGGGAAACCGCCGCAGCGTGTCGCGCAGGCGGTTCACCGTCAGCTCGACATTCTCCTCCTCGTTGAACATCGGGACGATGACGGACAGCTGGATCGCGGGAGGGTCGCCGGACGCGGGCTCCGGCTCGACCGGGTGCAGCTCGGGCTGATTCATCCCCTCGCCGCCGGGGCTGGGAGGAGGGCCGGGCAGCGGCCGGGACTCATCGGAAGGCTGGGCGGTGGCGAGCGCCGGCTCCTCAAGTTCGGTCCGGGCCTTTGCGTTTCCGGAGCGTTCCGCGCGCGGCGCTGGGACATCGAGGCGGCGCCTGCTCGGCCGCAAACCCTGAAACAGCGTGGCGAAGGGCAAGGTCGGAAAGATATTGAACAAGCGATGCTCCCCCCATGCGGCCCATTGGGCTTCGTGGCGGGGTCCGCTCTCCCCCGGCTCCTGCCTCTTCCGTGCGAACGCCGCCAGATAGGGAACAGTCTATAACCGTCGGCTCGCTTCGGCAAGCACGCGAACGACTTCCAGGCCCATCCGGCCGTCGACGCGCGGAGGCGTCCGGTCGCGCACGCACTCAAGGAAGTGCTGCGCCTGCAGCTTGAGCGGCTCGGTGTTGGGGATGTTCGGGATCAGGATGTCGCCCGTGCGCACCGCCAGCAACTCGCCGTAATTCTCGTATTCCTGGCGCAGCACGCCCTTGTCGTAGATCCGCACTTTTTCGGTGGTTTCGGTGTCGTCGAAGACCGCCATCTTGCGCGAGCCGACGATCGTCAGCCGCCGCGTCTTGTGCGGGTCGAGCCACGAGACGTGAATATGCGCCAGCTTGCGTTGCGGATACGTCAGTGTCACGAAGATCACGTCTTCGATCCGATCCTGCAGGTAGCAGCCGCCGGCGGCCTGGGCCGCAATCGGCGCGGCGCCCAGCAGGTAGTTGATCAGCGAGATATCGTGCGGCGCCAGGCTGAGCAGGGCGTTCTCGTCGTTGCGCACGACGCCCAGGTTCAGCCGCTGACTGTAAATGTAGTAAATCTCGCCCAGATCATTCCGGTCGATCAGGCCCTTGATGTAGTCCACGGCGGGGTGAAACAGGAGGAGATGCCCCACCTGGATCAGTCGTCCGCGCTCAGCGGCGATCGCGCACAGCTCTTCCCCCTCGGCCAGATCCAGCGTCATCGGTTTCTCAACGAACACGTCCTTGCCGGCCAGGAGCGCTTCGCGGGCGAGCTGGTAGTGCGAACCGGCCGTGGTGGCGATGACGATCGCCTGGACCGCCGGATCGCTCAGAATCTGGTCGAACGACGTCGCCGCCCGCAGATGCGGGTAAAGCGCGAGCTGTTCGGCGGCGGCCCGGTCATTCAGATCGAAGAGCCAGCGAACCTGGCAATCGGGGAGTGCGGCGAAGACGCGGACGTGATTCCGCCCCCACTTGCCCAGGCCCACAATCGCGATCGGTGTTTTGGTCATGCTCCGCGGCCTGTCGCTGCCGAATCCAGCCAGAAAGGCGATTGAACCGGAATCCCCCTCCCCGCGCAACCGCAATCAGGGGGGGCTGAAGCGACAAAAAGGGGGGCAAGGGACGCCATCGACAAGGTGGGCGTGAGAGGCTGATGCGTGAGCGGCTACGGCCGGCAGTTGGCCTCCAGCGCCTGCCGGGATCGGGCGGCGTGGCGGTCCAGAAAACGCTCCAGCGTCTCGTGCGGACCGGTCGGCTCCGCGCCGTACCAGATCGGATGGACCAGCAGGTGCAGCGGGCGGCGGCGGTGGAAGGCTTCGTGGCGCAGCGGATGCCCCTCGCGCCAGCGGCCGCGCGAATCGCTCAAGTACTGGATCGTCTCGCGAAAAAGCGCCATGTAAGTGTGCGGGCGGGGCGCCGTCAGCGACGGATCCCCCCCCAGGACGCGCGCGTCGGGGCGGTGGAAGCTGACGATCTCGACAGGCCGGCCGAACCATGCTTCGAGCATCCCCGCTTCGGCCGCGCACGCGTCGTGCAGCGGATGATCGGCGGGATAAGCCGCCGCTTCGAGGTGGAGCCCAAGGTGGTGGCCGCAATCCAGGATCTGGCGAACCGCGCGCGACCCCTCGGCCGAGAACGGCGAATAGAACGGATTGCGCACCATGATGAAGTATGTGGACTGGACGCCCCAGCCGTGTTCGAGGCGCGCCAGCTCAACGGCCGCTTCCAGATCCATGTCGACGTCGTGGCGCAGCAGCGCGAACGGCCGCGCGGCCGACAATCGCGCGGCGGCCTCGGGAAACGGGGCGAGGTCGTAACCCTCGGCGCGCAGGCCCTCGATCAGCCGGCGATACCCCGCCCAGGTGAAATCGGTCCGCTCGCCGGGCGCGCCCGCTCTGGGCGCCGACGTCGGCCTTCCCCGTGGAGTCCATATCGGTTCGGCCCCCGAACAGATCAGCTCGGCGGTGGCATCGATGATCGTCGCTGCGGCGTTGCCGTCGCCGAACAACCCCTCGGGATAGGTCGCGGGGGGATCGAAATCGGCCAGCGCGTCGCGCAGCTTCGCCTCATCGTCGCCGACCTCGATCGACCAGCCCGACCAGGCGATCTGCCGCCACCAGTTATCGGCCATCGGGACGACACAGGGCCGCCGGGCGAAGTAGGCTTCGCGGATGACGCCCCCCGAATCCGAGACCACGCGCCGGCAATCGAGCAACAGGCCGAGCAGATCGAAATAGCCGACGGGGTCGATCAGGCGCAGCGCGCGCTTCGGGGTGAATGCCTGATCGGCGAGGCGGCCGCGCAGCCGCGGGTGCATCGGCAGGACGACCGGCAGCGGCGCTTCGTCGAGCTGGCGCAGCAGGCCGGCCAGCCGTTCCGGTGCGTCGGTGTTTTCCGGTCGGTGCAGCGTGGCCAGAATGAAGCCGCCCGGCGCGAGCCCAAGCGCGGCGGATGTGACGCGGCGCAATTCGGGCCTTCCGACGGCCCAGAGGAAGAGGTCGTAATGCAGGTCGCCGGCGAAGCGCACACGCCGGCCGGCGATCCCCTCGCGCTCCAGAAACCACGTCGCCGGGCGCGACGCCGTCAGGCACAATGTCGCCAGGTGATCGGCGACGACGCGGTTGGACTCCTCCGGCACGCGCCGCCGCCGGTAGATCCGCTCGCCCGCCTCGATGTGGACGAGCGGAATCTCCAGATGCGCGGCGACCAGCGCCGCCGCCAGCGTGGAATGCGTGTCGCCCAGCACCAGCAGCGCGTCGGGCCGGTCCGCGGTCAGCAAGGGTTCCAGCCGGCTCATGATCGCGGCGATCTGCTGCGCGGCCCGGTCCGACCCGACACCCAGCTCATATCGCGGCCGGGGAAGTTCCAGCTCGCGAAAGAAGACTTCGCTCATGTCGGCGTCGTAGTGCTGGCCGGTGTGGATCAGCGTGTGGCGGAACGGCACGGGCGTCAGCGCCGCCAGCCGGCGGGTGAGCATCGCCAGCTTGATGAACTGCGGGCGCGCGCCAACAACGGTGGCGACATGGGGCGACCCGCTCATCACGCGCGGCGGGCCTGGGCCGTGAAGAAGCCGGCGACCACCAGCCCCAGCATGAAGACGAAGCTGTAGAGGCCGGCGGCGAGGATCGTCGTCAGGATCGTTTTGGGCCGGCTCTTCTTGATCGGCGGATCGCCCCAGTCGATGACCTTGACCGGCTGGGCGGCCGCCTTGGCCGTCGGTTCGGTCGCCAGCCGCAGCAACTCGACCTGCGAGCGGATCAGCGCGATCTGTTCGGCCTGCACGTCGAGCTGTTCCTTGAGCGCCTTGCGCTCCTGCTCGATCGGGCCATAGCGATCGTACGGCGGCAACCGATCCAGCCGCAGCGCCAGCTCGCGGCGCTCCGCCATTACCCGCTCCAGCTCCTGATCGTAGAGCCGGCGCGCTTCATCCCAGTAGGAAAAGGCCTGCTGGGTCATCTGGCGCTGGAGTTGCCGGACACTGGCGTTGGCATAGCGCGCGGCGGCCATCGGCGTCGGCATTTCGACCTGATAGATCACGATGCCCGTCGTGCCCGACAGCCGCACCTGCAGCAGGTTTTCGCGCATCAGCTTGACCAGTTTGGCCTCGCGGACAAGCGCGTCCTGCTCCTCGATGCCGAGCAACTGGCAGATGTCCAGTGGCGGCTGACCTTCTTCCGGGGTGTGCTTCAACTGCCACGTCACCGTGGTGATCAGATCCGACGAGAGCAGGTATTGCTCGGCGAGGTTGGAGTGAACCACGGCCTGATACTGGTCGTTGCGGCTGCCGGTGAAGAGCTTGATGTCGGCCAGGCCGATCATCGATTCGGGCGTGAACTTCTCGCCGACGAAGAAGCGGACCTCGCTGCGGTAGAACTTCGGCATGAAGAACTTGGTCCAGACGAACGCGCCGACGGCGACGATCAGAAACCCCGCGATGAACCAGAACCGATAGCCATACCAGGCGTGGTAGAAATCCAGCAGGGTCAGGCGCGATGCGACTTCCTCATCATACCCCGGATACCCCGGCGAGGGAGGGTTGGGGCTGTCCGCCGCGCGACGTGAAGGGGGATGCTGCATGGAGCGGGTCGATCTCCTTGTCGATCAGGGGCGGACCCGTCGGATCCGAACATCCGGGTTCGGCACGCCGAGCAGCCGGTATTGCTCCGCCAGGCGCGCGGCCAGTTCAGCGAGCGACCGGTCGCCGACCGACTGCGGCGGCAGGAACGGCAGCAGGAAGGTCCCATCCTCCGCGATGGCGACGCGACCATTGGGGGGCTGCAGCGCCTCGAGCGGCGGCGTTCGCTGTTCGGGCGCCGGGCCGACGATCACCGTGACCGAGGTCCAGGGGTAGCCCAGTTCGTGATAGATCGCGGTGAGCTCGGCGCTCAAGGCGGCGGGGGTTTTGCCGGCGGCGGTGATCTCGGGGATCAGCGGCGCGGCGATCCGACCGTCGGCCGTCACCCGCCCCTCCATGAAGGAGACGGGCCGGTCTTCGTAGGCCTGGAACAGCTCCTTGAGCGTCCGCTGCTTCTCGAACATCGGCGTCACCGAGACCTGCACCTGCGGGCTGGTCAACTGGTCCTGATACAGCCGGCGCAGGTCGGCTGCGAACTGGGTCGTGGTTTTCCCCGCCACCTGCACCGGCTCGGCCAGACCGGCCAGCCAGAGCTTGCCGTCGGGTTCCACCACATACGGGCGGCTCAGGACGGCGATGCGATCGTCCTCCGGCTGCGCGTAGAGCTGGCTGATTTCGGGACTGTAGCGGAAATACAGCTTGATCTCGTCGCCCGGCTGGATCGGGTAAGGCTCGTCCGCGGGCGGCCAGCCGAAGTGAAAGACCAGCGAGAGCTGATCGCCGACGAGGATGCGATAGGGCTCTCCGGTGGGCGCCGGATCGATCCCGATCCGGATCTCAAGGATGTCGCCGGCGGCCGGGACGATGCGCAGCGCGGCCGTCGTCGCATCGTCGTCGGGTTGCGCGACGGCGGTCCCGACAAGGAGGAGCAGGATTGCCAGCGGCAACCGCAATCGAACCGGACGTCGCATCTTCATCGGCTGAAGTTCCCCCGTCATGCGGACCGCGGCCGCGCGCGGGCGCTGCCCGTCCCTGTTCCCACCGGACAGGGGTAGTTTGCACGACTGCACGGCCGGGCGCAAGATTGGCGCTTGACGGGTTTAATGGAACCGGCCGGCATGGCGCGCCGCCGTATTGCCCGGGTCGGTGCTGATGAAGCGGTAGATCCGGCCGCCGCGGTGGCAGAGATAGAGCTCCCCATTCAGATCCTCGCCGAACGAGGCAATCAGATAGGACGTATCCTGGAACAGCTCGGGCCGTTGCCAGCCCCCCTGCCCGTCGGGTTCCAGATAGAAGATCTCGCCCGAGCCGTAGTCGCCGAAGATGTAGAGGCCCTGCATCGAGGGGATGCGCGCGCCGCGATAGACGTAACCGCCGGTAACGGCCTGGAAGCCGCCGTTGACATACTCGGCGATGGGAGGGATCAGGTCGGGGTTGTCGCAACCCTGGCTGGGGCGATTGCAGCGCGTTCCCTCCAGGATCGGCCAGCCGTAGTTGCCGCCGGCCTGAATGATGTCAACCTCTTCGCGGTCGCCCTGGCCGACATCGCCGCAGAACAGGGCGTGGCTGCCGCCGCGGTCGAACGAGAAGCGCCACGGATTGCGCAGGCCGAAGGCCCAGATTTCGGGCAACGCGCCTTCCATCCCGATGAACGGATTGTCGCCGGGGATGATATAGGGCCCGCTTTCGGGATTGATGTCGATCCGCAGAATCTTGCCGAGCGGGGTCGCCAGCGACTGGCCGTTGCCTTCGGGGGCGTGGCCTTCGCCGATGTCGCCGCCCGCACCGCCGTCGCCGGTCGAGATGTAGAGCATGTCGTCCTCCGGGCCGAAGGCCATCATCCCGCCATTGTGGTTGTCCTGCGGCTGGTCGAACGCGAGGATCTCCTTCTCCGAGCCGTCGGTCTGGTAGTAGTTCTCGCCTGAACGCTTCAGCTCGAGCACGTAGGTGCGCAGTTGGCCCGTCACGCGGCGGGTCAGGTTGACGAACAGCCGACCCGTGTTGACGTAATCGGGGTGAAACGCCAGCCCGAGCAGGCCCTTCTCGTCGGTGTTCTCAATGACGCTGAAGGTGTGGAACGGTTCGGGCAGGAGGTCGAAGCCGTTCTGCTGGTTGCCCCGGGCGACGCGGATGACGCCGTTCTGCTGGACGATGTAGAGATCGTTTCGCCCGTCGCCGGCGTGGGTGATGAAGATCGGTTGCGTGAGCCCGGAAAAGACTTCGCTGAGCTGAACATCGGAGAGATCCGCCGCCGGCACCGCAACGGACCAGGCCAGCAGACACAACAACAACCATACTCTGGAAACCATCCGGATACACCTTTGCGGGGGGGTCGGGGCCGCCCGTCGGCGGACGCGCGCGAAATTGATTTAGCCAAGTTTACAGTGCGCGAGCGGAACCGTCACCCTCGGATTGCGCGCCGGGGGCGCAGCGCCTCGGTGACCCGCACGACGCGGGCCATCGCGGCCACGTCGTGCACCCGGACGATCCGCGCCCCGGCCAGGACCGCCGCGGCGACGGCGGCCGCCGTCCCCTCCAGCCGCGCCTCGGGCGGGGCGTCGCCCAACAGGCGCCCGATAAACGCCTTGCGCGACGCGCCGATCAGCAGCGGCCGCCCCAGATCGCACAATTCCGCCAGCCGCTGAAACAGTTCCAGGTTCTGCTCGAACGACTTGGCGAAACCGATCCCCGGGTCCAGCACGACGCGTTCGGCGTCGATGCCCGCCGCGGTCGAGGCGCGCAGCCGTTCGCGCAGATACTCCCCCACTTCGCGCACGACGTCGTCGTATTGGGTCAACTGCTGCATCGTCGCCGGCGTGCCGCGCATATGCATCAGGACGATGCCGGCATCGGCGGCGGCGGCGACGGCGAGCATCGCCGGGTCGCCCGTCAGCGCCGTCACGTCGTTGATGATGTCGGCCCCGGCCGCCAGCGCCGCGCGGGCGACGCCCGCCTTGGCCGTGTCGATCGAGAGCGCGTGGCGCGGCAGGCGCGCGCGCAAGGCCTCGATGACCGGGATCACGCGGCGCAGTTCCTCATCGAGGGGGACCGGCGGCGCGCCGGGCCGGGTGGATTCGCCGCCGATGTCGAGGATGTCGGCGCCCTGCTCGGCCAGCCGGCTGCCGTGATCCGCCGCCACCTGGGCGTCGAAGTAGCGTCCGCCGTCGCTGAACGAATCGGGCGTGACGTTGATCACGCCCATCACCAGACAGCGCCGGCTCAGATCGAACTGGTGGCGGCCACAGCGCCAGAGCATGCACGGTCCCCTCGCGAAGAATCTGCCGGGGGAAACAGTCTGCCGCCGCCGTCCGGCGCGCGCAACGGGTAATCACCGGCAAAGACGCGGGCCCAACTCCGGTGATGTCTTCTTCTGTTATTTCCGTGTATGATGTCTGTTTCAGCCGTCGGATGGCCGCGATCTCGGCGTTTGGTTCGGGCAAGCGTCGAGCGCGACCCGGGGAGGAAGCAACGGCGCGACGGATCGCGCCAGAGGCCGGTTTCAGCCAGCCGACAGGGGACGAGCGGAAGGAGGAGGCGGATGAAGATCTTCACCATCGGATTTACCCGGAAGAGCGCCCGGGAGTTTTTCGGGCTGATTCGCGACAGCCAGGCCCGGCGGTTGGTCGACGTGCGGCTGCATAACGTCTCGCAGCTCGCGGGGTTCGCCAAGAAGGACGACCTGGCCTGGTTCGCCCGGGAAATCTGCGGCATCGACTACGTCCATCTGCCCGAGCTGGCGCCGACCGAGGAGATCCTGGAGGCCTACCGGAAGAACAAGCGCGATTGGAAAACGTTCGAAGCCCGGTTTCTGGCGCTGATGAAGGCAAGGAAGATCGAGGAAACCGTGCCGAAAAAGGTGCTCGCCGAGGGATGCCTCGTCTGCAGCGAGGACAAGCCCGAGCACTGCCATCGCCGCTTTGTCGCGGAGTATCTGCAAGCCCATTGGGGGAATGTCGAGATCATCCATCTGGGTTAAGGGCGGCCACAGTTCGGTTGCGAATCTGCATGAAAGGAGCGCATTCACCGTGGTCCCCAACGCTGACGACCCACTCGAACGGTTCACCTTCGAGGCCGCGCGGCTGATGGCGGAACATCCGCCCGTCTGGCGCGACCGCAACAAGCGCATCGTTTACGAGATCGCGTGCCCGGCCGGCTGCACGCACGCCGGCACGATCGCCTATTCGCGCTGGCGGGCGATGGCGCCGCCGGAAGCGATCCATCCGGCCGAGGCCTTTCGCCGCGTCGAACGGCGCCAGGACGTCTATGACTACGTCCCCGCCGTGGCGGGCGCGATGGAGTGGCACGTCAACTTCGCCGACCCGCACCTGTTCGTCGCCTACGGCTCCGGCCTGTTCGCCCAGGACGAGATGCAGGTGGCCGAGCATCCGGTGCTGGGGGCGCTGCGCGAGGCGCTCGATGCCCGGGGCGCGTCCGCGCTGACCGAGCAACGCGGCCAGCCGACGCCGGTGCTGGTCAAGGGGGTGGAGCGGCGCTGCCGGATCGCGACCGACCGGAACGCCGAGGCGGGCCGGCCCGCCGGGCTCTATGGCAACGCCTTCCAGGCAGCCGCGGAGGAGGCCATCCGCCGGGCGACGACCCGCATCGAGCCGCCCACGATCACCAACCTGATCGCGATGGCCGCCCCCGCCGGCGGCGACGGACGTTACGACGAGGAGGAAATCGAGCGGATCCTGACCACGGCGCATACCGGATTTCGGGCGGCGGTCCTGGAGTCGGGCGGCGCGCCGGCCGTCGTCCACACCGGGTTCTGGGGCTGCGGCGCGTTCGGCGGCAACCGCCAACTGATGGCCCTGCTCCAAGTGCTGGCGGCCGGGATGGCCGGCGTCGCGCGGCTGGTGTTCCACACGTTCGACGCGGCGGGGAACGCGGCGTTCGATGCCGCCGCCGGCCGGGCAAGGGAAGCGCTGGGCGCGGGCGAGATCCCGACCCGCGACCTGATCCGCCGCATCGCGGAGATGGGATTCGAGTGGGGCGTCAGCGACGGCAACTGAGCGCCGCTCCGCTGGCGTGGGGTGTATGGCGACGACGAAAACCCTTATTTCCCCGGCCGAGAACGCCATCCTGGAGGGGAATTACACGCTGGCCATGATCCGCAACGGCGCGGCTGTCTTCAATGTGCTCTGGCGCCTCGATTCCGACAGCGACGGGATGACGGATGATTGGAAATCGAACTATCGCCATGGCCAGGAGGGCATCGGAGCCAACCCCCGGTGTCCGACGGAAGCGCAACCGAACGAGTTGGACCGCGACTCCGAACGGCCGGCAGATGATGCCGCCCTTGCGGATCTGGTGAACGAGGAAGCTGGATGAGTCGGGACGATGCCAAAATCCCATGCCACTCAAACAGAGAAGCCGCCTTGCGGCGGCTCCCAAGTCAAGAAAACTGAGTGGTGGACCTGGACGGGATCGAACCGACGACCTCCGCATTGCGAACGCGGCGCTCTCCCAGCTGAGCTACAGGCCCACGCGGACCCCCCTCTTATACTTGCCCGGCGGGTCGCTTGGCAAGCGGCAAGTTGCGTCCAACAGGGCACGGGCAGGTAGATCCTGACTCCCCCGTGGGCGGGCGCGGGGAGGAGCTGCGTGTTTTTGGAACACGTGGCGCGGCTGACTTGCGCCGCGCCCTGGCCCGTTGGTCCGCCGGATCGGCGCGCGGTCGTCCCCCGCCTTGACGCAATCCCGCGACTGGCTCAAAATGGGCCCGTGAGTCATCTGCGCCGGCGAGGGCCGGCGAGAACGGTCAACGGCCGATGGACAACCCCGGATTTGAGGACAAGCTCCTGTCGCGGCTGGGGAAACTGGACCCCGACCAGGTGCAGTCGTATGTGACGCGGGTCCTGTCGCAGCGGCAGTTTCTGCTCAAAATCTTCGACCACCTGGACGAAGGGATCATCGTCACCGACCGGGAGCTGACGCTGCTGTTCATGAACCGGCGGGCGCGGACGATGATGGGCTGGCCGCGCAACCGCAGCGTGCTGGGCGAGCCGATCGACGAGCGGCTGGATCCGGCGCACCCGCTGCACGAGTGCCTGGGCTCGCTGCGCGGCCGGCTGCGCGCGATCGACGGCTTCGAATGCTCGTACGGCCGCGACCGCGTGCTGAGTCTCTCGACGCTGCCGATGCGGTCGGCGGGATCCGGCGAATTCGGCGACGAGGAGCCCGAGGAGCTGCTGATCATCCTGCTGCACGACATCACCGAGCGCAAGGAGCGCGAGTTCGAGCAGGCGCGGGCGAAGCGGCTGGCCTCGCTGGCGACGCTGACCTCGGGCATCGCGCACGAGATCAAGAACCCGCTCAACGCGCTCAACATCCACGCGCAACTGCTGCACGCCGAGGTGCGGTCGGCGCGCGCCGAGGGGCGGTCGCCCGATCTGGACAAGACCGAGCGCGCCGTCGACGTGATGCTGGAGGAACTGCACCGGATGGGGCGAACGATCGAGGAGTTCCTGCAGGCGGCGCGGCCGCGCAGTCCGCAGTTGGAATCGCGCGATCTGCGCCCGGTGCTCGAGAGTGCGCGGCGCATCTACGATCCCGAATGCGAGGAGCGCGGCGTTCAGTTCGATCTGCGCGTCGACCCCGACCTGCCGCCGGTGATGATCGACGAGCACCTGATGCTGCAGGTGCTGCGCAACCTGCTGAGCAACGCGCTGGACGCAATGAAGGTGCGCGCCGAGCAGGCCCGCGAGACCAATGAGCACTACGTGCCGCGGTTGAGCGTGGAGGCGCGGCTGGCCGGCGACGCGGTCAAGCTGACGATCACCGACAACGGGACGGGCATCCCCGAGGAGATGATCGAGAAGATCTCCGAGCCGTTCTTTACGACCAAGTTCGGCGGTTCGGGTCTGGGGCTGATGGTGGTCTATCGCATCATCGCCGAGCACCGCGGCGCGCTGGATGTCGAGACGCATCCGGGTGAAGGGACGCGCTTCACGATCTCGTTGCCGCTGCATATCCGGCCGGTGCGGCTGCTTGAATCGGGCAAGGACCAATTCCAGCCGCCGGAGATACGTATCGTCGATCCCAGTCTGGTTGGCGACCGATCCGGCCATACTTAACAACGTCCTTAAGGATTGGCGCGTCGCCGATGTTAACCCCCTTGAGACGACTGACCCCGGCCATCCTGGTCGGCCTGCTGCTGCTCGCGCGACTTGCCGGCGCCGGCGAGGCGACAGACGGGATTGAACTGATCTGGATTGAGCCGTCGGAGGGCAAAGATGCGCTGCCCGACCAGCCGATCTTTGCGGAAGTCCCCCCCAAGGAATTCCCCGGCCGTTTCATCCGGTATCAACTGCGCAAGGCCGTCGATCCGCGGGTGAGCATCGATGTCAATGCAACTCCGGGGCTCTGCTCGTGCCCGCCGAACTAAGTCTGTTTTCAATGGAATAGCGATCCGATGAAACGACGCGTGCTGATAGTTGATGACGAAAAAAACACGCGCGAGGGGCTGCGCTGGAGCCTGGAGGCGGCGCAGATGGAGATCGAAACGGCGGCCGACGGCAACGAGGCGCTCGAGCGGTTCAACCGATCCCCCTTCGATCTGGTCGTCACCGACCTCAAAATGCCGGGCATGGACGGCCTGGAACTGCTCAAGCGCATCAAACAGCAGGATCCGACGGTGGAAGTGATCATGCTGACGGCGCATGGGACGATCGAGACGGCCGTCGAAGCGATGCGCGAGGGGGCGTTCCATTACCAGACCAAGCCGGTTGACCTGGAGGAGCTGCGGCTCAACTGCGAGCGGGCGCTCAAGTCGCGCGATCTGACGCGCGAGAACGAGGAACTGAAGTCGCTGGTCAACCGGCGCTACGGATTTCAGAATATCATCGGCAATTCGCCGGA